>Ga0210044_10000216_pt1 | contig 85352 bp, 68 predicted proteins | sample CryGey13umfilter_2_FD_183959 | JGI IMG/M metagenome (GOLD analysis project Ga0210044, IMG submission 183959) | Groundwater microbial communities from aquifer in Utah, USA - Crystal Geyser 4/9/14 3 um filter (SPAdes) (version 2) | ecosystem: Environmental > Aquatic > Deep subsurface >... | reverse complement strand
TTTCTTTCTTCTTTTTTTTTTACTTCTTATTTATATTTTTAATATTTCTTTTTTACTTTTTTTTTATTGTTAAATCCACTTTTTTTTTAATAAAACTCCCCCCTAAAAAATATAACATAATTTAAAATTTAATCAAAATTTTTTTTATATAAAAAAAATTTTAAAGATTTAAAAGGGTTAACTTATAATCTATAAATCTTTTTTTTTAGTAAATTTTTTTACTTTTTTTTATTAATATTTAATATTTTGACCATTTTTAGATCAATAACTCTAATAATGTTGTTAAAATTAAATAATTTTATTAAAATTATTAATAAATTTTTTTTTTAATAAAAATAAAATTTTTACCCCATTTATCCTTAATATTATTTTTATAAAATAATAAATTTTTTTAAATCTTTTTTTATTTTATACAATTAATTTATTATATAATTTACTTCAAAACTAAATACATAAATATAATCTAATAAATAAACACTTAATATAAATTTAAATAATATTTTACTAAACAAACTTAAATTTAAAATTATTAAACTTAAATATAAATAATTTATAAAATTTTATATTGAATTTATATAAATTTTTATTAATTTGTTTATCTTCTCTCATTTATTTATTTTTTTTTAATTTTTTAAATTTTTTTCTATTTTGTAATTTTATCTTAAAATCTAAAATAGAAATATCTTTTACAGTTAATTTATTTTTTTTTGCCATATTTTTTAATTTTTCCTCATTCAATTTCTTTTCTTTCTCTAATTTTTCTATTTGTCTTTTTTTTACTTCAATTCAGTCTAAAAAACTTAAACGTGTATAAAAAAATACAAAAAAAAAAAAAAAAACTACTAATAATCAAAAAGTATTTTTTCAATATAATAAAAAATTTAAATTATATATTTCAGAATATATAATTCAATATTTTTTAAACATAATATCTTGAAAAACTTTAGGAAAATAACCATTATACATATCTAAATAAATAGAATATAATTTAATAACAAAAATTATTTTTAAATTAAAAATAATAAATTGTTTTATTTTATAATAATACCATAACAATTCAACAAATCTTTTATATCATGATTTCATTATATATATTTAAATAACTATTTAAAGATTTTGATACTTTATTTAATGTAAAAGAAATTTTATATAAATTTTTAAATTTATAAATATTAATTAAATAATCAAAAAATAAAATATTATTATAATTTAATTTATAATTATAAAAAAATTTAATAGAATAATTTTTTAAAATAATCAAATTATTACTATAAAATTGTAAAAAATAATTATAATTATAAATTAAATTATTAAAATATTTTAATAAATTATAATTAAAATTTTTAAAATTAAAACTTTTTTTTAAAATAATATTTAAATATTTTAAAATATTTAAATTAGATTTTAAATTTAAATTTTTATAATTATATATTTTTAATTTTTTACGTAAACGTCCTTCGAAATTTAAAAATAAACCAACATATTCAAAAAAAGAAACTGTAGGTAATATTAAATTAAATTTTATTAAATCTTTAATAAAAAAAGAATTTTGTAAAATAGAAAAACTACCTATTTTTTTTTTTTCTACAATATCAAAAGTAAAACTATATAATAATTTAGATTTATTACTTATAAATTTATTTTTTTTATTTTGTAAAACTAATTCTTGAAAATTTAAATCAATAACATTAGTAAATAAAATATATAAATCTTTATAATCTAATTTTAAAAAAAAAAAAAAATTTAAAATTAATTTATAAGCATTTTTAAAAAAAAAAAAATTTTCACCAATACTAACTGCTATATTTTTATTATTTTTTATATAAAAAAAAGAACTTAAAAAAAAAGAAGTAAAATAATAAAAAAATATAAATTTATTTTTATTTTCTAATAAATTTATAAATTGAAATAAATTATTACCTAAATTTATAACATTTAAAGATATATCTTTAGAAATAAAACCTACAGAATATATTTTTATTGTTTTTTTTTTTAATTTTTTTCTTAATATAGTATTTAATAAAGGCATTTTTAAACGTAAATTTAAAGTAATAAATAAATATAAAGAATAATTTACCAAATTATTAATAGAACTATTAAATAAAAAAAAAAAATTAAAATCTATATTATTATATATATTTTTTATTAAATTAATATTTAAATAACCAAAATTTAAATTAAATTGTTTTAAATAAAATAAACTTTCTAAATCTATAAAATCAGATAAAATAAAATTAATACCTTTATTATTTATTAAATAATATAAAATTTTTTTAATTATAATTTTGGTAACATTATTTCAACTTAATTCTAAAAAAACTTTATTTAAAATTAAAAATGGTTTTAAAAATCTATTAATTGATAAAGAATCAAAAAAATAACGTGTTATATTTGTAATTCAATCCTGATTTAACATAGAATCACTAACTGGTAAAATACGTAAAATTTCATTATTACGTAAATCTAAACAAATACTACTACACATTGTATCTAATATATCTATATTTTCATATTTATTTAATTCTCAGGATCTACCTTTAAATTTATAAATTTTCGAAGTTAAAGCACCTACAGGACATAAATCAATAACATTACCAGACAATACAGATAATAAATTAAATTTATTAGCAACAATTTCTGTTGATTCTCCACGACTAACTAAATTAAACCCAACTATTCCAACTATTTCTTTAAAAAAACGAACACAACGTGTACAATGAATACAACGTGTCATTATTGTTTTTATAAAATAACCACTTTCTTTATCAATTACACTACGTTTTTTAAATTCATAAAAACGTCCCCTATCATAACCATAATCACGTGCTATATTTTGTAAATCACATTCACCACCTTGATCACAAATTGGACAATCTAATGGATGATTAATTAATAAAAACTCCATAATAGATTTACGTACACGCATAACTCTTTTATTTTTTGTTTTTATTACCATATTTTTATCTATTTTTGTTGCACAAGCTAACACTAATTTAGGCATTTTTTCTATTTCAACTAAACATATTCTACAATTTCCTGCTATTTCTAGATTTTCATTGTAACAAAAACAAGGTAATTCTATACCTTTCGCATAACTATATTGATATATTAAATAATTTTTTTCTTTTTCATTCAAATTATATTTTTTTGTATCTATAATAATATTTTCCATTTTTTTTTTTTAGAAATTATAATTCATTTATTGCTCACAACGTAACTAAAAACTCATTAAAGATCTCTGGTCCTTCATCATAGGCTAACATTAAATCATATAAAAGATCATGACTTATAGCCATTTCTTCTAAATTATAATGTAATAATGTATCTAATAATATTGATCTATCTTCTATTTCACCTTGTATTTCATAATTATTTATCATTTCTTCAAAATATAAAAATAAATTCTTATTTTCAGTATCAATCATATAACAATTTAATAAAGCAGAATTTTCATCCATATACTTTATTTTTTCAGTAGTTGTTGCTGTTAAATAATCAAAAAATATTTTGTCAGAATTTACAGGAACATTAGTTGAACTCAATAATTCAGTATTATTATTTATACATAAACTATTATCTACAGGAACATTGGTTGAATTAAATAATTCAGTACTATTATTTATACATAAACTAGTACCTACACCAATAGTTGCTCCAATTATTTCAGGACTTACTATATTATTATTATTTACATTTATTGTATGTAATATATCTATATCTTTATTATTAATATTAGTATATTGATTTAATATTTCTGTTGGGTCTATTTGATCTGTAGAATCATTATTTCCACCATTATATATTTCTGTTGAATTTAATAGATCTATTGGGTCTATTTGATCTGTAGGTCCATTATTTCCACCATTATATATATATATAATTACTACAATTGTAATTATTGCAACAGCACTTATACTTAATCATACTTTTTTATTTTCATATCATTTTTTTTTTTTTGGATCTTTTGGATCTTCTGGATCTTCTGGATCTTCAAAATTATAATCATTTTTATTAATAATATTTTCATTATTATCTAATATTTTATTATCATTATTATAATTAAAATAATATTTATAATTATTAAATATATTAAATATATTATAAATTACAAAAAAAAAAAAACTTATATAAAATATTAATATTAAAATATTTTGAATATAAATACTATAATCTATTCAATTTATATTCATATAATTTAAATCGAATGAAAAAAAAAAAAAATTAAAAAAATATTGTTTAGTATTTGCTCTTTTTACATAAAATATGATTAGTTTAAATAGTTTTTCAATAAAACACATTCTACAATTTCCTGCTATTTCTAGATTTTCATTGTAACAAAAACAAGGTAATTCTATACCTTTAGTATAACTATATTGATATATTAAATAATTTTTTTCTTTTTCGCTCAAGTCATATTTTTTTTTATAATAAAAATATTTTAGCATATTCTAGATTTTTTTTATTTTTTTTTTTATTATAAAATTTTCTTGTACTACTTATTCCACTAATTTTGTTATTTCTCTATTATTATAATTTTCATTATCAATTATTAAATTTTCTAATATTTCTTCTTTAATTTTATTTGATATTTCTGTACAATTTTTTTTATGTTTTATTATATAATTAATATTCTTTTTTTTCTATTTCTTCTAAATATTTCATTTTTTTTTTTTTATCCACCTTAAATAAAATATCACTTACTTTACAATTTTATCTATTATTAAAAAAAAATATATTATACATAAGTTCTATTTTAATTTTACTATAAAAACGTATTTGCATTAAAAAATTTTGTGTACATAACATTAATTATTATTTAATCTATAAACTATTTTTCATTTAATATTATTAAAAAAATATGTATCAAATTTAAAAACATCACGTACAATTTTTAATAATATAACAAAAAATAAAAAAAAATTTTTTTTTTTAGCATATAAACCTATAGTTTTTTTTCTATTTAATACACATATACCTAACATTAAAAAAAAGACTCCTTTAAAACGATAAATTAAATTTAATTTATCCCCTATATACATTTTCACTTCCTTTTTTTTTTTTTTTAATAAAAATAACATTATTTTTTTTTATTAATTAATAAATTATAATCTTTTTTTTCTAATATTGCTATATTTTTTTCTTTATTTTGTAAATAATAAGAAAATATAATAGCAAATAAATAAGAAACATAATTACTTAAAAAAACACCTTTATTTAATCAATATGATAATTTTTTTAATGACAACATAACTATTTTTTTTTTATTTACAAAAAAAGAAACACCTATTTTATCTATATAATGTGAACGTATTGATTTTTTATTTAAAGCTATTACGACATAAAATAATTTTTTACTATACTTTAAAATTTTAACTGTTAATTTTCTATTCATTAAATTACTAAATTACTAAATGATAAAAAATTAAAAAAAAATAAATATATATAATCAAAAAATAAAATAAAAAAAACGGCAATAAATACATAAATAGATAATAATGTAACATTTAAATATGGTTTTAAAAAAATATAATCTAATTTATTTGAAAAAAATAAAAATCTAATAACACGAAAATAATAAAATGAACTTATTACACTAAAAAACATCAAAATAAAAAATAATAAAAAATTATTATTTAAAAATAATGATAATAAAATAAAAAATTTACCAAAAAAACCAGATAATGGTGGAATTCCAGCTAAAGCAAAAAATAAAATAGCAATAATAAAACCTAATAACATATTTGAATTAGCTACTAAAGATAAATCTCATAATAAATTTATTTTTTCATATCTTATTTTACGAAAAACAATTAAAAAAAAAAAAATACCTAATAATAAAAACATATAAGGTATAAAAAAATACATTACACTTATTAAACTTAAATATGTACCATTATTAAAACATGCCATAAAAAAACCAGCATTGAAAATAGAACTATAAGCTAAAAATTTTATGATTTTTTTTTGATATAAACTATATATAAAACCTAATATTAAAGAAAAAATACATACTATAAAAAAAATAAAACTAAAAAATCAATTTAAATAAATTAATATATATATATATATATTATATAATATTACTATTAAACTTAATTTTGGTATTATTGAAAAAAATAATGTAACAATTATAGGAGCTCCTTCATATATTTCAGGTACTCATCAATGAAAAGGAGCTACACCTAATTTAAATAATAAACCAATTAATAAAAAAAAACACATATATTTTATATAATTAAATTCTAATTCTTTTAAAGTTATATCTTGTATAATATAATTTATTTCAATATAATCTAATGTTCCAAAATAACCTCATAGCATAATTATACCATAAATTAATAATCCAGAAGAAAATGATCCCATTATATAATATTTCATACCACCTTCTATACTTTTACTTCTTCAGCGTCTTAAACTTGTTAATATATATAATATTAAATTTTGTAATTCTATTGCCAAATATAATATAAAAAATTCTCTAGACATCATGATTATTAATACACTTATTATTGCAATTAAAATTAATATTATATATTCTTTAATATACATTTTTTCATAATCAAAAAATCTTTTTCCTATATATATATAATTTATCATAAATAATAATACTATTATTTTTAATAATACTGTCATATTATCTAATTTTATATTATAATTCCAAATAAATACACCTATTTCTGTATTTATCACACTTTCATATATTATTACTATTGTAATTATATAACCTAATATTACCATTTGCATTAAATTTTTATAATTTTCTTTCTTAAGACTTATTATTATTAAACTTATTAACATTACAATTGACATATAAATTTCCCCTAATATACCTATCATTTCTTTTATATTTTTAATATTTTACCCTCCTATAATATTATTCTTACTAATAAAATCACTCTAACTCATAATATATTTTTTTATTCAATATATTTTAAGATTTAAAGGGTTAACCTATAAATCTTTTTTTCTTTTTTTTTTTATAAATTTTTTTACTTTTTTTTATAAATATTCAATATTTTGACCATTTTTAGATCAATAACTCTAATAATGTTGTTAAAATTAAATAATTTTATTAAAATTATTAATAAATTTTTTTTTTAATAAAAATAAAAATTTTACCCCATTTATCCTTAATATTAAATATATTAATTATTTATAAATATATTAATAATTTAATTATTTACGTTTTTTTTTTGGTAATCTTAAACCTTTATGATAAGATAAACCAGTAGCTACTTTTAAACCTTTAAAATAAGGTACACCTAATTTATAACGTAAAACTCAAAATTTAGTTAATAAATTTATACGAAAATTTCAATAATTATTTGCTTTTATATACACTTCTTTTAATGCATATTTTCTAGCACGTAATCTTAATTTTCTAAAAATAATTTTTGTTAAAATTCTTGTTCCTTTTTTTTGTCTTTTAGAATTTACATAAGCTCGATTTAAACCTTGTCCACCTGAAGTATGACCTATTACACGTTTTTCATGAAATAAACTTAAAACTAAAAAATTATTTGATTTTTTTTCAATAAAATGTAAAATACATTTTTTATAATTCATTTTATTTTTCTTAGAATAAGATGTATAATAATTATGTACTATATTTAAAAAAAATTTTTTAAATATATATTTATTTTTTTTTAAACCACCAAACATTTTAAAATATAATTGATTTTTTAAAATATTTTTTTTATTTAATTCAAAAAAATTATTTTGATTAAAACTTGTAAAATAATTTAACATTTTAGTATATAAAATAAATAAAAAAAAATTTAAATTATTTAAACCTAAAGAAAAATAACGTTGTTTTAATACTAATATATTTAATAAATTTATTAATTTTATAAAATATTTTTTTTTTAATTGTAAATTATATTTTTTTAATTGAAAAAATATAATTACATATATATTTTTTTTTAAATAATTAATATTATATAAAATATTTATTTTTTTTTTTAAAAAAATTTTTAAAAAATAATAGTATTTTAATTCATTTTTATTTAATAAAATATTATTATTTTTCAAATTATTAATAAATTTATTATTAATAAATTTAAAATATTCTAATTTTTTTTTTTTTATAAAATATAATAATAATATATATAAATATAAAATATTATATATTTTAAATTTATTATTATATTTATTTAATAAATATGAATTTTTATTTTTACTTATAAAATAAATATTAAATCTATTTATATTTTTAGCTATAGAATATTCCATGAAATAACTAGATACTTTATTTTTTTTTGATAAATTATATATAGGAGAAAAAAAATTTCAATAAAATTTTTTTTTAAAAGCAGTATCCAAAATATCTAAATAATTTAAAACATTATCATTTAAAATTCATGAACTTACAAAAGATTTATTTACTTTTTGCATAAAATAATGATTCATACTTACTAATGATATATATTTTTTTTTATCAATAGCTAAATTTAACATAAAAGATAAATAAATAAAAGGACGATATTTATTTACTAATTTTTTTACATTATTATAAATATTATTATAATAAAAAAAAAAAAATTTATTAAAATATTTTAATAATGTTAAATATTTTAAATATAATACATTATTATTCATATTTTTATTAATAATATATTCTTTTTTTATTATTTTTTTTAAATTTATAAATTTTTTATTATTGTTTAAAAAACTATTAAATATTGGTTTTTTTATTAATAATTTTTTTATATTTAATAAATTTTTTTTTAATAAAATAACAATTTTATAAAAATTAATAATATAATAAAATTTATTTTCTATAAAAAATTTAGTATTATTAAAAGAATTTAATAATAAAAAAATATATTCAGACAAACGAAAACGTGCAAATGTTTTATTTATTTTATTTTTTCATAAAATATTAATTTTAGTTGTATGTTTTATTATAAATAAATCTTTATTATATTTACTAAAAAAAAAATCATAAAAAAAAAAACGTTGTTTTGTTTCTTTACTAATAATATTAAAAGTTTTTTTTTTATTTAAAAATAATTTATTTTTATAAAAATTTAAACGTTTTTTTATTAATTTTTTTTTTCATTTTAATTTTTTAAATTGTTTTATTGAATAATATATATTTTTTTTTAATAAAACATTTTTTTTTTTTTTTATTTTAAATATATTATTTTTAAAAAAAAATTTTTTTAAAAATTTTCTATCTTTTTTTTTTATATTATAACCTTTTAAATACTTATTTAAATAATTAAAATTTTTTTCTTTTATATAATTTAAATTATTTTTATTTTTATAATTTAAATTATTTTTATTTTTTCTTAAATTAATCATTAAATTTTTAATTTGTAAAAAACTATTATCTTTTTTATAAAATTCTAAAGAATTTAAAATTTTATATAATATTTCTTTTTTATTTTTATGAAAAATAGATATATTTTTATTATTATATATATAATCAGCATAAACATTATTTCATAAAAAAACAAAATTTTTAAAAATTTGTACTTTATAAAAAATATCATTAGTTAATTTTAAAGATGTAAACATATTTTGTTTTTTTATATTTATATTTTCTTTAAAATATAAATATTTTATTAAATTCATATAATTTTGTAAACTTAACATATATAAATAATCAAAAATATATTTTAAATAAATACTTTGTTGATTTTTTAATAATAAAATATTTTTATTATATTTAATTTTATTTTTTATTTTTTTATTTTTTATTTTTTTATTTTTTATTTTTTTAGAATTTATAAAAAAATTACGTTTAAATATTAATTTAGAATTTAAAAATATTAATAAAGCAAATACATCAAAAAAATATTTATAAAAATTTATATATAATCTTTTTGATTTATAAATTTTTTTTAAATTTAAAAATTTATAATTTTTATAAATAAAATTTTTATTAAAAAATTTTTTATTAATTAAAACATTATTTTGTTTTAATTTTTTTTTATATATAACTATTTTATTTTTTTTTAAAAAAGACTTCAAAATTATTAATAATTTAACTTTCACTAAATTTTTATTTTTTTTTTTCTTTATCATTTATTTAATTGAAAAAAATTTACAGTATATTTAATTGATTTTGCATTTGATCTTGTATTTTGTCCACGCATAGGTAACCCTGCTTTAAAACGCAAACCTCTATAAGCTCAAACATTTACATAAAATTCAATATTACGTTTTATATTTAAACGTAAAGGAGAACCTAAAATATAAGTATAACTTGTAATAAATATACGTAAACAATCTTTTAAATAATAATTTAAAAATTTTATATTGGCTTTATTACCAAAACCAAATAAATCTAAAATATAACTTCTTCTAACTTTACCTAAACCAAAAATGACTCCTAAAGCATCACTTATACGTCCTTTATTTTTTATTTCATAATCTAATATACGATATTCCATTTACTATAATTTATATTTTTTTCTAACAAATCTTATAAAATTTATTTTAATAAAACCATTTACTTTTTTTGTACGAACATAAACATTATGTTTTTTTATAAATAATAAATGTCAAAAAAGTATATTTAAACGCATTAAATCAATAGATAAACATATTATATTTCTTTTTTTTTTTTTTAATAAAAAAAAATTTGGAGCAAAAAAATAATAAAAATGATTAACTGCCATTAAAAAACTAAATAAATATTTACTATAACGTTTTAAAACAAAACCTAAACCTTTTAATTTTAATCTAAAAAAATATAAACAATTAATATTATTATATGAATTTAAAAAATTAGAAAAAAATGAAAAAAATTTTTTATAATTTAAAAATAAAAAATTTAAATTTTCATAATTATTATTTAATAATAATTTAAAAAAAAAAAAATTTACAAAAAATATTCTAATAATTAAATCCTTTTCTTGCATAAAAATTTTATTAAATTTTTTAAAAAAATATATTTTTATATTTCTATATAAAAATATATTAAATAAAAAATTTAAATTAAGACTCTTTTTTTTTAATATATTAAACTGTACCATTTTTTTATTAATTATATTTATTGTATACATTTTTTTATAAAACTATTTTAATTAAAACTTCACCAGTAACTGTACGTCAAATACATTCACTACCTAATAATAAACCTTGTTTTGTTGACACAATATAAATTATACTATTATTTTTATCTACTTCTAAAAATAAACGACGTAAATTTCAATATAAACGTTTTGATGGTTTTGATAATAAACTTAATTTATAAAAAATATGAAATCCACCTTTAAAACGTAAACTAACTCATATATTATTTTTCGCTACTATTCTAAAACCTCTTATTATACCTAAATCCATCAATAATAATACTAATTCTAATGTAATTTTGTTATAATTTAAAGAAAGTGTACGAACTCTATGTCTATTTCCTGTATTTATTCTACTCACTACATCAGATATTAAACTATTAAAATTCATTTAATTATCAACAAGCTTTCCTAATACCCATAAATGTTCCCTTTGTTACTGCATTTTTAAATTCTTGCCTTGAATAATGTATTTTCTTAAAAACTCAACGTGGATTATCCGATATTATACAATAATTTGTTATTCTTGTTTTAAAATATTTTGGCATATTTTTTACACTAAAATAACTTAATAAATATTTAATTTCTTTTTTCACTATTTTATTACGTAAAATATATTTATAACTTAGACTTTTTATTTCTGATTTACATCATAATTTACTATATTTCTTATTTTTTTTTATTTTTGTACGATACATTTACTATATAGTAATTATTTACTTTTTTAATCTAAACTTTTTCAATTTTTTATTAAATCATCATAAGTTGTAATTTTACCATAATATTTATTATAATCAATATTATTATTTACAAAATCATAAAAAAACTTTTTTTGAGCTTCTTTATTAATTATACTTTTTATTTTCCCTGTTATTTTATATTTTAAATTTTTTTCATTTATTTTTAAATAATTACGTTTAATAACTAATAATTTATTATATTTATCTAATCCTTTTAAAAAATTAATATAATTATAAATTAAAGGAATATTACAATTTAAATTATTTTTAAATACTATTTTTACATCAATAAAATTTGCAATTAAAAAAGAACAAGCTAATATTAAATTAGGTTCTCAATAATAATTCCATATATTTAAATAATCTTTTTCATTAAATGAAAAATAAAAATATAAATAATTAATATTATATTTATTTAATTTTAATTGAATAAATATTACAGATCTATATAATGATAATATTTCACAATTATTTAAAATTTTTAAATAACAAAAATCACCTGAAAAAAAAATATATTGTTCATTAATTTGTTTATGTAAAATAAAATATTTTAAAATTTCTTTATTAGATTTAAAATTTTTTATTGGATTATTATTTATCGATAATTTATAACAATTACATTTATTACAATAAATATAATTAAATAAATTTATTCTTTTATCTATTACATTTAATTTCAATAAATTTTGATAATAATGTACTATTTTAATAAAATTATTATCAAATAAATAACATTTACAATTTATACAAAATTCATTTTTTTTTATAAAATTATTTGACCACAAAAATTTTATAAAAAATATATTTTTTTTTAATAAATAATTATTTATATATAAATAATTAGATTTTACACTATTTTTTAAATAATAATTTTTTTTTATTATTTTTTTTTTTAATCATACAAATTTAAAAAAAAAAACTTTTAAACAATAATCTATTGTAAATAAATTTCATTTATTTTTTTTTAATTTTCTATTTATTAATTTTAAAATAATATTTAAATTATACAATTCATTATTTTTTAATTTATTTAATATGCTAAAATAAAACGTAAATAAATTAAAAAAATTATATAAAATTATATAAAATTTATTATTATAAGAACCATTACATAAAAAATTAAAGTAAATTTTTTGATTTTGTTTTATATTATTAAATTTTAATTTATAATTATTTATTTTATTTAAAATATTAATTAATAAAATTTTTTTATTTAAAATAATTTTTATATATATTTGTAAAAAATTATTTTTTAAATAAAGTCAAATAGTTACTAAATTATCTAAAATAATATTAAAAAATTTTATTATATTTTGTGACATATTTTTTTTAATAAATAATTTATCTAAAGCTAAATTACTTATTATGTTTTGTAAATTATATTTCATTTTTGTAAATATAAAATCATATTTATAATCTAAAATATAATCAAAAATATAATAATTATTATAATTAGCATCAATAGTCGACTCATAAATAAAATGTAAAATATCATTTATAAAATAACGTTTAATAAAAAAATTTAATTCAATATATAAATTATTTTTTATTTTTAAAAAATTATATATTTTATTATTATTATTTTTTATATATTTATTATTTTTTTTTTGATTTAATAATTTTTTATAAATATTATCTTTTTTTTTTTTTAATTGTTTAAATTTTTGTATTTTATATGATAACATTCAATATTTTTTTATTTTTTGTTTTTTTTTATTTTTTAAAAATCTTTTATTAATATATAATAAATAAAATTTTTTTATATTTCTTATTTTATAAAATTTCTTAAATAAATTAAAATTATTTATTAAATATAAAAAATATAAACAATATATTAATTTTTTAAATTTTTTTATATTATTTTTTGAAATATCTTGTTCTAAATAATAAAAAAAAGATGTTTGAATATCAAATTTTAATTTTAAATATAAAGGTATATTAATTTTATCATTTAAATATAAAGCCATTATTAAATAAATTTTTTTTATTTTTTTTTTTTGTAATAATTTAAATAAATATAATATAAAAGATCAATTTATATTTTTATAACATTTTAATTTCTGTAATATAAATTGTAAATAATTTAAAATTAAAGAATTTTTAAAATTTTTTTTATTAAAATAAATATTTAATTTAATATATTTTTTTTTTAAATTTTTCTTTTTTAATTTTTTTTTATTAAAAAATATAAATTTATATATTTTTAATTTATTTTCAATAAGATTTTTATATTCATATAAAGTTCAATAATTATAACTATTTAATAAATATAAATCATATAATTTTTTTATAAATATTTTATTTTTTATAAAAAAATTATAATTTTTTAAATTTAATAATAATAAATTTTCATATTTTACTAATTTATTTATTAAAAATTTATTAAATAATACTCAATATTTTTTATAATGTAAAAATAAAGTATTATATAATAAATCATAACGCATAGAAGCTACTACTTCAAAATTATATTCAATATTTTTCACAATTAATTTTAATAATAATAAAAAAAGATGTTTTGTTAAATTTATCGAAAAATATTTTTTTGTTCAAAAATTTTCTAAATTTTTAAATTTATTATTATTTCATTGAAATAAATTATTTTCTATAATAAAAAAATAAAAACAAGAAAAAAATTTTAAAAATTTTAATTTTAATTTATTATTTATTTTATATTTCAATTTAAAATATAAAATAAATAATAAATTAAAATTAGATACTTTTTTCTTTTTAAAAAATTTTTTTTTTAAATTATTTTTTTTTAATAAATTTAAATTTATTTTTTTTTTTTTTTTATAATAATTAAAAAAAAAAATATAAAAAAAAATAGATACATTCTCTTCTTTTAATTTATTCAATACAACATTACCTTTAAAAATTTTAAAAGGTTTTAAATAAAATTTTACTTTTTTTTTACGTAAATTAATTAAATTAATTAATTTACTTTTATTTAAAAAATCTGAAGTTAATTTTAAAGCAAAATTAACATTATCAAAATTTTTCGATAAAAACAATTTATTATATTTAGCAAAAATATATTCTTTTTTTTCTAGATAATTTACTTTATAATTTATTATATTCTTTAAATGTAATAATCAATTATATTTTTGATATAAAAAAGATATAAAATCATATAAAAGTATATTATTATCTAAATAATATTCAGTTCATCTTTTATAAATAACTAATAAAGATATAGATGCAAAAAATTTTAAATTTATATTATCATTTATTTCTTTATTTTTTATTCATCTTTCTTCTTCATCATAATATATAGAACTACCTTTAACTTTCAAATTACAATCTTTTCATATTAATAATCTAACATTTAATTTACAATTATTAAAAAAAAATTTTTTTAAAAAAACATTTAATTCAAAAAAACAAAAAATAAAAGATTCATAAAAATATATATAAGAATGAGAATATAATAAAATTTTATCATTTATTAAAAAATAATTTAATAATAAAAATAAATCAATATATTCCTTTTTTTCTTTACTTAAATAAATAGATTTTTTATTAATTAATAATTTATTTTGTTTTAATAATAATTTATTCTGTTTTTTTAAAAATATATACTTATTTTTCAATAATAAATTATAAGTAAAAGGTATTAATAATAATTCAAATATTAAAAATCAATGTTTATTATAATGTTTATTTATTAATTCTAATTCTAAATAAACTTTTTTTTTCAATTTAAAATAATTATTAGAATCAATAAGTAAATCTAAAATTTTTTTTCAATTAGTATATGACTCTAAATTCAAATTTAAATTATATTTTAAAGATCAACTTTGTTCTACCTTATCTAGAAAAAAAAAAAAACGTAATTGCTCTAACTCAACAAAATTTTTTTTATAAACTTTTATTAAATTTAAATTAAATCACATATAATTTTATATTTGTTAAAAAAAATTTAAATAAAGAAAATGATTTATTTTCAAAATCTAATTTTAAATAAAATTTTTGTTGAATACGATGAAAATAAACACCTCTAGCTAATTTATAATTAGTTAATATTTCTAAATTTTTAAAAAATAATACATAACTTGTATTAATAAATTTAGAACTATCTCAAAATTGATTATTTAAAAATTCATCTAATAAAAATGAAAGTATAAAAAAAAATTTACGTTTTTTCATGACATATTTTAAAATAAAATGATAATAATTTATACCTAAACGTAAATTAATTTTTAATTTTAAAATAGTACCATAACCTCCTGTAAATAATCAAAATACTAATAAAAAACGATGAATTAAAAAAACATCAATATTTACAATATTACAAAAAACAAAATAAAATTCAGGACATAACTTAAAATTAAAAAAAAATGGAGATTTTTCTTCAAATACTTTTCTAACTAAAATTAAACGACTTTTATCTAAAAATTCACCTTCAAAATCACTTTCTGTATATTTTTGTAACATTTTTTATATTAATCAACGTGCTAATATCCCTATTGAAGGATATTTTTCTAATAATTCATATAATACAGGACCATTTATTTTTTTACTTAAAGGTACTTTTCTTTTATTAATAATAATTATAGCATTATCAGAAAATTTAATAAAAACACCATAATTTCTTTTATAATTTTGTTTAATTCTTATAACCAAAGCTTTGTGTTTTTTACCTTTTAAAAAACGTTCTTTTTTTTTTCTATCTAATAAAAAACCACGCTTTAATGTATAAGCAATAACAACAACTAAAATAATATCACCTATCCTAGCATAATTTTTTTTTGTATCACCATAAACTTTTATACAACGAGCTTTTAATATACCTGTATTATCAACAACATTAACTATTGTTCCTACATTAATCATTATATTTTTAACTTAACAATTTTTGTTTTTACTGGCATTTTTTGCATACATTCTTTTAAAACAAGTTGTAAATTATTAAAATTTTCATCATTAATTTCCAATAATACTGTACCTTTTCTTAAAAAAACATTAAAACCTCTTCAAGCACCTTTACCCTTACCCATACGTGCTGATACTGGTTTTTTTGTATAAGGTAAAACACAACTAACATTAATTTTAAATACTTTTTTTTTTTTATATTTTTTTTTTAATAAACGATATAATGTAAATAAATGTGTATAATATAAAAATATATCCTTTTCAACCACTAAACCATAAGTTGAAAAACCTAAAAAACTCATACAAGGTTCAAAATTTTCGATCTTATTCACTAATTTAAAACTTCTTTTATATTTTCAATTTTTTGGATCTCTTTTCATTTAAAATTTTAAATAATGTTTATGTTTAATATTTTTATTTTTATTCAATCAAATACGCACAGAATATTTACTAAATTCATTTGCAATTTCATAATCACCATAATCTATTCACTTATCATGGGATGTTATAGGATTTAATCCTTTTTTTAATCACATTATTGAACGTTTTCTTCTACGTTTAAAACGTCCTGCAAATCTTAATTTATAACCTAATAAAAATCTATTTTGATAAAAATAATCAACAAATGTTTTTTTTTTCACTATAGCACTATATTTTGAATTTTGTTCTTTATCTCTTCTTTCTACTATTTTAATTAAATTTCAATCAAATTTTTTTAAATCTAATAAATAAGATATTTTTAAAGTAGGTTTATAACAATAATTATTACCTTCTTGTATTACATTTTTTTTATTATATATTAATTTTAAAGTATTTACATAGGCTTCATTAATAAAAAAATTTTCTAAATATTTTTTATATTTTATAAAATAAAAATTTTTAAAAAAAAAATATAAATCTATTTTAGTATTTAATTTATTATTATTAATGTAAAATAAAGAAATATTATTATATATATTATTTTTAAAAAAAAATATATATATATTTTTTAAAAAATTTTTAAAAAAATAAAAAAAAAAATATAATTTAATAACTATAATAGTTTTTTTTAAATTATTTAATTTATTATTTATTAAAAATAAACTAATTTTATATAAAAATATAAAATTATTATTTAATACATTTTTATTTATAATTAAAATTTTTTTTTTTAAATAATATAAAACTCAACCATAAGGATATAATAATTTTTTTTTATTAATACTTCCTTTTAAAAAATATAAATTACAAAATTCTAAATAAAATTTTTTTAATTTAATAAAAACATTTATTAAATTTTTTTTAAAAAAAATAACAGATGTAATTAAAATAAAATTATTTTTAAAATTATTTAAAAATAAATATTTTAAAAAATTATACTCTTTTATAAACTTATTATTATTTTTTTGTAAAAATAAATTTATTTTAATATAACTATCTAAATAATTTGAAAAAATATCTATATATAATTCTATTGTATTTTTTATAAAAAATATATAATTTAAAAAATAAGAATTTATACTATCTTTATATTTTAAAAAAACAAAAATATCTTCTAATATTACTATAAATTCACTTAAATTAAAAAAAAAAACTAATTGAGGTGTTTTTAAAAATTGTTGTCAAACTTTACATAAAAAAATTTCTAATAAAGAATATTTAAATAAATTATATTTATACATTAATCTTTTAAATAATTTAGATTGTAAATATTTTTTTCTTCAAATTTTAGTATTAGCTCATGTACCTTTTTTATTAAATTTAATTTGTTTTATAGAATTTATATTTTTTTTATTTTTTCAAAAAAAATAAAAAACTTTTAAAGGATTATGTTTAAATAAAAATAAATCTTTTCTATATATTTTTTTTATTAAATAAAAAAAATTATAAATATTTAATAATTTTTTTTTTTTTAAATATAAACTATTTTTTAAAACATATAAAATTTTTATATTAATAAATTTAAAAAAAAATTTTAAAAATAAATCATAATTTAATAATTTATTATTTAATAATTTTTTTTTTAAAATATTATTATTTTTTTTTAAAAAATATATATTAACAAATTGTAATTTTAATAAAAAAAAATAATTATATTTTATTTTACCAAATAAATTTAAAAAAATTGAATAAGAAAATACATTTAATTTATATAATGATTTACGATATCAAAATCTTCTTTGTAATCAAATAAAAGAACATAATTTTAATTTAAATACTTTAGTAATATAATTATTTCATTTTTTTTTATTAATATAATGATAAAAACTATCCAAATAATTTTTAATATGTAATTTTATATAAATAAAAGAATACTCATACATAGTAGATTCTAAATTAATATCATCATCAAATTTTTTAAAATATTTATTTAAAGGTCTTTTTTCTAATACACGTAATCTTCTTATTAAATAATTCATATCAGTTCTTATAGGTTTAACAACTTCACCTCAAGAAAAACCATAATATAAAGCTCTAGCTATATGATTAGCCATAAAAGCTGCAGACAAATCATCATTTGTTATAATAATATATTTATAATCAACAGAAATACCTAATCAATATTTAATAACAGAACTAATATAATAACTAAAAAAATCATAAAAAGGTTTTTTTACTATATATAAAAAAAGTAATGAACCAAATTCATATAAATGTTCACGACCATAATGTCTATTATAAAACATTTCTTTTGGTTCAATATTACGTTCAACTCTTAAACTAATAAATCAAAAAATAAAAAATAAACGTGCATAAGAAAAACGTATAAAACGTAATGTTTTTATTTGTTTAGTTATACGTCTTTTTAATTTTTTAGGTGAAGCTACTAATACATGTTTTTTTGGTTTTATTAAATATTTTCAAATATCTAAACCATATCTTTTTTTTTTTATATATTTATTAAAATAATTAAATTTACGTTTAGTAACTTTTAAAGTACTAAATAATTTTAAAAGTTCTATTCTTTTTTTGTAATCATATTTTTGAGATTTTATTTTTCTAGAAATTGAATAATAATCAATACCTTTACCATATCTAAATAAATAATTTTGAAAAAATTTATAAAAAACTTTTCAATTTATTTCTTCTTTTTTTTTTAAATATTTATTAAAAATACCTCAATTAAATATAGATTCTTTTCTAAATTTATAAATAAAATATTGTTCAAATAGGATTATATTTATTTATTTTTTTTTTTTTTTTTTTTTACTAAATAAATTTAATATTAATTTAATAACTATTTTTTTTCTTTTATTTACTTTTAATTTTTTTAAATAATTAATAGAACTTAAAAATTTTAACATATTTTTTTGTTTAACATTATTATTTATTTTTAAATTATTTATTTTTAAAGAATAAATATTTAATAATTTATTATTATTTTTTAATAAAAATTTTATTTGTTTTTTTGTATAATTTTTTTTTAATAAATTATATATTCTTTTATTTAAAAAAGTTTTTTTATTAAATTTAGATATTTTATTATAATAATTAAAAGTATATAATGCAATATTATCTACATTTTTTACATAAAAATAATTTTCATTAATTTTTTTATTTTCAACACCATTTAAAAAATAATAAGGATGTTTTCTTTTATTATCTACTACTAAATCAAATTTTTTTTTATTTTTTTTTAAAAATTCATTATTAATATTAATATCTTTTACTATATTTTTTGTTTTAGGAATAAAAATATTTACTATTTTTTTTTTTTTATTTAAATTATATCAATTTTTAATAAAAACACTATTTTGTTCTATAAAATTAAAAAAACCTGCATTATAATAAAATAATCTATTTTTTTTTTTTATTTTTATTTTATCAACTGCATTTAAAATATTATATTTTGTCATTAAAAATTCACCTTTTTTTTGATTAGATTCTCCTTTTGTTTTAAATTCTTTTCAATATTTTATTTTTCAAAATAATTTATATTTAATATCTTTTTTTTTTAATAAAGATTTTTTTTTTAAAAAACCTAATTTATAATTACTATTTATTTTTTTATATTGTAATAATTTATTCATAATCATTTCAAAAACTTTTACAAAATATTTTGCTTTTAAAAAATTATTAAATACTGAATTATAATAATCAAATTGTTTTCAACTTGGTATTTCTAATTCTAATAAAGTATCAACTAATTTTATTAAATCATGATTTTCTGTTAATGTATAAATTTCTAACAACTGCATACCTGTATCAGTTGATTTTAAATATAATTTTTTAAAATCTCAAAAATTTGTATAATATTTTCAAAAAGAACTTCTTTTTATATAAAATAATTCAATATAAGCTAATTTTAATTTATTTTGTCAATAAAAATATTTATTAAAAAAAAATAAATTACCATATAAATTTTTTAATAATTTTATATATTTTGTTTTTTTTAATAAAATTTTATTTATTTTTTTAAATTGTAATAATTTATTTTTTATATTAGTATTATAAATATTATTATACTTATTTTTAAAAAAAACATAACGAGAAATATTTGATGATAAATATAAACGATAACGTAAAAATTTCATATTATAATTTCAAGTAAAATTACCAAAAAAATTAAAAAATAATCTATAAAAATGATATCTTTTAAAAGCTCAAAATTCTTGTTTTCTTCAATTCTTATTAAAACCAAATTTTGAACATAATAATCTAAATATAGATGAATTTTTTGTAAAAAAACAATGACTTCAATTATCTAATTTTGTACTACCTATTTGTGCTTTTTGATATGCAAAAGAAAAAGATGGTAAAAAATAATTACCATTACTTAAACGAAATTTTTTTTCTTTTTGATATAAATAAACATATTTAATTTTATGTAATCTTCTTAGTGACATACTATTCCATTTTCTTGCTTCAAATTCATTTTCTGTAACTACTTTTTTTAATGTTGTAAAAAAAGGTGATTTTACTTTTAAACTTAATAATGTTAATTTTAAAAATTTATATAAACTTTTTTTACTTTGATTTTTTTTATAACATTTAACTAAAGTTTTTCAATCAATATTTAATAAAGAACAATAAGTTATTAATCTTATTTTTTTAAAATAATTTTTATTTTTATAAATATTATTTTTTATTTTTTTTTTTTTTAAATTAATTGATTTTTTATAATTATTATTTAATTCATTAGTTAAATAATATGGTAAAGTTAAATTTTTTAAAGAATTACCAAAATAAGCCATACCACCATAAAAAAATAAACTACGTAAAAAACGTACCATATTTAAATTTTTTTCTTTATCATATAATCAAAAAAAAAAAACTTTTTCATTTAAAAATTTATAAATTTTAGATAATAATGTTAATTCCAATTCATGTACAAATTTTTTAGTTTGACCTCTAGAAAAATGTTTATTACTAATAACATATTTCATAGGTTTTGAACCTTTTTTAAATTTAGCACTAAAACGTAAATAAAATTCTAATAAAAAAGTACCAGGATCTAAACCTAAAAAAAAAAAAAATAAATAAAAACGTTGTGCTTCTATTGTTTCTATTTTTGTATTATCAACAAAAAAAAAACGACTTGATGCTGTTTTTTCTTTAGTTCTTACTTCTAAACTATGACCTCTACTATAACGATCTACTAAAAATTCTTTATTAGATATACTATAAGGTATACTTTTTATAACAGATTTTAACATATGATATTTATTTAATTGTGGTTTATTCATTTTAGCTTCATAAAAAAATAAAATTATTAATAAACGTCCTGATTGTAATGTTAAATTAATATGACTTAAATAAGTATCTAATTTTTCCATTTTTCTTCTTGTTCAAAAAAAAATTAAAAAATAACGTATTGTTAACATTATTTGTAATATTACTGGATATAACTTTTTATTTGAAAACCAATCATCCGATCAAGATAAACTGTAACCCAATTTATAACTATAAGGATTCATTACATAAGCCATAATTAACGTAAAGGTCCTATAAAATCTATCGCTCTATATAAATCAATTTTAATTGGATATTTTATATCTTTTACATTATATACTTTAAAAAAAAAAAAATATAATTGAATAAAATTAGAATAAAAATTATTTATATTTCTAGAAATAATACCTTTTTCTAATCTTAAACGCATATCATTTTTTAAAATATCTCTTCAAGCATAATGTATGTGTAAAAAATCACCTAATTGTAAACTTGTATTTATATGTGTTTTTTTTTTTAAATTAACATAAAAAATACCTAAATTTATTAACAATTTTATCATAAATATATTATTTACTATATTTAACCTATAAATAATAATAAATAAACGTCCTTCTAAATATCCTAAATACGTTGACACAAAACCACGCACTATTTTACCTTTCATTGCTAATTTTACATATTTTATATATGTTCTATTTTTTAATACCATATAAAAACTTCTTAAATGACGAGGCCTTCAATAATTTGCTTTTCATTTTTTATATCTTTGTTTACGTGGTCTGTTTCATAAACGAAATACATATTTTCCTCTCATATATTTTTTAAATACTCATCTTAATTTTTTTACTCTATATCAATAAAGTATTGTATTATCTATTCTTCTTCCTTCACTTATACGTTCTTTAAAATACATTGCATAATAACCTCAAATATCTAAACGCATTTTCCTATAAAATTTACCACGTTTTCTTATTAAACAAGCCATAATTTTTATTTATTTTTATTTTCAAAAATAAATTTATTTTTTATTAATTCTTTTAAATATAATAAAAAAAATAAAGAATTTAAATATTTATTTTTTTTATTATATTTTTGTATTTCTAAATTATCCAAAATAAAATTTGTAGATAATAAATTCTTTAATAATTTATTATTAATTAATAAAAAAAAATAATCTGTATTATTTAAATAATTTTTTTCAATAAAATTTTTAAAAATTATAAATGAATTATTAATATAAACATCTATATTTTTTTTTTTATAAATACTAATAAAAATTTTAGGTTCTAATCTAAAATTAGATATCTCATCTTTTATTTTTTTATTCTTTTTTTGTAATTCAATTATATAATCTGATATATAATCATATATTATTTGTTTGTTTTTATTTTTTTTTTTTATTAATTTTAAAAATTTTATAATATATAACTCTTGTTTAAAATTTATAATATTAAATTCAATAATTTTATATTCTTTAAATAAATTATTATTTAATTTAAAAAAATAATTATCAAAATAATTAATTTTTAATTTTATAGAATAAAAATAAATTGAAATTATTTTAAAAAAAAATACATAAATATCAAAAAAACATTCATTTTGTTTTATATTATTTTCTAATAAAAATTTATTAAATTCTTTATTATTTTTTTTTATTAAAATATTTTCTTTTTCTTTTTTTTTATTTAAAATTTTATTTTGTCTATTTTCTAAATTTTTAATAATACTAAATAATTTATAATTTCTTTCATCTTCTTTTTTTTTTTCCAATTGTTTTAAATATCTTTTATATATATACGCATTAGTTACCCATAATTCATCTTCATCATCATAAAATAAAGTTTTATCTGTTAAATCTAAATTTTCAAATAAATTTACCTTTTTAAAAATAATTTTTTCTTCTATAAATCAAGAATCATTATACTTATTAAAAAATAAAGTAAGATCTGTTATTATATATTTTTTTTTTAAAATACCATTATATTGTAAATTTACAAAAAATATAAAATAAAATATAAAAAAAAATGAAAAAAAACTAAATAAATAAAAACTATAAAAAAATAATTCTATCAAAGGTAAAAAAATATAAGATGCACTATTATTTAAAAATAACTTAAACTGTCAAATAGTATTACGTTCATTTAAAAAAGAAGCATTATCTATATAAAAAGTAGAAGTTAATAATGACATTTGATATATTTTTAAAAAAGAACTTAAAAATTTTAAATTTAAAAACATATAAGAACTAAAATAACCATTAATATATTTTGATGTAATAGGTAAAAATTTTATATGATTAAATCAATTATGTTCTAAATTTGATAAAATAAAAAGACGTTTAGGTTTAATAGAACGTAATATTCAACTTTTTTTTGATAATTTTAATAAAAAAGTTTCACTATAATTTACACTAGTATCTAATCAAACAAAATTATTAATTTTAAAAAAATTATTATAAGGTATTAAAAGATCTGTATAAGTATTATTAATATTAAAAGATACTATATCTTTAATTCGATTAGAATTACCTTGTATATTAAAAATATTTCTTAAATAAATATTTTTAAACAAAAAATACTTATCATATCATAATAAAAATTCTTTATTTTTATTAAAAAAAAAATAATAAAATTTACTAAAAAATATTTCTATATTAAAAAAAAATAAACTATTATTATCAAAATTTTTAATAACAAAAAAAAATAAATTAATAATATTATTATTATTATTAAATAAATTTTTATAAAACAAAATACTATCATTATAATCATTAGAATTAGATATTTCTTTAAAAAAATCAAAAATTTCAAAAAAAAAATTTTTATTATTATTTAAATTTGTTATATAATGTTTCACAAAATTATAATTATAATATAAAAAAAATAAATTATTATTCATATTATTATCAAAATAAGCTAAATTTTTACTTAAATCAGAAAAAATATAAAAATATTTACGTTCTTGCATTAAAAATAATGAACCACATTCTTCTACTCTAGTATCACTTAAATCATGCATTAAAAAACTATGAAATTCTCTAGGACTTTTCATAAATATACGTCTATCATACATTTTATTTAATAATTGATCATCATGTAATAAAAAATCATGTTTTCGCATAGAATTTAAATAATCAAATCAATTAAAATATTTAGTAAAATTATAAAATATTTCTTGATAAAAACGAATAAAAAAATCAACCATTTCTTGCTCTAAAATATTAACATAAAAATAACGTTCATCTTTTAAATCAAAATCAGCAGCTGTTATATAATTATCATAAGCACGTACTAAATTTGTTCAAATTAATTGATCTAAAGAACCTTTAAAAATAAAACCAGAACTTAATTCCATATATAATTCAGTACCTACTACAAAAACATAGAAAGGTATAAAAAAAAACATATAACCAACTATAGCATTTAAAGTACCTACATTATTTACAACATCATAATCCACATCTAATAACATTAAAACATCACCTTCATCTGTTTTATAGAAAGAATGTAAACTATAATCATATAATATTTTATTTCATTCTTCATTTAATAAAGGATCAAATTGATCACCATAATTTTTTTCAGTAAAATAATCTAAAGTACCTGATTCATATAATTCATTTAAATCATATTCTATATAAGAACGATCTTTAACTTTTTTAAAAATATTTTGCTCATAAATCTGAGGTAATTGTATTAATTTTAATGTATGAAAAACAGGTACATAATGATTATAATAACGTTTACTAATAAATAATAATCATCTATAATATTTAAATTCAACTTGATCTAATTTATGTAATTCTTTATAAAAGGATAAATAATTAAAATTAGGACGTTTAACCAATTCATAACTTCAACCTAAATAATTACTAAATAAATCACGATTTAAATCATCAACAGAATTTCAAACACCCTTATAATTTAATGAATTATAACTATTATTAAAAGGTATTCTAGAAAATATAGTAAAAAAAGGTACAACTTCTGAACGATTAAAATTAGTCATTCACTCACCAGACATAGGTACTGAAGATAAATTTTTTATATCATTTTTTTCTGAAAAAAAATAATCACTATATAATAATCAAATTTTTTCTTTAGCTATTAAAAACGGAAATAAATATTTTAAATTATTATTTTCACTTAAATTTATTTCTTTAGTAGTTATTCATAACATTAAAAAAGGATAATGCAAACGTGTAAAAAATAAATCATTAATATTTTTACGTTTCATTGCAAAATGCATTCAATATTCTAAAGTTTTATATTTTTTTTTTGTAATTTTTGTATATATATAATTTATTTTATAATTTCTAACTTTATCTTGCTCATAAGGTGATAAACTTGAATCTACAAAACGTACATAACGATTATCATTTATAAAATTACTATAAAATACTCAAGAATTTGTATAACTATCTCAAAAACTTTCTCTAGCATTAGGTGATAAAAAAATATAATTATATTTATCTAAAGACAATGGATATAATTTATTTTTAAAATTAGTATCAAATCAAATTCTATTAAAAGTACCATGATAATGTGCACTTTTTAAAATTAATAAATCTAATCTTTTATATCAAATAAATTGATGATTTTTAAATAATAAAGAACTAAATAATTTTCAATTAAAATAATTAAACATATTTTGTTTTTTTTTTCATAAATTTTTTGTTATTTTTAATTGATTTTCAAAAAATAAATGATTATTATGTTTTATTAAATAAGCTTTTTTTTTTTTTTCTTCTGTATCCCTTCAAACACTTTTTTTTAAAATAATACCACCTGTAAAATTAAACAAACGATCTGAATATAATAATTGATTCTTTTGTTCATAAATATAATTATCTAATTTATTATTATAATAATAAAAATAATTTATTATATTATCACCACCTAAAATATGATATAAACCTTCATTAAAATAATAACTTTTATTTTTTGAAAAAAAATTAAATTTTTCTCAACTAATTTCAGGCATCACGGAAATTGATCAATCATTATTAAAAAAAGTAAAAAAAAATCATTTATTTATTAGAGTAAAAATATATTGAAATATTCTATATAAAACAAATAAATATATCATAGTAAAAATAATAGCTGTTCTATTACTATTACTAAAAAAAGTATAAAATGTTTTAAAAAAATATAAATTTTTTAATTCATAAAAAAATAAATTTCTTAAAAAATACTCTTTATAATGATTTTCAAATCAACGCGTTTGTTCTAATTTAAAACCATAAACAGGTCATTTATTTAAAGGTTGATAATCTTCAATTAATTTATATTTAAAATTAAAAATATTTTTTTGTATAAAATCAATATTCATATTTAAAAAAGAATATATAGTTTCTTGATAATAAAAAAAAAAATTAAAAAAAAACAAAAATGTATTAAAAAAAGTATTTATAAAAAAAAAAGTATAAAAAAATATATATATAGAATCAAAAATTAAATAAAAATAAAAAAAATAATAAATAAATTGTATACTATAAAAAAAAATATATATAAATCAAATTAAAAATTTAATTAAATCAAAAAAAAAAAAATAAATATAATAAATTAAAGAATTTAAATAATTTATTATTATAACAATATAAATTAAACCTAAATTATTTAATTTTATAAAAAAAAATTCAATTAAATAATAAAAATAAATAATTAAATAAAAAATTCAATAAAAAAAATTTTTCTTAAAAAAATCTTTTAATTCTATAAAATAATAAATATTATATAAATTTTGTAAATTAAAACCAAAAAAAAAACGATGAAAAATACTATCTTTAAAAAAACTATATAAAAAAAATTTTAAAAATTTTAATTTTTTAATATTTATTAAATAAAAAGTTAATTGATTTCAACCTATTCTATAAAAAAAATCAAAATATTGCATACCATAAAACCAATAATAAGGCTCTTGATCATATACTAATTTAAAAATAAAACGAACACTTGTATGAAAAAAACTTATAGGTATCCATTCTCATAATGAATGTATATTTTTATAGTGTAAAACTATTAAATTAATACCATAAGCTTTACGACTAGACATAAATTCATAACTAACAACATATTCTTTTAATAAAAAAAATCAAGAAAATATATAAGTTTTATAATTTAATGAAAATAAATCAAATTCATTAAAAATTCTAAAATATATAGCTAATTTATATAACCATAAAAATATTGATTTTAATAAAATCATTTCAATAAATCAATATATTAATTCAAAAATAAACATATAAAAATAAAAAAAATTATTAAAAAAACTTATAGAATTTAAAAGTATATTAATATCAATAATATTTATATTTAAAACAAATAAAAAAAACAATAATCAAAAACTAAATAATAAACTTTTTTTAAAAATATTAAATAAAAAATTAAATTTATTAAAAATATATTCATTTATCAATCAAAATATATATTTTATTTGTACAAATAAAATATAAATATATATAAAATAATAATAATTAAATAAATTTAATTTTTTATTTAATAATAAAAATAAAAAAAAACTATAAAAAAAATTAAAAAAATAAAAACTAAAATACTTTAAATATATTTCTAATTTTAAATATTTAAAAAAAAAAGTACAAAAAAAAAATATTATAAAAATATTTTTTAATATATAATTTTTAAAAAATATATTTAAAGGCTTAAAAACTACTAAATAAAAAGAAGAACTACTAAAAAAATTAGATATTAAATACATATTCTTAGAATCAAATAAATTTAATAAACTATAATCATAAGAATACACAGTATCTATATCACTAAAAATTTGATAAATAGTATTCCATTTCATAAATATCTGATTAAACTTTATTTCTTTTAAATTATATCATTCCTCTAAATTTGAAATAATAAAACTTTTTTGATAATCTTTAACAGAAAAATAATAATCTGAATATTTAAAATAAACAAAAAAATATCTAAAAGTCATAACTAAATCTATTTTATGTAAAAACATTATAAATATTTTTCTAAAACTCCAAATAAAAAAAAAACCTAAATCAGTTATTTTAGAATAAATACTTCATATAAATTTCTTTTTATTCTCTTTTGTTTTAAATTTTGCTATAGGTTGTTTATTTAAATATTTTTTTAATTTAACAAAATTTATTTTATAACTAATTCAATGAAAAAAAAAACGTAAAGATAATTTTAATGTATAATAACCTATTAAAAAAAAATTACCATCAAATTTCTTAAAAAATACAAATTTTTTATAAATTTTTCCAAATTTTTTATAATATTTATCTCAATAATATAAAAAAGAATTATTAAAAAAACGTAAAAAAAAAAAAAAAAAAAAAATAAACCCATAGAAATAAATTAATAAAATAAAATATAATTGTTTTAATAAATAATTATAAGATATTTTTTCTATATATTTTTTTTTTAAATCTAATTCTAAAAAAAAAAATTCTGAACGTAATAATATTATATTCATTTTAAATTTATATTGATTTATAAATTTATAATATATAAATAAAATTAAATCAAAATTTAAATAATCTTTTTGTATTTCATTTAACTCTTTTTTATTAAAACCTTTATTTAAATAATTACAATATCTACTTTTTTTAAAACTATAATTTAAATATAATAAAATTTTAACTAAAATTTCAAAAAAAAAAAATAATAAAATTTTATTTTTATATTTTAAATATTTTAAAAACTCAAATTTAAAATATTTAAAAAAAAAATATAAATAAAAAAAAATATAAATAAATATAAAACTATTTTTTACAAAAAATAAAGAATTAAAAAAATTTTTTAAAGATCAATTTAAATAATTAGTTATAATTAAATAATCAAAAAAATAACTATAAAATTTATTAATTTCTTCTTCTTGCTCCATAAAAAAAAATATTGAATACAATCAACCTAATAAATTTAAATTATAATTAAAAGGTACACTAATATTATATAAATTCAAAGAATTTTTATATAATAATTTACTTGATTTTCAATAAAAAAAATTTAAATATTCACTTCACAATATATCATAAATATAAACAACTTGATTTGTATTTTTTAAATATAAATTTATATTACTTATTGAAGTATAAAAATCACTATATATAAATTCAAAAATAAAATTATTATTAAAAGCACGTAAATTATCACCAAATTGAAAACTATAAGTATAATTAAAAAAATTAAAAATATTATAAAATTTAAAATTATAAAACGTACTTACTATAGGAAACTTAAAAAAAAAATAATAATCTATATGTTTTTGTATACTATAATTATAATAATAAAAAAAATTATAATCCATAAAATTATAATAAATAATAAAAAAAGGATTAAATATCTTCTCAAAATTTATATTTTTAAAAAATTCATACATAATTATATCAAAATTTATTAATGTAGCTAAATTTTTTCAATTTCAAAAATAATATGATAATAAATATAAAAATCTATGAGATCCTTTATTTACTGTCATAATAGTTACAATATTATTTCTTGGATAAATTGTAGATCAAGTAAAAAAACGTATTTTATATTTATGTAAAAAATTATAATCATCATTATAAAATTCAAAAAAAAATTTTTTTTGAAAATCTAAAATAAAATTATAATCCATAAAAGCAAGTTTTGAAAAAAACACACTATTTACGACCATATCATTATTATAAAAAAATATATCTAACATTAATTATTTTTCGGAACTAATAAAACTAAAGTACCTAATAAAGCTACTAATAAAATTAAACTTAAAAAAAAAAAATAATAATAAAAAATTTCAAATAATAAAATACCTATAACTTCTATATTTGAAGTATAATCTAAACTATTTAATCAAAAAAAATTTAAAATATTTATATTATTATCTACAAATAAATCTATATTTTTACAAAATAATATAAATAAAATTTGTAATAAAAAAAAAAAACTAAAAAATATAACTATAAATTTATATTTAATATAAAATAAATTTAACTCTATAATACGTATATTTAATAACATTATTACAAATAAAAATAATACAGCTATTGCTCCTATATAAACTAATATAAGCAAAATAGCTATAAATTCTGCACCCATTTCTATTAATACTAAACTAGCACAAATAAAAACACAAACTAATCATAATAAAGACTGTACAGGATTAATTACGCTTAAAACAAAAATACTACTAATTAACATTAAATATTTAAACATTTTTTTCTTTAACTAACACAAAATTATATTTTATATAATATAATAACTTATATAATATAACAAATAATATTTTTATTACTAAACTTAAAATTAATTTATTAAATAAATTAATAAATACTTTTTCAAATATAATATTTGAAAAATTCCACCTTTTTATTAAACTATAATTTATATAATACCCATTATAATTTATTCCTAATATATTTATATTTTTTTTTATTAATTCTTTATTTATTTTAAAAAATTTATTTAAATTTTTTAAACTTAAATAATTAAATATATATGTATTAGAAAATAATTTTATTTTAGCTATTTTTATTTTATTTTTTCTTAAATTTATTAATTTAAAAAAAATTATATTTCAATTAAAAAAAATTTTTTTCATTTTTTTTAAAATAAAACTATTTCTCACTTTTTCTATACTCAAATCATTTTTCACACTAAAATTTACATAATTTTTCTTTAATAATTCTTTTTTTAACATATAAATTACTATTTAATTTTTTCATTTTAAATAAAATATTAAGAAATTAAACATCAATAATTAACATATCCATAGATTTTACTATAGATAATTTATTTTTTATTTCACTACGACTTAAATTTTTATTAAAAAATATAATAACTAAAAAAAATTTATATAATGTAATAAAATAGTATTCTTTCATAAAAAAACCACCTAAACCAGCAAACTGTAATACTTTTTTTGAAGCTATTAAATTAAAAATATAAGTTACAGGTACATTACCTAATTTTAATACTCAAGTTTTTAAATTTAAATCTATTTTTACAAAAACTTTTAATAAAAAATAGGAAGCTAATTTTTCAGTTAAAACATTAAATTCCTTACAAAATTTCATAGTATTTAAACCAAAATTACCTAAAACACTACTTAAAGGTGGACTTACAGTAGCTGTATTAGCTTTTAAATAAAAACTTAAAAATTTAATATTTAATTCGAACAGATTTTGATTTTGCTTTATCCTTTTTTTTTTTTTTTCTATCAACATAAGGTGTTCTTCTACCTATTAATGTATAATACATACCTAAACATTTTGCTATAGGTCCTTTTGAATTTATACTCAATAATAAACCTTTATATAAATCATCTATTGTTGGATTTTGTGTTTTTTTTTGATAATAAGGTGAATTAAAACATATACGTTTAAACAATAAACTTTGTCAACGTCAATTATGTCCATATAATTTAAAAAAATAACGTATTTCTTGTTTTTTTTTATTACGACGACCTAAACGTTGACGTCTAAAACCTACTAAAGGCTTTAAATGATTTATAAAAAAATACATAATATGTAAACTAGCTTTTTTTAATTTTAATTTTAACATACTTAATAATTCACTAAATTTTACTTCACATTTTCTTTTATTACCTTTTTTTAAAAAACCTTTATAAAAAAATTTTAAAGCTAAAGAATTAAATTTTTCAATAGAATCAAAATTATTACTTAAATTTTTATTAATATATAATCAAGAAAAATTTAAAACATCAAATACTTTATTAAAACCTACTTTTTCATCTAATAAATAATATAAACTATTACGTATAAAATATAAACTATCTTTTTTTTTTATACAAGTTAATATATTATCAATAAAATTTTTTCTATTAGTAATTCTAGTTAAAAAAGGTCTTTTTTTATAAACATAAGCTGGATGATAAGCTCAATCATTATCACTTCTATTCTTTTTTCAAAAATTATTTGTAACATCTTTATAATAATTACAAGCTGATTTATATATTATTGAATTAATATCATTATATTTTCAAAACATATTACCTTTTCAAATTTCTTTCTTATATTTTTTATTTTTATATTGTGTTTTAAATGTATCATTTTTTTCTCACAATAATAATATATTATTTTTTTTACGTAAATTATAACGAATTTTATTTTTATATCTATATTTATTTAACATTTAATTAATACGCATTTTTAAAATTTTTTGGATGTTTTCTATGATTTACTAAACCTCATCAACGAGGATAATCATAATCATCATTACGTCTAACAGCACTACGTTTTAAACCAAATTTTGATCTACGATGTACTCTTTGTCTTTCAGGTAATTGGAAATCTAATACACCTCTAATTAAACTATAATTAACACCAGGTACATCTTTTGGACCTCTACCTTCTAATAAAACAACAGAATAATCATGTAAACCATGAAACCCTCAACCAGGTATATGTGCAAATGTTCTTTTACCTTTAAATTTTTCACCTAATACACGTATTTTTGCATGTTTACGTTTTGCTGAGTTTGGTTTTCTTGGTGGTAATATAGCTACTTTATAAACTAATACTCTTTTCTGTGGTTTTTTATATAAACAACTTACCTTATTTCTTCTTACTTTTTTTTTTCTACCTTTCATTCCTAATTGTTTCAATGTTGGATTCATTTAATTATTATTAATTATTTATAAAACCCCTTATCAAATATATTTTATTAAAAAATTTAATAAAATAATTAACCTTTTAATAATGTAATAAAATCTAAAGAAATACCGCCACGTATTCTATAAAAAACAACTAATAAAGCTAAACCTATTGCCACTTCAGCTGCAGCTACTGTTAATATACATAAAATATAAATGTAACCAACTATTAAATCAGAATAAACTATACTATATACAATATTCATATTAATAGATAAAAATATTAACTCTAAAGCTAATAATAATATAATAATATGATTTCTATTTAAATATAAACCACTTAATCCTAAAAAAAAAATACTATTAATAATATAATATAACATTTACTTTTTTAAAGAATTAAAATTATTTTTTTTTGTTATATTAAAAAAACGATAAAGAATAATAAAATAAAATTCTATAATATTAAAAAATACAAAAAAAAAAAAAAATAAAAAATATAAAACGACAGATAATTGTCCTAAAAAAATATATAAAGGTTCAGCAGATTGTCCACCTATTCAACCTAATATTATTAAATTTACATAAAATAAAGGTATTAAATATTTTACATATGGTTTTAATAAACTATTACGTATTAATTGAAAAACACCTACAAAAGCAGGTCAAAATATTAAAAATAAAAAAGCAATACCTAAAATAATTAAACCACCTAATTTACTAGGTATAGATCTTAAAATAGCATATAATGGTAAAAAATATCATTCAGGTACTATATGTGTAGGTGTAACCATAAAATTACCTAATATATAATTATCAGGATGACCAAAATAATCTGTATTTAAAAAAACAAAACAATGAAAAAATAAAAATAAACAAATTCAAGCATATAAATCTTTAATCATATAATTAATATAAAAAGGTATATTATCTGTTCTATATATTATACCTAAAGCATTATTTGATCCAAACTCATGTAATAAAACCAAATGAATTAAAGAAACAGCTAAAATTATAAAAGGTAATAAAAAATGTAAACTATAAAATCTACTTAAAGTTGCATTATCAATAGATAAACCGCCTCATAATCAATAAACAAAATCAATACCTATAACAGGTATTGCTGAAAATAAACTAGTTATAACTGTTGCACCTCATATACTCATTTGTCCTCAAGGTAAAACATAACCCATAAAAGCGGTTGCCATCATTAAAATAAATATTATCATACCACTAAATCATAAAACTTGTCTAGGATATGTATATGAACCATAAAGCATATGTTTAGACATATGTAAATATACAACTAAAAAAAATATTGATGCACCATTCATATGTATATAACGGATTAATCAACCATAATATAATTCTCTATTAATATATTCTACTGAGGCAAAAGCCATATTTATATCGGCATTATAAAACATCGATAAAAATAATCCTGATATTATTTGAATTATTAAACATATTAATGCTAATGAACCTAAACTTCACATATATGTAAAATTACTTGGAGATAAATAATTACCTAAACTTTCATAAGCTTTTTTTACTATATTAGTTGTTCTTTTTAATGTTCTCATTTCTATAATTTAATAAAATTTTACTAAACTAAATTATTATATTTTTTTTTAATAATAAATCAGATTTAAAAATACATAAATTTATACAAATTAAAATAAATAAAAAAATATATTCCACTGTAAAAAAATTTAATATTACAGATACTATAAAAAATAATATAAATATAAATATAAATTTTAATACAATTAATAAATAAATAAAAAAATGACCTTTTACTAATCACTTAAATGTATAAAAAATATTACTTACTTGTTTTTCAAAAAATAATATATTATATTTTTGAAAAAATGATGATTCTATATTCTTATAAAAAGAATAATAACTAAAAAAATAAAATTTAGATACTAACATATCTATTAATAATTTATCAAAAAATAAGCCATTAAAAAAAATAAAAACAAGATTACGATAAAAACCATTTTTATATCACAAAAAAAAACGATCATTAAAAAAAAAATAAAAACAAAAACCTAATATAGAAAAAAATAATGGTAATACTTTTATAAAAAATTCTTGAACAAAAAAATAATTAAAAAAATTTTCATTTAAATAATTATATTTATTAATATTTACATAATTATCTAAAAATTTTATTATAAAAAATGTATCAGTATCAATTAATAACTCTTTTTCTATTAAATTTTCAAATCTAATTTTATTTATTATATTTAATAAAACTATTTTACTATTATATAAATTATAAAATTCTAATAAAAAAGTATCTGAATAAGGTACAACTTTATCTATTCTAATTTTCATATGATGTTCTTTATCTACTATATCTATATCTTCTAACATTTTATAAAACAAATGACTATTATCTTTAGTAATACCAAAATAATCTATAAAAAATTTTGTTGTATCTTCAGATATTGTTTTATATTGATTTTTCTCTGCAATTATATGACAATTCTCACGTAATTCTAACACATTAAAATATTGTAAATAATTTTCATTTACATTAGTACTACCTAATAAATTCCTTAAATTACTTAATAAATTATTAATTTCTTCACTATTTTGTGATAAAATTTTTGTATCAACATCATAAGCATGTATAGGTAAAATAGTATAAAAATATAAAATAGTTTCTAATTTACGTTGTGTATCTATAGGTGCTATAGCTTGTAAACTTTTTAATATGAAATATTTATTAAAATGTCAATAAATATTATAAGGTTCTTCATTAATATCTTTCATATAAATTTCTTGAGGTATAACAATATTACTATTTATAGATTGACATACCATTACATGTTCCATATAATTAGGTAATATTTCTCAATCAAAAATATTACTATAAACATTATTTTTTATAAAAAAATTATTACTATTTGTATTATTTAAATCAACTAAATTAAATATTATAGAATACTCAAAAAATTTAAAAAAAAAATTATATAAAAAATTATATACAATTTTTAAATTTAATAAATAAAAAGTATTGTTACTTACACTACGTAAAACACTTTCAAATTCAACAAAAATACCACTATAATTTAAAAAATTAATATAAATACTATCAAAAAAAAAAAAACTACCTAAACCTATAAACATATCAAAAAAAAAATAACCAACAAAAAAACTACATAATAATAAAACAATTAAAGGAATAAACATTAAAATATCAACTTCATGTATTTTAAAAATAGTAAATCTATTAAAATTAGAATAACTAAAAAAAACACGAAGAAATAATCTAGTAGAATAAAATGCTGTAAAAAATACTGCAAATAAACCTAATAAATAAGCAAAATTACCATCAAAATAAAAACGAACAAAAGCAACTTCAATTAAAATATCTTTTGAATAAAAACCAGCTAAAAAAGGTAAACCTAATAAAGCAAAATTACCAAAAAAAACAATTAAAGCTGTATAAGGTAAAAAATTTAATAAATTACCCATTTTCCTTAAATCTTGTTCGTCAGCTAAAGCATGTATAATAACACCCATACTTAAAAAAAGTAAAGCTTTAAAAAATGCATGATTAAATAAATGAAAAAAACTTGTATTATAACTAGATAAACCACAACCCATAAACATATAACCTAATTGACTACATGTTGAATATGCTACTATTTTTTTTATATCTTGTTGAAAAATACCAAAAACTGACATTAAAAAACAAGTTAATGAACCAAAAAAAACCATTAAAAATAAAATATTAGAAGAATATTCAAAAATAATAGAACATCTAATAATTAAAAAAACACCAGCTGTTACCATAGTAGCAGCATGTATTAATGCTGAAACTGGTGTAGGTCCTTCCATAGCATCAGGTAATCAAATATGTAATAATAATTGAGCTGATTTACCACAAGCACTTAAAAAAATTAATAAACATAATATATCAAGAACACAAATTTCAATAAAATATAAATCAAAATACATATCTGTAATATAAATTACATTATTAAAAACTATACTAAAATTAAAACTACCAAATAAACTATAAATTAAAAAAATAGTAAATAATAAAAAAATATCACCTATTCTATTCACAGACATGGCTTTTATAGCAGCTAAATTAGCTGCTATTCTAGTATATCAAAAACAAATTAATAAATAAGAAAATAAACCAACACCTTCTCAACCTATTAATAATTGTAAAAAGTTATCCGATGTTACTAAAATAAGCATAAAAAAAGTAAATAATGATAAATAACCTATAAAACGTACAAAATAAGGATCTTCACGCATATAAGAAAAAGAATACATATGTACTAATGCTGAAATAAATAATACAATAAAAACCATAACAACAGTTAATGTATCAAATAAAAAAACTATATTAATTTTTAATAAACCGATATTCAATCAATTAAATAAATATAAATAAGACATTTCATTCATATAACCTATTTCATAATAACAAAGAATAGTTAATACAATAGAAAAAAAAAAATTAAATAAAATAACCTTTTTAAAAAACTTTACACTAAAAAAACGTGAAAAGAAAAAAGCAATAAAACAATTCAAGAAAGTACCACTTACTATTCATATATTCATTAACTAACTTTTTTTTTTTTTATTATTGTAAGAATTAAAATCATTACTAACAAAATATAATTTTATATCATTTAATAAATAATTTTTTAAATCAGAACAGAATTTTATAATATTAATAATACATAAATCCTTTATTTTTGTTGTTATTCCTACAAATTTATAAACTAATAAACGTAATCTTAATATCTTATAAAAACCTTGAACAAAAAATACACTAATTACTATATATGCTATTACTATCTGTATTAAAGTTCATACAATATTATTAAAAAAATGCAAATAATCTACTTGTGACATATTAGAAATTTTTATCTTGTAAAAAAATCATGTTTTAAATCATAAGAAAAAAATGTTTTTTGCATTTTTGTTCTTTTTTTTGTAATTTTTAAACGTTTACCTTTATGACGTGAATTTGCTCTTGTTTTAGCAAATTCACCTAATTTTAAACCTAATTGTTTATATCTATAAGTATAACTTTTAAAACGAACACCTTGATGTATTTCAAATTCTTTATTTACAAAACAAAAAGGTATTACTGAATTTCTTTGATAAAAAGTTATATTTTTTTTTTTTTTTCTAAAACATTTTATTAACATTTCATGACCAATAAAAGGTAATTTATACAGGGATTTTGACATTTTCTTTTCTTTTTACTGTTTTAACAAATTTAGCTCTTTTACCTCAAGGTGTTTTTTGTTTAACTGGTTTTGATTTTTTACCTTCACCACCACCATGTGGATGATCTACAGGATTCATAGCGACACCACGAACTGTAGGACGATTACCTAATAATCTATTTGTTCCTGCTTTACCTATTCTTTTTATTTGATGATTTTTATTAGAAACTAAACCATTAACACAAACACAATATTTAGATATTTTTATTAACATACCTGATGGTAATTTAATAAAAACAAAATTATCTCATTTACTATAAACAAAACTACCTATACCTGCAGCCCTTGCATAAATACCACCTAAACCTGGTTTAGATTCAATATGATGTACTCAAGTACCCGTAGGTATAAAATTTAAAAAGGTTGAATAATTATCCTTTTTATGATAATCAAAACAAAAACCTTTATAATGATCGCCAACAGACATTTTATTAGGTAAAATAATATAAGTTAATAAACCAATAAAAAAAAAAATTACACCCAAAAAAGCAGTATGACTTGTAGTTTTTTCCAAACTAAATAAACAACCTTCAGAATATAAAATACGTTTATAATCTATAATACGTTTTTTTTTTGTATATGAGCTACTTTTATGAAAAACAGTTATACGTCCAAAAAAATTTTTACCTACTTTACTACTTAAACCATAAGTTAATTTTGCTAACGATCTCCTTAAAAAGAAATTTTGTTTTTTTATAATTTTTTGCATATTATATTAATTCTGATATAAAACCCGCACCTATTGTTTTTTTACCTTCACGTATTACAAAACGCAACCCTTCATTTAAAACAACAGCTTTTACTAATTCTACAGTAATAATTACATTATCACCAGGATTTACTAATAAAGCATCACCTTCTAAAATAATTTTACCAGAAACATTATTTACTCTAAAAAAAAATTGTGGACGATATCCTGTTGTAAAACCAGTTTTACGTCCACCTTCACTTTCTTGTAAAATATATACTCTAGCTTTAAATTTTTGTTTTTTTGTTATACTATTAGGTAAAGCTATAACATCACCACGTTCTATTTCTTTATTTGGTATATTTTTTAATAAAACACCTACATTATCACCAGCTTGTCCTTCATCTAAAATTCTATGATACATTTCTATACCCATACATGTTGTTTTAAATAAATTTTGACTTAATAAATCTAAATCCATACCTACTTTTAAAATACCTTTTTCTATTTTACCTGTTACAACAGTACCACGACCTTGGGCAACTAAAATAGATTCTATAGGCATTAAAAAAGGTTCATCTAATAATCTTTTAGGTTCTGGTAATTCAGCATCTATAATATCCATTAATTCATATATTTTTTTTAAATATTTTTCTTCACCATTTAATGCTTTTAAAGCAGAACCCATAACAACTGGTACATCTTTTTCTAAACCAAAATTATAATTTTGTAATAATTCTAATATTTCTAATTCTAATAATTCACACATTTCTATATCTAACATACGATCTATTTTATTCATAAAAACTATAATAAATTCTAAACCAATTTCTTTAGCTAAAATAATATGTTCTCTTGTTTGTACTTGAATACCATCAGGTGCTGATACAACAAGTATAGCTCCTTCCATTTGACTTGCTCCTGTAATCATATTTTTAAGTAAAGTAGCTTTACAATAAAGCCCTTTCCAAACCTTACTTGATAATTTCTTATCATAGGGCTCTCTAAAAAAAAACAATTTTTTTATTTTTTTAATTTTTTCTTTTTTTTTTTATTTAAAATTTTTAATAATAAATTTAAATTAAAATTATTATTTTTAATTAAATAATTATTTAAATATTTTTTTTTATAATTATTATTTTTTTTATTAATTATTTGAAATTTAAATAATTTTTTAAATAAATAAAATTTAAAAAATTTATTTTTATTTTTTATTTTTAAATTAATTGTTAAAAAACAAGCTTTTTTTATTATATATATATATTTATTTATTTGCTTTTTAAAAAAAAAATAATAATAATACAACTCATATAATATATTAAAAAAATAATTATAAATTTTTATTACAGATAAACTTAATAAATATTTAACCGGAATTATACTTATTTTATTTTTTTTTATTTGTATAAAACTATTTAAAAAAAATAACCTTAAAATAGCTAATGTTGCTATTTTTATAACTAATTTATTTTTTTCTATATATAATATATAATTAAAAAATTCAATCTTTTGTTTAGTTAAATCATATAAAAAACAAATAAATAAATATAAATTTAAAATATAATATAAAAAATACAAAATACAATTTTTTATTAAAAAAATAACTATATTATATAAATAAAAATCAAAACCTATTAAAAAAATATTTAAATAACGTATATAAAAAAATTTTTTTTTTAAAAAAAATTTTTCATTAATATTTATTATAAATTTATCAAATAGTAAATAATTAAAATTTATTAAATTTAAATATAAATTAAAATGTATTTTAATAAAATATAAAGATACTTTACAATTTATCAAAAAATCTTTTATAATAAAAATAAAATAATTATCTGTAATTATATTAGATATATTAACTAAAAATAAATCATAATTCATATCAAGAGCTATTTGTCCTTTAAAAAAATATTTTATATCTTTATTTTTTTTTTTTAAATTTTTTAAAATATTTATTTTAGAATATAAATTATTATATTTATTAAAATTAAAAATATTATTAGTATCTATTAATAAAAAAAATATATATAAACATAATTCTTGCATTAGATTATTAAATTTAAATATAAATTTATAAATTAAATTTTTATCAACAACTATAGTAATATCTATAAAATTATTAATTACATTATTTCAAAAAAATTTTTTTGAAATAATTAATTTTAATATCTTTAATAAAGAAATAAAATCCTTTATATAATCAAAATTTAATATAATTGATTTTTTTATTAATTTAAAAAAAATAAATAATCACAAATAAATATTTGTAAATAAAAAATATATATTTATTTTATATTTTTTATTTTTTAAAAAACGCAATATTGGTATTATATTTTTTATTACCATTCAACGTTTTTTAAAATATAAATTTTTTTTATTTAAATAAAATTTAATATTTAAATCATCTATTGTTATTTTATTTACATTATTAAAATTACCTAAATTTATTAACAAATTTATATTATAATTCTTTATATTTGTTTTTATCAACTTATCTAAATTAATAGACCTATCAATAATAATACGATCATTTAATAAAAAAAGAATATTATTATTTATTATACTTTCTTTTAATAAATAATAACATTTTTCCTTTAAATTTAAAAAAAATATATATTCTAAATTTTTTTGAAATTTATATAATTTATTTAATTTTATAATTTTTAAAAAATTTTTTAAAAAAAAAAAACTTTGTAAATTTAAAAATATTAAATAATTAACATTATTAATAAAAAAATATTTACAAAAAAAATATAATATTTTTTTTTGTAAATAATTTTTTAAAATTATTTTTTTTCAAACATACATTGTTATTTCTTTATTTGTTCTTTTTTTTAAAATTAAAAATTTTTTTTTTTTATTTAAAAAATTTTTTAACAATTCTTGTTTTGTTCTCCTAAATTTTTTTTTTAATATTAAATGTCTTAATATTTTATATTCATAGATATTTTCTCTTTTTTTAAAAAAAAAATTTTTATATCTATTTTTATACTCAAAAATATAAAAAAATTGTTTTATTTTCTGTTTTTCTTTTAATAAATAATCGAAAATATATATATTTTTCCATTTAATAAATATATATTTATTAAAAATATATTTACTAAATATATGTTTTTTTTTATTTTTTACTAAAAGTAAAAATTTAGTAAAAAATAAAAAAAAACACAATTTAAAAAAAAATATATTAAATAAAAAATTATTTGTTTTTTTTTTTAAAAACAAACAAATATAATATTTTAATATATTTTTTAAAAAAAAAAAACTAATATATTTATAATATTTTCTTTTATTACATATTTTTAATTGTAATAAAAAAAAAAAAAAATCAAATAAATTAATATATGGAAATATATCATAAAATTTTTTATAATAAATATTAACAATCATAAAAAAAATTTGAAAAAAAAAAAAAAATTTTATATGTTTTAATTTAAAAAAATATTGTTTCTTATTAAAAAAAAAATATTCTTGTAAATTAAAATCAAAAATTTTTAATTTTAATTTTTTAAAATTAAAAAATAAAGAATCATATTTAATATAAAAACTATTTAATTTATTTAATTTAATATTAGTTAAATAAATTAAACGTAAATATAATCATTTTTTTGTATTTTTTTTTTTAAAATAAACTAATAAATTTAAATTAATAGATATTCTCCATAAATGACTAATTAAACAATCTCATAAAAAAATATCTAAAAAAATAAAAAATTGATCATCATAAATATCATCAAAATTAAAAAATTGATTAAAAATATTATCATAATTTTTTAAATATATATTTTTTTTTAATCTAAAATATCTAATAAAAATTAAATTATTAAATACTAAACTTAAATTATTCATTTATAATATAAAAACTCCGTATCCATATTTAAAATAAACTTAGGATATCCCTTATTCTTACTATATACTAGTTTAAATTTCGTAGATGTTACTATTAAAAAAAACAATAAAAAAGTTTTAATATATTTAAAATTATAAAAAATAAATATAAAATATTGTATAAAATTTTCATCTTTTTTTTTTTTTAATAATTGTAATTTGTTAAACTCATCATAAAATTTACTTAATCAAATAAAATGCACAATTTTTTTACAATAGGCTATTTTCCTTTTTATGTTTCCATATAAGAGTAAATTGTATATTTTAAATTTATTTAAAACTTTAAAAATTATTTTTACAAAAAAATAAAGTATATAATAATAAAAAGGCGCACTATAATCTTGATGTCCTGGACAATCTATATGACTGTAATGTCTTTTTTCTGTTTCATACTCCACATGTGCTGTTTGTATTGTTATTTTACGTCTACGTTCTTCCGGACTTTTATCTATAGATTCATAATCTTTAAAATTACCTAAACCTTTTAAAGATAATGCATAAGTAATTGCAGCTGTTAATGTTGTTTTACCATGATCAACATGACCTATTGTTCCAATATTGGAATGTATTTTTGACCTAATAAATTTTGCCTTCTCTTTTTTTTTTGCCATTTATTTTTTTTTAAATTAAATAATTTAAACTGAAAAAAAAAATATATTTTTTTTTTAATTCCTCTTTTTTTAAAAATAAAAAAGTATAATATAATTCAACTAATAAATCGGAATATAATACAACTAAACCTTTTACATATTGTAATAAATATAAAAATAAATAATTAAATTTATTTAAAAATATATAAAAAACTATTATTTTTATATTTATTATTTTTTTTAATAAAAAATTTATATAATTATATTTTGTAGCTAATATATTTAAACTTGATATATACATTTCCTGTAATATAAAAGAAATTATATATAATAACATACTAAAACATAAAAAACTTTCTGACATTATAATTAAATATATATCAGAACCAAAATGAAAAACCTCTATTAAAATTATTACTATATATATTAAGACTATAAATTTTAAATATATATTATTTGCTATTTTTAACATAATTATATATTTTATTAAATTTTATAATAAAAACATAAATTATTTAAAATTTAAAAAGAATATTTACGATATTCTTGCATTAAAGATAAAGGTTTTTGTTTAACACGACTTTTTTCAAAAGAAAAAATACATTCATAAAAACCGGTTAAAGGAAAATCTTTTCTTAAAGGATGACCTTTAAAACCATAATCAGTTAAAATTCTTTTAATTTCAAACTCATTATTAAATTGTATTCCAAATTCATCTCAAACCTCTCTTTCTAAATAAGAAGCTGAAGGAAATAAATTTTTTAAACTTAAAATACTTTCATTTTTTTTTACAAAAATAGTAATAAAATAACGTACATTTTTAAATAAATTTAAAAAAACATAAGTTATTTTAAAACGATAATTTTTTGAAAAAAATATAATATCATCACATTTTATATCTAATAATAAACTAAAATTTAAAAACGAACTATACTTAAAAAAATATAATAAATTTAAAATAATTATTTTTGTTCTTAAATAAAAATGTAAATAAAAATCTGTAATTAAAAAATAATTTATAAAAGTTCATAAATTAATATTAATAAAAATAATATTCAAATTTTTTTTTAAAACTTTAACTAACATTTCAATCTAAAGAACCAGTAGTTAATTCATAAATAAAACCTATAAATAATATTATTAAAAAAAAAAACATAATAAAAATACTAAAAAAACTTAAATTATAAAAAACTATAACTCAAGGAAATAAAAAAGTTAATTCTAAATCAAAAATAATAAATAAAATACCAACTAAATAAAATTTTACTTCAAAACGTATTCTAATATCACCATAAGGACTAAAACCACATTCATATATAGATATTTTTTCCTCATCATATAAACGAGGTGTTAAAAAAAAAGATAAAAAAAATAAAATTAAAACTAAAACTAAACAAATAAATGCATACTTAAAAATTGCTATATAAGATAAAAACATATAATTATATAATTTTTTTTATTTTAATATACTTTAAATTAAACAAAATAAATAATAACTTACTGTAAATAAAAAATTAATTAATATTTGTGGTTTTAATCCTCATAAATATATCATAATTATTAAACTTATTAATATAAAAAACTCTTTACGTGTTATATCACTATAAAAACGTATAAATTCATTCTTTAAAAAACCATGAGCTATTCTATTATATAAAAATAAAGAATAACCTAAAGTTAATAATAACCCTAAAAATAAAAATAAAGGTATGATAATAGTTAATTTAAAAATAGATAATAAAACCATAAATTCACCAACAAAATTAATAGTACCTGGTAATCCAAAATTAGCTAATATAGCTAAAAAAAAAAAAAATGATCATAAAGGCATTATTAGAAATAAACCACCATAATATAATAAAATTCTTGTTTTATAACGATCATATAAGATACCTATAAAAAAAAAAAGAATACTAGCAACTAAAGCATGACCTATCATTAAATAAAAACAACCTAAAAAACCTATAAAATTTTTTGAAAATAAACCAAACATACCAAAATTCATATGAGATACTGATGAAAATGCTATAATTTTTTTTATATCTAATTGTACAAATGCTGAAAAACAAGGAACTAAAAAACCTATAAATAATATTGTATATACTAAAATTAAATATCAACCATTAGAACATAAAAATAACAAACGTAAAAATGCATAAAAACTTAATTTTAATAAAATACCTGCTAATAATATTGAACCCATTGTAGGTGCTTCCACATGTGCTTCAGGTAATCATAAATGTAAAGGGACTATTGGTATTTTAACAGAAAAACCTATAAAACAAAAAATAAATAATAAACTAGCGTTTATATTATTTAAATCTATACCAGCTAAAAATATAAAATTAGTACTACCTACACATTGATATAAAAATAAAAAAGCAAATAAAGAAAATATTGAACCAAATAATGTATACAATAATAATAAATAAGCTGCTCTTATTTTTCTTGTTCTACTTCCTCATATACCTATTAATAAAAACATAGGTACTACTATTGATTCAAAAAAAAAAAAAAATATAAATAAATCATTTACTAAAAATATATTTATTAATATAACAAATGTTAATAATATTAATATATTTAATAATAATTCTTTATAAATTATATATCAATTTAATACCAAACATACTATTAATAAAAAAGCTGTTAATAATAAAAAAACTATTGCTATATTATCTAAACTTAATAAATACATAATATTTAATACACCTATATTATTTACCATTAAATTTACTATATAATAATAATAATCATATCAACTTATAAAAAATTGTAAACTTAAAATTAAAACTATATTTAAACAAAAAAATACAAATAATTTAAATCAATTATTTAATATATACATTAATTTAACTATAAAACAACTAATATTAATCTAAATTAAAAACTTTTATAATTTCTTTTATTTATTTAATATATAATTAACCTAATAGATATTTTAAAAATAAAGGATAACTTGTTACTTCAAAAACAACAGGCATAAAACCATGATAAGGTCCACATAATTCACTACATTGCCCTCAAAATAAACCTGGTCTTTCAATAACAACAACTTGTTCTGAAATACGCCCAGGTATTGCATCAATTTTAATACCTAATGAAGGTAAAGCAAAAGAATGTAAAACATCTGCAGATGTTATAATTAATTTTACTGGTGTATTTACAGGTAATAATATTTTATTATCAACAGCTAACAATCTAAAAAAATTAGGATCTTCATTTTTTAAATTTAACTCTACTGTTTGTTTTAAAACTTGATAATCTAATTTATCAAATTTTTCAAAAAAATTTAAAGAATTACCGTATGTATCTACATATAATTTAAATAAATCACTACGTAAAAAAAAATAATTATTGTCATCAACACCATAACCTTCAACTAAACCAGGACTAACTTTAGCTTCTAAATCTATAACTCAATATCATTGATGAGCTATTATTTTTACAGATATTAATGGAGTTATATCAGGACTTGTACCATACTCTAAACTAATTGATGGATAAGCAACTAATGATATAAAACCTAATGGTATCACACATCATGTACCCTCTAATAAAGGATAATCTTTAATATCATATATTGATATATATGTAAATTCTCTATCATTTAAATTTGTGTTATTAAAATATTTTAAAAAAATATTATTACTTAAAATATAATTTAAATTTAAATTATTTAATAAAATATTTTTTTTTAAAGTATGATTATTTAATATAAAAAACATTCAATAACCTATTAAAAAACATATTACTACTAAATAAACACAAATTGTATTATAAAAATCTACTAAAGATTCGGTATAAAAATTACCAGCTTCCATAAAACCAAAATGTCATTTTAAATTATTTATTCAATTAAACATGTAAATTTAAATTAACTGCATCATTTAGATACATTGATATTAATAATACAAAAACATAAGCTTGTAAACAAGCTACACCTATTTCTAATACAAATAAAGCCATTAATAATATAAATAAAATAAAAGCTAAATCCATAAAACAATAATTTAAATATGCAACAACTTCTGCTATAATATCAACTAATATATGTCCTGCCATAATATTAGCACTTAATCTTATTGCTAAACTAAATGCTCTTATTACATAGGATGCTAATTCTATTATTGTCATTAAAGGATATAATGCTAAAGGTATATCTAATATAAAAATTTTTAAATAATCTAATTTATAATTTAATAAACCTAAAAAAAAAATACCTAAACATGTACTTAATGACATAAATAAACTTCATATAAAATGACTTGTTACAGCAAAACTAAAGGGTAATAATCCAATAATATTCAATAATATTATTGTGATAAATGTTGTAAACATAAAAGGAAAAAATTTTAATCCTTTAATCCCTACTTGTTGATATATTAATCAATATATAAATAAAAACATATTTTCTAATATATATTGAATTTTATTCGGTACTATTTTAAACTCTTCTATTAATATAAAATATGTTATTAATAAAAGTAAATACAAACTAAAGACTACTACATTTAAATTATTTAAATATACTATAAAATAATTTAAAACATTTAGATTTCAAACTATATAAATATCAAACTGTGCTAATGGTGTAAACATTTTTTTTACTCTTTATACTTTTTAATATATTTTTTAATATATTACTAACATTTTATCTCTTTTACTTCTTTTTTATTTCACTTCTTTATTTTCTTTTATATATTAACTATATAATATTAAAAATGACATCATTAATGCTAATAATCCCATTGCTTCTGTTAAGGCGAATCCTAAAAATAAATATTTTAATAATTTATCTTCTAAAAATGGATTTCTTCCTAAACTTGCTATAAAAAATCCAAATAATACTCCTATACCTACTCCTGCTCCTATTATTCCGACTGTAGCCATTCCTGCTCCTATTAATTTTGCACTTGCTATTAATCCTACTGTTAATTCTTTCATTCCTTTTCTTTCTTTTTTAATATTAATATAATCTTTTATTTACTATTAATAAATAAAAATTAACCCCAAAAACCATTTTTAATATTTTATTATAACCCTATATTTTAATATATTATAATATACTATTAATTTTATATAAATTTATACATAAAATTAAAATATTTAAAATAAATTCATTTTTTTAATTTTAAACTTTTATATTTTTAATAATATACAATATAAAATTTTAATATATAATTATTTTATTATAATAATTATATATTATCTTTAGCATCATAAACAGATAATTAAAAAAAAAAGAAATAATATGTATAAATATTTTCAAATAAAATAAATATAAAAAAAATACTAAAAAATTAATGAAATTATTAAAAAAAAATAATAAAAAAATAAAAAAAAATTTATCAGTATTCCTTTTCATATTTTTAAAACTTTCATTTTTTTTTCTAATATAATTAAATAATCATCTCTTTTACTTTGATCTAAAATTTTTTTTAATTTAAAGTTATTACCTTAATAAAAATTAAATCTAATAAAATAAAAAAAAATCAAAATCAAAATAATAACAAAATTAAAATAATAACATAAATATTAACCACTAATTTATCAATAAATAATAAAAAAAATATATATATTCCTTAACATCTTCAATTTTTTCAACTTCTTTTTTTAATACTTTATACTCTATTTTTGAAGGAACTAATATTTTTTCACACATTACTCTTCAATAACATTTATAAACTTTTTTACAATCATATTATTTTTTTAAAAAATAATATAATAATGTAAATGTATTTAAATTATTTTTTTTTACAAAAAATTTTAAATAAATATATAATAAAATTTCATTATACATAAAATTAAATTCTTTTGTAATTAAATTTAAACCTAAATTTTCATTTAATTTTTTTGTAAATAATAAATTTTTAATTAAATAATATGAATTTTTTTTATTAAAAAATACTAATTCACCTTTATTATCTTGATGTATTAAATAATTATCTTTTAATAAATAAATATTTGTATAATTAAAATATAATAAAAAAATTAATAAAAAAAATACAAATAAACTAAAAAAAGTAATATAAGCACCTACTGTTGAAATAAAATTTCAACCTGCATACATATCTGGATAATCAGGTATACGTCTAGGCATACCAGATATACCTAATCAATGCATTGGTAAAAAAGTTAAATTAGAACCTACAAACATTAATCAAAAATGTAATTTTGCTAAACGTTGATCATAAAATTTACCAGTAAAAAAACCTATTCAATGATAAAAACCAGCAAAAATACCAAAAACTGCACCTAATGATAATACATAATGAAAATGACCAACCACAAAATATGTATCATGTAATAATAAATCTAATGTATTATTAGCTAAAATCATACCTGTAAAACCACCAAATGTAAATAATACTAAAAACCCTGTAGCAAATAACATAGGAACTGTTAATTGTATAATACCACCAAACATTGTTGTTATTCATGAAAATATTTTTACACCTGTAGGTATAGCAATAATCATTGTAGCTACTGTAAAATAAGCTCTTGTATCTAAATCCATACCTACTGTATACATATGATGAGCTCAAACAAAAAAACCTAAAATACCTATACTACACATAGCGTGCACTAGATTTAATTATATAAATAACTAAAACCGTGCTCAGAACCAAGCGAACACGTCTCCATGGATCTTGGCTCCCAGACAAACTTTTAATATTATCATTAATTTTGAAAACTTTTACATAGATAAAATTTAATCATTATCGTTATAACCTCGTTTAAATTTACCTACAAGTATTGAAGAAGTTTCTACTAATGTTTTATCACCATAGACATAATTACGACCAAATTCCTCTATAACATTTACACCACTAAGGTCTTGTAAAAAATAATTAATAGCAAGAACACTACCACCAAATGCTGCTGAATATTTGAATAAGGGTTTAGCTACTATTACACTAACAATTGTAGTTTTTACTTCACCTTTGGGATTATAATCTAAGGGATATTCATATATAGTATTTTCTTATAAGTAATAATTATATTTAAAACAAAGGATAAGGTAAATTCACAAAAAGCTACAATATATGCGAGACTGTATGATATTATAGCTATTTCTGGACCTATAATTAATTAAATAAACCCAGCTATTAAAAAAAATCAAGAAAAAGTAACATATAAACCTAAATATTCCTTTTCATAAGACTTAACAGCATTATTTAATTTTACAACTCCTACTTTATATTGTTTAAATTTAGATTTAGATTTAACACAATAGTTTCTTTTACTAACTACGGTCATAGTACTATAATTTGACCATCTACGTATAACATTTCTTGCTACAGTTCTAAATTGTAAAAATTTTTTATAATCTTCATGTGTATTAAAATGTTTAATTTCTTTTTCCATTAAAACACTTAACCTTTTCGTTTCATAACCTAAATTTCTATTACATTGTTTATGTGTAACTTTAAGTAATAATCTTTCTTGTATATATTTTATATATAATGCATGGTTGGTTTCAGGTTTTATTAAAAAAGAATCTATCATTTCTTTACCCATAGAACTTTTACTTAATTTATTTCATACTTCAAATATTAATTTACTTACAGAAGGTTGATGATCTAATTCAATATTTTTAAATGTCGCATTAATTTCAATCTCACTATTACAAAGGTTACATATATAATTTTGTTGAATTAAAAGAATTTTTTTTAAATCAAGACGAGAATATGTATTTTTTTCAAACTTTAAATTTTTAATAATAGCTACTTCTCTAATCAAATTTTTTTTAGATAAATATTTTTTATCTAAAAATATATTAACTTCTAATTCGGCACGTGATTTAGCTATATTATGTAAAGGACGATGATTATTAACTCTTAAAGTATTTATTCTTACAAGTTCTAAATTACCAACCATTCATGTATTATTTCTATAATAGTGTTCAAAAATAAAAGAATGTAATTTAGGTTTAGAATTAAATTTTCAATATAGAAGTTTTTTTATTCTAATGAATAAAAAAACTTCTAAAACTCTTAATTGTTGTCTACAAGCTAAAGTTACACTAAAATAATTAAGAATACCACGTCAAACCTCGTTTACATTATAAATTATATTTTTAACTTCCAAAAATGCATTATTTTTTTTTGTAACTTCTATTAACTTTAATTTTATTTTCCTTATAGATTTTGATCTTATAGTTATTAACAAGCGTGAACGACTAATAGCATTATCTAAATTCTTTAATCTTGCTACAAAGTCTGATTTATTATATTTAGTAAATTTACCTTGTTTAAATTTTAAAGAATTCTTATCTGGATTTATAAAATTAAAACCTAAAAATGAAAATTTATTTCCTGGAGAAAATAACTCAAACTTTTTAATTTTCTTTGAATCATCCATTTTTATTCTTAATCCACGAATTTCAAGAAATTGTATCAATCTATTATACATTTTTATAAAATCTGCGTCATTACTCTTACCTACAATTAAAATATAATCAATAAATCGTATACAATCTATAGATCTAACTACTCTATTTGTCTTTTCATTATTAGTATAATATTTTTTTGTAAAACCATTAGTAATAAAAAGTTCTAAACCATTTAAAATATTATTACAAATCCCAGGACCTAATATAGAACCTTGAGGTACACCTTTATTTTGCTGAAATTTTTGTTGTATCTTATCGTTAAAATCTTTTAAACCATAAACATTTGTATTAAGCAAAGCTTTTATTAAAAATTTATATTTATCTACAATAGGATAAGTTCTTAAAATAAAATCATGATCAATTTCATCAAAACAAGATTTTATATCAACATTTATATATTTATAAAATTCAAAATCATTCAATTTATTTCTTGACTGTATCTTTGTATCCAAAGCAATATAATATTGTTTTTCATAAACTCTACGTCTCTTCTTTGCATTAATTTTATGTAATCTCTTACCCTTTACTATTTCTTTAGGTCCTTTATGTTCATTATAATGTTCACGATCTACTCTTTTCAAGAAAATAGAACTATAGCTAGTTCCTTTACCCAACCTACTTAACTTTGAACATAAATAAGCAACACAATCATTAGCCGAACGTTCCATACGCCCACCAAATGATAGAGGATCACTACAAAATTCTATAAAAGGTAAAGTTACAAAGTAAATACATTGTTGTAAAACACGATCTCTTATTGTAGGTATACCTAAAGGTCTTTTTTCTTTACTACCTAATTTAGGTACTCATACTCTTTTTATTATATGACCTTTAAAATTTTTACGAATAGTTTTAATCTGACATTTATTAAATAAATCAAACATTAGTTGTTTGTTAAAATTATTTACTGAATTAGATATTTCATTTAAATCATCATCACTAAGCACAGCTTTTTTTGGTAAATCTTTTTTTATTTTAAATTTCTTATTAGAAAGTTGAAATTTTGTATTTTTTAAACGATTATAAATTTCTCTTTGCTTTTCTATTTCAAAACTTTTAAAATAAATATTATCAATGCCTGCACTTGTTGAACCTTTTTCTTTTTTTAAATTTAATATTGAATAAACTAATAAACTAGTTGATTCTAAAAATTTTGTTTGTAATTTAGAACTTTGTAATAAAACAAAATCATTTATTTGTTCCCTTTTATTTTCTTTATTTATTAATGATAATAATTTAGAAACCAGTATATTATACTTTAAAACTAATTTACTTAAATTGGAATAATTGTAAAAGTCATTATCAAAAGGTTTAACTTTAAGAATAACATCACTTTCCTCTAATTCCGCTTTAAATGCAATTAGATCTTTTTCTAAACTTTGTCTACAAACTTTTACATCTGTTCGACCCAAACAACTTAAAACACTATTATAGATTTTATAATCTCAACCATCTTTATTTTCTAAATAAGGCGTAACACTTAGACACCAATTCTCAAGCGATTTTAATTCTATTTGTGAGCAACTATGCTGTAAATCCCAGTTGATCATACTCAATCATACTGGCAAAAGTGCCATGATAACGCTTATTATAACTGATTTCTTTACGTTGACTAAGGTTAATAATAAAAAGGTAACTGAATTTGCGCTTATTCATTTTTTTAATCTTTTTACAGTTTTGTTACGTGTGAAATTAAGTTTTGAATGTTTGAGCTGCGCTCCATAAATCATACCTATATGACCAAAAACACTACGACCTGAATAATCTGATATTACATGACTTATAATACCAAATGCTGGTATTATTAATATATACCTTTAAACTTTAACCCTACTTACATAGAGGATCGGACTATTTCTTTCACTTATCTATTGAATTTATTAATTTAACTTTAGATTTTATATAATCAAATTTTAAATCTAAATGCTCTTTATTTATATATATATAATATAACTTTAATCAACGATTAAAACTTATACTTTTTTTTGTATATAAAGGAAACTTTTTTATATAATTAATTAATAAATTTAAATTTAAACTATCTGATAAAATAAAATAATAAAAACCCTTTTTATTATATAAAACTCGTTTATTAAATAAAATACAAATTTTTTTTAAAATATCTAAATATTTTTGTGTAATAGCAAAACGTAACTGCAAATGAAACCCTGATTTCATTTTTTTATTTTTAGAAAAAGAAGCATAAAAAGAACCATCAGCATCAATAAAACCACTTAATCATGCATTATTAAAATTTATAAAATCATCAGAAATATTAGTAAGTTCTATAGAAAAATATTTTAAAAATTCTAAATATTGTTTTAATTTTATACCAATAAATTTACCTTCTAATAATATTAAAACTTTATTTAAACCTTCTTTTTTTTGTAAAACATAATGAGCCATATTTTCATTTTTTTGTATACGTATATAACCAAAACCCAATAATTTTTTTATTTTATATAAAACTTGAATATCATTTAAACTTTGAGAAATATATAAAATATATTCTACTCTTGTTTTTCTTATAATAAAAGAACCATCACCTTGTATAAAACCAGCTAATCAATTATAATCTAAATCAATAAACTTAGTGCTTTGCGTATAGTCTCTGAGGATCCTTTTTTTATTAAAATTTATACTAATATTTACATATATATTTAATATAAATTTAAAAAAGTTTCCTGCTAATTGTCTTATAATTAATTTATTTTCACTTATTATATTTAAATAAAAAAGTAAAATTAACTTTCAAGAGTTCCTAGCATACAGCAAAATTTTTAATATATTATTTCTAATATAAAGAGGCATATATATTACCTCTGGATGCTATTATATAAATTTTATTTTATATAAATGGTACATATCTTTAACCAAAAATTCTTTTATTATAAATAATTATTCCATTTTTCCATAAATATTTTTAATTTTTTTTCAAAAAAAGGATTAGTTTTTTTTAAACTAATTAATTCATAATAAGAAGGAATTAAATGCAAACGTTGTTTTTTTTCTGAATATGATGGATATTTTTTAAAATATTCTAATAAATTTAAAATATCTTCCTTTTTTGTAATATACCATTTAAATGTATTTGAATTTCTATCTATATAAACATAACCTTTATAAATAGAAACAATAATATCTAAAATATATCGATCTTTTTGAGAAATAGATATAGCTAATTGAAAATTATTAGAATTAATTGTTATAGTACCATCCGAATCAAAAAAACCAGATAATCAACCATTATAATAATTTAAAGATTGTGCTTCTATATAATCAATTTTATATAAATTTAAAATATTATTAAATTGTAATATTCGTTTAGATAAACGAATATGTCCATTAACATAATATAATAAACTTAATAAACCTTTTTTATCATGTAATCTATAACGTACAGATTTAGATCCAGAACGCATTTTTAAACTACCACCGAATATATTTTGAATAATTTTCAAACAATTTGAATCATGTATATCCATTGTTATTTCTAAACAAGCATAATTTTTTTTAGAAATAGCAAAATAACCACCACCATCAATCAAACCACTAAGTCATTCATTAAATCCTTTTTTTTGATATTTGGTTAGCAAACGTATGTGCTCTGAGGTTCCTACTAACATGCTACGTGCTTTGGTTACCTGCTGATTCACCATAATTAAAAAAATTGTAACTATAACGGTATTATTTATTAATATATTATTAATAAATAACAACTTATATATATAGTATTTTTTAACATAAAGATGTTCCAGCTTACAGTTTGCTGCAAATTGTATATTACTATACAAAAGGGCCATCCATTGACCAAAAAATCAGAAAAGATGTTGATATAAAACAGGATCACCACCACCTGCTGGATTATAAAAAGTTGTATTAAAATTTCTATCTGTTAATAACATTGTAACAGCACCTGCTAAAACAGGTAAAGATAGTAATAATAATATTGCTGTAACAAATATTGCTCAAGCAAATAAAGGTACAATGTGCATATTTAAACCAACATGACGCATATTTAATACTGTAGTTATAAAATTTATTGCACCCATTAAAGATGAAACACCTGCTATATGTATACTAAAAATAGCAAAATCAACACCTTTACTTTCTATTATAGATAAAGGTGGATAAACTGTTCAACCTGTACCTACACCAAATTTTACTGCAGCAAAAAATAATAAAAATAATGCTGGAGGTAATAATCAAAAACTTAAATTATTTAATCTAGGGAATCATTGATTAACATATTATTTTTCAATAACATATGGACTATATCTTCAACCTTTCAAAAAAAAGGTGGTGTACGTGTAGTCTCTGAGGATCCAAAATTCATAATTTTTATAATTATTACTCCTTATACTAATTATAAGTTATGTTTCCTGCTAGTTCCCCCCTTGTATTTTATATTTTTAGTAAAACGTACAAAACTAAATTTACTAATAAAATCTGTTAATTGTTAACTTCTATAATAAAAAAAAATTTATAGCAACATCTACGAGGGATTCCAAGCATATAGTACACTAATAATTTTATATATTACTATATAAAACGGCATTCCCTTTTTTAGAAAAAAGTTTACTCTAAATTATAATCAAAATTTTTTCTTTGACTATTCATTTGAGTTTTCAAATCTTTAATTGTAATAAATAACTCTTCAGTTATCTTTTTATTACGATTAATATAAATATAATAACCTTTACTTCAATCCATAAAATCTAAACTTTTAGTACCTAATAATAAAAATTTATTAAAATAATTTATAATTAACTTTAAATTTATTAAATTATAACTATTTATACTATAATAAGAATAATTATTTTTTTTTCTATTAATAATTGTAACTTTAGTTTTTAAAAAAATACCTATTTCTTCCATAACTAAAAAATAATCATCACCTGTTTTTTTATCAATTAAACGTTGATCTATTGTAAACCTAAAACCTATCCTACGTTGTTTTTTATTACTTGATAATCTAATAAAAAAACAACCATCAGCTTCTACAAAACCACATAATCAAGCTGTTTTATTATTTATTAATTTACTACTCAATTTCTCTAATTTTAAATTATAATTTTTATATAAATTTAACCAATAAATTAATTCATTTACTTGTCTTATTTTTGGTGTTTTTAAATTATTATGTAAAAATTGTAAAATAATTAATAAACCTTTAATTTCTGAAATAGTTAACACAACAGCATTTTCTCTTATTTTTTTACGTATAAAACCATAATCCCCTAATTTTTTTTTTATAAATAAAGCTAATTTTTCATTATTTTTATGAAAAGTTATAGTAAATCTTGGATTATGTTTTTTTTTACTTAAATTTAATTCAGTAGGTATTCATATATAACCATCACCTTCAAATAACCCTGTAAAATACTCACCAAAATATTTATTATTATTTATTAATTTTGACATTTATTTCTAAAAATATTTCTTTGCCATATCTGGACTACCTAATAATATAGGTACTAAATAGTTACCAAAACCACCAACTAATGCTGGCATAACCATAAAAAAAATCATAATAAAAGCATGACCTGTAATAATAACATTGTAATGTTGTAAATCACCATTAAAATATTGAAAACCTGGATAAGCTAATTCTGTTCTTATCATTATTGAAAATCATGTACCTACTAATCCTGCTAATATACTAAATATTAGATATAATATACCTATATCTTTATGATTTGTTGAATATAATCAACGTTTTATTATATGAACACCTAACTTATATATATTACTAAAATTAAATTTTTCTCCTGTAAAATTTGAATTATTCATTACTTACTTTTATTATTTAGGTTTCTTAAATCATTTTTAATTTTTTTATTAATTCAACTTTTTTATTTAATTATAAATATTATTGACATTAATAATGTAAACAATGAAAATCTAAAAATTATTATTTAATTTTTCTTTTACAATTTTTTTATTTTTCATGTATACTCTAAATTTTTTTTTATTTTTTTTTGATTTTTTTTATTTAAAATGAAAAAAAAACGTATAAAAATAACAAATTTAAAGTACTTAATGCCTATTTTTACTCTTTTTAACAAAAAAATATAAATAATTTCAATTTTAAATTTTTGTTAAAAAATTCAAAATATAATCATAATTAACTAGATCTTATATAATAATTATTTATTTAATATTTAATATTATAAGAACTATATATTATTACAATAAAAATTTTTTTTTAAACTAATTTTATCTAAAATTTATATCTTTATTTATTTTAATATTTATTTATATATATTTAATTTTAGATAAATCTTAAAAAATACAAAACATTATTATCTACAATAAATTCTTTTTTAAGTGTCTTTTAAACCTACTATTAAAAATAAATTTTAAAAAATTTAATTATTTTTACAATGAAATAATACATCTACTAAACCTAAACCTAAATTTTTATCTTTTTTAATTAAATTAATTAAAAGATCACCTAAATGCTCATCTATAACTCCATTTTTTACTCAAGTAGTTATATAAGAATAGGAAAAATTATCATCAGATAACAACATAACTTGCATTTTAAAAATAACAGCCATATTTAAATTATGTGATATATTAAAAAAACTATTATCTAATTCTTCTTTTAAATTTGTAATAACATAAACTTTTTCATCAAAATCTAATATATAAAATTCGGAAAAAAATTTTTGTAATTCTAAATTATTAGCTCAATCTTTTGCTGTATAATTATTAATTAAACCTTTATCAATAAAACTTCTAAAATTTTCTATTAAATTTTCAACATGTATTATATCACTATCACTATCATTATAAACATTTATATTTGTATTTAAAACTATATCAGAATTAATTATACTATTTGTTGTAACACCAGCTAAAGTAACAATACCTATATTTACCAATTTTTGTGTTTCTATATTTTTAGCAACATATTGTACACCCTCCTCTATACCATCAACATTTAAATTATCATCTAAAGGAGAAACTGTATCACCATTTGATAAAAAATAATATAATAAACTACAACCTATTATACTAATAACACTTAAACCTAATCATACTTTTTTATTTTCATATCATTTTTTTTTTTTTGGATCTTTTGGATCTTCTGGATCTTCTGGATCTATTGATCCTTGAAAACTTACGTTATTTATATTATCTTTTATTTTTTTATTTGAAGTAGAATAAAGAATATTATATAAATATATAATATTCTTTATTATTAATATAAATAAACTTAAATAAAAAATAAAAATTAATACAAATTTTAAATAATCTAAATATATTATTAAATCATAATTATTAAACTCTTTATTATAATTATTATTAAAACGTTTACATAAAAAGAAATCAAAATATTTTAAAAATATATACATAACTATTTATCTATTTCACCAAAAACTAAATCTAATGTACCTACAATTGTTACTAAATCTGAAATTAAAAACCCAGTTGTCATAAAATTTAAACCTTGTAAATGTAAAAAACCTGGTGCTTTAATACGACAACGTGAAGGTTTTGATGTTCCATTAGATGTTAAACCTATAGCAAATTCACCTTTAGGTGCTTCAACTACACGATAAGATTCATCAATAGATACAACATAACCTTCTGTATGTAATTTAAAATGTTGTATTAAAGATTCCATATCTCTTTTAACAAAACCTCTATAAGGTTTTACTATTTTTTTATTATTAACCATAAATTTACTATCTAAAAAACTACTTTTATTTTCAAATAAAATTAAATCTTTTAAAAATAAACGTATTAAATAATTTGATTGACGCATTTCAAATAAACGTAATTTAAAACGATCAAAAGAATCACTATAATGACTAACACCTATTTGTAAATTTTTATAATTTCTATAACATTCATAATTATCTAAAACTCGTAAATCTCAACAAATACCAGAACCTCTTAACATTACACCTGAAAAAGCTCAATCTTGTACTTGTGTATAAGAAGCTATACCTATATTTCTTAATCTTTCTTTTCATATTCTATTAGGTAATAATAATTCAGACATTTCATCTAAACGTTTATCAAAATTTATAAAAAAAGTATAAATATCTTGTAATAATTCTAAAGAAATATCACTATTTACACCACCAGGTCTAAAATAAGCTGCATGTAAACGTGCACCACAAACCCTTTCATAAAATTCCATCAAATATTCACGAACATCAAATGCTCAAAGAAAAGGTGTTAAAGCACCTACATCTAAAGCATGTGTTGTTACAGCTAATAAATGATTTAATATTCTTGTAATTTCACTAAAAAGCATTCTAATTAAACTTGCTTTATAAGTTATATTTACTTTAATAAGAGATTCTATTGCTAAACAATAACAATGTTCCTGTGACATTGTTGATACATAATCTAATCTATCCATATAAGGTAAACCTTGATTATATATTTTTGCTTCAATTAACTTTTCGGTACCTCTATGCAATAAACCTATATGAGGATCGACATTAACAATAGTTTCACCAACTAATTCTATTACTAAACGTAATACACCATGTGCCGCTGGATGCTGAGGACCAAAATTTATTGTTATATTTTTTAATTTTTTTAACATTAATATTTAAATTTAATAAAAATACGCACCACATATTAATTTTTAAATTAATTAAAAAATTAATATTTTAATATTATTTTTTTTTATTAAATAATAAAATTTTTAAAGAAAAAATAATATATTGATTTACATTATCATAAATTTTTAATCTTATTGTATTTTCTAATAAATTAAAAAAATAACCTGACATTACTAAATAATTTAATTTTCTTTCAAAAAAAGTTATATAATCTAAATCAACATCATTTAAAAAATTATTTAAACCACCATATAATAATAATATTTGTGTTAATACATCAACAGGTTTATTTTTACCTTGAGTCATTAAACTTTGTAATCTTGAACCTTTTGCTACTAAAAATTTAGTTGAGGCATCAATAGATAAACCTAAACTAATATATTCAACTATTTCACGATATTGAGCTAACTCTAATTTTAAAGAACCAGCTAAAGATTTCATTACTTTAGATTGAGCTGCACCACCAACACGACTAACAGAAACACCTGGGTTAACTGCTGGACGTATACCTTGGTTAAATAAATTAGCTTCAAAAAATACTTGACCATCTGTAATAGAAATTACATTTGTAGGTATATAAGCTGATATATCACCATCAACTGTTTCAATAATAGGGAAAGCTGTTAATGAACCACCATTAATTACATGATCTTTCACTAATTCTCTATTATTTTTTAATTTTGCTGCTCTTTCTAATAAACGAGAATGTAAATAGAAAACATCACCTGGATAACCTTCTCGACCTGGAGGTCTTCTTAATAATAAAGACATTTGTCTATAAGCCACAGCATGTTTACTTAAATCATCAAATACTATTAAAACATCTCTACCTTTTGACATAAAATATTCACCGATAGATGCACCACTGAAAGGCGCTAAATATTGCATTGCTGCTGATTCTGCAGCAGAAGCCATTACAATTGTAGTAAAACTAAAACAATTATTTACTTTTAATGTTTTTATTATTTTTAATAAACTTGTTTGTTTTTGACCTATTACAACATACACACATAATACACCTTTACCTTTTTGGTTTAATATAGTATCTATTGCTGTTGTTGTTTTACCTGTTTTTGGATCACCAATTAATAATTCACGTTGACCTAAACCTATTGGAATCATAGAATCTAAAAATTTAACCCCTGTCTCTAATGAATTTCTTACTGATTCACGTGCTATAATACCTGGAGCTTTTATTTCTATACTTCTTGTTTCTTTACTTTTTATTTTTTCACCACCATCTAATACATTACCTATTGGATCTATTACTCTTCCTAATAAATCTTGTGTTACTGGTAAAAATGGTAATGTTTTTAAACGTTTTACCATATCACCCACTTTTATATTTCTTATACTACCTAACACTGTTATTGATTTTTCTTTACCTAAGAAATTTACTATTCCTTTTATTCCTGTTTTTTCGAAGATTACCATTTCTGACATCCCTACTGTGTTTAAACCCACTTTTACTACTACTATACCATCTTTTACTTCATTTACTATACCATAATCTGCTAATATTCATTTCGGTAATTTATAATTTTCTACTTCAATATTTTTTTTTATTTCATTTTTCATTTTTTTTTTTTATCCAAATTAAAATAAATTAAATTATCTTCTACAATTTTTTTTATAACATTTTTTCTTTTTTATTTCACTGCTTAATTTTCTCTATATATTAATTATATAACATTAATGCTAATAATCCCATTGCTTTTGTTAAGACGAATCCTAAAAATAAATATTTTAATAATTTATCTTCTAAAAATAAATTTCTTCCTAAACTTGCTATAAAAAATCCAAATAATACTCCTATACCTACTCCTGCTCCTATTAATTTTGCACTTGCTATTAATCCTACTGTTAATTCTTTCATTCCTTTTCTTTCTTTTTTAATATTAATATAATCTTTTATTTACTATTAATAAATAAAAACTAACCCCAAAAACCATTTTTAATATTTTATTATAACTTTTAATTCCTTTATTAAATTTTTTTCTAAATTTAAGTTATTAATTAATTAAAAAATTTAATAAAGGAATTAAAAATAATAATAAAAAATTTTACCCCATTTTTCCTTAAAATCAAATTTAATAATAAAAAAAATTATAAATTAAATTAATACTCTAGATTTTTACTAATTTTTTCTAACTTTTTTTTTCTTTTTTTTTCTTTTTTTTTCTTTTTTTTTCTTTTTTTTTTTAATATATATTATATTCCATTAACAAAACCTCAAATTAAATACATAACTATTAAATTCTAATAAATTATGTAAAACCATACGACTCTTTTCTTTTTTTTTCCTTCCAATTCATTTTATTATATTTATATTTCATTATTTTTATTTCAACTTTAATAAATATTTAATTTCTTTTTTCACTATTTTATTACATAAAATATATTTATAACTTATACTTTTTATACTTAAATTTTTAAAAAATTTTATTTTAATAAAAAATTTATTCATTTATTTTTTAATAACTTAATATCAATTAAAATTTATAATATTTTTAATATAAATTTATATTATATATTATACTAAAAAATATAAAAATTAAAAAATAATAATATTATATATAATAATAAATAACTTAATGAAATAGGTAAAAAATATTTTCAACCTAAACTCATTAATTGATCATATCTATAACGAGGTAAAGAACCACGAACTAATATAAATAAATAAATCACAAATAATACTTTTATAATTATTCATAATTCTTTAAAAAAAAAATAAAAAATATTTAAAGAAAATAATGGTAATCAACCACCAAAAAAAAATATAACAATTAAAAAACTCATTAAAATTATATTGGAATATTCAGCTAAAAAAAATAATGCAAATGTAAATGCAGAATATTCAACATTATAACCTGATACTAATTCTGATTCTGCTTCAGGTAAATCAAAAGGTACACGATTTGTTTCAGCTAAAGCAGATACAAAAAATAATATAAAACAAGGATATAATATAAAAATATTTCATATAAATAACTGTGATTCAACTATAGTTGTTAAATTAAAAGAACCTACATAAATAATTACAATCATAACAATAATACCTAAGGACACTTCATAAGATATTATTTGTGCTGCTGAACGTAAAGAACCTAAAAACGCATATTTAGAATTACTTGCTCAACCTGCCATTATAATACCATAAACACCTAAAGATGATACAGTAAATATAAATAAAAAACCCATATTTAATTCTGTAACTAAAACATTACCATAAAATATAGGCATTACACCTCAATTTATTAAACTTAATATAAAAGTTAATATAGGTGCTAATAAAAAAATAAATAAATTCGATATACTTGGTATTATCGTTTCTTTAAATAATAATTTAAACGCATCTGCTATAGGTTGTAATATACCAAATAAACCCACTCTATCTGGACCTATACGTCTTTGGAAATTACCTAAAACACGACGTTCTAATAAAGTTAATACTGCCACTGCTAAAATTATACATAAAGGTATTAATATATATATTAACATTTTAAATTTAAAATAAATTTTTGCCACTTAATTTCTTTTTTTATATAAAATAATAAAATCATTATTTATATTTTTTGGAGTCTTTTATCCATTAATCCTTAAATACTATAAAATTTAATATTATAATATTTACTCTAACTCAAAAATAAATTTTTATTTTTTATTATTTTACTACTTTTATTCCTTTTACTTTTTTCTTCCATTTCTTTTCTTAATTCTAGTATTAACTTTTTCATTTCTTTTAATAATCCTTCAAAATTTATTTTACTTTTACTATACCTGTTTTGTAATGCTGACATATTAATATAATTATTTATATAATATCTAAAATTATATACATATAAATCATTTTTTGCATCTTCATCCATTATTTCAAATAATACGTTTTTGATTATTTTACCTTTACTCTCTAAAGAAAAAAAATCATCTAATTCATCATCACTCATTATTTCTACATATACCTAATCTAATAAACAATTTGCTTGTCTATGATAACTATAATTTTTTTCTTTTTCTGCTATTTTTCTAAAATTACTATAAAAATTTATATATATTTTTTTTAATTCTTATATTAAAAATTTATTTAATCTTGTTTCTTTTTTATATAAATTTAATCTTATTTCTACCTTTTTTTAAAAAATAATTTGACGCATAATACCAAAATCATTTAGTCTTATATCACATACTTTATAAGAATAACCTATTTTACAATCATTTAATATAATAAAAAATTTTTTTATTATTTTCCGATAATTTATTTACATAATATCTTATTATACTCATTATTTTTATTATCATTATTAATATTATTAAACCTAATTTATTTATTTTTCTATTGTTTTCAAAATATTCTTTTATATTACTTTCAAATATTGATAAACATTATTATTATAAATATTATTATTCTATAATATAAATAATTTAATTTACCATTATATTCTATAAAAAAAACAATAAAATAAAACTTAATATTATTAATATTCTTATTATTGTTGATCATCAAATTCAATTTTTTATTTTTTCTATTATAAATTTTACATAATTTATAATTTTTTCTATATTAACTCAAACAATTTTTTTCTTTTTTTTATTATATTTATTATATTTATTATTCATTTAATCTCCATTTAAAAAATCTAAATATTCCATTTTATCATAATTATTTATATATTTTTCATAAAAAACTATATCATTATATACACCTATTATAAAAACATCTAAACTATTTTCTATATCATCACGAAATATTTTATTAAATAAATCCATATTTATTTTACCAGTACCTTATTCTAAAAATAAATATAATTTTTGTTTATAAATAAAATTAAAATTTTCACTAGAACTAAACATTGCTTCATTATTACTCAAATTAACTATTTTAAAATAGCTATTAACATAATCATACTCTCTTACTATAAATCTTGATCCTATTGATCATAATATTATATTACTTAAATCATCATCAATAATATACTCAATTATACCTAATTCAACTCTAAATTAGGTAAAATCTAATTGTGCTAATAATTCATATAATATTTTATTATTATATTTTAATATAATATTATCATAACTTTCTAATATAAAATTATACCTTTCTTCCAAATAATTTAAATAAACTAAATCATCCTCAATTATATTTTGTTTTATTTTACGCTTATGCATAATATCTTTTACTACTATATTATACTTAAATTTTAGGTTTAAAAAATAATTATTATAACTTGCTATAAAGTTTAAATAATTATTTATTCTTATTAATAAATTACTATCTAATGTTTCATATCCTCTTAAATAATTACCTAATATATAAAGATACATCTTCTTCAAAAATAACATCATTTAACAATGTTTTTATTTTTTTATCTACCCTATTTACTATTATTGTACATATTTTTATTTTTTCCGTTTTATCTATTATTATTACATCATGTGATATTATTTTTTTTCTTCATATATCTTGATTTTTTTCATCAATTGCAACCATATCAATTTTTTTACTAATCCACTCTTTTTTACATAAACCTTATCATAATAATGAATTTTAAATTATTAAAATAATTCCTTTTTTTAGGATCAACACCTCCATCACCATACTTTGTCCTTTACAATTCACATAAATTCTTTGCCAAAGTTATCATTGTTCTTTTTTGTATATAATTTAATTTGCCTAATCTACTATTATTTGATTTATTTTCTTTTTTTTTAACACCATCTAATACATTACCTATTGGATCTATTACTCTTCCTAATAAATCTTGTGTTACTGGTAAAAATGGTAATGTTTTTAAACGTTTTACCATATCACCCACTTTTATATTTCTTATACTACCTAACACTGTTATTGATTTTTCTTTACCTAAGAAATTTATTATTCCTTTTATTCCTGTTTTTTCGAAGATTACCATTTTTAACATCCCTACTGTGTTTAAACCCACTTTTACTACTACTATACCATCTTTTACTTCATTTATTATACCATAATCGGCTAATATTCATTTCGGTAATTTATAATTTTCTACTTTAATATTTTTTTTATTTCATTTTTCATTTTTTTTTTTATCCAAATTAAAATAAATTAAATTATCTTCTACAATAATTTTCTTCTATAAAATTAATTATAATTTACTCTAACTAAACACCAAAAGTATATTAATTTTAACAATAAAACTTTTAATCATTAAAAGGTCCATTTTTTATTTTTTTTATTATAAATTTTTCCAGATAAACTAAAACAATTTTATTATTTTTTTTTCATTTATAATTTTTAATTAAATATAGAATTTTAAACAAAAAAAATAACCCATAAACAAAATTATTAATAAATAAATAAAAATAATCCTGATATTCTCTGTATTATTAAACATATTAATATTAATGAACCTAAACTTCACATATAAATAAAATTACTTGGAGATAAATAATTATTTAAAACTTCATACACTTTTTTTACTACATTTATTAATTTTTTTAATGTTTTCATTAATTTTTCTTCAATAATTACTCTATAATTTTTAATTTAATAATTAAACTACTAAAAATTTATTTAATAATGAATAAGATTAAAAAATACATAAATTTATACAATTTATTATAAAAATTTTTAATATAATTTATTATTATTATTTTTTTTTTATTACTAATCTTTACTACAAAAATAAAATTCTCTTCTACAATTATTATTATCTTATACAAATATTATTATTACTACTATTATTACTACTATTATTACTACTATTATTACTACTATTATTACTATTATTTTATACACAAAAAACTCAAAAAACTTCAAACACAAACAAGTATTTAATATACTTAATTAAATTTTATATAACTATGTCCTTTTTAGTTAAAAAAAGCTAAATATTTTACAATAAACACACATAATTACTATCTAAGTAATAATCTCTTACTAGGACAAAAGAATATATATTTTTAAACACTCTAACTTATATAAATCAGTTATTATATTTTATATATGTAGCTACTCGACATTACTAAAAGCTTAATAACCGAAACACCATAGATATACTCTTTTATTAAAGATTTTTTATTTTGATCTAATTAAATCAAAAACAACCCAATCCTTGCGTACTAAGGAAGATTAAATACAATTCTTTATACTTTTAGTAGATAGGGACCAAACTGTCTCACGCATGAAATCTAATATTTTCATATTAGCATGGACTATATCTTCATCCATAATATTTTATAAAAAAAAAAATAAAACATTAGGGAGCTTGCGTATTATAATAAAAATTAAATTTTTATTATCCAAGAATTATGCAATTCTTAAGTCTCTACGGGGAATCAAAGTATTGTTTAACAATTAAAGAATTTATTTTTCTATTTTTACCATAAGTTAAATTTAAGGTAGAATCAACTAAAACACAAACATGTAAAAAGTCTTGTTGACAAGAAATATTACAATCTTCTTCAATAATCTTTAATATTAAATAACTTAACTCTTTTTTTATCTTTAAATAAGGTAATAAAACCTTAATAATTAAAGCAATTGCATATTTGCCTGTAATTGCATATTCAGATATATCATCTTTACGTATACGTATGTTACCTACATTTAAACGACTTTTCAATCATAACATTATATTATGATTTTTTTTACTTTGTACAAATTGTATAGTATAACGTATAGTAAAACCATATTTATAAGACCCTTTAACTATTTGAGTTAATAAAGAGCCATCTCCATCTAAAAACCCTGCAATATATGCTTTATCTTCGCTAGTTATTTTTTCTATTTCAATTTTTAAATTATTATTTATTTTATTATCTAAAATATTATTTAAAGAAATTTTATTTAAATTTATACTATTTTTTTCTAATTGTATATTACGACTTTTTTTTTTTTTTTCATTTTCTCTATCAATTTTTTCTTTTTTTTTTAAATTATATTTTTTCTCCATAATTTTTATATAATAAATTTTAATAATTTTATAACTTTAATTCTTCCCTCGGTATTACCATTTAAACCAGTTTACAATTTAAGAAGGTTTCACCGATATAGCAAGTGCTAAATTTATGTTACCATAAATTAACGCAGTGTTATCTACGTTCTGAACCCAGCTCACGTATCACTTTAATCGACGAACAGTCGAACCTTTGGTATTCCCTACTTTACCAGGAGGTGATGAGCCGACATCGTAGAATTTGATTCTTACATATATAATAAGAATCTTATATATTATTTAATATCAAAACAATGTAACTTATATTTAAAACAATCTAAAATATAAGGAGAAACTAATTTATCAAATATATATATACTTTCAGAACCACTTATATATAATATATATAAATCATTACCATCTATACTTTTTTTATTAAAATGTATATAAACATTTAAATCAAAATTTTGTAAAATTTTACATAAATATTTTATTTCATAAAAAGTAAAACCTTGTGTATGCAAACGATAACCATTCTTTTCTTTACTACCATCATCCATAAACCAATAAGCCAACACTCTTGGAGTTAAATATCTATGTAATAATTTTGGAATAATTTTTTTACCATTAAAATAAAAAACATTATAATAAAAAGTAAAAGCTTTATGTCTATAAGTACGAAATCATACCGATTGACGATCGACAGTACCTCCACATTTAATTTCTCTTATTTTAGGTTCAGTACCTACTCAATCTTTAAAAATCATATATAAATGTTGTACATATTCCTCATTTTTTTTTGATTGTTCAAACTTTATATTATAATTTGTATTATTTTTTTGTTTTGGTATCGTAGCATCACCTAATAAAGTACCTATTAACACTTCACGTTGTAATTCACTTAAAACTAAATTTCTTTTATATAACTCTAATCCTTTACCTTTAAAAATTTTATTATTACGACTCTCTACCTTTTTCTCTTTTTCAATACATAAAATTTTATTTAAATTTATTTTTTTTTTTTTTTCCATTGTTTTACTTATTATATTAATATATAACTAATTATCGCTAATTAGCTTAGACTAGATCTTCATCCTGTATTAACAAAATTAAATACAGGAGTTTGGCGTATAGTCGTTGAGGATCCTACTTATTTATTAAAAAAAAATAAACTTTGGTTTCCTGCTGATTGTCTGCACTAATATATTATTTCCTCAAATAAATTGAACGATATTAACACTAAATATCTAGGCAATATTAGATACTACACCACTTCAATTTCTTTTTTCTAGGGTTCAAAAAAAAAAAAAAATTGAGTGAACAGAGTTCCCAGCATACAGCCAAATTCCATTATCTATATTACTATAGACCCACCCCGATGTTGAGGTGCCAACCGGTCCTGTCGATAAGGACTCTCAAGAACCATTAGCCTGTTATCCCCGGCGTAACTTTTATCCGTTAAGCGATAGCCATTCCTCACAGAACTATCGGATCACTACAACCAACTTACGTTCCTATATTATGTGTAAATAAACACAGTCAAGCATACTTTTGCTGTTATTCTACTATACCGAACATTACTTCAATATAAAGTATACCATATGTACACCCCCGTTACTTTTTAGGGGGCGACCGCCCCAGTCAAACTACCTACCTAAAAATGTCCTAAATTTAATATATTATTAGTTAGCTTATTTAGAAAAAAAAAATACTATTTAAAGGAAGCCTACTCTGTTAATTCCAAAAGAAATCAAGGTATCCTAAGCTCATATCTATCCTCTGTATTTAATATAAATAAACAATTTTAGGTTATAGTAAAGCTGCACGGGGTCTTTCCGTCCCACTAAAAGTACTCTGAATCTTCACAGAGAATTCAATTTCGCTAAGCCAATATTAGAGACAGTAGGGAGGTCGTTACTCCTTTCATGCACGACAACAATTAATTGCCGAGGTATTTCGCTACTTTCAGACCCTCAAGGTTAAGGCCGTCGTTTACCGAAGGCTTATATCTATAGCATACACTATATAATAATTACCCCACGGCACCGGACAGGAGTCAGATTATATACATCATTTTATTAATTTAGCATAATCCTGTGTTTTTGATAAACAGTCGCCCCCCCCATTTCTGTTACATCTAATTAATAAATAATTAAAAAAAAAAACCAAAGTTTTTTAGAATAACTTCTTACTATTTAGATACTTTTTCTCCCGAAGTTACAAAGTCATTTTGCCGAGTTCCTTTAACATTGTTCTCTTAACACCTTAACATACTCTGCCAGATCACCTGTGTTGGTTTTTAGTACGGTTTTTTTTTTTTTTTACAAAATTAATTTTTTATAAAACTAATTTAAAAAAGCTTTTTTATATACTCTAATAAATAACTTGTTTAATCTAAATAAAAACACTTTATTTATACAAATAATCACTTTTTTTTAGTACATTAATATTAAATATGTTACCCATCAAATTCAGAATTACTTTATTCTTAGGGGCCGACTCACTCTTAGCGGTTTTACCTAGCTAAGAAAACCTTGATCTTACGGTGTTAATGTTTATTTTTAAAATATGATATAATATCTATACTTTAAACATTAATTTTAGCTACTCATGTCAGCATACTTACTTCTGATTTTAACAAAAAACTTCACAATTTTTCTTTATAAATTTACAGAACATTCTACTACCAAAGTAATTTTATTACTTTTTATAACATCAATTTCAAGCTGATTAGTCTCTATACATTCTTGATTTCGTATTAAATTTTTTTTATTAGTGAGCTTTTACGCTTTCTTTAAAAGATGGCTGCCTCTAAGCCAACTTCCTAATATTTTTTATTTATACTCATCTTATGCACTAGGCTAAAATTTGAAGATTTTAGTTTATAATCTAGGCTTTTTCCTTTTTGTCCAACGAATCTTGAACCCGTAGACTGTTTAACTTTTTTTTTCATTTAAAATATTCTAGGTTTTAATAATTTTAAAGAAGTTTTAGAAAACTATCCCCTAGATTACTAAGTGCCTTACCCTTTTAAAGAATAAAAAAATACTCTACTTACATAGATTTCGTAGAAAACCAGCTATCTCCAAGTTCGATTAGCTTTTCACTCCTAACCACAAATCATCTCAATCTGATGCAACAGATACGAGTACGGTCCTCTTTTTATATCAACCTGCTCATGGTTAGATCACCTGGTTTCGGGTCTAATTCATATAACTATAAACTATTTTTTTAATTAGTTTCGCTTTCACTACATATACATTTTTTAAAAATTTATATTCGCTATACAAATTAACTCGCTGACCCATTCTGCAAAAGGTACGCTGTTATTTTATTAAAAAACTCCAACTGCTTTAAAGTAAAAAAATTTAATTCTTTTCAAAAAAACCTCTTTTAAGGCTGCTATTTCACCTTTCCCTCACGGTACTCTTCACTATCGATTATTAGTAATATTTAGACTTAGTAGGAGGTTCTACTTTCTTCAAACATACTCTCACATAAAACGTTTTACTCTTTTTATTTTTCTACTTTTTTATACGGGACTTTTTTTAATTAAACCCTTTATAGTTAATTATTATTAATTCTAAAAAAGATAAAAAAATAAAATGGTCTTTTCCACTTTCGCTCACCACTACTTATAGAATCTTTATTAATTTCTTTTCCTTTAATTACTGAGATGTTTCAGTTCATTAAGTTCTTTTTAGAAAATTATTTTTCTAAATAAATTTTTTTTCAATTTCTTTTTAAGGTATTTATACATTTTTGCTTTTTTAAGACTTCGTATAACTTTTCTGTTTTTATTTTCAACACCTTTTTTTACTAATATCTAGGTATTCTTTTTTTACTTTTTTAATTATATAAAATTTTTTATCTTTTTTACCCTAAAGGACTTTTCATTACCTTTATCTTTATTTTTAAGTAATACTGTTTTTTTTAAAACTAAGGATAATTATTTATATTATTTTAATTATTTACCTCTTATGTACACTTCTTCTTTTTCTTTTATTTTTTGAATTCTTGGGATCCTTAGGATCATCTGCTAACAAATAAAGTAATAGAATTAGAATATTTGATAAACAAGCTATTAATGCATATAATTGTACTAAACTTGACAACATTAAAACTAAATTTTCTATATGAATACTATATATTTCATTAATCAACAATATTATTTGATTTTTTTCTTGCGATACCATTAAGGCTTTTTCAATTTTTTTTTCTATACAATCAAAATTTCAAATATATTTATACATTATTTTTAATTTTTTTTTAATTTCTTATCTTTTTTACTCTAAAAGACTTTTCATTACCTTTATCTTTATTTTTAAGTAATACTATTTTTTTAAACTAAGAATAATTATTTTAATTATTTTAATTATTTATCTTTTATGTACACTTCTTCTTTTTCTTTTATTTTTTGAATTCTTGGGATCCTTAGGATCATCTGCTAACAAATAAATTAATAAAATTAGAATATTTGATAAACAAGCTATTAATAGTAATAATTGTACTAAACTTGACAACATTAAAACTAAATTTTCTATATGAATACTATATATTTCATTAATCAACAATATTATTTGATTTTTTTCTTGCGATACCATTAAGGCTTTTTCAATTTTTTTTTCTATACAATCAAAATTTCAAATATATTTATACATTATTTTTAATTTTTTTTTAATTTCTTATCTTTTTTACTCTAAAAGACTTTTCATTACCTTTATCTTTATTTTTAAGTAATACTATTTTTTTAAACTAAGGATAATTATTTATATTATTTTAATTATTTATCTTTTATGTACACTTCTTCTTTTTCTTTTATTTTTTTTCATTCCCTTCATAATTTTTCTAATTTTAAGAACTTTTCTAAGTCTAATTCTTCTTTTTTTTTTATAATCACATAAATAATATTTATTATCATAAGATAATATTTTTGTATACCATTTAAAAATTAATTTACTATAAAAAAAAAATAAAAATAAAAAAAAACTTAATGTTATATAAGGAAAACTTAAAAAATGCTATGTAAAGCTACTATCATCTATTTTTCTTAATATAATTAATTTATATATTATCAGAAAACAACTCATTAATACCATAACAAAAAATATTATATTATATTCTATATAATCATATCATCCTATACCTAATAAACTAACTACTATCTTTATATTTATTAATAAATTTATCATTCTATACAAAATTTTTAATAATTGATCTTTAAATTCTTTTATTATTTCTGATATATAATATATATATTATTAACAATAAACCACCTATTAAATATAACCTATTATACATATATACTCTTAATATACTTATTATTATATCTATATTTTTATAATAAACATCACCATTGTATACATTATATACTAGCATTTTTCCACTTAAATTTAATATTTTTATATAAAAATATTATAAATATTATTAAATATATTAAACTATATATACTTTTAACTTTTAAAATATTTGAAATTCTGATTCATCAATATCTATAAAGTGAACAATTAAACATTTCCCTAAATTACCTACACAATCTATACTAAATTTTATTTTTTATGCGCATTAATTAAAATTTTTTTTTTATTTAAATTAGAAATTAAATTTTATAAATCTAAATTTTTTAAAGTTTCTTCACAATTTATACATTTATTATATTCAGTACTAAATTTTAATTGTTAATTACTATACAAATTAATAACATTTTTATTACCATATAATTCCCCATTATAATTTATTATTTTTATTATAGAATCAATAATTTCTTATGATATTATTTCTTTTAATTCACCACATGTTTTTACATTTTAAAATTCAAATTACTTTTCAAAAAAATCAATATCTCAACTATCTTTAACTAAAAATTTTATATTTAATTCTAAATTTAATTCATATATTATAATATTTTTCATCTTTAAAAAAATTATACATTAAACTATTATATTTATTTGTATAAAAATAGGATATACCTAATGTAATATCATCATCATTTACTTTTTCAATTTCTATACGTTCCTTTACTATTCTAAAATTATTGTCTTTTTTTTTAATATAACATATCACAACGCTTTGTATGTATTACTGTTACATATATTATTTCATCACCTTTCTCAAATAAAAAAATTAGATGTTTAACTTGATTTTTTATTATTATAATTAATTCCGCCTTAAAATTATATAAATCTTTACCATTATTTATATAATTATTAAAACTTTTATTAAAAATTAAACCTTAATTAAATAATTATATAATATAACCCCATTTTTTTGTATTAAAACATAAACTTTAATACCATTATCAACTAAAAATTTATGTAAATTTATATCTTTAAATTTACAATTATTTACATCTTCAATACTTTTTAAATTATACTATTTAATTTTTTTTTGACTTTTTTTTAATTCTTTTTCTAAAATCTATTCAACGTTAAATCTTTGAATTATTTCACCTATTAAACTCATATCTTTTTATTACACAAAACTTCACATAAAAAATTTAAATATAATACATATATTGTATACACATCTTTTCTTTCTATAATATCTCTTCAAGATAAATTAACCATTTCTTTTTCAAACTTAATTAAATCATCTAAATTATCATATTTTTTTTTATATAAATCAACATTATAACTTTTATTTTATCAATTTTTTTTTAACTTTTAATATATTTCTATTTTACTTAAAGTATCTAAATCTATTTCTATAAATTCTTTTTTTATTACACAATTATAATTTATTTCCTCAACTTTTGTACTTAAAAAATAATCATCCCGATATATTTATCCCTTTTCAATATAAAATTCATAAACGCATAAAATACATTTTTAACCTACATAGTTCTGAAATTATTTCTTTAATTTTAATTAATTCTGGATTTTTTCTTTTTTTTCCAATTAATATTCATAAATTTTTAATCATTTCTTAACTTCCATTTACTAATTTGAAGTTTATTTTTTTTTATTTCCTCTTTAGAAATCAAACCTTCCTTCTCAAACTTTTTAAAAGTATAATAATGAATAATTGCAGATTCTATATCTAAAATTTTACCTTCTCAATTACCAAAATTTTTTGTTATTTCTTTACAACGTTTTAATTCTTCTTCAATTAAATTAAATAAACTAAAATCAGATCATCTAATAAAAAAAAAATTCATTAATAATTTTTATTACTTTTTCAACATCCTATTTTTAAAAATTTTTCTCATTCTCATTAAAAATTATTTTTTTTTAATTTATACAATAATGCTTTTTTATTACATTATATTTTTTTTGTAAATTAATTACAACATACATATAGCTTTTTCTACGACTTTTTTTTCTCTTTTCTTTTCACTCGCATATATCATTTTTTTTATTTAACATTTTTAATACCTTTTTAATTTTTTATAGACATTTAATTGTAAATATCTATTATTGTTAAAAATACCTATACAAAAAAATTCCAACTATTTATTTATAATTTTTTTTATCATATAGTTCTAATTAGAACCATTTAAAGTTTTATTATTATTTTTATACATTTTTATACATTTTTATACATTTTTATACATTTTTATACATTTTTATACATTTTTATACATTTTTATACATTTTTATACATTTTTATACATTTTTATACATTTTTATACATTTTTATCTTTCCTTATTATTATTAATATAACTTTTTTATTTTTTTATATAAATTTATTTTTTTAATCTTTTTAATTACTTTTTAATAATATAATTTATTAATATTTAATTATAAATAAATAGTTTAACTTTTTTTTTAATTCTTTTCTATTTTTTTTTCTAAATTTCTTTTTTAATATTTAATGTCTTATATTAAGTTATATAAAAATAATAATAATAAATTTTAGGGATAACTTATAACCCTTTGGCTTGTATTGGATTCGAACCAATATCACACCGATTAAAAGCCGGGTATTTTGCCATTAAACTAACAAGCATGTAAATAATAATAAATTTATATATTTATATATTAAATAACGAGGACAAAGGGAATCGAACCCTTACCGTCGGCATTGAAAACCAAAATTCTACCAGTTAAACTATGTCCAAATTAATAATTATACAAAATTATTAATAATATAAATGTTTCCAACGACAGGTTCCCCTACCATTACCGTGTTACGACTTAGCAACAATTATCGTAAAATAAATTTCACCTTCTGTCATACCAAAGTTATTGTTATAAATATTATATTTAAAATATATAAAATAATAAAACAAAATTCACTCCCATCAAAGGATTCCAAAAATCACTCTTTTACCGCCTGACGGGCAGTTTGTACGTAAGCATAAAAAGATTCACCGCTTCATTGTGATAAGCGAATACTAGCGATTCCACCTTCATGTTTTCAAGTTTCAGAAAACAATCCGAACTTCGAAAATTTTTAGCGTATATATATTTTTTCACAAAAATATCTCGTATTGTAATCTCCTTTGTAGCAAATGTGTAGCCCATGACAGCAAGCCTCATACCGACTTACCTTCTTCCTCACTTCAGATCGCTACGCGAGTTGTTTATATATCCTAACAATAAAATAAGGGTTGCGCCCGTTGCGAGATTGAACCTAACGTCTCAAGACACGGGCTTACTGTAGCCATGCAAGAGCTTAACCCCTTTGATAATACTAGAAGTATATACCATTTATTCTCTATTATTAACCACCATTAATAAAGATAAAGAAGCGACATGGTCATGGTAAGATTTGGCGCGTTGATACGAATTAAACCACATGCTCCACCACTAGAGACGAGCTCACCGTCAATTCCTTTAAGTTTTAACCTTGCGGCTGTAGTTCCTAGGTAGTGCATTTGGACATTAACTTCAAATATTGTATTAAAAATTTACAATATTTAATGCACATAGTTCAGGGTGTAGACTACAAGGGTGCCTAATCCTATTCGATACCTACACTTTAGCACCTCACCGTTAGTTTTTTATTAAAATATGTTTTAACCTTTGGTTGTCTTTCTTTTATTAACTGATTCCACCCATACTGAAGAACTGCTTATTATTTATCTAAAAAACTCATAAATTATTAATTGTGCAATTACACTACTCGATTTTGAGTATCTTTTAATATTTATACAATAATTCGGCTACATGCATTTACACCCAGTTAAGATGAATAACACTTGGACCATCCGTTTAACCGCGGCTGCTGGCACGAATATTAGCCGGTCCTTTACAACATAGTAATATCATTTTTTTCCTATATTTACTTTACTTACAACTCGGTTTTCTTGTAATACGTAATCTAACTGGATCAAACTTTCGTTCATTGTCCAAAATTCCTCACTGCTGCCCTATAAAAGAAGGTTCGGGTATTATTTCAACCCCACTGTGACGGTACATGCTCCCACACCCGTTAAAGATCGTCGGCTTTGTTAGCTTTTATCATAACAAAATACCTAATCTTTGAAAAGAATATCTAATTGCATCTTTACACTTTTTTATAATTTTTTTTATAATTATCATTTTTTCTTCAATGGCAATTTTTAATTTCTTTTTTTATACTCATCTTTATGCCATAAAAAATAATTTATATTTTTTAATAAACTTGCATGTGTTATATTGATATACCAGCATTCATTCAGAGCCAGGATCAAACTCTTATTTATTTTTTTTTCCTACTACTATAACTTTATTTTTTATAAATAAAAAATTTAATACACTTTTTTATAAATATAATAATTTCTTATTATATTTGAATCTTTAGACCCTACGGGAATCGAACCCGTATCTCCACAGTGAAAATGTGATATTCTACCATTAAACTAAGGGTTTTTCTTTTTTTTTTTAATTTTACATTTTATATTGTACATTGAGTGGCGTTTACTTTTTAACTTTATTTAGCTATTTTTTTTATTTTTTTTTAATAACTTTGAACAATTTTTACAAGTTTTCTAAAAAAAAATTATCCTATCTCAACTTTAATTACACCCTATGGGAATCGAACCCATGTCTACACATTGGCAATGTGTCATTCTACCATTTAACTAAGAGTTTTTAGGGTAGGGGGATTTGAACCCCCACGATATTACTATCATAAGAACCTAAACCTTACATGTCTACCAATTCCATCATACCCTAAAATTTTTCCCTCGTACAGGAATCGAACCTATATCACTAGATTACAAAACTAGTATTCTACCTATTGAACTAACGAGTTTATTGCTTTGGGAAAAAAGGGAATCGAACCCTTAACTAAACTGCCACAAAGTTTTATTTTACCAATTAAACTATTTCCCCTTTTTTTTTATTTTTACTGAGCATGGGAATCGAACCCATACCGCAAGTGCGACAGACTTGTATCCTACCATTAGACTAGCCCAATTTAATTTTTATTATTAGCGTATGACGGGACTCGAACCCGCAAGACTATTAAGTCCACGACTTAGCAAATCGCCGCAATAACCTTTCTGCCACATACATTTTTTTATTTTTACTTTCTCCTGAAAGGAATCGAACCTTTATCTTTCGTTTATCAGACGAACGCTATACCATTTAGCTACAGGAGAAATATATAATAAAGTCCGGAAAGGGACTCGAACCCTTATTTTTAGATTTGCAATCCAACACATTAACCTATTATGTTATCCGTATATAAATAAAATAACATTAGCACATGATGGGACTCGAACCCATAAATCCTAAGATAACAGCTTTCAAAGCTGCCGCAATAACCATTTCTGCCACATATGCTTTTGGACCTGACCGGAGTCGAACCGGTGTTTTTGATATGCAAAACCAATATTCTCCCAATTAAATTACAGGCCTTTTTTTTTAGTCTCACAAGGGATTCGAACCCTTATCACGTCGATTAGAAGTCGAGTATTTTACCATTAAACTAGCGAGCTTTATAATAAAACAAATATAATATTTGCCGGTAAGTAGAATCGAACTACTGCTGACACAGCTTTTCAGGCTGCCGCTCTACCACTGAGCTACACCGCTTTTATTATATATTTTCGAAGTGATGGGAATCGAACCCATAGCTAAAACTCCCAAAGCTCTTATGTTACCATTACACTACACTCCTCTAAAATACAAAAATCTATAAATTTATTTTTTATAACAATAGCGTCCAATAGGACTCGAACCTATATTTTCAATGCCGCAAACTGACGTTTTACCTATTAAACTATAGACTTTTATTTTATAAATCAACGACCTTGGTGGGACTCGAACCCACAACCCCATGATTAACAGTCATATGCTCCACCTATTGAGCTACAAGATTTGGAAGTGGTGGGACTCGAACCCACAACCTTTAACGGAATAGATTTACAATCTACCGCTTTATTCCAATTCAGCCACACTTCCTTAAAAATTTTTTTATTTGTGAAGGTGGTAGGATTTGAACCTACGCATATTAGAATCAAAATCTAACGCCTTACCTAACTTGGCTACACCTTCACCTTCTTTAAATTTATACACTTTTTCACTCCTGTAAGATTCGAACTTACATCACGCCCATCATGAGTGGGGTATTTTAACCATTAAACTAAGGAGTTATTGACGGGAGAAGGAATCGAACCTCCCATTTAGGGGCATGAACCCTACGTGTAACCACTACACCTTCCCAACATTCTCCTCACTGGACTCGAACCAGTACCTAACAAATTAGAATAGATTTTAAGTCTACCGCGTCTACCATTCCGCCAGAGGATTAAAAAAAAATTTTTTTTATTTATTTTTTTATTCTACTAAAATAACATATTTTAAAATTGTATGAAATTTTTTTTTATATAAAATTAATTATTTTTATTATCATAAACTATAACTTTTTCTAAACTCTTTAGTGCTTTTATTTTCTCTTTAAAATTTAATAATTTTTGTTTAGTATTACTTTTTTGATTTTTTTACATATTTCATCCATCTAATAATAAATTATTTATATACATTTTTTTTTTTATTTAATAAAGAATAATATTTAATTTTTTTTTTTTTATAAAAACTTCTTTTTTTTTTTTTTTCTAATTTCTTTAAAGCTATAAAATTTCTATATAATTTTCTTGATTTACGAAAAACTGCTGGAATACCCATTAAACGATCATATCAATTAAATTTTTTTAAACTTTTACCTTTATAATAAGAAGTCATTAATTTAATTTTTTTATATAATGTATTTTCTAAAGTAACATAGTAAATTCAAGATTCAAATTTTTTTATATATAATAAACGTTTGAAAAATAAATAATGCTGTTCTGATTTTATATTACGTAATTCCATTTTATTAATATATAATTCACTATTTCATAAATTTTTTAATTTTATAGATCTTTTTATTTGTATTTTGTTTTTTTTTAAATTAAAATAAGAATATATTTTTTCATGTTCAAATAAATAATAAAAATAATATATTATTTTTATTAAAAAATTAATAAATAAAAAAAAAAAAAAAAAAAAAGAAAAATATAAATATATATTTTTTTTTAAATTAACATTACGTTTCAATAAAAAAGAATAAAAAATATTTTTTTTTTTTTTTTTTAAAATTTTTTTATTTTTTAATTTTTTTGTTTTTAAAAATATATATATTTTTTTTAATAAAAATAATACATAAAATATATATTGTTTTATAAAATAATATATATAACAAATATATTTTCATAATTTATTTAAATTTTTTATTACTATTAAATAACTATTTTTATAAAATTTTTTATAAAAATAATATATTAAATTTAATTTAGAAAAATAAAAATAAAAAATAAATAAATAATCCAAAAATAAATATAATTTAAAAATAATTTTTTTATAAATAATACGTTTTATAAAATAAAAACAATAAATATATAATAAAGTAAATTGAAAATAATATAAAATTAAATCTTCTTTTATAAAATAAAATCAATAAGAATAAATATCTAAATAAATATTACGACGATGCATTTCATTATAATTAGAAATAAAAAGTAATCAAAAAACTTTATAAAAATAATATAATCACTCTTCTACTAAAGTTAAATCTCATTTTGTTAATGCTTTTATTTCATATAATTCCATCTCTCAATTTATTTTATGAAAAAGTTGTGAACCTGGAATTAAAATTTTATATACTCACACATATATAAATCAATATAAATAACCTGTAATACCAAAAAAAACACGTTCACTATAATATTTAATATAAATATAATTAGCTTGTCAATTTTGATAATCACTACCATCATTAGGTATATCTTCTCATATATGAAATGTAAAACGTTCATAAAAAATTTTATTATTTCAATTATAAAAAATTAATTCATAAATAAAAATAAAAAAAAGTATAAATTTTATAATATAATTTTGTATTTTTATTTTTTTATTTATATAATATTCTTTATTTTTTGTAAATTTATTATTTATTCTTATTATTTTAAATTTCCTTTTAATTAAAAATTTTATATTATTATAATATTTTTTAAAATTTATATAATAATATTTTTTATTATAAATTAAAAAATTTATAATAAAAATTAAATAAATAAAAAAATATAATAAATAAATCAAAAAAAATATAAAATAAATTTGTAAAAAAAAAATAATACTTATAAATTTAAAAACAAAAAATATTAAATAAATAAAAAATAAATATATTAAAATTAATAAATATTTTATTAATTTTAACATAAAAATTATAAATATTTTAAAATAATAATAAAATATTTTTATAAACATAATACTATATAAAAATAAATTAATTAAAAAATAAAATAAAAATTTTATAATTACTTTTATTTTATTTTTAAAACGAATTAAATTATTAAATTTAAAAAATAAAATAAAAAATATGATATCAAAAAAAAAAGATATAATAATTTCTAAATAAAAAATAAAAACATTTATTAATTTTAAAAAATAATAAAAAATAATAAATATTATTATTTCAAAAACAAAATAAAAAATATTATAATAAAAACCAAATGTTAATAAATTAAAAAAAAATAATATAATTAAAAAAAAATAATAAATATTACTTAAATCTTTAAAAAAAAAAAATAAAGCATTTATATATCTTTTTATAATATTACGTTCTAAATATAAATCTCTTGTTATAGGTATATATACATCATTTTGAAAATTATAATCTTCACTATTCACAATATAATCTTTTCTTTTTATTTTTTTATAAAAAAGCATTATTTATAATTATATTCAAAAACAAATTTATCAATAAATTTTAAATCACGTTGCATTTCATAACCTATTAAAAAACGTATTGTACCATAAGGACTTAATTCTTTTAAAATATGACTTTCATCATAATAATAAAAAGGTTGTTCATAAAAATATGCAAAAAATTTAGAAAATTTTTTTAATCAAATTTTATAATCATTACTACGAACAAAATATATTAAATAATATACTGTTCAAAAAAATCTACGTTTTGAAATTTTACGTACATTTAAACGTCAATTTTTAAAAAAAGTTACATTAAATTTTAATAAATGTAATGTAAAAATATAAAAAAAAAAATTTACACTAACAAAAGAATCATCATTTGATGCTAAAGGTAATAAAGTATCACCTGATAATGCATTAGAATCAATAATAGCTATAGATTGTGTAAATAAACAACCACCCTCATAATTAGTTACACGTGATTCTAACATTCTAGGTAAAAAAATAAAAATAGGCATTCAAAAACCAGTTACATTAAAACCAAATAAACGAAATAAAAAAATATAATGTTTTTTTTCTAAAATAAAACCGTGATAATATTCACGATAAATAATAAATAATAAACTAAATATTGTTTTAAAATTAGTTAAACAACCAGCTATTCAATCAAAAACAGAATAACCCATACCTAATAATAAAGCATAACGTAATGTAAAAGGAATAAAAACATGATTATGACATATATATCAACCTCTACCAAAAATTAAACTACATTTTAATGCCATAAAAATTAAACTACGTATACCCAATATCATTTTTGCGAATTTTATAATAAAAATTGGATAATATAATTTTTTAAAAATTATATTTGATTTTCCTGATTTTTTTACTATTCTATTTTTTATTAATTTTATATTTAATTTTTGTGTTAATAATTTTTGTACAGAACTTTTCATTAAAAAAAAAAAATTACAAATACCTTGTAATAATCAACGTGCATAAAAAATACTTTTTTTAAAAATATGCCCTAAATGTAAACCAAAATCAAATAATTGTTTAAAACCAAAAAAAATATAACCTTTATATATTTCATTTCTTTTTTTTATCATCAATATACTATAAAAAATAAAATTATTCAAACAACATCAACAAAATGTCAATATCATATTGCAAATTCAAATCCTAAATGTGATTCTTTTATTAATTGTCCTCTAAATAATCTAATTAAACATACTGTTAAAAATATGATACCTATTAATACATGTAAACCATGTAAACCTGTTAAAAAATAAAACATTGTACCAAAAATAAAATCGGTTAAAAAATAAGGTGTTAATTTATATTCTATTATTTGTAATACTTCAAATATAGAACCTAATAATATTGTTACTATTAAATATATTTTAGCTTTAGCTAATTGACCTATTATCATTGCTTTATGTGATACTGTTAATGTTATTCCTGATAATAATAATAAAAAAGTATTTAATAAAGGTAATCTATATGTTTTTACTGTTTCTAAACCTATACCTGGTCAATAAAAACCTAAATCATATATTGTTGTTAAACTATAATGAAAATATCCTCAAAAAAATAAGAAAAAAACCATTACTTCACTTAACATAAATAATAAAAAACCTAATCATATACTTTTTTTTACTACTAATGTATGTTTTCCTTGATATGATGCTTCTTTTATTATATCACTTCATCAATTATATGCACATATTAATATTATTAATAAATTTAAATAAACAAATACACTACTACATTCTATTCTTTCTGTTGCTAATACTGTAAACATTGTAAAAAATAACGCTGCCATTGAAACAAATAAGGGTCAGGGACTTATATCTACTAAATGAAATAAATGTCTTTTATTTTGAACCATAATTTTTCTTTCTTCTTTTTTTTTTACTTCTTATTTATATTTTTAATATTTCTTTTTTACTTTTTTTTTATTGTTAAATCCACTTTTTTTTTAATAAAACTCCCCCCTAAAAAATATAACATAATTTAAAA
>Ga0210044_10000214_pt1 | contig 85433 bp, 82 predicted proteins | sample CryGey13umfilter_2_FD_183959 | JGI IMG/M metagenome (GOLD analysis project Ga0210044, IMG submission 183959) | Groundwater microbial communities from aquifer in Utah, USA - Crystal Geyser 4/9/14 3 um filter (SPAdes) (version 2) | ecosystem: Environmental > Aquatic > Deep subsurface >... | reverse complement strand
CGAAAGCCCCGCCACCGCCTCGCTTCACTCGGCAACCCCAAAAAGAAAAAATGTTCCTTGCTCTTTTGATTTTCGCGGGGGTGGATTTTTTCTAAAATGGAAAGGACATTTTTCTTTTTGGGGTTCTACCCTCCAAGTATTCGGGCAGTGTGGCGGGGCTTCAATTCGGACTCGGTTTTGCGAAAACTATTTTCTGGGGATATGGATTTTCGCAAAACCGAGACTAATTTGTTTTTTGCATTTTGTCCGCGCGGAGGAGGGGTCTGGGGAGGAATCCGCGCGGGCTTTTCGGATTTTTATTTTTGCGACATCAATGATAAAATTCAGAAATATGGAGAAACCTCATTTTGAAGCACAATTTGGACAGACAAAGAAAACGCTCGAATCTTCGCGAGCAGAAATTGGTGAGTTTCTGAAACAAGAAACTCTCGATGAACGAGATAGAGTTCGCCTAACTCGTGTTTTACAGTTAACGGAACGTTATCAACCTGAAAGAGAAGTTGAAGAACCAAAAGTTAATAAGTGGCGAAGCTATCTCGAAAGTGCATATCGGTTTTTACCAAGTAGAAAAAAATCACAAAAACCGATTGAAAATATTTCTGCTCGCTCTTATCTACTTGCTGAAAAAACAATTGCTTCGCTTCGCGAACTTCAACATATAGATTTTAAACTTGAACAAGAAAGTGGATTTTCGGAAGAGGAAGTTTTAAATCAAGAAAGGCCAAGCGAAGTTGAAAGAGAAGAAACATTGGACACGTCACTTACCCTTGAATACGAAAAGAAAAATTGGGGAGTAGAACGAGTTTGTCTTGATGGCGTACAAAATCACTTGCCGTCGGACTCAAAAGGTGAGCATGTTTGGGTGAGATGTTTAGTTGGTGGCAAATGGGTTTCTCTTACGGAAGCAAGACAAAAGAAAGACGAAATAGAAGCAGTTAGATTTGCTGATGACGGCGTTGGCTTTGATGTTAAAAATTTAGCTCTTTTATATTCCACAAAAGCGGGAGAAAAAGAGTCTCGTGGACAATTCGGAGAAGGTATGAAAATGATGGCGGCAGCCGCCTTGCGCGAAGGTTTAGAACCGGAAATGGAATCACAGGACTGGCGCGCAAAGCCAACACCAAAAGAAGTAAAAATATACGATACCAGAAACAAAAAAGATCAAATCGTTCAACAGCTATCATTTCAAGTCGATCATTTAGCTGGTGAACCAATGATTGGCTCACGCACAACATTTCACAAACCAACCGAAGTGTTTGTTGATGAGTTAATGCAAATTGAAAAGAAAGTATTAGCTTTGCGCGAAAATTACCGTCCTGTTTTTGTGGGAACCACTGGCGAAATAGTAGATCGTGAATCTGGCAGTTTATTTGTAAAAGGAATTTACGTTAGCGGTAAGAAAACTTTGTTTTCTTACAATTTTGAAGATGTAGAAACAAACCGAGACCGCAACAGCATTGTTTCGGAAGGTTTAGAAAGAAGAATTGCAAAAATAGTTCAAGAAATTTCTGATAAACGATTAGTCAAAACAATGCTTCAAAAAAGTATTTTAGAACCAGATGCAGTTGAGAGTTCTTTCTATGATTTAAGAGCTGAACACCCAAGCGTATGGATTGAAGGATTTTATGAAGCATTTGGAAAAGACGCGGTTTTGGATACTGGCTTCAAAATCCCTGACACTTTCAAAGATAAACCACTTAACAAAGTTAAAGTGCCCTCTGGTATGTCGAGTTTGTTATTACGAGCAGGAGTAAAAACTGACAGAGAAGCAACTCCAGATTTTTGGGAGGAAACAATCCCAACTTCATTGACGCTTGAATATGGAAAAGATATTTGGAATGAGGAAAGAATTTTGCTTGACGCTGTGCAAAATCATTTACCGAACGACTCCGGTGGTTCAAGTATTGGTTTGCGTTTCAAAACCAAAGATGGGAAATGGCATTCCTTTGAGGACTTACCAGATACAAAAGACGAAGAAATAGAAGCAATGAAAATCTATGACAATGGTCGTGGATATGATTCACGTTTGCTTGGATTTTTCTATTCAACAAAAGGAGAGGGTGAAAGCACGGGGAAATTTGGCGAGGGTTTGAAAATGCTATGCGTAGCTTCGCTACGCAAGGGAGTTGATATGACTTTACGCTCACAAAATTGGTCATCAAAACCTAGGGCATTGAGACAAGATGTTGATGGAAAGCAAATTGACCAGCTAGTTTTCGATGTGACCCACGCTGTAAAAAAACAAGAAATGGATGATGATAAAGGAATTTATCAAAGTAGCTCAACAACATTTGCAAATCCTACACCAGAATTATTGCAGGAGTTTAGACAGATTAACAAAAAAGTTCTCGCAATAGAAAAAACAAGACCAGTGGAAAGTACTTCAAATGGAGATGTGCTTTCGCTTGATGGTGGTATGGTTTATGTGCGAGAACTTTTAATACCCGGAGATCATAACTTACTTTTTACTTATCATTTGCCGAGATTGGAAATAAAAAACCGAGATAGAAGTTTTGTTGATCAACAAGAACTTTCTCCGGCAATTGCGGGAGTTTGGTCACAGGCAGAAAATTCCGAAGTTATTAAAAGCTTTTTATTCAAAGCAAATTTGGAAGCACAAAAAGGTGGTGGAAAAGATAAAGTAGAATTTGCGATGGATTTCACACCAAAAGACACAGAGAATTGGAAAAAGATTTTTGAAGAAGTTTTTGGAAAAGATACTGCTATCCGTGATATGCGTTCAGAAGATTATGACGCTATGCAACAAAATATACACGTTGGTTTAGAGCTTGTTTCTTTTCCATCTGCCGTTTATCGAGTTTTGCAAAGATTGGGATTGCCAACATACGAATCTCGTTTATCAGAAATGACTGATGTTGAGCATATTCCTAATAAAGAACTTACGGCAGAGGAAAAAGCGTTAATAGAAGTTTTAACTGCGATTGACGAGTATTTACCAAACAACAAGCCATCTGAAATTAAAGTTTACAAGCGCAAAACTGATGGTCAAAAAGTCGCAGCCGGTTTTGCTGATGGTGTAAACATCCATTTGCTACGCGAAACACTTTCTGATTTTACTCGCGCAGCAGATGTGTATGTTCACGAAAAAACCCATCACAATACCGGCGGAGCACAAGACGCAAGTCAAGATTTTAGAAATTATCTCAGTTTTGCGCTTGGCAAAATGGCTTTAGATCAATTGAAAAAAGTCAGACCAGATTTGATAAAGCCAGAGAGTTAGAATTTCTGATGTCGCAAAAATAAAAATCCAAAAGCCCGCGCGGATTCCTCCCCAGACCCCTCCTCCGCGCGGACAAAATGCAAAAAACAAATTAGTCTCGGTTTTGCGAAAATCCATATCCCCAGAAAATAGTTTTCGCAAAACCGAGTCCGAATTGAAGCCCCGCCACACTGCCCGAATACTTGGAGGGTAGAACCCCAAAAAGAAAAATGTCCTTTCCATTTTAGAAAAAATCCACCCCCGCGAAAATCAAAAGAGCAAGGAACATTTTTTCTTTTTGGGGTTGCCGAGTGAAGCGAGGCGGTGGCGTGGCTTTCGTGGAGCATACGATTTAGGTCAGAGCCACCACGCGCTCCGCGCGTGCGATACATTACCGATTTTGAAAATAGGTTCGGATTTGGTAAAATAAACGCACCGTTTATCGCTCACTGAACTTCAGATGGTAAACCCCATGCTTGAGACCACTCAAATCCCTGCGGGTAAGCAGGGATTTTGGTTTGAAAATAATTTCGCGACCGGTGAGCGGGTGAGCGATGGATAAAGTGAGGCAACTTGGTTACCAATGAGGTAACCAAGTTGCCTCACTTTATGGAAATTATTGTTAAAAAATTTATAAAATTGCCTTGATTACACACCCCTCGCTATAGCTCGGGATTAAGAATATATTATTATATTGTATAACACTAGCTATGCGATTCCGCTTCACTCCACCCATATTGCCCCTGTACGGTCGCAACATCGCATATATTGAAACGTTATATACCATTTGGATTAATTTGTGAGATTAAAAAGAAGAAAAAATATCGCAACAACTCCTCTTATATAATGCCATCAGGAAAAGCGATTTTGACTCTCCGCTCCTCACTTTCCGAAACAAACGTAATAATGCCCTCTAAGGCTGATCTCCACCAATCGACGAAGGTATAATTTCCGATGAATGAATTACGTTCCGGATCTGTTAGTTGCTAAAAACAAAAAAAGTCCGAATAGAACTTAACTTCTTTATAATCTGGAGCCACCAGGCGGACTCGAATCCGCCTTCGCTCTTTAAGCTACGGCGGACAGACCGCCGACTTAGCGATAACTGGAGCCGATGGCCAGACTTGAACTGGCGACCTTTCCCTTACGAAGGGACTGCTCTACCAACTGAGCTACATCGGCACTCGCGCTACTTTTAACACAACCGGATTTAACGCACAAATACCTTTACTTCCTGCGCTCTGGCAAAATCTTCAAGCACTTCAGACAGTGTAGCTTTTTTTACCAAAATCACCTGTAAAGCCACATGAGTTCTTTCTCCTTCCAAGACAACATTATCATAAACTTTGACCAAAGCATACGAGTCTCCCAAATCCAAAATCTCTGATACTTGATCAACTTCCAAATCCCAAACCGGCTCCATTCCGACCGGAAGCTTAAACTTCTCAAATAATCCGATATCACCGCCAAAGACAGCTGAACCGTCTTCCGAATATTGCTCGGCTAAATCGGAAAACGGGATACCAAGTTCAAGATCCAATAAAACTTTAGCAAGATCATCCCGAGCAATTGCCTGATAATCGTAAGAATTCAACAACGCCTCCTCGGTTTTTTGAGCTAAAAGCAAAGGTTTGACAACATAATTCCTGTACTCCCTTTCCGACCAACCCACTTCTTCCAAAAAGCCGTCAATCATATCAACTTCATAAGCACTGACCTCATCTCTTGTGACAGAAACACCCAACTCCTCTGCTAAATGTTCAACATACACCTGCCGAATCACGGCCTCAAGCGCCATATCAAAAGCCCCTTCAGACTCTTCTTCGGCCGCAATTAATAAATTTGCAGTTTCAGAAACCTGCTTATACCAAATAATGTCACCCTCAACTATAGCGGCCGGGATAGGTAAAAATTTAGCTGCTACTCGAGCTGCGCCCGTGTGCCAATTTTGAAAATAAAAACCATGAACGCCAATAAAAAATACAAAAGAAATTAAGATTAAAAAAATAAAGGTAGCAACATGACTAAAATGCAAACGAACCTGAGGCATCAATTGTTCGCCCCGATGAATTACACTCATATATTTTCAAACTTCGCAAAAGTATCGTTAGCAAAAAAATACAAAAACCAACGAGCCGGATTACCCAAACTTTCTAAACTATAACTTCCCAAAGTTGCTAAATCTTCGCCGTCTGTGACTGTGTTGGATTCATACTGAATTATTACTAATGTTTCACCCTCGCGCCCTAATCCTTGCTTTGTTCTGCCTTCCTGTTCTGAATAATACTCACTTGATAAATCAGAGATTAAATTAAGAGTATCAAGCTGTTCGTTTTCAAATTCGCTTCTTTGCTGTTGCAACTGCGCAATCTCGCGCTCAACTTGAATATTTCCTACATATTCCTTACCAAATGCAATTACCAAAAAAAATAAAATAACAAAATTGATTAATATAAACCATTTAATTTTGTTTTTATTTTTAGACATAGATTTTAAATACGAAATTAGAAATCCTAAATTAGAAACAAATTCGAAATAAGAAGCATGAAATTGAATTTCGGATTTAGTATTTCGGATTTGTTTCTAATTTCTAATTTCATATTTAGAACTTAATTCTTTTACATCTTCGACAAATTGACGCACTGTTTGCGGCTTGCGTACGCCATCAATTTCAATATCAAACTTATCTGATTTTTTTGTTTTAACCTTTACTGTGCCAATGTTTATGATTCTTTGAAAGATATTTCTTTTTAATACTTTTACACTACTGACAGATGAAAGCCCAGCTTCCGCAATGTCACGATCAAAAAGACCATGATGTTCAACATCGATCACGCGCTGACTAGTTACAATCAGCATCGTGTATGACAAATTCATCCAAATTTTAAAAGCATACAATAATCCGCCGACTGCTAAAATCGCAAACAAGAAAAATCCAAAAAGTCCAAGTCGCAGAAGTGGAAAGAAAAAGAAAAATGGCAATAAAATCCAAATACAAACAAAAATTATTTTAAATAACTCACTCACAAAACTCCTTCTGACAATTCCCAGAATCTTCTCACCATCATTTAAATGTAAAATATTTTTCTCCTTAGACATAACCTAACCTTACCAAAGCAGACTGAGCCGCCTCGGTGTCATTCCATGGAATTTGTTTTCTATTTGCAACCGCGATACCGTGTTCATTCCCTTTACCGGTAATTAAAACAACATCTCCCGCCTTTGCGCCATTAATCGCAAAATTAATTGCATCACTTCTATCATCGATTAAGAACAAATCTTTGCCATCAATTTTTCCTTCAGCCTTGGCGCCGTCCGCAACTGCCTCAATTATTTTACGAGGATCTTCGTCATATGGATCTTCGTTGGTAACAATTACAATCTCTTCTCGTTTTGCCGCTAAGCGTCCAATTTTTTCACGCCTGGAAACATCGCGCCCACCGCCGGCAGAACCATGAATACCAATAATTCTTGCTGGTTTTAGCTGATCCACTGCATTAAGTAACGCCTCGATCGCAAAGGGCTCGTAAGCATAATCCACTATCACTTCAAACGGCTGACCTTTTTTTATTCTTTCAAAACGCCCGGGAATTGGTTTTAAATCTGAAACTACGCTGGCAATTCTACTTAAGCTGTAACCGAGTGAGTAAGCGATGGAAATTGCCGCAAGCGTATTTTTTTGTTCAAAATCAGCCAAGAATGGAATTTTCATCTGCACGCCGTTTATCGATACTTGTAAACCATCAAAATCTAAAATTGATTTTCGAGCCACGATTTTATAATCCGACGCTTCGCCTGACCAACCAAATCCAAATTTTCGGTCAGCTTTAAAACTATTAAAATATTCTGAATGTTCATCATCAAAATTAACAATTGATGTTTTTAGAATAATTTCGCTATCAATTTTTTTCTTTCTTCGTTTTGTTAAATGTCGAAATAATTCACCTTTTGCTTTTTTATAATTTTCAAAACCGCCGTGCGACTCAATATGTTCTGGTGTTAAATTTGTAAAAACTACTGTGTCGTAATTTATTCCTAAATGACGAAATTGCACTGTACCCTGTGAAGTTGTTTCAATAATCGCCACTCGACATTTTTTTCGCACCATCTTGCTCATTAAACTTTGTAACAAAAACCTGCCCGGCATTGTCATTTTAAGTTTATTTTCAATCTTTTCGCCATCAATCCAAAAACCAGCCGTTGTTGTGTAGCCAACTTTGTCGCCAAGTAAAGTTAAAAGCTGAGAAGTTAGCTGTACTGTGGATGATTTTCCGTTTGTACCGGTTATTCCTACCACAATCATTTTCTTTGATGGATTTGCGTACAATAAAACAGCCAGCTTTGAAAGAATAAGATGGTAAAGCTGGATTATAGGTTTTGGTGTGATTTTTCTTAATAATGAAATCATATCCACATTCGTCGTACGGGCGAGGCAACGCCTCGCCCCTACAGATTCCTCACTTCCTCACGGAACTGCTCCCCACGATCAAATTCATTCTTAAACATATTGAAACTGGCTGCCCCTGGTGACATCAACACAATGTCCCCTGACGCTGCCAAAGACTTTGCTGTTTGGACCGCCTTTTTCATTGAATCAATTCCTGATGTTGTTGGTACTCTGTCCGCCACTGCGTCTTCTATCATCTGCGAAGCGTCACCATTAAACAAAATCAAATGTTTGCAGGTGTTTGCAATTGCATCTCCTAAATCACTGTAACTTAATTCTTTATTAGCACCACCAGCAATCAAAATGATATCCCCGTCCGCTCCAAATCTATTTAGTGCCGCCATCACCACATCCGGATTGGTGGCAGTTGTGTCGTTTACATATGTAATTTCATCGACCTCGCGCACCAACTCTTGCCTATCGGAAACTCCTTTAAACTCTCGAGCAATTTTTTGAACTACTTCCAAACTAATCCCCCACAATATCGCTACTGCTACTGATGTTAAAACATTTTCTAAATTATGATCACCTTTTAGGCCTAGTTCGGCTACCGGGATAATCATCTGATCTTTGCCATCCTGTCTTAAAACAACCTGGCCATCTTTAACATAACAACCATCTGCTTCTTGATAGGTTTTAGAGCACCAAAACACTTTTCCCTTGGCGCGTTCACCCATCAACCTTACTGTTTCCTGATCCCAGTTTAAAATCGTGTATTGCTCAGGTGACTGCCATTCAAAAATAATTTCTTTGGAGTGAACATAGTCACCAAAAGAGTGATAGCGATTTAAGTGGTCTGGATAAACATTGGTAAGTACTGCAATGTCTGGACCTTTTTTAATTTCGCGAAACGCTGGTGGCAAACTTTCTAACATCCAAGAAGAAAGCTCCAGCACAATTGGATGTGGTTGATTTTCTTGCAAAAGATCATCCAAAAACTCCAGTGGTGAAACATTGATGTTGCCGGCAATGATTGCTTTTTCGTCTGTGGCGGTTAACATCTCTCCGATCATTTTTGTTGTAGTTGTTTTTCCTTTTGTTCCGGTAACAGCAATAATTGGATATTTGCAATAACGCCAAAATAAACTGACATCTGATTCTATTGAAACGCCTGCTTCTTGCGCCGCTCGAACAAATTCCGATTCACTTGGCACGCCCGGATTTTGAACCACACAATCAACTTCTATAAAATCTTCTTCGCGATGCTCACCTAAAACAAAAACCGGGGAGTAGATTGTTCGCTCTGGGTACAACTCACGGTATTTTTCATACCAACCCATAATCAAATCCATTGACTCTTCCAATTCAACTTCGTTTTTAAGATCAGTGATTATGATTTGAGCGCCATGACGAATAAGCCATTTGGCCGTACCAATTCCGCTGCCTTGTTGATATCTGCCCAGACCCATTACGGTAACAATAGCGTCTTGAAAATTTTCGATTTTTGATAAATCCATAGTGATCCAATTATAGCAGGAATTGCCAATTGACTGAATATACAAATCAAAATCCTCACTTATGCGTGGATTTTTTAATATAAGTCATTTAGAACCTATAGGACTTTTATCTGATATTCGCCGAGCTGGCGGTTTCTCTTCAAATTAAATATCTCTTTAACAATTTCAATCAAAACCAATTGGAATAACGCCAGCGTCAACAACACTAACCATTCCGTAACTGACAAAGCTTCAAATTCAAATAAATTTCTAAAATAAGGAACCACCAACGGAATAAACAAAAATACAAAACCTATTCCTACGCCGGCGATCAAATATAAATTTTCAAATGGATTTGATCGAAAAATACTTGATCTGAATTTACGAACAGCAAAAATATAAATTAGTGAATTGATGCCCAGCGCCACAAAAATAAATGTTCTGATGTGATGTATCGCTAAATCTTGGCCAAGTAAATAAAAATAAATTCCAAAGAGCAAAGCGTCGGTAAACAATCCGATAATAAAAATCAAAACTTTCATTTCCGCATCTAACAACGGCGCTTTTTTATTGCGTGGCGGATCTTTCATAACCCCTTTTTCCGGCGGTTCAAATGTTAGAGCAACGCTCGGAAATCCGTCGGTTATCAAATTGATCCACAAAATTTGCGCTGGCAAAATAGGAATAGGCAGGCTTAAAATAATCGCCCCAAAAATTAAAACCACTTCACTAAAACTGTCTGACAACAGATAAACAATCATCTTGCGGATATTGTCAAAAATGGTCCTGTCTTCGCGGATTGCCTCAACAATTGTTTGAAAATTATTATCCAGCAAAACCATATCAGCGATTTCCTTAGTAACTTCAGTTCCCGACCCAAGCGCTACACCAATGTCAGCCGCTTTCATTGCCGGAGCATCGTTAACGCCATCGCCTACCATCGCCACTGATGCGCCGCTATCTTGCCAGGCGCGAACAATTCTAAGTTTATGACTTGGAAGGACGCGCGCAAAAACATTGATTTTATCTATATGAGCAATCAAATCGGCATCACTCATTTTATCAAGCTCCAATCCGGTCATAATTCCACTTTCATCAATCAGCAATCCAACTTCGCGAGCAACAAGCGTGGCGGTTATGACATGGTCGCCGGTAATCATCACCGGTTTTAATCCGGCTTCTCCGGCCGTTTCAACTGTATGTCGAGCATTGCTTCGTAACGGATCTTGCAGACCGACAAAACCGACAACCGAAATATCAGTGATACCGTCATATGTAATTTCCGTTTGTTGGCCGTTTAAATCCTTTTTGGCAATCAACAAAACCCGTAACCCGCGCTCAGTCATTTCTTCAAAAACGCTTTGCATTTTTTTTCTTTGCTGATCGCTTAAATCTGATTTTTCCAACAAAATATCGGGCGCACCAACGACAAACATAACAGTTGATCCATTTTGTTTATAAACTCCGGCTTTGAATTTAAAAGCCGGATCAAATGGAAGTTCTGATAATTCTGCATATTTTTCTATTCCAATTTTTTCCCTGTCTGGCCAATACTCTTTTGCTAGTGCTATCTCGGTCGGTGATCCGGAAAAAACTGGATTTTCTCCATTTTCATCAACCAGAGCTGCGCTGGTTACTCCCAAAATTTGTCTGATTTCTGATCTTTGATTTGATTCCAATAACTCGCCATTCGTAAATCTGATTTCAGTCACGCTCATTTCGCCGGTCGTGAGCGTACCGGTTTTGTCCATACAAATTACAGACACACTTCCTAAAGTCTCAGCTGCTACTAAACGACGGACCAGGGCTTTCTTTTTTAAAATCCTTTGCATCCCGATTGCCAAAATTACTGTCGTGGCGACAATCAGCCCTTCTGGAATTGCCGAAACTGAAATCGCTATCGAAATCTTAAACATATCAAAAAACGCAAAACCACGGAGCAAGCCAGCTACAAAAACAATCGAGGATATAATCAAAACCGCACCGCCCAGCCAAAGCGCAAACACTGCTAACTGCTGTTGCAGTGGCGTTTTTTCATCTTCAACATCTGCAACTAATCTTGATATTTGACCGATTTGCGTTCTTTCGCCAGATTCAACCGTTATCACTTCAGCGCGACCATTTACAACCACAGTGCCAGCAAAAACCATGCTGGTTTGGTCTGCAATACTCGCACCAATATCAACTGGGACAACATCTTTTTTAACTGACATTGATTCTCCGGTAAGCGCTGCCTCGTTAACTTGCAAAAAACTAGAGCTGATAATACGGCCATCAGCTGTAATTTTGTCACCGGTGCCTAAAATAATAATGTCACCTGGAACAATGTTTATGGAATCGATATTTAAAACAGCGCCTCCTCGACGAACCTTGGCTTTATCTGGCAAAAAAGATTGAAGTTTTCTAAGTGATCTATCTGCTTTGTATTCTTCAACAAAACCTAAAACAGCATTAATAAGAACTGCAAATGAAATCACACCAGCGTCTAACCATTCCTTAAAACCAACACTGATAAATGCTGCTACAACTAAAATCGCAATTAGTGGGCTTCCAAATTGAGCCAAAAAAATCGCCACCGTAGATTTTGGCGATGTTTGTGGTAATTGATTTTTTCCAAATTCCTTTAGTCGGTCTCTAACTTGATTTTCGGAAAGACCGGTTTGTAAAACTTCAAAAGAGTGCAAAACATCTTTTGCGCTCTGGGCATGCCAAGTGATTTGTTTTTGATTGTTCATAAGATTGTCACCTGGTTACCACCAGCCGCCAAAATCGCAACCGTCGGCTTTGGTGGTAACCCGGTGACATGATTCAATTAATGTCTAGCTGTTATATAAACGGCTTCAATATGTTCCGTAATTTTATCCCAATTAAAATGAATATCCACAGTTGCCAGTGCTTCCTCCCCTTCATTTTTAACAGCTGCTGGATTATTAACTAAATATTCAAGTTTTTGTCTTAGCTCCTCAACATTACCAGACGGAAAAGTAAAACCAACGCCATGGATTGCCTCGATATTTGGTTCAATATCGGAAACCAGTGGAGCTAAACCAAAACTCATCGCTTCCAAAATTACCAGTGGCAAACCTTCTGCCTCGGACGGATGAACATACAAATAAGCATTGGCGTAAAGTTGATCTAGAGTTTTACCGTTCTGAAATCCTAAAAAATGAATCTTATCATTTTCGTTTGCAAGCTCACGCAAGAGAGCATAATAATCATCAGAAAAACTTGGCGCACCAACAATCACTAAATGTTTGTCAGTTTCTAATTTTTGAAAAGCTTCAATTAAGAACTGCAAACCTTTTTGCGGAACAATTCGACCGACATTAATTAGATATCCCTTTTTTGAAAGTCCAAACTTTTCAATCAAATTAACACCTTGCTCGTCCTTAATTTCTGCCCCGTTTGGAATATAAATTGCTTCGCGCCTGTAATGATCGCGAATAAAAACCTGCATTGTGTGTGAAACTGAAATGCAGTAGTCAGCAAAAACAGCTGACGCCCATTCGCCAAAATGAAGATAGAGTCGAGCAAACAGTCCCCACTTTGCATGAAATCTGTCTTGTGAATGAAAAGTTACAACTACGGTTGATTCTCGAGAAAATAGCTTTGGTAACCAAGCAAGTGTTGCCGGACCAACGCCGTGATAATGGATGATATCGTATTTTTGAAACAAGCAATGGATGGTTGAAACAAAAGTGTGCAAAATCGCCTCAAGATTTTTGCTATAAATCGTTGGCAGAAATATCAAATCAATGCCTTTGTAAGTCCGAGGCATTTCCGGCATATATTTTGCTCGAGCATAAACCGTGACATCATGGCCAAACCCAACCAAACGCTCGGATATTTCAGCAACATGCTTTTCTATTCCCCCCGCGCGTTCACCCGGAGCGATTCCCTTTTGTCCAATCATGGCGATTTTCATATATTCTTCACTTAGAAAATTAGCGGCTTGCTGCGTCAGAAATCCATCTAATTTTCTTAATTCACTAAATGTTTACATAATAATTATAACACGGAGTGGACAGGTATGCAGGTATTCGAGTGGTCAGGAGACAGCAACTTTTTCTAAATAAGCCGGAACATAATTCCGTGTCACCGGGTGACACGGAAAAAAATATTCTTATCGGCTACTGACATTTTATTAAATCTAGCTGGTATCAGTTCTTTCTCTGGTAGCCTACTATATCCGACATAAGTCGACGATCGTCCAATTATCTTGTAAACAGGCACGCCAACTTTTACTTTTTTTGAAATCGCAGACATCAATTTAATTTCGCCCGCAAGCTGCATGGCAATTGATTTACTTCGCGGAAATCGAAAAACAATCTTATTATCCAAAACAATTATATGATTATCCTCCCCTTTATCAATATAGCGCCACTTAGAAAATTTTACTCCGAAAACTCGCTCTTAATTTTAGCAAGCAATTTTTCTAGATTGATTGGTTCCATATTTATAAATCATATTAAATGCATCGACTCATGAAAATGCTCAGTATCACCGGGTGATACTGAGCCTCAGACAGAAAAATCACACGATTTTATCGTGTGATTTTTCTGGTACACCGGGTGGGATTCGAACCCACGACCACAGGCTTAAAAGGCCTTTGCTCTACCGGGCTGAGCTACCGGTGCATCTTAAATTATTTTTCTTGCCGGTAGCGAAGCCATAAGGGCTGCCTGTCCGCCGTAGCAAAAAGCGTAGGCGAAAGCTACCTGTGCTTGTTTGTTGCGTCAGCAATATAGCATAAACCCCTAAGAATATCAACCCTCTTGACACGCCCTTGCCTTTTCTATCTCCCTTGATACAATTTACAGGCTAATTCTTAATACTAAACTTTATCATATGGAAGATGATATGATGAGCAACGATCAGTCATGGGAAGACGATGCAGAAGAGACTGATGTTGTAGCTACCGACGACAGTGACGATAGCGATGATGACGAAGACGGGGACGACGACGAATTCTAAATTTCACACTTAGCATTAGCACGAGGAGACAAAATTCCAGCAAAACTGCTGGAATTTTGCTTTTTACAAAAATCTCAAACAAATGCTTGCTAAATCAGCTCAAATAAGCTAAAATGAAATTCGTTAACTATTAAGGCACAATTCTATGAATGATGACGCAACAATGCCAACAGGAGATGACACAATAGCAACTCCTGTAGAGCCAACAGTAGAGGCTCCAGCTGAAATGCCTGCAGAAGAGGCAACTCCAGCAGAGGAAACTCCAATGGCGTAAGCAAACGATCAAAAAACTCGGTCAGACAGCCGGGTTTTTTGTATACTCTGATTTTTTAATACCCGCCAGAGTATTTCACGAAGGAGGGTTTATTTAATCATCTCCGAAGCCTTTGTCACAATCTCCTCTGCGCCATATGTTGGAAATAATAAACTTAGTCTACGAGAGAGTTGCTTTTGTAAAATGTCGTCCTCGCTCAAATTTAATATTGATTGTTTTAAAATCTGCGGATTTATACTCCACAAAACTTCAGCCGCGCTTTGATCTTCCAACATCTTGGCGTTATGCAACTGATCAAAATTATGAAGCGGAATAATTATGCACGGTTTTTTAAGCGCCACTAACTCAATCAATGTTCCCATACCAGCGCGTGAGACAACAAAATCCGACAAGGCAAAAACATCAGCTATGCCTTCACCTAAAAATTCTAAAGCCACATAGTTTTCAGCAATATTTTGCAATTCATCGGTCATTTTGTCTTTACCGGTCAAATGGATAACGTTCATTTTGCCAATTAACTCGGGCCCGATTACTGCCAAAGCATCATTGATTGATTGAGCACCTGTTCCGCCACCAATCACAAGTAAAGTTGGCTTACTTGCATCCAATTGATACAAATCGCGCGCTCGTTCTTTATCACCGTCTAAAACTACCGGCCGAACAACTCCGCCAACAACTGAAGTCTTTTTCGATGAAAAACTTTCAGCAGAGTCACTCCAAGTTACACTAATTTTTTTAGCAAAAGGCGCCATTATTTTATTTGCAAGTCCAGGTTTGACATCCAATTGATGTACCCAGGAAGGAATCCTAAGCAACCAAGCTATCCAAACAACAGGTACACTTACATAACCACCGGCTGTAAAAACAATATCTGGCCGACTCATTTTTAGATATGCGAACGCCTGGATGCAGCTTACTATCAAGAAAAATGGAATAAATGGCCAAAGCCAAGGCCTATCCCTGTCAAACTTAGGAGCATAAATAGTTTCAAAAGGAATATGCATTGATTCCACCAAAGCTCGTTCAGCTCCACCAGGTGTACCAATCCAAGAAACTTGAATATTTGAATCTCTTTTTTGCCAAACTCGAACTATGGCAAGTAGTGGTGTTACCGGCCCTAATGTTCCGCCACCAGTCATTAGAATATGTTTTGACATAGCTATTAGCTTTTAGCTGTTAGCCGTTAGCTTTTAGATCGATCTAATAACTATAAGCTATAAGCTAAAGGCTATTTTCTTGAAACATTCATAACAATTCCGGCCGCTGCAAGTGAAACCGTGAGAGCAGTTCCGCCGTAACTAAGAAATGGAAGCGGCACACCGGTCAGTGGCATCAGTCCCACAATTGCGCCAATGTTCACAAATGCCTGCACACCAAACCAGGCGATTATGCCGATTACCAAATACTTACCAAAATTATCAGTTGAATTTTCTGCGATTTTGATTCCTCGAAGTAACATCAATAAAAATAATATCACAAAGGCGGCAGTAAAAATAAAACCAAGCTCCTCGCTCATAACGGCAAAAATTGAATCCCCGACAACTTCTGGTAAATATTGAAACTTCTGGAGTGAATGGCCATAGCCTCTTCCAAAAAATCCACCAGATCCAATTGCAAGCAAAGCCTGGTTTATTTGATATCCAATTCCCCGTGGGTCTAACTCGGGATGCAAAAAAGTTGTAAAACGCTCAAACCTATAGGGTGACATTTTAATTGACACTATAAAAGCACCAAAGGCCATCACGCCGAGTCCAATTAAATGGGTGACATTCCCGCCGGCCACAAAATACATAATAAAGGCAATGGCCACGATAATTGAAAGAGTTCCTAAGTCAGGCTGAAGTAACATTAAAATCGAAATTATCCCCAGCGCCGCTAAAAACGGCAAAAGCCCAGTTTCCCAAGTTTTTAAATCATCTGATCTTTGCTCTAACCAAGCAGCTAGATAAATTAAAAAAGTTAGCTTTGCAATCTCGGCCGGCTGAAATGAATAACTACCAAACTGAACCCAGCTGTGGGCAAATGTTCCAAAATCAGTTCCAATGCCTGGTACAAAAACTAAAATCAAAAGCCCGATTGAAACAGCCAGCATTGCTGTTGCATACTTGCGATATGACTGATACGGAATTTTAGCAAAAATAAGCATTGCCACAATTCCAGGCAATACACCAAGAGTTAATTGATGTTTTAAATAATAATAACTATCAGCAAAACGCTCATAACCTAGCGGACTGGAAGCTGAAGCCAAAATAGCAAGGCCAAAGATGGTCATGCCTAGCACAAAAAATAAAAATGATTTGTCAGATGGTTTTGATAGCACAAAGCTTTTAGCTTTTAGCAACTAGCTTTTAGTTTTTCTAACAGCTATGAGCTAACAGCTATGAGCTACCCCGTTAACGCGAAATCCAACAAGAACAAAATAATCCCTAGCATAGCTGTAATCCAAGATACAACCCAAAAACGCATTACAACCTTTGGTTCCGGCCAGCCCTCGGCCTCGTAGTGATGATGGATTGGAGCTACCTTGAAAACTTTTCTCTTAAAAACTTTTTTTGAAACAATTTGAATGATTGTAGTTAATGCTTCAATTACAAAAACTAAACCAATAATTGGAAGTAGTAGAGCCATATTGGTGAGCATGGCAACCACTCCAAGCGTTACTCCAAGCGACATTGCGCCAGTGTCACCCATGATAAATCTAGCCGGGTAAATATTGAGCCACAAAAATGCTAGCAATGCTCCCATGATTACTCCACAAAAAGCAGCCAATTCAAAGCGACCTTGAATCGCAGCAATAAATGCGAAAACTCCAAAAGCGGGTACTAATGTTCCGCCAGCCAATCCATCAAGCCCGTCTGTTTGATTAACAGAAAATGATGTTCCTACAATCACTAAAATAAAAAGTGGAACATACCACCAGCCAATGTTAAACGAACCGATAAACGGAACATGGAGCAAGTCCCAGTCTAATTTTTCGTAAAACCACCAAGCACCAACAATCGCAATTCCAAGATACAAAACAAGTCTGTGTCTAATATCAATCCCTCCACCATTTTTACCGATATGTTTTACATTTAAAAAATCATCGACCAAACCTACCAGTCCAGCAGCCACTAAAACTCCAAGTGGCAAAAGAGTTTGTCCACGAGTTAAAAAGTTCATTCTTCCTACTGTTTCGGCGAGATCCGAAATATCAATAAAATAAAAGAACAAAGCCATTGCCAAAACCGTTACCCAAATTAAAACGCCTCCCATTGTAGGAGTGCCAGCTTTTTTTTCGTGAAGTTTATAAAAAATTGGAGCCTGTTTTTTGCTACGCAAAGATTTTCCAAGTTTATGTTTATATAAAAAATGGGTTAAGGCCGGAGTCCATAAAATAGCGACCACAAAGGACAGTGTTGATAGCATTAGGATTTTACCGATCAAAAATGGTTCAAGCATATTTTAAATATATGTAAGATTCAAAAGTACAACAAATGTAATTCCGACTAATAAAATAAATTCGGACACTGCGGTTGCTGTCCACAAAAAATAACTGATGACCTTATCCTTTGGCCACATTATTCCAGCCACAATATAATTCAAAACTAAAATGATAAATCCAATTAGTGGGATTGTAAAAACCCGCCACCAGACACCATAAAGATCTACGCCAAAATGGATATTATAGTGAAGAGGAATAGCGACCTGTTCTTTGATTTCTGGGAGTAATTGCCAAAGCGGAAGAATGACTGACAGAAGGAAAAAAACTAAAGAAAGACCTGCAGTTATGCGAAAAAATCGCTTGGCAAACATATGCTTGATTGCCGACCTTAATTCTGAAAGCTTTTTCATAGGACTATCATACCTCCATTTCTATCATAATTCAATCTGTGGACTTGACGAAAAAACGCTAATCCGCTACACTTCTGACGTTAATTAAAGAGCTTTGGTAGTAACAGTTGCATAAGCAAAATGGACTTTTTACAAATTTGATGAGATTTCGTTAAACGAGATGTCAGCACCGAGGCGTACCGATAATGTACGGTGAGGTAATGACAGAGACCTGTGAAACGAAAGATCGCTAATTTGGGAAAAATCGAGCATATATGGCACATAAGAAAGCGCAAGGATCTACAAGTAACGGTCGCGATTCCATTGCTAAGCGACTGGGTCTTAAAAAATCTGACGGTGAAGTAGTAAAATCCGGACAGATTATCATCAGACAGCGCGGTACAAAATATCATCCAGGAAAAGGCGTTGGACTCGGAAGAGACTTCACCATTTTCGCAATGCAAGAAGGGAAAGTTAAATTCAGTAAAAAAATTATGCCAAACTTTACCGGAAAACTAAAACAAAAAACTTTTGTAAGTGTGGTGTAATGGTGGCCAGAGACAGGAGACCGGAAACCAAACAAAACCGCCCCCTCAGGGGTGGTTTTTTAAAATCTTATTTTTTCTCCTTTGCCGCCTTAATGAAGTTTACAAACAGCGGATGTGGGCTAAGTGGCCTTGATTGAAATTCTGGATGAAATTGTACACCTACAAAAAATGGATGACCTTTAATTTCCACAATCTCAACCAAGTCTTGTGTTGGATTAACTCCTGCTATTACCAATCCGGCATCTTCAAGCTCTTTTCGATAATCATTATTAAACTCGTAACGATGGCGATGGCGTTCGCTAATGTCTGACTGGCCATAAGCTTGGCGCGAAATAGTACCTTCTGCTAAGTGACAGTCGTAGGAACCGAGTCGCATTGTTCCGCCATAGTCTTCTTCTTCCATTTTTTTCTTTTGATCTTGCATTATATGGATAACTGGATGTGAAGTCTTTTCGTCGATTTCAGTTGTGTGAGCATCCTTCCAGCCAAGCTCATTGCGAGCAAACTCTATCACTGCACATTGCATTCCGTAACACAAACCTAAGTAAGGAATATTATTTGTGCGGGCATATTCAATAACTTTAATCTTCCCCTCAATACCTCGCGATCCAAATCCACCAGGAATTAGAAGTCCATTATAATCTGACAGCTCTGAAATCTTAACTGGATCTTTCTCATACTCTTCGGAGTTTAACCAATCTACTTTTGCCTTCACTATGTTTTCTGCAGCTGCGTGCTTGATTGCTTCAAGTACTGAGATATAAGCATCAGACAAGACAAAGTCTCCCGTTGAAAAATATTTTCCAATCACACCGATTTTTATTTCAGTTGTCGCGTTTGTAATCTTGTCAGTAAATTCATTCCAACGACCAAGTTCTGAAGATCTATTTTCAAGTCCAAAACTCTCTAAAATCAAACCAGCAAAATTTTGTTCTTCAAAAACACGAGGAATATCATAAATAGACTTAACATCAACTGCACCGATAATATGATCCCAAGGCACTGAACAAAATCGCGCTATCTTTTCTTTGCGAGGCTTGTCCATCGGCAGAGACGAACGGCCAATAATAAAGTCTGGCCTGATTCCAGCGGCATTTAATGTTCTAACAGCATACTGAGTTGGTTTTGTTTTCATTTCCCCAATTGACTGTGGTACTGGAAGATAACTAACCATTGCGAACCTCACTCCGTCCGGATCTTCTACTTGCATCATTCGAGCAGCCTCTAAAAAAAGAACATTTTGATATTCACCAACCGTGCCTCCAACCTCGATTATTGTAATATCAGACTTAGCTTCGTCAGACGCTAATTTGATTCTTCTTATAACTTCTTCTGGAACATCAGGAACAACTTCTACACATTTTCCACCGTATTCTAAATTTCGTTCACGCTCAATTACTGACTGATAAACCCGACCAGTTGTCATATAATTTATCTTCCTGATTTCAATTTCAAGATACCTTTCATATGTACCAACATCCTGATCTGTTTCATCACCATCAACTGTCACAAAAACCTCACCGTGTTCAACCGGGTTCATTGTTCCAGCATCAAGATTTACATAAGGGTCGATCTTAATTGCCGTAACATCGTAACCTTTTGATTTAAGGGTTAGCCCGAGCGCAGCGCTAGAAGTTCCTTTTCCAACTCCGCTCATAACTCCGCCGACGATGAATAAATACTTGTGGTTCATAATTTTCTAATCTTAAAACCGCCCCGAGGGGCGGTTTGGTTATTTTTCCTCGATAGTGACAGTGATTCCAGCTTCGTAGTCACCAATGGACACTGTGGCGTCGCTGGTGCCAATTTCTTTCTTTGGTGAGAACTCAACTTCTGCTTCTTTAGGAAGTTTAAATCCTTGCTCTTTAAGTGCTACTAGCACATCTTTATCAGTAACTGCCGCGTAAAGCTTGCCTTTATTTGCCTTTACTTTAACAACCGCTTCCACTCCGTCAACGCTGTGGACAATTTTTTGAGCCTCCTTATCAGCCTTTTTTATTTTACGAACCGCAGATTGCTCACGCTCTTTTTTTTGCTCAATCGCTTGCGGAGTTGCCTCGACTGCCAAATGTTGAGGGAACAAGAAATTGCGAGCATAACCTTCGCTCACTTCGACAATATCGCCCTCACGACCTAAATTTTTTACATCCTCCAGTAAAATCAATTTCATACGCCATTAGTTTAACCTGCTCACTTTTTCCTGTCAAAATTGAGTTTCTTAAACGCCAATCCAACAATCGGACGCATATCTTTATAACTTGATTGTTTTTCTATCTCAGAAATAGAAATCCATTTAACTGCACTAATTTGCTCGCCTTTTTCTTTAATCTTTGGTTTTACAAGCAATGCCTTGGAATCCACCTTAAACAAAAAGTAATGGATATATTTATGAATCAACACGCCTTTTTCTTCGAACCGATCACGAAACCAAATATCAATTACGCCAAGCTTACCAGCTGGACGAAGATCTTTTAAACTCATTTCTTCTTCTATCTCACGCGCAGCCGCTTTGATATACGATTCCCCTTTTTCCACATGACCCTTAGGGAATGTCCATTTGCCATATGAATCTTTTAACATGGCAATCATAATACCGTTGCCGGTTTTTTTAAAAACTAAACCACCGGCCGAAACCTCTGTTTTATGTTTTTGAGTATTAGCGGGACGCCTCGAGGTAATCGAACGCCGCGTCGAGCTGTGGTGTTTTACCAGCCTCATAATCTTCTAATGTATATTCGACAATAATGTCTGGTGTGATTCCAACTTTATGAATCGATCTACCTTTTGGAGTTAACCATTCAGCGGTAGTAATTTTTACAGCTGCACCACTATCAAACTCATAATATTCCTGGACCGAACCTTTACCGTAAGTTTGCTCGCCAATCACTGTAGCTACGCCATAATCTTGCAAAGCACCGGCCAAAATCTCCGAGGCTGACGCCGAACCGCCGTCAACCAACACGACAGTTTCAATATCTTTTAGCCAGGCAATGCCCCCGGCTGAAAAGCCCTGGACTTCATCTCCCACTTTTTCTTGTACTACTGTGGCACCGTCTATCCAAAATCCCGCGATATTTATAGCTTCGGTTAAAAGTCCACCTGGATTACCGCGTAAATCAATAATCATCTGCGTTGTGCCGGCAGAAGTAATTTCTTGAACAGCTTGGCGAAAAAGATCGGTTGTATCGTCATTAAACATTGAAATTTCTACAACCGCCACTCCGTCATCCTGTATTTTCCAGGTGACACTGTCAACATTAATTTCACCACGAGTAATTGTAATGTCAAAAAGTTCGTCAACGCCGTCGCGAGCAATTGTTAAAACAACATCTGTTCCTTCCTCACCCCGAATCATACTGACTGCTTCGTTTACAGAAGCGCCAATCATGTCAGCACCATCAACTTTTAAAATATAATCACCAATCATAAGTCCCGCTCCTTCAGCTGGACTACCGCTTAGCGGTGCAATGACAACCACATAATCATCTTCTTTTCCAATTTCGGCACCAATGCCAGAGAAAGTACCACTTAAATCAGAATTAAATTCTTCTGCCTCCTCTGGCGTAAAATAGACTGAATAGGGATCATCTAGTGATTCAACAATCCCGGAGATTGCTCCATTAAGCATTTCCTCGTCTGTGATGTCTTTGTAATATAAATCTTTGGTTAAATCCCAAACATCCCAAAACATTCCAAAATCAACACTTTCTGATCTTGAGAATAGTCTAAATTGACTTAAAGCGCTGCTACTACCTTGCTCACCTGCAACCTTAATTCCGTTAGCGTTTCCCGCTAAAAAACCAAGAGAAAAAACTACTAAAATTGAAGCTAGACTAATAATAGCGCCTCCAATAGTAATTCTATTCTTGATAAAATCTGTAATTTTGTTCATAAGATGAAATTATTCTATCATACTTTTATCTACCCACCTACCTCCCTACCGGCTGACAGATCATGCTATAATCCCCCTATGCCAAATAAAGTAAAAGCAATGAACCGCACTTTACGCCGATCCATTTTTTGGATATTTGTTTCAATATTTGCTGTTTCTTCACCTCTTTTAGTTTTATATACCTCAGGTTATAGATACAACATCGCAAGCGGTCAAATTTTAAGAACCGGTGTTATTTCAATTGCGACCGATCCGCGTAGTGTCAGTATCTTTGTCAATGACGAGTTACAGAAAAGTAAAACCCCAACAGTTGTTAAAAGATTAATGCCGGACACATACTCTGTGCGTTTAGAAAAAGATGGTTATCTTTCCTGGAGTGGCGAGGTAAAAGTGTTCAGCGGTGCAACTTCTATAATGAACACAATTTTGCTCTTTCTTGATTCTGAACCAGAAATGTTATTTAACAAAGAAGCTGAATCATTTGTGCCTAGTCCAGACGGAAGCTTGATTGCCTACACAGCCATAGAAGAAGATTGGGAAGAAGTTTGGTTGTATGATCTAAAATCTGAAGAGCATAAAATGATCGCCCAAAGATTAACATCAGACATTGTCACAGAAATAAAGTGGTCAACTAACAGTGAATTTTTATCAGTTTATAATTATGAAATTGGGCTAAGTATTTTTGCAAAATCTGGCACAGAAATTAATTTAGATATTGAACAAACTGAAACTGTTGATTCTACTTTTTGGCATCCAAGCGACGGTAATACTATATTCCTTGCCTCAGAAACTGGGCTTGAGGAAATCAATCTTTCCTCAAAATCATCAAAAATAATCAAAAACACAGACGAAAATTCAATTTCGCTCGATGCCAGCATTTTAAACTTTTTTGATGACGGTAGTTTTACTGAGTTAATGCAACTTATTGATGGCGAACCAACTCTTTTAGCGCTTCTACCAAGGTCAAACTACACAATTGCCGAACGCGATGGTTCTTATATGCTTTTAACCGATGATAACGAACGATTGATTTTACTTGATATTCACGCGGAAATTCCAATACTGCTTGAAACAAAGGCTTCTATTTACGACTGGACTGAGAGCAAAAATCTTTTAGTTTATAGCGACGGTTACGAGGTTAATGTTTACGACCCAGGACCGCACACCAATCAATTTATTACTCGCCAAGGTGACAGGATTGAATCATTACTATGGCATTCATCGGCTACCAGTATCTTATTCCAACTTGAAACAAAAATTGTCGCCCATGAACATTATAATGCCGGCGACTCTAGAAAAAACTTTACGCTGGTTAGTGGAGTTGATGAAATAAAAACCGCTTGGGTGGCAAGCGATGGTCAAATGCTTTATTATTACGCTTTTCAAAACGGATCCTACGGTTTATATAAATTAGAACTTATAAAACCTTTTATTTCACTTTAATATGGCAGACTCAAATCAGCCAAAAGTCGGGGTAGGAGTGATAATTGAAAACAACGAAGGTAAAATTTTGATTGGAAAACGCTTGAATAGCCTTGCTCCATATTACTCAATTCCCGGTGGCCATTTAGAACTTGGAGAGACATTCGAGAGTGCCGCTACTCGGGAAATAAAAGAAGAAACAAACTTAAATATCCGTGATCCAAAAGTAATTGCTGTCACAAATAATTTAGAAACATTTAAAGAATCTGGGCAGCATTACATTTCAATCATCTTATTTGTACGCGATTTTGATGGTGATCTGCAAAATTTAGAACCGGAAAAATGTGAAAGCTGGCAATGGGCTCATCCAAACAATCTGCCAGTGCCCCATTTTGACGCCAGCGAGCGCGGAGTATCTTGTTATCTAGAAGGAGTGTGTTACAAAAAATTTGAGTAAAACTAACAATTTAATAATGGATGTTAAATAACGATCGTCATTTAACAGTCGAGATTTTAGCCTGATCGCACTAAAAGTGTAGACCGAAAATATAAGAAATTTATTTAAATCCCAAAATTGGTAGGTTTTTGTCAATTTCAGATCTAACATCTATTTTTCCAAAAATTCTCGCAACGCTTCAAGTCGAGGGCGCAGTTTTTTCCACTTTGTATTTTTTAAACTTGAATTTACCGGCCTGGCAGCTGGACGAGGATTAAACTCCGAACTTGAAATCAGATTGTAAGGTGTAGTAACGCCAGCTATATCAAAAACTTCCTTAGCAAATCCATACCAAGTTACTGGCTCGCCTTCGTTCACCAAATGATAAATCCCGCTTGGGACACTATCTTTAATCATCTCTAAAGTAGCTTGGGCAATGTCTACAACATAAGTCGGAGACCCAAATTCCTCATCCACTATCTTCAGCTCTGGTTTTTCTTTAGCGATTTGCAACATCAAAGATGGAAAAGATTCTTTTATATTGCTACCCGATCCTGGGGCTCCAAAAATCTTTGCCGTTCTACAAATATAATAATTATCAGTTGATTCTTGTATTGCCTTCTCACCTTCAAGCTTTGTCTGGCCATATTTTGAGATTGGTCGCGGTTCATCATTTTCATCGTATCCATCCTGTTTTGTGCCCTCAAAAACATAATCACTACTGTAATGCACTACCAATGCGCCGTTCTCCCTTGCGGCTAAAGCCAGATTCCGAGGACCGTCAGCGTTAATTGCTAAAGCAAGTGGATAAAATTCTGCATCCTCAACTTTATCAACAAAGTTATAAGCAGCAGCATTGATAATAACATCGGGTTTCTGATTTTGGACAAAACTCAAAACTTGATCCTTGTTTGTAATATCTAAATCTTGACGCTTGGCTGAAATCACTTCATGCCCAGCATTTTTAAAAACCTCAACTAGTTGTTGGCCTAGTATTCCTTGTGCGCCAGTAATTATAATTTTCATTGCTGTTAGCTGTTAGCCCCTAGCTATTAGGAATTCCTAAAAGCTATAAGCTATAAGCTAAAAACCTTCGCTGTCACTTAAAAATGGCAATGCCCTGTCCTTCTCAGATAAAATAGGATCACCGCTTATTTGCCAATCAATTCCAAGCTCCGGATCATTATAAGCCACACCGGCGTCTAAACTTTTATCAAATGTATTTGAAACTTGATACTGAAGCTCACAAGCCTCGAGCGCATAAAATCCATGTCCAAAACCAACCGGTACAAAAAGCATTTTTTTATTCGTAGCTGAAAGCTCAATACCAAACCATCTTTTATAAGTTGGAGAATTTGGTCGCAAATCAACAGCAACATCCCAAAGCCTACCAGCTGAGCAACGAACCAACTTTGCTTGCGCTTTTGGCGGTAGTTGAAAATGAATACCGCGGAGCGTTCCCTTTACTGACTTTGAATGATTCGCTTGTTTAAAATCAAAATTAATTCCAAATTCTTTAAACTTTTCTTCATTATAATACTCAAAGAAAAAACCACGCTCGTCTTCAAAAACAGTCGGCTCAATTACAAATAAATCTGGGATGCTGGTTTCTATTTTTTTCATACCCTAGACAATCTTTGACCCTTCTCTTTTGGCAATCAAGATATTGGCTTCCAGGAGTGAATCAAATGTACCGGCGTCTAGCCAATATCCAAACACTTCGCTAACATTTAGTTCATTTAATTTAAGATATTCGTTATTAACATCTGTAATCTCTAGTTCTCCTCTACCAGATGGGGAAAGATTTTTTGCAATCCCCACTACGCGGTTGTCATACACATACAATCCTGTAACCGCGTAGTCCGATATATACTCTGTTGGTTTTTCAACGATTTGAATGGCTTTTTTATTTTCATCAAACTCAACTATTCCAAACCTCTCCGGATCATTAACTTTTTTTGCAAAAATAAGCGAACCTGATTTAAAGTTTTTTATTTGCTCAGAAAAATCCTGCTCAAAAATATTATCTCCTAAAATTAAAGTTACATCATCATCCCCAATAAAGTTTTCTCCAATTGTAAAAGCTTGAGCAATTCCTGCCGGCTTGTCTTGAATTTCAAAACTAAATTTTACTCCAAATTCACTTCCGGAGCCTAAAAGGCGCAGAAAATCCCCGGCCCTGTCTGGTGCAACAATAATTAGAATTTCCTTAATTCCAGCTTTGATTAAAGTATCCAACGGATAGTAAATCATTGGCTTGTTATAAATCGGCAAAAGCTGTTTTGAGGTGATTTTAGTTAATGGATGCAGACGAGTTCCACCACCTCCGGCTAATATTATTCCTTTCATAAATTATCGATAATGCTTTTTGTAATATTCTTGATAAGCGCCTGATTTTACCCTTTCCCACCAATCCTGATTTTCTTGATACCACTGTACTGTTCTTTTTAACCCTTCTTCAATAGTTACAGAAGGTTGCCAACCGAGTGCTCGCAGTTTTGCTGCATTCAAGGAATAGCGTTGGTCATGACCGGGGCGCAAGCCTTGAACCGGTTTTATTAAATGTTTTTCTTTTCCAACCAGCTCCAAAATCATGTGAGTCAATTGCTCGTTTGTGATTTCCGGATACTGCTCTGCACCAATATTATAAATTTCACCAATTTTTCCTTTTCGAAGTACAGTGTCAATTCCGCTACAATGATCTGCAACATATAGCCAGTCACGGATTTGCGTACCGCCGTCATATAAAGGCAAATAATTATCGGTCATTGCGTTTGTAATAAATAGTGGAATAATTTTTTCTGGAAATTGAAATGGTCCATAGTTGTTTGAGCCACGAGTGATCATAGCTGGAACTTGATGAGTCCGGATTGCGGCGATCACCAACATGTCAGAACCGGCCTTGGCAGCTGAATATGGAGAAGAAGGATATATCCGGCTATTTTCATGTGATTTTTCCGGTGCTTTAACATCACCATAAACTTCATCCGTACTAATGTGCACAAGCTTTGGAATTTGAAGTTCTCGGACAACATCAATTACAGTCTGAGTGCCTATAATATTTGTTTGTAAAAATTCATCTGATGAATAAATCGATCTATCGACATGAGACTCAGCTGCAAAATGAACAATCGCGTCAACTCCCCGAGCTGCATCTTGAAGAGCCTCGCGATTACAAATATCACCTTGCACAAATGAATATCTGGAATCATCTTCGACCCTTTTTAGATTTTCCAAATTTCCAGCGTATGTTAAAAGATCATAATTGACAATTTCATCACCTGGATACTGTTGTAATATTTGATGGATAAAGTTTGAACCAATAAACCCAGCCCCACCAGTTACAAGTATTTTCATATTATATTTTGTGCAAATGATTCATGAATTACCTTTATACATTAGCCTTTTAGGCGCTGAGCGTCAATAATGGCCAAAACCCGCGGTTTTGCAATACTCCAAGCAGTAATTGACCAAGCATCACGCAGTTCGCCGGATTTAATCATTTCATCAATTTCATCAGGCGCGAACCAAAATGGATCTATCTCATGAGCCTCGTCACCTTCGGCAGTAGTCTCAGATAATTGGCTTGCCGTGAAAACTTCTACCTGCTTGTTTGAACGCCCCGGCGAAGCATCAAAAAATCCAATAAATATAAGGTTCTCCGCTCTCAGCCCTCCTTCCTCTGCGAGCTCGCCAGATGCAGCTTCTAAGTTTGAATCCGCGTTTTCACTTCCTCCAGCTACAAACTCTAAACTTTCTCGACCCAACAGAACCCTCAGCTGTTTAACCATTAAGATTTTACCATCATCTCTTACTGGGATAACCATCACGCCTGGAGTTTCATAAACACAATGATAATTGACCTGTGTTCCACCAACATCAAACTTCATCAAGCGATATTCCCACCAAGGATTTTTCTTGATGAGTTCGTCAGAAACTTTTTTCCAAGGTTTTAAACTCATAATTCTTTTCTAATTTTTTCACCAATCTCTTTTAACTCCGCCGGCGTTGTGTTTGTTTTATCAAAATTGCGAGGTTCACCGTCATAACGAGGCATTAAATGCAAATGAGTGTGAAAAATATCTTGACCAGCGGAAACACCGTGATTCATTCCCAAATTATATCCAGTTGCACCAAGTGCTTGCATAATTTTTGGCGCAAGATAATAGATTGTTTTTATAATTGCAACGGCGTCCTCTTCTGAATCATCATTTAAATATTGTGAATGATTTTTTGGGATGATTAAAGCATGACCACGGCTAACGGGATGAATATCTAAAAAAACAAAAATCTGATCATCCTCGTAGATTTTTTCTGACGGAATTTCACCAGCTATTATTTTGCAAAATAAACAGTCTTTCATATAAAGCTTTTAGCTATTAGCTGATAGCAATTAGGCTTAACCTAATAACTACAAGCTATAAGCTAACAACTTCACTTTGCAACAATCTCATCATTCTCGCAAGAGTTTCATTGAAATCCATGGGATCAAGAATCCAATTAAAGCCAATAGAATTCGGAAATCACCAAACACTTCGCCTTCACGCCAAATAATGACAAATAAAATTACGCCGATAATGAATTTCGACATTTCGATGATAATTCTTTTAATAATTCCCTGATTTTTTTCAGAAATTAAATTTGACGCCCATATAATTCCAAAAATAATCGCCGCTAATAAAAACCAGTGAACTGAAAAAACATAACTCACAAAACCGGGACGCAAGTAATCAAAAAACGCAAAAGCAAAATAACTGATGATTGAAATGTAAAAACCGGTTTTTGCTATTTTATTCATATACCTGGTAAATATTTTAAAACCGCTTTTGTAAACTCCCAAATATTCATCGGGTCTTTTTTAAATATAACATTAATTGCATGAACATCAACCGTTTCTTGCAAAGTTGTAATTGCTGGCAAAGAAATTATAAACTTAATAGAGTTATCAAACTTATAAAGTTCGGCGATATCAAAAGTAGCGTTTGCAGTTTTCCAGTCTCCACCATCTGTAACACCTGGATATTCTGCAATAATATAGTTAACTCCGAGTGCATCAAGGTTTGTGAATGCATTTAACTTAACCGGGTCCGGATCAAAAAATGAATTTGCAGAAAGCGAAAACTTCCCATCTCCTGTAATTTTCACATCACCCGCAGGCGTGTGGCCATAAACAACTCCAGCGTCTTCTACAGTGTGTGTTACTTTTTCGTGACTGTAAGGAATTTTAACTTCGTCAGCTCCCAGTGTTACGCGTTGCGTGGCGTCAGCGTGATATGTTTCCAGGCTTAGATTTTTAGAATTTGTGTAAAAACTAGTCGACTTTGAATCTGCCAAATAACCAATATCGTCGCCAAGGTAAAGTTTATTTACAAAAGTTAAATAGCGCTGTGAGGTTTTAATTTGTCGCCAAAAAATATCACTGGTTCCTGATAGTTCAACTGAGTAAACGCCTTCCGGCCAACCAGATTTATCAATCACAATTGATTGCTTACTTGAAATCTGATTATCAGTTTCATTTCCGTCATCTTTAAATTCCGTTTCAAACATCACCTGATCAGACTCATTCCAAACCCTGATTACCCCACCGTCTGAACCAATAGTACGATTCATGTCCATGTAAGTAAGTTCCAAATTAAAATTCTCATTTTTAATATATGTTTGATATTTATGATATCCACGAAGCGATACATCAAAAGTTTGCTGATATCCAAGCGCTGAGTAATTTGATATTCGATAAGCGTTTTCAAGATCAAATTGATAAGTAGCGATTTCTGATCGATCCGGTAGGTTGAGCAAGAAATTGTCGATCGACAAAAAGTTGCTCACTCGTTGCAGTAACACAACACCGCTATCTTCAATCCGAGTCCATTCCGAATTTTCAATAATCAAATTATGAATCGGTTGCAAATCATATCCTTCGGAAAAAATATCCACCAAACCGCCGAGCTCGATAATTGACTGACCGCCATTGGCAAACTCGAGTTCAACCTCAATCTGATCAAATTCCGTGTTTGGCAGTTGAACGCTAAAATAAACCGGATCGTTAATGATTGTTGTAAAAGCATCGCCGTCAGCATTGTATTGAATTCCAAACGTTCGATCTTCCGGTAAAATTGAATTGATGTAAGCTGATTTTTCAGCCACTTCGTGACGAACAATAAACTCACCGCCGGGAGCAATATCAATCACAAGCAACCAGACAAAAAGCGTGACTGGAATCAAAACGATTATTAGTTGTGCGAGGCGTTTAATCATTTTTAACTCGATAAAGTGTTTCGTCGCCAATTTCAACTATTTCTTCTATTTGAGCTCCGAGATTTTTAAGTTTAACATCATTTAAATAATTAATGTCAGATTCTGGAAAAGTAATACCGAAATAATAAACATCGGCTAGTTCTAACATTTTAGGAATAGATGAATATGTTAATTCAGAGCGCAGTGGCATAACAACTCTTCTGTCTGGCCACAAATATTTGTCCACCATGTCAACAATGATTATAGAATCTTCTGATGTTTGTTCAATAATAATATCGTGTTTTACTTGGATATCAACCAAACTCTGTCTAGTTTTTACAAGACCATCTTCGCCATATAAAACGAGCATACTTGACGAAATGGTCATTAAAATGACGATCGTCACTTTAATGACCATCTGCCATTTATTTTTTGCTAATTCTGAAATCTTCTGAACTCCAACAGCGCAAAATGCAGACCCAAGCACAAAAAGCGGTAACCAATATCGGACATAAGAATTGCCGAGCGTGATAACACCGGCATCAGGGTTGTCATTAAACTTCCAACTACCATAAACAATTGCCAACCAAACTGACAAACCGAGTGTAATCCAAATATATTCACGCCACTTTTTTTCACGAACCACAAATATCAAACCGACAATCGCCAGCACAGTCATCCATGGATAAAGCAAAAATCCGTAAGCCCAAACATTATTTATGATATTTCTTTCGTGAAAGCCAAAAGGAAACAAATAATTTGCAAACGGGATAACATTAATGATGTGATCGATCGCATCGACTTCATCGATCTGCCCCTCTTGATCCTCCCATAACTGGGGGGAATCGATCATGTCAGATTTCTTAATCGTGTAACCAGTTTCAAATGGCGAACCATAGGTAGAATAATTCAAAGCTCCGAAACCTGACAAAACGATTAGCAACGATATTAAAAATGTGCCCAGATTTTTCCAGCTGACAAATTTTCTGTAAACAATTAATAAGGCGATTGTAATGATTGTTAACCAAATAATTTCCGATGTTCGAAAACTCAAAGCCAGTCCGAGCATTATTCCTGAACCTGACCAATCCAGGATTTTTTCCCCTTTAATCGCCTCATAGCCGGAACAAAAAGATCGAATCCCGACAAAGGCAAACCAAAGTGACAAAATTAAAAACGCGACAAATCCGACGTTGTGCATCATCACCCTGGCACTATATAACCAAAACGCTGGATGAATCATTAAAAATAATGCGGAAAGATCTGCAATTTGTTTATTATCTGTAAACTTTAATATCAAAGATCGCCAAGCTAATATTGACAAAAGCGCCAAAAGTGGAGTTATCCACAGCATGGTATTTGATCCAAAAACAGACCCAATTAGCCCGGCAATAAAAGGAAGTCCCAAGAAACTAATCGGAACAATCGAATCTGCAAGCGCAATCGAACTTCTTGGATGAACAATTCCAGCAAGTTCTAAATTGATCGAATCATTAATTTTAAAAGTTTGTTTGTTTGCAAACTGCTCAGCAAAAACAAAGTTTGCGTTTTCATCTGGTGAATTAAAAAAAGAAGTACCAACCGAGAGTGACAAAGTTGATAAAAAATAAATAACCAATATTACTAGCCTAGCAGTTTTCTTGAAATTCCAGCTTCCAAATTCCAAATTCCAACCCTTCATAAGCTATAAGTCAACAGTGCGATAACTGCAAATACTATGGCCAAAATTAAAGTGCCCTCAGAAATATCAACAAATAAATCAATACCCAACCAAAGAGACATTAGTAAAAATAAAACTCCTAAAAACTGCAACAACATTTTTACTTTTCCCCAAACATTAGCATGCACAACAGTTCCTTGTCGTCGTTTATACCAGCCGCCAAAAACCATAAGTACTTCAAGTAAAATTACACCGATGGCAATAATTGGATTAACATGTTGGATTAAAATCAAAACAATGACAGAACCAATTAACATTTTGTCAGCGATCGGATCGTAAAATGCTCCCCAACTTGTAACCTGCTTGCGCCAGCGCGCCAATGAACCATCAATTGTATCTGTAAAAGCAACAAGAATAAATGTCGGTACTCCAAATTGATAGTTTTCAATAAGTAATAACCAAAGAACAAACGGCGTAAGCACCATTCGCGCAATAGTAAAATGATTTGGTCTAACAAAATCCGGAACCAAATTGACAACATATTTCATCAAGTAGTCGTGCGGAAATAATTTTTCAGGATCCCTATTGCTCATAAAAGCTGATATAATCATAGCAAATTATGTCGCTATTAGCACTTAAAACAAAAAAGATAAATGATGATCGGGAAATTAGGCTATTTTTAGCGTTTATTACGGCCATTTGTCTGATTTCAATCTTGGGAAGCTTAGTTTATTATTTCAGCGAAGTGACAACTTGGTGGCTGATATTGATTGGACTGATCACTTTTGCCAGCGCCTTGTCGGTTTATTTTTTATTACCAAATGAATCCCCACCTCCTTTTAGTCATGAAAAACGGGGATCATCAGCTTGGCTCGCTATCGCGGGGATTCTGATCTCAATCTCTGCTTGGTGGTCGGTCATACTAAAAGTTGAAATTCTGGAGTCAGTCAGGACGCCTTGGGAAATCATTAATCCTATTTTAATTATTGCGCTTGGAATCGGAGTTTTTTTATTAGCTTTAATTTTAAATTCAAAGCCCCACTCGTCACAAAGCGACAAGTGGATAACTGCCATAATTTTCTTTTCCATCGTTGCCATGGCGGCCACTGTCTATCCTCTCGGCTACGGTTTTGATCCTTTCATTCATCGCGCCACTGTCGCGCACATTGCCGAGTTTGGCACAATTACACCAAAACCTTTCTATTACATTGGCCAGTATGCGCTGGAACTTTTTGCCAATAAAATTTTCTTTTTACCGATAAAATTTGTTGATATTTGGCTGGTTCCTTTTCTGTCCGCAATTTTGATAACAGGCTCGGCTTGGATCGGTTTGTCAAAACTCAAATCAGATTCAAAACTGGGACTTCTGGCAATCTTTCTGTTGCCACTTGACGCTTTCATTACAACCACTCCCCAATCACTGGCATATGTCTTAACGGCGTGTTTGGTTTTTTTATCAATTCCAAGATTAATTAATGACAAAAGTATTCCGCCTTGGCTCTTAATTTTAATCGCGCTGACAACTATTGGCATTCATCCTCTAGCCGGCATTCCGGCTGCGATTTTTGTTGTTTTGATTTTTGTCAGAAATCATAGATGGTTATTGATTTTAGTCGCAATTTTTGGATCACTCTCGCTCCCGGCTGTCTTTGTTTTGCAAGCATCAAGTTCAGATTTAACAATCAACTTTTCGCTCACCGACTTGGCTTGGAATCAACTAAACTTAGGTTTTTTCTTTGCTAATAATTTTTCAACTTGGTTTGACGGGATGTATTTGATAATTGATAACTTACTTTGGATTTTGATAATTCTGGCAATCATCGGTTTCATTGTGGTCCGAAAAATGACCTCAATGACCTCAACCACCTCAATGATTTCCAACCACCTCAACCTCTTTCTAATCGCCGCGATAATTTGGATCATCAACTATCTGATTTTGACGCTGACGCTTGAGTTTGAATTTTTGATTGAGTACGAACGAACAAATTACGCCGATCGACTACTGATAATCACAATGATATTTTTGATTCCACACGCGATGATTGCGATTACGGAAATTTCAAAAATAATTAAAAACTCCAGAGCTTTATCTGTTTCGTTCATCACCATTCTTGCTTTGGCAGTGACCGCTCAAATCTATGGCGCCTATCCACGTCATGATAACTACGCCCGTTCGGCGGGCTTCAATGTTAGCGAAGATGATATCAGTGTCGCCTATGCGATCGAAAGCGCCGGCAAAGATCAAGACTTTATTGTTCTGGCAAATCAAGCGGTTTCATCAGTCGCCCTTCAGGAGTTTGGATTTAAAAAATATTACAACAATGACATTTTCTATTATCCGATTCCAACCGGCGGAGAACTTTATAACTATTTTTTGGAAATGGCAGACGATGAACCGACGCGAGAAACAATGATTTCTGCCATGGATTTAGCCGGCGTTGATTTAGGATTCTTTGTTGTAAATGATTATTGGTGGCAAGCAGATGTAATTATTGAGCACGCCAAAAACCAGGCAGATGATTGGTTTTCCGTCGGCGCTGGCGCAGTGACGGTGTTTATTTACGAGCGGTAATATGGAAGTAAATTCAAATACATTAAAAATAGACAGTAATCATAAAATCAAATTTTCTGGTAATATTTTTGATCACCACGGCTCTTATTCTTTTAATGCATACATAGATACAGGATGTACTTTTAATTTAGTGCTGAATCGAGAGTTGGCCGACGCTGTTTGTGCGGAAGTCGTATGCGAAGTTCTCGACATAAGTATTGGAGGTGGCTTAGAAAATAAAAGAGGCTTCATCAGAAAAGCAAACTTAAAGTTTGGACCACTTACTTTACGTGACTATGAATTTTTAGTCGTTGATGACAATAAAAGAAATTTGATCGGGATAAAATTCTTTCAAGATTCAAAGATGCTTCTTGTTATGGACTTCGCCTCTGGAAAAACAGACGGCTGTTTTATAACAACTAATCAAGATATAGCGAGAGCTATGGGGAAAACTGTTCACTTTTGTCTAGCGCACAATATGAACCCCCTAAATGGGATGTGCCATGCCAGATATGTGGTAATCCATCCCTTGATGAAATTCAAAAATCTAAGCAATAAAATCTGAACGAGTTTTGCTATTTCTAATTGAAATTCAATAAATCCTGAAAGGAATCGGCTATAAAGTCTGGCTATTTTTTTTAATGCTTCAACACTATTAAATCCCCAAGTGACAGCAACGCTGGAAATATCAGCTTTTTTTGCCGCTCTAATATCTCGAGTCTCGTCTCCGATAATCGCATCCTCTTTTTTCAAACCGTGTTTTTTTTAAAATCTTTTTCAAAACTGCATGTTTACCAAGAACATTTTTTCCAGAATAAATAAAATCAAATTCTTTTGTCAGATTGTTAACTTCTAAAAACCTCTCTACATTATCTTTTGAATTAGATGTCATTATTCCTAAACTGGCTCCGGAACTTTTTAATTTACGAATTACATCACTTAAACCATTATGCGGTTGTGCATCTGTGATCCCATCTTTGAGTTCTGTTCTGAACGCTAAAGCTAACTTAAACAGCTGTGTTTTTCGAACTTTATATCTTTTCATCAGTTCGCTAGCACCTAAACTTCTGATCAAGTCAAAATCATTATCTGGTATCTGCAAAGATCAGATTTCTGGAGCTACTTTATTATAAGCCTCAATAGAGATCCCAAAAGAATCCGCAATAGTCCCATCAAAATCAAAAATTAATGTCTTCATATCTATTTTTGAGCAATAACTTCCTTCAACTTTTCCATTAATCTATTCGTATAAGTCTCCAACTTATAAGGAGCAACGGATTTTTTGATTTCTTCGCGCATTTTTCCAAAACGATCTTTTTGATCATTCATTTGTTTCATCGCCCCAATTAAATCTTTTTCATCGCCCGGCTTAAACAAAAATCCATTCTTTCCATTTTCCACTAGTTCCCCTACTCCACCAATGTCAGCTGCTAACACTGGTATTCCTGCCTGCAAGGCCTCGTAAATCACTGTTGGTGAATTCTCATAACAAAGTGAAGGCACTACTAGTGCATCGGCAATTTCTAAGCAGTTTACAAGTTGCTCCACTGAAATATAACCTAAATAAGTTATGCGCTTATCATCTTTTATATGTTTTTTAATGTAAGGCAACTCTGTTCCTTCACCAGCTATAATTAGTTGTGAATCAATATTAAATTTTCTAAAAGCCGATAGTAGCATTTTGATTCCTTTATGATCTTCGAGCTGACCAACAAACAATAATCGAAGAGATCCTTGTGAGCGTTCTGATTTTTCAACCAAATCAAATTTTGGGGCTGGGTTTGGTATCATCTCTATTTTTGAATCCTTAAAAAACCCATACTTTTGATAAGCGTCTTGCAAAAACTTTGATGGAAAAATCACTAAATCTGGTTTTCCAAATGCCCATTTACAAACCTTTCTGTAAACTGCGTAAAATGGTTTGGTATAAAATGTAATGTTTTCTTCACCAGCCAAAAGCAAACCCGATGGATAAATTAATTGCAAATCATGTGCTACATGAACATGTGGAATATTTTCTTTTTGAATAAACTGAGGAATTCTAATTCCGATTCCTTTTAAATTATGTGTAATTACTATATCTGGTTTTTCTGACTGAATAATTCGCCCTACTTCATTTCCGCCACAAGTACAAAATGCGTCGATTATATGCCATAGTAATCTAACTGGCCACCAATATCTGTTATCCTGTAAAATAAAATATATATTTCTTGGATGAAATCTATAAACTCGTTCCTGCGTGCTAACATAAGTTGAAAGATCAGAAACCGGATTTTTTGGCATTCCGGTAATCACAAATACTTCATGGCCAGCATCAAGTAATGCCTCAACAGTTCTAACAACAACATATTCAGCACCACCGCGCTGGAATGGAGGGTAAAGATTTGTAACAATTCCGATTTTCATATCAACTAAACCTTACCGCCTTTATAAATCTGCTGCAACTTTTGTAAAATAATTTGTTTACTATACTTATCCACAGCCATTTTTCGCGCATTTTGGCCAAATTCTGAAATTTTGTCTTTATGCTGTACCAACCAAGTCAATGCCACCACTAGAGCCTGAGCGTCATTAACCGGAATTACTAAACCAGTTTTTTGATGCTCAACCAAAGTTCTTACTCCAGGTAAATCACTAACAACCGATGCCTTGCCAGATGCGGCTGCCTCTAGCGTTACCAAACCAAACGCTTCCGAACGATCAATTGCAGGTAAAATATGGATGTCGGCCGCGCGATAATAATCAGGTAAATCTTTATCAGACACCTTGCCTGTAAACAAAACTTTTTTTTCTAAATTTTTAGCTCGTGCCAAATCCTCAAACCTAACTTTAAGATTTCCATCTCCTACAATAATTAATTGCCAAGAATTATCAAGTCGTAATTTTGAACAAGCATTAAGCAAAATATCAACTCCTTTAAAATAATGAGCTTGATCCAAGGCACCAACAAATAAAAAAACTATTTGATTAATTGAAATTCCAAGTTTATTTCGACTTTCTATCTTTCCTTCTGAATGAAACTTTTCAGTATCAATCCAAAATGGCATTGATATTAAATTCTTATGTTTTAATTTTACAGAACGGGCGTAATCAAGCGAGCTTACCAAAACCGCTGAAGCGCGCCACATTACAAACCATTCCCACAGCTTGTGCACCAAAAATAAAAATCTTAAAAAACCACTTCCTTGATTTTTCATGTGATAGGTAATCACGAGTGGTGTTTTCCAAATTAATGATGCTAGCGCTATAAAATGATCACTGCCATAAAATGGAAAATGTAGATGAATAACATCATAACTGCGTAATTTCCAAAGAAAACTTGGAACAATCGCCGCATGGCCGTGCTTAAAAATTCCAGGGTATTTATCAGGAAAAAAAACATCAACTTCGTGCCCGGCAGCGCGAAAAGCCAATGTGTAATCCTCTGCCACCTTCCCCATACCTCCAGGGGCCGGCGGATAAATTGGTGTAACTTGAGCAATTTTCATATTTAATGTGGTCACTTAGTTACCACATTGGTCACTAAATGACCACGTTGTATCTGTTGCTTGTGCCCATTCCCTTAAAAAAGCCGTGTAATCATCCACTGATTCAAAATATTCATTTATAAACCCTTCATCAATGATTGGTAATTGCTGTTTTATACCCACATATGCCAAGTGACTTGACCATTGATTAGAATTCAAAATATTTAAAGCTTTCTCCCAATCACAAATCTTGCCCTGGCGCCATTCAGGCATTTCCTCATCTAGGACATTTAAATGAATATAACGCAGAATATGTTTAAAATAAGAATCGTGATCTATATGTCTCGCTTCAAATGTATCTTCAAATAAAGTTCCTTTTCTGTTATTTTTTTTATTAAACTTCTTTGAATAAACAGATCCTATTTTATGCATAAATTTCGAAATTCCATCATCAACTAACTGTTCAACGAACAAATGAAAATGGTTTTGACGCAGACAGAAACCCAATATGCGAATGAGTTTATCTTTATAAACTATATCAACATTAGAATTTGCCAGAAGTAAAGTATTTATTTCTTCATCACCCCTACGATTCTCATAATTCACATCATTAAATAAGTACATCATCTTATAAAATCTAAATAAATCCTGATCGTCTAAAAATATAGCGCGCCGATCTACTCCGCGATTGAATACATGATAATATTCATTTGTGATAAACTCAATATTCCTCATAATGTGGTCACTTAGTTACCAATGTGGTCACTAAGTGACCACATTCTGATCCATCCAATAATGTTAACGATCACTGGATAACACGCTGACTACCAATCAATATTCCTTTTCGCTAATTGCCAAATGCCCTCAATAACATCATTGATAATATTCATCAGTTGTAACTCTTTACCTTGATCTTCAACTCTACCAGACACAAACCTTAACCAATCCTTATCTTTAATAACCCTTAGGTGTTGTGCTCGCCTCCGCATTTTTTTTATTAACCTTAAATTTTTTGGTGACCAAAAAGAGATTAATGCCTTAAACTTTGCCTTGAGCCAACCACCCTTTAAAGCCATAAGCCAAACACCAATTTCAATCATCAGCAAAAGCGGAAAAAGTAGAACTAGAGTCCTAAACCTCATATACGACAAAAGAACTACATAACGATAGGTTTCAATCCACTGAAACATTTTCGAGTTTTTTCCAAACTTATAATCGTGAAAAGCTAAAGATTTTATGGATAATACATTTTTATATCCCGCGAATCGTAATCTCAGTCCAAGCTCTAAATCCTCGTGATACATGAAAAAACCTTTTTCCAAAAATCCAACTTTTTTAAGCGCGGCCAAACTATAAATAACAGCCGCGCCCGAGCAGTAAGCTATTTCTTCTTTATCTTGCACTTTAATATCTAAAATATTCTTACCGTTGTCACGCGCATAACCATAACCAGCTACATGGATTACTCCTCCGGTTGTGTTTACCGTGTTTTCATTATTCCAAAGCATAATCTGCGACTGAGACGAGCCAATGCTTTTATCTGATTCCATTACTTCTACTAATTCTGAAATTGTATTTGGATGTAATTTTAAATCTCCATTATTTAAAAAAACATAATCAAAACCATTTTCCAATGCCCATTTAATTCCCAAATTATTCCCACCGGCAAAGCCATGATTTATTCCGTCATCAATCATTATAACTTCTGGCAAATCAACTTCCTGTCTTGGCAAAATATTATCTTTTACAAAATCTTGAGAACCATCGCTACTTCCGTTTGGAATTATTAAAATTGCTATCCTATCAGCCGGATAATCTTGAACAACCCATGAATCAGCAACCTCCGGAATATAACGGAGGTTATTGTATGGAAGATAAATTATTGCAACTTTAGGTTTCATTATTTTTTTCTTTTTCTATTGCTATCTTTCTAGTTAAGTCCGTCATCTCTTGACGCATTCTTTCCAGCCTCACTAAAACTCGGTACATCGAGTAGGAAAGCACGACAATCGCAATATAGGCGATTAAGTCCGCTCCCTTTTCTACACCAACATAATCCGCAATAATGTCTGTTGCCTCTGGAAAAAGTGCAACCGCAATAACGATCAACCAAAATACAAACCAGATTAAAAACCAATACACGCTAACCTTCTGACTTCTGTACTGCCTAGAAACATGCAAAATACCAAATAATGAAAAGGCAATTAAGGCAATTTGAAAAATCATAAAAACTTACTTTTAATAACATCTTTAACAATTGCTATTGCTCCGATCGATGATTGTCCTTTTAGCAAGGTCTCTTCTGAATACTTTATCGTTACCGCTTTTTCAACATATCTCAGTTCTCTTTCTTTGATTAAATCAAGAATTTCCGAAGCGTGTGCCATGCGATCAAGTGTAATTTTAATTTCAGACGCAGCCTTGCGCGACAGAACTCTGAATCCATTGTGCGTATCTGTTACTTTTATTCCGGAAACTAATCTTGTAAAAATGATTCCTCCCTTTAAAATCAACCAACGAAATAATGGTATATTTGCTTTTTTATTTAAAAACCGCGATCCCAAAACAATATCTGACTCATCATTTAGAATTGGTTCAATCAACATTGGAATTTCCTCCGCGTCCATTTGCCCATCAGCATCAAAATGTATAATTATTTCTGCGTCTAAAATATTTAAGGCGTAATCTGTGCCCGTTTGCAAAGCCGCACCTTGACCGCGATTAATAACATGATGCAAAACAATCGCTCCGGCGTCTTTAGCTTCAGACAAAGTATTATCAGTGGAATGATCATCAACTACAACAACGCGATCAACAAACCGCGCTGCGTCTTTGATCGCAACTCTGACTCTCCCTTGTTCATTGTAGGCGGGAATAATCGCAACAATCATATTTGAATTATATCTAGCCACTAATCACTTCATTCCCCTATTAATAATATCTTATTTGCCTGAATGTAATCGATTGTTTTTCTTAAACCGTCATTAAGTCTGACAACAGGCATCCAACCCAACTGTTCTTTAGCTTTGGTGACATCTGGCAACCCGAGCTCAGTCAAAAATGGTAACTCTTCACCGGTAACTACTTTTGATGTTGATCCTGTCATTTCGATTATCTTGCCCGCAATATCCAAAAGTTTCAAGTCTTCGTTACTTCCTAGATTGATTGGTCCAATTCCTTTTTTGGCTGCCATTACCTTCTCAAGGCCGTCGACAATATCGGTCACATAAACCATTGATGTTCTAAAATCCGCCTTGCCATTTAATGTTAATTCTTCGTTATTAAGAGCATGAAGGATAAAATCAGGAACTTGATGTCCGTCAAAAAGTGGCATCCGTGGACCGTAAGTTCTAAAAATTCTGACAATTTTTGTATCAAGTCCAAAAACCTGACTGTATGTTTCAAACATTGTTTCGGCATATCGCTTACCTTCATCATAGCAAGAGCGCGGAGTCAAGTGGTCAACTATTCCTTTGTGATCCTCTGCAAAAGCTTCGACACCATCAGTTCTATTGCCATAAACTACAGAGCTAGATGTTAAAAGAATTTTTGATTTATATTTAACAGCAATATCTAAAACATTTCTCGTACCGACCGAATTTGTTAAAAGAGTTTTATATTTTAATTTATCAAAGTTTTTAATTGATGTTGGAGTAGCTAAATGATAAATTTCATTGATTCCAACAAATTTGATTTTGAATGGTTCGAGTTCCGGGAAGGATTCCAAATCAAACGGTTCGTTAATATCAATTTTTAAAAATTGAAAATCAGGATTGCGCAGGTATGGGTCAATGTTACGAACATTACTTGTACTAAAATCATCAATACAAATTACTCTGTTACCAGCTTTTAACAATGACTCGCATAAAAACGATCCAATAAAACCGGCGCCGCCGGTGACTAAAACAATTTTTTTCTCACTTGGCATAATTTTATAAATACTAAATCTTAAATAAGAAATCCGAAACAATTACTAACTCCGAAATAACAAATTAAATTTCAAATTTATGATTTCTGATTTGTTTAGAATTTCTGATTTCATATTTCTAATTTGTTAAATCTTCTCGTCTCTTCATTATAGACTTATCTACCGTCTCTGACGAGCTCATTGGCTCTCCTTGGCTAAATTTAGCAAAAAAAGTTGGCTCAATGTCAATTACATAGTCAGCCCAGTCGTTGCCGTAAAGAGCGATTGCCGTCTGTTCGTCTGGAATGGCGCGCAAGAGTGGTGAAAACTCGTCACTTGAGTTTTCCGCCAAAGCGTAAACCTGAGGATCGCTTTGAATCTTAACCAGCACTACCCCGGCCTTAGGTAACATCAATCCCGAAAGGCTCCAGGCGCTTAAATCTTGGTCTTGAACATTGGCTATCTCCTCAAAACTATCAAACCAAGTAAAGTATGCGGCACTACTTATAAAAGCTCGTCGACCTTCACCGGTTACATAATAAACACTTGCAAACGATGGCGCCTTAACTGAATATTCTAAATCTGATGTAGTGCTAGAATTATCACCTACATCTGGATTGTCAGTTTCTGTAGTTTGATCAACAAAATTTCTTGCTATTGTAAGGGCTTGGGAAATATTCAATCTCCCCGCTCCGAACTCACCTGTGTATTCAGAATCTAGGCTAACCGGGTCAACTGATAATTTTAAAGCGTTTCTTACTTGAGTTGGAGTGAGATTTGGATACTGCGAAAGTAAAATACCGGCAGCACCCGCTACCATTGGTGAGGCCATGGATGTACCAGACCAACCACCGACATATTTATCATCATACCCATCCGATGGATTAAAATAACTAACGCCATATATATCTTCTCCCGGTGCCGATAAATCAGTACAAGTTGAACCGTAATTTGAAAAAACTGAACGCTTGTCACTTTTTCCAAGCGAGGCCACGCCTATTACCCAATCATCGTTGCCATCACTTGATTTGTAGCAGGCTGGAAAGACTGGATAATTATCAACATCTTCGCCTTCATTACCAAGAGCTGACACAATCACCACGCCTTGTTCGTAAGCGAATTTTACAGCATTGCGTAAAATTGGATCATTGACATTTCCAGTAAAACTCATGTTAATTACATCCGCTCCGTTGTCGACCGCATAGTAAACCGCTTGTGCTACCGTATTTGCATCTCCTGAGCCGACAGCATCCAAAATCCTGACTGACATGATACTAATGTTCCAATTAATTCCGGAAACACCAATCTTATTATCACCACCGGCACCAACAATACCAGCGATTAATGAACCATGATTAACTGCTTCGCTTGATGCTTCGAGACCCGTATCCGGTGTTGGTGAATTATCATCATTAATAAAGTCCCAGCCAAAAATATCATCAACATAACCATTACTATCATCGTCAATAGAGTTTCGAGAAATTTCTCCAGTATTTTTCCAAAGATTATTAACCAAATCAGGGTGGTCTAAATCAACACCGGTATCTAAAACTGCAATTATAATTTCATTTGAACCTGTCTGCGTGTCCCAAGCATTGGGCGCACCTATTTGCTCCAGATACCATTGCTGATCGTAAAACGCGTCGTTTGGCACTTCCGCAAAAACAAAAGTCGGCATTGAAACAAGCACCAATACCGCTATTGTTTTTATAAATATTTTTTTATTCCTCCGCATTTGATTATTCTGTACAAGCAGTTTTAGTTGATTCAATATCCGCTTTCAAGTTGTCAATAATATCTTGAGACTCAGTTGCATTCATCGAGATAGCCAAAGCAATTTTATAATAATCAACTGCTCGCTCACAATCATTATTTCTAATGTACCACTTAGCTAGAGAAACCATATTCCATTGACTCTGACCATTTATTTCAACATTGGCTTCAAGTAATTCAAAAATTCTATCATTTTTTTCCTCTGGCCAAACATCTTGATATAAATCGATAACATCTCGGTAATACTCTTCAAATTGAGGATCAAGTTCTAAGGCTTTCAAATATGCTGCCTCTGCAGTTTCGTAATCTTCCATTTTCTTTAGAATATTTCCATAATTATTCCAAGCAACCGGGTTGATACTGTGATATTCGAAATATTTTTCGTACAGTTCTCTGGCCTGAACTAAATCACCGAGATAGTAGGCATTTGTCGCAGCTAAACCAAATAAGTTAAGATCCGGCTTTTCACCCACAGACTCACTGGCGTTTATTGCTGCCAACCAAGTAGCTAATTCCGTCTGTAACAAATTAACCGTTTCCTCGTCTGATTGAACTTCTATACTGGTAACAAGTCCTCGATACGGATTTGTTTTTTTATCTATACCGTAAACCGCTACCACAATTATTACTAGAATTGCCAAAGTAAAAGTAAGAGTTGCTAATTTCATATGTGAATATTTTAGCGTAAATACAAGCCGTTTGCAAGCAGACGGTGGTCACTAAGTGACCACCGTCTGACACAAAACCCCCGCTTTCGCGGGGGTTTTGCTTGTCCCGAAGGACATTTTGTTCAAATCAAGCTAAAGCTAGATTAGAACTGGATTGTGTTACCTGAGACAGGCAAGCTGTCAACAAGGTATGAACCCCAACCAGACTTAATTCCGGTTGTTGTCAATCCTCCTGAAACACCGTCGTCCTCCCAGAAGAAGGTACTTGGCTTGATGACAATCGCGTCACCATGAACAGGCAAGACCCACTCTTCACCAAAGTATCCACGAACCATTGAAATTGTATTGGTTGCGATATTTGTGATTAGAGCGATTTCTTCACCGGCACTACATGTTGTATTACCGGTTCCAGAGAAACAGATCATATCTCCAGCTGACAAAGCGCCAGTTGCGACAGATGTGTTTGATGACAAGACCAAAGTTGTGTCAGACAAGTCGATAACCGGATCTACTTGGTTAATTGTCAAACTTGGATCCATCCAAGACAATGAACTTTCCTCAACAAGTGAGAATTGAACACTGTCATCGTTGGTTGCGGAAGCTGCTATGGTTCCACTGAAGTTATTGTACAGAGCAAAGGTGTAAGTTTCACCGGCCGGCACTGTAATAGCTTCAGCATCTGTACTGAACTCAAGTTGAATGTAATCAACTGTATCAGTATTCTGTGTACAGACAGATGAGTCAGTATCCAAGAATGACCATTCAACATCATCGTCAAGAGCGGTGGCTGTTCCTTCTTTACTTAAGTTGTAAAGGTCAAGGTCAGCAATTGCAAATCCACCTGCAGCATCATCTTCATCACAGATTCTCCAGTCAGTACCACCGGCATTATTAGTTCCTGTGAACTTCCAGATGAATTCACGCAAGATAACATCTTCATTTGAAGAAGCGGCTACGTTGAAGCGCATCACTTCGATGTCACCTACAACCTTAGCACCACTTGGTGAGCTTGAAGACAAGCTTACTGTTGGCTTGGTTTCACGAACAACGAATTGTGGAACAGCGTCAGTTGCGTAAGCATCGTCTCCGATGTCAGCAACTCCGGTTGCATCTTCTTCTAATGTTGTTCCTGATCCAACTCCGACAGCCTTAAAGCTTTCAGTTCCTGAGTTGTCTCCATCTGAGAATCCCATTCTGACCTTTTCGTTAGATGTAGCTGAACCACCAGCATTTCTGTCAGTAGCCGGAACATCAACATAGATGTCAATAATAGCAGGATCATCAGTACTTACAAAGATTGGAGCTGAAGAAATTGAGAACTTAGCAACATTACTATTCATTGTAGCTGTTGCAACTCCAGTTGTTCCATCTTCTAGTGGGTATTCCATTGTTACAAGTGAGATGTTATTAGCATAATCACCTGCGGTTGTGCTGTCATCTGTAGCCTGTTCTTCTGTAAATGAGATTGTTTGAATCTCAAAGTCTTCATTTGTCGCAGTAACGCGGTATGAAGCAACATGGTTATCTTCTGAACCTGTTAGCAAGAAGTCGGCACTTGGCATACTTGAATCAGCTGTTACGGCCAATGAGCCGGAAGCAGCAACCGTGACTTCATTTGTTGGGCTGGTTGCTCCGTTTGGAGTATCACCAGTTGGGTCAACATCTGTTCCATCTTCGTCTTCCGCAACGATATCGTTTGCTGAATCAGCAATATCAATACCGAAGTAGTAAGTTGTTGCGGATGATGGGTTTGAGATGTTACATCGAACATCAATTCTCTCTGACTCCTCAGCTGCGATATCCCAATTTACATCCTGGAAAGTAATAGTTGTTCCAGCAGCAACTGGAGATTCTGGGCCATCAAGCAGGTTACCAGAAATATCATAAATCGAGCATGACTCGATGTAGTTATTTACATCCGGTGCAGTTGCATGATCTCCAAGTGTCATTGTTGCTCCAGACGTATCGTCGGAGTAAACGCTCAACTGAACTTCAGTAACAGTAACAACTCCTGCCGAACCACCAACCAGGTTGAATGAGTTTAGTAGAACGTCGTCCATTCCGTGAACAGTTGTCACATCACTCGGAGTTGAAGCCAAGCTAAGTGTTAGAGAAGCTGCTCGTACTGTTTGTGCGTAACCATTTTGGTCAGTTGTAGGTACAACATCTGTTGAGCTACATCCTGAAGTACAAATAGTATCACCGTTCGAGTCTTCTGCTTGGAATCCAGAGATATCAATTGTAGCTCCAATGGTTTCTGCGGCTGTGATTGAATCATCAACATCCACGACAACTGCTAGATACAAGGTTTCCCCTGCACTCATGTCAAAGTCGTCAGTGAAGTCGATTGTTTGGTCAGCATCATCTCCAGCTGTAACCACAGAATCAAGTTCAAGTGGACCCATAAGAGTTTCACCTGTATCTACATTGATAATCTTGATGTCTGTAAGGTTTGCTTCAGTTGTGTTGATAAGTCCGTCAGCGTCGCCAAAAGCAGCGCCGGCTGAGTCATCGACGAAGTCAAATGTATCACCGTCATCATCGTCATCAGCAGAAACAATAATGTCAAGATCCTTAACTGTCATAACTTGAGCTGCAGTAAGGCTGAATTCAAGCAAAGTTTGATCTTGGCTGTTTTGTCGAACATCACCAGCGGTTGGTCCTGAAACTGAGATTGTAACTTCACCGCCCTGAATGGTTGTATAGTTACATTCATCAGATCCTCCACCGGCACAAGTTCCGCCATCATACCCAGTCATTGTTGCAGCCATTGGGTAACTATAGAGTCCACCAATCACGTAAACGTCAATAGCGTTGTCCATGTACACCGAAATAGTGTCAGCTGCCTCACCACCGATATCAGCAGTAACTGTGAAAATTTCACTTTGTCCCTTTGCAATATCGAATGCTGTTGCAAAGTCAAATACAACTAGCTTATCGCCAATGTATTCACCAGTTGCTACTTCTGCTCCATCAGCCCACATTGTGTAGTCTGAATGATCAGATGCGTTATCGATTTTAAGGGTTAGTGATTCAACTTCTCCAGCTTCTGTAGCAGTTGTAATCTTGAATTTACCGATTTCAGCGTCGCTTGCCCCAAGAGCTGGGTTATCAACTGAACCAGTGTCAATAACTGTTACGGTTCCACCGGTTACGTTTGAAACAGTGAATGTGCTTCCATTGATTGGGAAGCTACCACCTACTGAACCTTCGTTAGCGTCAATATCATCAGCTTCATAAATAGCAAATTGGATTTCATCTCCGGCAGAAGCACTGATTGTTCCACGAACAGTAAGTGTTCGAGTTTCACCAGCGTCAAGAGCTAGGTCAAGACTTCCAAAAGTTGCTTTTTGAGTTGATGAGTTAACTGAACGAGCCTCTGTCAAGCGAGTTTCACCTTCATAAAGGTAAACGCTTGTAACATCGGTTGTAGCTGAAAGACCAACCATTTTAACGGCAATTTGGTCAATTTCAGCTGCTTCGCTTCCCGCTTTAACATCAAATACCAACATATCAACAGAGTTTGGATTGGTTGTTACTGAAGTTGAGGACGGATTTGAAGAGCTTAGTTTAAATGTAACATCACCACCGGTTGCTGATGTTGAACCATCGCCACCCTGTTGTGCTACATCTGTCATAGCAGATACTTCTGAAGTAATATCAGATCCAGAAGATAGGCTGCTTGTGTCGATTCCTGTTCCGTCTAGGAAGAATCGTGATTGCATGTTGTTTGCAGATCGGCCAGCTGAGCTAACCATTTGTGCTTCACCATCCCATGCAACATAGTAAGAACTACCATCCATGTACATCATTCCATCATATGCAGTTGCAGATGTTAGAGATGATCCTGATGTGTAGTCTGTGAAGAAAACATCCGGTACATCTTCAATATAAGATGCCCAGTCGCTTCCTGCGTAATCTACAGCAACATCTTCTGATTCGATCCACATAAGTGTTCCATCAGTTGATACTGCGTATACTTTAGGATCGCTAGTAATTTTAATCCAGCGAGTTCCTGGTCGGTACACAACATTTCCTGCCAATGAAATATCGGCAAGAGCTGAGTCTGAGATTGTCTCAACATCTGAGAAATCTGAGAACCAAGTCATGTATGTTTTTTCGTTAGGGAATGTGTATCGTGCGCCATCGAAACCATAGTAGTACACAGTTGTAAGTGAAGTACCTTTGATAAGGTCTCCACCTGTAGCTGCGCTAGCTGTTGATGGTACAAGTACCATGCTCAATGATCCGAAAACCATTGCAACTGCTGTTACGATAGCAAATACACGATTCCTTAGTAATGCGTTTTGCATAATTTATAAATCCTTTCTTCATTAATTCTAGATGGAGTAAGCGGCCATGCGGCCTCGACCTTTGAGCTTATCCCATGTTTGTAAAGTCATTAGGAAGCATATGCTTCCACTTTTAATTGCCAGACTGACAATCAAAAGTGGATTCACATGATTATTGAACTGGCTCTTCTATTATTGCTTGGGTGTCGACATAATCAGAAATCTGATTGTCAACTGCGTTTAATTCATTTGTAACGGCAAACTCCATAACAGCTAAGCGCGCCTCAATATCTAACAATGTATTGTCTGCTTCGTTCATTAACTCAAAAGCTGCTCTGTAACCCCCAACTGCTGCAAGGTTCATAGCCTCACTAACTGAGTCTGTTGCGTCCTTAACTAAGAATTCCAAAGAAATTAGATTCTCTGAACCCAAGACTGCGGAACTAACAGCGTCAGAATTAACGGCGTTTTTGATTACTGCAATTCTTCCCAGATCAAATGCTTGTCGTCCCATTAGATCGTTATATTGATCTTTAAATGATTGTGACAAAGCTCGATCCGAATCTTCCGACTCTGCAACTTCGTGCTGTTCTACCAACACTCCAACAGCTGAGTTTGATACTTCTTGAGCCACTTTTTTCGTTTCAACTGTGTTCTCGTTTCCCGGCAATTGACTTAAACCGTTATTTAAATCATCGATTTTTTGATCGATCGTGCTGGCGACACTGATAACATTATTGCCACCCTCGGCTTGCAATTGAGCTAATTCGTCCCCAGCCATTTTCATTTCTGTTCTAAATGCCTCCCAGGTTGAATCCAAATATTCACTATTTACATCAAGCGCGACTACCTCATGTAAGCGTCTTTCAGCGAATTCAGTGTGAAGCACAGCTCGGCGATCAAGTGAGGAAATTGTAAGCTGTGCTCTTTCCGTTACTAATTTGAGTCCATAAAGAGCGTCACCCGGAACACTATTTGAAGCCGCACTCACTGTTGTCATCCAACCACCAATAATCAAAACAAAAATAGCAGCACTAACCCCCATTGGTCGTACTACTGAATTTAGAACTGTAAAACGGATATAACCAGCGGTTGAAAGCGGAACAAGCTCAGCCTGTTCACCATGATTCCTAATTGCCTTCATCAAATGATTTTTTGAATCTGTTGCAACAACATCTTGCACCCATCCTGCTTGAGGATGAGTTTTTAGTGCTTTCAATTGTTCAATGCAATTTTTTGACACACTATTTATTATATTCGTCTGATGTTATTTCTTTAAGCGCGTTTTTTGCTCTGTGAAGAAGGACCCGAACATTATTGGATGTTTTCTCTAATGATTCAGCAATCTCACCAATACTCATTTCGTCCAAATATTTCATCACTAGCACATCCCGATATTCTTCTTTTAAATTCTTGAGCTGACTAATCAATCTTTGACTATCATCTTTAATCTCTAACTTTTCTGATATGAGCTTCTCGGGAGACGCAATCTCCGCTGCTTCGTCAAGTCCTGTTTCTTGCATTCTTGACCGGTAAAAATCAGCTACCACATATTTTGCTATCCTGTAGAACAAAGCTCCCGGATTTTTAACAATGCTGGCGGTTGCATATTCCCATCCCCGCAAAAACACTTCTGATGTTAATTCTTCCGCTTCTTCACTGCTTGGAATTCTGAATGAAATGAAGCGTCTGATCTTTATAACGTAAAAGTCGTACAGCTGACCGTACGCTTCTGTGTCGCGGAACCGATACACCCTGAATAATAGGAATTTATGACGGTGTCGCATGTCATCTTATGAGTCGTGGAAACCACGAAATCATTACATTAATTTCAATTAGGCCAGTAAATATAGCAAAAATACCATATTTTGGCAAGGACTAATTTGACAAAATCAGCCTATTTGTCTACGCTAGAGTAGACAAATAGCTAAATTCAGAACCTTTATAATCCCCAATGTGGTCACTCAGTGACCACATTGGTAACTAAGTGACCACATATGACAATGCAAACCCCTGTTCGAGTGTCAGTTTCCGAGGCTGCTAAGCTTTTCGGCATTAGCGCCCGTACCGTCCGCCGAGCCATCACCAATAAAGAGGTGACATATATTGTTGTACACGGTCGCTATAAAATTAACTTTGAATCTCTGCTAAAATGGTCTCAGTCCAGTTCAACAGTTCGCAACAAACGCGACAAAGCCGGCATTGGTCAATTTGTTGAGCAATGGCGAGTTAAAAATACTTTGTATTCCCCAAACTCAGAAACCTTAAAATCAGAAGAAAACAACAAACTGTGAAAAAAATCCTGATCTCATTATCAATTATAGCCGCAGCGCTGATTCCAGCTTTTTTCAGTATAGCTGAAGATAATGCTATCAAGACCGCTAACTACTATTTACTTTCAGGAGCTGCCTTGGAAGACAAAAGCATCGTCGAGACTTTAGCTCTTTACGATGTTTTAGTTTTGCCAGCCGAAGCCCAGGTTTACAATCCAGACTTCCCTGATGAAATTCGTGAATTAAATCCTGATATTATTCTTCTTGCTTATGTTCCAAGTGTAAGTTGGAACAACAGTTGGAACGACAGGTTACACAATGTACTTGAGGATTCAATAAAATCCTCTTACTGGTTAAACGACAAAAGAGGAAGCAACATTTCTATTTGGCCGGGAACACAAGCACTGGATTTAACTTCGGGCTGGAACCACACGCTTGGTGATTATGTTGCAGGCAAAATTTTACACAATGATTATTGGGACGGAGTTTTTTTCGATGAAGTTAGTGATGAAATCGCCTGGGTTGGTGATGTTAAACTTTCAAATAATGGCAGTAATGTAAACGAAGAGTGGCTCGACGCTTACACTGAACTTTTCTACTACACCCGCGAATTGGTAGGACCTGACAAAATAATTATTTCAAACGGCAGTTCAAATTTGCAACACGCACCATATGTTAACGGCCGAATGTTTGAATCGTTTCCAACTCCTTGGGAAAAAGACGGTCGATGGTCGACAAATATCAACAACTATTTAGCGCTCGAACAAAATGTTTTGTATGAGCCAGTGATTCTTATAAACTCTGACACAAGTAACACCGGCAACAGTACTGACTACAAACGAGTTCGTCTCGGACTTTCCAGCGCCCTACTTGGATCTGGATTTTTTGGTTTTGATTTTGGAACAGAATCACACCAGCAACTTTGGCGCTTTGATGAATACGATGCTTATATCGGCATTGCTAAAGATGAAGCGGAACAAAACTCAGATGGAACTTGGACACGAGATTTCACAAATGGAATGGTGATTGTTAATCCGACTGATTATTCACAAACAATTTATCTTGACGGCGAGTTTGAGAAAATCCGAGGCACACAAGATACAACAACCAACGACGGTTCAATTGTCACTCAGGTAAAAATTGAATCAAAAGACGGGTTGATTCTTTTGCGACCAATTGAAGAAATTCTAAATGGCGTCTTTTTAAATGGAGCCTTCGCCCGAGTTTATAACACCAGTGGTGAGGCTTACCGTAATGGGTTTTTCTCATACGACGAAGATTATGCTGGCGGCAACCAAGTAATTCATTATGATCTTGATTTTGATGGCAATTTAGAAACAGTCACAGCAAACGACGGACAAGTTTTTATTTATGATGAAAATGGAAATTTACACGCCAGTTTTTATCCGTATGACAATAAGTTTCGTGGAGGAATAAATATTTCCGTTGGTGACTTGGAAAGTGATGGCACGGTTGAAATTGTTACCGGAACTGAAAACGGCGGTGGCGCTCATGTGCGAATATTTAATGCCAACGGCGTACTGATTAACCCGGGATTTTTTGCCTATGATGATGTTTATCGCGGTGGTGTTAATGTTACTATCGGTGACTTAAACGGCGATGGTTGGTTTGAAATTATTTGTGGCGCTGGCGTTAACGGTGGACCGCATGTGCGAATATTTAACAAAGATGGCCGGCTGATAAACCCAGGATTTTTTGCCTATGACTACAACTCTCGCTACGGCGTAAATGTAGCTGCGCTTGATACCAATGGTGATGGTATTGATGAGATCCTCACCGGTCAGGGAGAAGGAGGCGTTCCTGAAATTAAGCTTTTTGATAAAGATGGAAAAGAATTGATGAATTCATTTTGGGCGTTTTCAAGAAGTGGTAACGGCGTAGAAGTTTCGGCTGCTGACTTAGATGGTGATGGTAAAGAAGAAATAATTACTTTTACTCAAGACGTGTTTACATTGTCTGGAATATAGGTCTTATGCGACCTATGGGACTGATAAGACCTATATGGAAAATAAAAACCAAGAACTCATCTGCGAGTCAAAAAAAGACCCAAAGACGCACAAAAATCTTTTGGTTTGTTCTTATCAAATAGGAGCGCAAGCCGGTAAGCATGTTACAAATCCAATCAAAATGATTTTAAAGCGCAATTATTTTAGCGAACGCTCACACCTACACAAAGCGCTCGATGTTTTAGTTTTGTCAGCATTAGCCTTAACTGTAGTTGGCCTGGTTTACCTATCTTTACCGAAATTCACTCCCAATTTCATCAACATCAGCGCTACGGTTGCGCCAGCCGAAGTAATTACCGGAGGATCATCAACTTTAACTTTTACCTACGAAAACAAAAGCGATGAGACAATCAGCAACGCAAAACTTAGCTTAGGCTTCCCTGCTCATTTTGAATTAGCTGAAATCGAAACCCAAGACGCTAAAGAATCAGGACAAATGAGTTTTGATTTGGGAGATATTGCTCCAAATCAATACGGCGTAATTCATGTTCGTGGCACAATGTTCGGCGATGTTGGCGGTGAGCAAATTTTCACTACAACCCTAAACTATAATTACGGCGAAGAAAATACTCCTGATGAAAAAGTAATTGAACATGTTTTCTCACCAACAAAATCAACTCTTGAGCTCAGTCTTGTTTTACCAGAATATAAAATCGCCTATCAACAAGTTGAAGGTAAAATCAATTATACAAACACCGGCGATGTCACATTTCCTGATTTAACCATTCAACCAGATTGGCCTGATTCCTTTGAACTATTGTCATCAATTCCAACGCTTCAATCTGACGGTTTCCATGTAAAAGGAATCGAGCCCGGTGAAACTGGAGTAATTGATTTTATTGGAATACTTGGAACTCCCGACGATTCAACTTATGCATTTTTACCGTCATTTGAATTTGACGATGTTCGCTACACGCAAAATACTTTAAAAGATACCATTGAAATTCTGCCTTCCCCACTTGAAATTTCACACACCGCTCCAAGTGTGATTACTCCTGGGGCAAACACTACTTTTGAAATCTTCTACAATAACATCAGCGACTATGCATTAAATGATGTTGAGCTAAGATTAAGTGCTTCTGACGGAATATTAACCACTTCCAAACTTGAAAATGGATTTTATGTGGCTAATATAATTAATGAAATCGCGCCAAACGAATCAGGCTCCGTTGAAATTATCGTTCCGGTTCGTTCAAGTTTTGCCAGTGTGCTTGGCCAAAACATTACCCTTCAGACAAAACCTTCAGCTCAGTTTAGTTTTCAGCCAGATAGTGAAGTGATAAAAACCAATACTTTTGGATCTTCAACTACAACCCCCACTACCTCGCCGATTATTCTGCAATCATTTGGAAGATTTTGGACAGCTAGTGGCGATCAGCTAGGGCGTGGATTTTTACCACCTCGCGCTGGGCAAGAAACAAAAATTTGGGTGTTCTGGAATGTTAGCGGAACAACAAATGATATTTCAAATCTTCGGATCTCGGCCGATCTTGGACCTGGTGTTACATTTACCGGCAGGCAGAGTGTTTCAGTCGGATCGTCGGTTTATACAGAAAACGGAAGTATTGTTTGGTCAGTAGGATCAATCAGTGCAACAAACAATGGAAACATAGCCGGCGCTGCTTTTGAAGTTGCAATCACCCCAACGGCTGATCAAGTCGGCAAAATACCACTGTTAATCTACGCCCCCTATGTCAGCGCCACGGACAACTACACCGGCGCTGCAATCAACGACGCCGGAAGTTCAGTAACAACTTACTTGAGCACAGACTCCAAAGCGGCGGAGTTGGGAGGGACAGTTATGGAATAATTATGTCATTTATTGAAATCACACAAGATAAGAAACTGAAGTTTATCATAAAAATACAAAATGCAAAGTTGGCAACAACATTGAAAAAGGAAACATAGTATCTGACACAAGTGCAAAACGACTGTGTAATTAATGTAAATAGATACAAAACAAAAGTCCCCGCAGCGCGAGCTGCGGGGGTTTGTTTTACACATCGCTAATCTGTTGCTATATTACAACCACTATGAAAACAGTTGGAATTATTGGAGGGCTTGGACCGGAAACAACATCAGAGTTTTACCTTGATATTATTTTCTCATGCCAGAAAAAGTCTAAAACCAGTAGACCCGGGATTATAATTTCAAGCGTTCCGCTTCCCTACGAAATCGAAGAAGATCTAATTACAGAAAATACAGGATCAGAAAGATACATCCCGTTCTTGATAGCAGAAGCACAAAGATTAGAAAAAGCAGGTGCAGATTTTTTGGTAATGCCTTGCAATTCTCTTCATGTTTTTATTGATGAAATAAGAAGTGCTGTGAAGGTACCGGTTCTTAGTATCGTTGAAGAGACAGTTAAGTTTTTACAAAAAAATAAGTTTAAAAAAGTTGGTATTGTTTCGACTTCAGCTACGATAGAAAATAAATTGTATGAAACTGCATTTGAAAAAGATAGAATCGCTTACGAAACGCCTAATGATTTTCAACAAGCTAAAATGGGAAAGTTCATTCTCAACCTTGTTACCGGACAGCAAAAAAATCAGGACCGAGAAGAGTTGATAAACATTATCAGTGACTTTGAAAATAAAAATGTAGATTGTGTTGCCCTTGCTTGCACCGACTTGCAGTTATTGATCCCTAAGCATCCAACTCTGAAAATCTTTGATACCATGAGAATACTTGCAGACGCAACAGTAGAGAAAATTTTGTACTAAATACAAAAACCTATTTATCCCCAAATTACTTGGTAACCTTGTATAAGCTCATAATTGATATTTTAATAAACTTGTTTCACATAAGTGCCGATCGGCACTTATGTGATCGGTTACACTTTCCCAGCGATCGCACAAAAAGTGTAACTCTGAATTCGTTTATAATTAGCTAATTACTAAGTATATGCTATTCCTCTTTTACGGTGATCGCGTGAAAAGTGCAATAAAAAAGTCCCTATGCGTAAACTGTTCAGCATTTACCAAAAGACCCCGCCGGAGCGGGGTCTTTGTTTCTTAAACTCGTAAGGGGCGGACACATGAGCTCACCTCTACTTCTTTCACTTTTTCCTTTTTCACTCTATTACCCCTTTAACTCATTTCACTCTTATTACTCATTATCTAATCGCCAAAACTCCTTCGCGCAATTCAACCTGTTTTGTATACAAATCAATTGTCTCTTTAGTAATATCGTCCCAGTGATAATCCATTTCTACAAACTCACGCGCAGCGTGACCGATTGAAGCTGCTAGCATTTCGTCGCTAGCTAGTTCGATAATTCTGTCTGATAACTCTTCAATATTTCCTGTTGAAAACGGCAAACCGTGTTCTGCAATCACTTCCATATTTTCTGGAATGTCAGATCCAATAACAGCTTTTCCGTAACTCATTGCTTCCAAAATCGCAATTGGCAAACCTTCACTGGTTGATGGATGAACAATAAACTTTGCGCCGGCAAACAAAGCCTGTAAAGCGTCACCGCGCTGATAGCCAGTAAACACAATTGAATCATCGCCTTCGGCTTGCTTATGCAAACTTTTTACATAATCATCTGTAAAGGCTGACCCACCGATGATGGCTAGTTTTAAATCTTTGAGTAAATCTGGACGCTTTTGCCGAGCTAATTTCCAAGCCGAAATTAAAGTATGAGTGCCTTTGTGTTTTACAAGTCGTGAAACCATGGCGATGTAACCAAATGATCGCAGACCTAGTGGATTAAGTAAAATATCATCGGTTGTTACTCGGCGCGATGTAATTCCGTTTGGGATATAATTAACACGCTTACCATATTGCATAGAAATGTAAGTCACCAAAGTATGACTAACTGCAATTGTAGCGTCAGCAAACTTAATACAAAATTTTTCACCGATTTTTAAAACCCAACGAGCAAACGCATTCCATTTTGCGTGTCCGCGATCGATACAATGGAAAGTTGTAATAATAGCTGTACTTGGTCGCAAAACTTTTGGTATCCAAGAAAGAAGCGATGGACCAACTCCATGAAAATGAATTATATCCGGTCGCAAAAACAAACAGGCGTGAAGTGTTGAAATAAAGGTGTGTGAAATCGCATCAAGATGTTTTGTATTGATTGATGGCAAAATTTTGATGTTGATGCCGTTAAACTTATCTGATCGGTCATCAACATACCAAGGACGAGAGTAAACTGTAACATCATTACCGGAGCGAACCAAACGAGTCGCAAGTTCGGTAACATGCGTCTCTATTCCGCCAAACTTACTTGGCGCTCCTTTTTGTCCAATCATTGCGATTTTCATATTGACGCAAAACCTTAACCCAAAAATGGTTTTTTGTCAATGCCTAAACGCTGAATAATAATGCAAAAAACGCCAATTTGAGCGTTTTTTTACTACTTATCCCCAGCCTATCCCTAATCGTCTTTATCCATTAAGCCCTTATATACATCAATAATTTCTTTTAAATGCTGCTCCGGATTTCCGATTTCTACAGCTCTTTGCATAGCCGACTCCCCAATTGAATCAGCATAGGACTTATCGTAAATAAATTCTCTTAAAACACGCGCCAGGTCCTTAACATCCCCCGCCCTAAAAACTCGTCCACTAATTTTATCTTCAACAATCTCTTTCATGCCACCGGCATCCGACACAATAACTGGAACTCCTTTTTCAAGAGATTCAAAGATTACAATGCCAGCAGGCTCATTCCAAATTGACGGCACAACACTTACGCGAGCGCCAGCTTGTAAATCATCTTTTGCATGTCCTGAAATCCAACCGACAAACTCTACATTTTTCATTCCCTTGGCTATTTTACGCAATTCTTTTTCGTAATTTCCAGATCCAGCAATTTTAAGCTCAACAGCTGGAAATTCTTTCATGGCTTTGATTAATGTTTGTACACCCTTGTATTGCTCAAGCCGACCTGCAAATAAAATGTACCCTTTATCTTTTCTGGCAAACTCTTCCCGAGCGCCACTAAAAAACGGAAACTTAACCGAAATCTTTTCCTCATCATAACCATTTTTTACCATCAGATCTTTTACAAATCGAGAATCGGCAAAATAGCGACCAATATGCTTATCATACAAGCGTCGCCACTTATGCCATTTTTGAATGATCGATAAAACTAAAGTCGCAACAAATGAATCTTTAATAAATTTTGTTTTTGCAGTTGCTAAAATCCCAAGTTTGTTTAAATCCATTGATCCATCTTTGCTCCAGAGCGAATAGTTGGCGCTTAAAAGTGCGTAGTCGTGAACAGTCATTACAGCTGGCACTTTGTGTTTTTGACAAGCTTTTAGAATTGATGGTGAAATCTGCGTGTAAATATTATGAACATGAACAACATCGGGATTGAAGACATCAATCATTTTTGACATTTTAATATAAGCTTCGCGTGACCATAAAGCTCGCTTAAACTGTTTTAACTTTCCAAACCCGCGACCCACTCCAGCCTCGGTTTGAATCTCTGACACAAAATAATCAGACCAATTTGATGGAAAGTTTTTAGGATAATCCATAGAAAACGGCGCTACCTGATGCCCATCCTCTTCTTGCAGACGCATTAAATCCAGCATGTAGATTTCTGCCCCTGCCCTGTCGTAATAATATTTGTTAACGTGAATTATTCGCATTTGAAATATCAATATTTTCTCTGTCGGCTAAAAGTACAACTAACCCTGTCATTGTCCACAAATATGGAGCAAGTGTTCTAACTTCCAGAAATGTAGCCAAAAATGCGTTAAGTGCTACTGCCATCATTGTCGCTGCCACACCCAAAGACAAAGCTCTGGTAAAAGTACTTTTTGAAGATCGCCAAACCCGCAAACAAATTAAAAACAAAGTAGCATACATCCACAAATAAACAACAAAACCCAAGCTTCCAATTTCTCCCCAAAGACTCAACCAATTGTTATCAACATAACCGCCTGAACCATAAACTCCAAAAGGCAAGCCTAAAGAATCATAAACTTGTGAGTTTCCTAGTGCTGCGGCTGCGCCACCACCGTACATTGCCGGACCATGTCCAAAAACAAACGCCGATGGAATAACAGAAATAAGTGACTGTACAATCCAATACATTCTTCCTAGTCCGTAATATTCACTCATCCATCTTCTGTAAGAAAAAGCCTCAAAAAATCTTTCAGCAATATTTTGATCTGATACTTCAACCAATTGATTTATCACCAAACCAGAAAAAGCTAAATAAATTAATATGACAACTCCTACTGCACCAACCGCCCACATAACTCGCCTGTCGCGTTTAGCCCAAACAGAAATAAACAAAAATCCTAAAACAAAACCAAACCACGATGAGCGCGAATAAGTCATCGCCAGCGCCGGGATAGAAGTAATAAGCAAGGCTGCAAAATATTTTCTATACTTTGTTAAACGCGGTTCATACAAAAGAGAAACCAAAATCAACATTATGAAAGCCATAAATGTTCCGAGCTGATCATAACGCCCCATTGTTCCAAAAATTCTCTGACCCGGGTCCCAGAACTCAGTCACGCCAGTTGAAACTTGAATGTCTCCGGCAATGCGAGACTCAGAGGGCAATAAGAATGAATCAAAAGACCTTCCAAAAATGAACTGCCCATAGCCAAGCACAACCTGAATAGCGAGTACCCCAAACAATGCAAAAATAACATTTCTAATCCACTTATTATTCGGGCTAAGATAAAAGGTGATAAAAAACAAAAGAATAAAACGAATTATTTGTCTGATACCTAAAATGGCATAAGTAACCGGGATCCAATTAACTAAAGCTGATGTTATTGCCAATAAAATAAAAATAAAGAAAATAATATCAATCGGCGTACTTTTAAGTTTAATCTGCCCACTGATTCTTTTCCAAATAACTGAACCTGCTAAAACATAAATCAGCAACTCTGATCCGTATTTTGCAAATATATAAATGTCATCAGAAATCCACTTAAGTAAGAATGGTTCAAAAGGCAAATAAAGTAACAAAAATCCTAGGGTCCAAGTTGGTCGCAAAAAACTAAGAAATAAAATTACAACACTTAGAACTAAAGCCATTACAATTTGCGGAGAGAAAAAAACAGAAGCGACCATTGCACCAGCCATAACACAAAACAAAACGACTAGCGCAATGCGCGTGTATTCGTCACTTTGACGATAAGTTGAACGCAAATTTGTCATCATCTTTATCTATTGTATCAAAAATTGAGTGTAAAAACACGAAGCCCCCACTTTGCTCGGCAAAGTGGGGGCGCACCCGAGGAGTTCCTCGGGGCTAGTACTCGTAAACCGCAAACTGGCCGGCGCGCCAGGCGGTCTCGTCTCCACCGGAACTACCCTTGCCGTAGACCGTCAGGTCAACGGTCGTGGCAGTAGCGGTGAAGACACCGACCATCAGCTCGCAGTCGCCTGCGAAATACGGGGTCGACACCAATATGGTCGAGTCGGCCCACAACTGGAAGCGAGCGTAAGCGGGATACGGCACAGTATCCTCGTAGACGCCGGACAGGATGCCGACGTACCTGTTGCCGGGGGTGAGCCCTGAAACAACAGTACTGGCGGTGATCCAGCCGTCTGAAACGCTCGCGCCCGGATTCTTCGGAAACTCGATCATGCTGATCGAGCCGTCGAATTCCGAGGCACAAGTCACGGCTGAATCGACAGTCAACGCCCCTCCGGCATAATCGACCCAGTCGGTTGAACCGCCGGTGAAGGTCGAAAACGCCTCCATGTCAGCCGAATCGATCAGGTTCTCGCCACTGACCGTGATGGTGCCGGAGTAGTACGAGCTAGTGTAACTCCCCAACTCGCGTCCATCGTAGCCATCACAGTCCTCGTCGCGAGCCGTGAACTCCGACTCGGTCTCATCGGGGTTGACATTCGCGTCGCTGTCGTCGCAGTCGGTGTCGTCGGCGACGTAGCCGGAGGGGACGTCGCAGGCTTCGGTTGTGACAGTCGCGTCGCCGTAGCCGTCGCCGTCGCCGTCGGCGTAGAACACCGTTGCGGTTGACGCATCGAGCGACGAGTCGTCGTCATCGATGTCGCCATCGCAGTCGTTGTCCACGCTGTCGCAGATCTCGGTCGCGCCGGGGTTGATGTCTGCGTCGCTGTCGTCGCAGTCGACGCTGTCATCGTAGCCGTCGCCGTCGGCATCGATCGGGATCGAGCCGGTGTCGCCGGTGTCGTCCACGTCCGTGTCGGCATCAGTATCCGAATCGGTATCGATGTCCGTGTCAGCGTCGGTATCCGCATCCGTATCGGAATCCGTATCACTGTCGGTGTCGGAATCAGCGTCCGTGTCGACGTCTGAATCTGCATCCGTGTCTGAGTCGGTGTCTGCGTCCGTATCGGAGTCCGTGTCAGAATCCGTGTCCGAGTCGGTATCCGAATCTGTGTCGGCGTCCGTGTCCGCGTCAGCGTCAGCATCGGTATCCGCGTCCGTATCGGAGTCCGTGTCAGAATCCGTGTCCGAGTCGGTATCCGAATCCGAATCAGAGTCCGTATCACTGTCGGTGTCGGAATCAGCGTCCGTGTCGACGTCTGAATCTGCATCCGTGTCCGAGTCGGTATCCGAATCCGAATCAGAGTCCGTATCCGCATCGGTGTCGCTGTCGGTATCCGCATCGGTATCCGCGTCCGTATCGGAGTCCGTGTCCGCTTGAGACATCAACGCCGGATTCGGCGCCGGAGCCTCAGGGAGACGACAGCCAGAGATGAGCAGAACCAGCAAAAGGAAGAAACGGAAAATCGCCATGTCACACCCCGTTGAAAGAACTTTTCGAATCTTTCCGCCCCTTTTGGCGAAAAAGACTCCTCAACATACATAATAACAGAGTTTTTGTAAAGTCCCCATAACATCAATTTTTGACACATTTTCCTGGTTATGCTAGCATTTGGTCGATTTAGATAAAACTATGAAAACTGGAATTCACCCAACATATTATAAAAACGCATCGATAGTTTGTGCTTGTGGCGCTAAAATCGAAGCCGGATCAACTGTGGAATCAACCCAGATTGAGCTTTGTTCAAAATGTCATCCTTTTTATACAGGTAAGCAAAAGATTGTTGACACTGCTCGCCGAGTTGAGAAATTTAAAGCTCGAGCCGAACAAAAATCAGACACTAAAGCTGACCACAAAGCAAAAACTGAGAAAAAAGCAATTCGAGCTAAAAAGAAAGCTGACAAAAAAGCAAAAGCAGAAAATTAACATCCCTAGTTTACAAGACGTCCAGATTTATTTTGGACGTTTTGTTATACTTACAATATGGACATCCAACACATAACAGAAGTTAAAAGAAAAGAAGCTCAAAAATTAGAGAGCCAGCTTTCTGATCCAAAAGTAATTGGAGATAGTAAACAATTAACTGCAGTTAATCGTGAATATCAATCCGTTAAAAAAATATTAGAAATCGCTGAAAGGTATCGAGTAATTCAAGTAAACCTTGAACACGCTTTAAAAACTGCAAACGAAGATCCAGATCCCGAAATAAAAGCACTTGCCCAGGCCGAGATAAATGAAGCACAATTATTGCTTCCAGTCATTCAAGAAGAACTTGAGTTAGCACTAATTCCAAAAGATCCAACCGACGACAACGACGCCATTATCGAAATTCGAGCCGGCGCCGGTGGTGACGAAGCGGCATTGTTTGCAACTGACCTGTACAGAATGTATACGCGATTTGCAGAAATAAATAATCGAAAATCAAAAATAATTTCAAAGAGCGAGAACGATATTGGTGGTTTTAAAGAAATTGTTTTTGAAATATCAGGAATTGGATCATACGGAGAAATGAAATATGAGTCTGGTGTTCACCGCGTGCAACGCGTGCCTGAAACTGAAAAACAAGGTCGAGTTCATACTTCGACCGCGACCGTGGCAGTTCTTCCAAAAATAGAGGAAGAAGAGTTTCATATTGATCCAAAAGATTTAACCATAGAAGCCACTACCTCAACCGGCGCTGGTGGGCAATCTGTAAACACAACATATTCTGCGGTTCGAATTGTCCATATTCCAACTGGTGTGATGGTTTATTGTCAAGAAGAAAGATCACAAAAACAAAACAAAGAACGAGCGCTGGATATTATTCGTGCCAGAGTTTTTGCACTAGAACAAGAAAAAAAGCATGCTGAGCTAGACGAACAAAGACGCGAGCAAATTGGAACCGGAGACAGAAGTGAAAAAATTAGAACTTATAATTTTCCTCAAGATAGAATTACTGATCACAGAATAAAAGAGTCGTGGCACAACTTGCCTGGAATTCTTGATGGTGACATTGGTCAGATAATTTCAAAATTAAAACTTGCTGAAAAAAACGCGCGTCTAAAAGCTAACTAGTTACTTACTGTGACAATCCTAGAAGCTCTTAACTGGGGCAAAGAACAATTAAAAAAAGATTCCGAGGGTACTGTAAGCCCGATGCTTGATGCTCAAATTCTTCTAGCGCATTGCGTTTTAAAACCAACTTCATTTTTATTTGGTCATTTTGAAGATGAACTTAATTCTCAGGTAGTTGATAAATATCAACGGTTTATTGAGCGCCGAAAAAGAAAAGAACCAGTTTCACAAATTCTCGGCGAAAAACATTTTTTTGGAAAACCATTTCTGGTTTCACCAAATGTACTAACTCCCAGACCCGAAACAGAAAGACTGATAGAAATTGCGCTTGATTTAATTACACCCGAAAGTATAGTTATTGATGTCGGTACTGGTTCAGGAGCGATTGGAATAACAATTGCTATGGAAGCGAAAATTCCAATAATTGCCACTGATATTGATCCACAAGCCATATCTGTCGCTACTCACAATGCAAAGAATCATAATGTAGAACATTTAATTTCTTTTTTGCAAGGCAATTTACTTGAACCGTATTTTGCTAAAAATATTCATATTAATTCCAATAGCAATGCAATTATATTAGCCAATCTTCCCTACCTCAGTATCAATCAATGGATGACCCTTGATCCAGATGTTCGTGATTATGAACCAAAGCGTGCTCTGGTCGGTGGTGTTGATGGACTTGATTACTATGACGAACTCCTGCAACAGATAAAATCGCATCGAGCATTTTTTCCTAGTGAACTTTATTTGATTATTGAAATTGACCCTTCCCACCACGCCAGTGCTCCGGCTTTAATAATGGAACATTTTCCAAAAACCGAGGTAAGAGTTGAGGATGATTTAAGCGCCAGAGCAAGAGTTGTGATTACAAAGTTATAAACCAGGAGTAGAATTAAATTATATGAAAAGCTATCATATAAATCTTGAGCTAGAAACGCTCAAAAACGAAGACTATCGAAGAGTATTATTCACAGGTCCAAATACTCAACTAGTCCTAATGGCGCTATCACCAGGAGTTGAAATCGGCACAGAACACCATACAGGACATGACCAATTCATCCGTGTTGAAGCTGGAAGTGGAAAGGCAATACTAGATGGCGAGGAAATTATGCTTGCCGATGGCAGTGGACTAGTGATTACAGCTGGTACAGAACACAACATTATTAATACTTCAGAAACAGAAACAATGAAACTTTATACACTTTATTCCCCACCGGAGCATCCAGATGGAACAGTTCAGTCAACCAAGGCCGATGAAATTGCACACTAAACAAAAAACTCCAGCCATTGGCCGGAGTTTTTTCTTAAATTTTATTCAATTTCGCTAACCTGACTCAAGCTTGAAACAACTTCTATCCAGGTTACGCCAGCATTGAAAGAAATCTCGTAACCATCGGCTGTATAAAATTTAATTCGCTCATCGCGCTCATTCTTTTGCCAACGCGCTAAATACATTTCTCCATTTTGAATTATTAAAGCATCTCCTGCGCCAACGGTTAACAAACTGAGTCTACCTTCATTATCAATCACCCGCATATCTGTAGAGATGACCACAACATTATTAGCGCTAATCTTTGCCCCATCTTCCATCTTCATTACGCTTGAACCTTGGTAGCGTAAGTATGAGTTGGTCTGTGTTTGATATTCCCAACTCAAATCGTAAACAGATCCATCGGCAAAATCAACTGAAATTGAAACAGGTTTTTCTACAGGGGCGTCATCTGTAAACTTCCAAACATCATATTTTGGCTCGCCTAAATCTAATTTCTCAAGTGCTGACACCAATAACTCTGAGCTAGTGAAAACATTATGGGGCGCATATCGCGTTCCATTTTCACGCCAGAAATATTCACTCTGCCAAAACTGATTTAAATCAATTGTTTTGTATTCTTTAGCAATTAAATTAAGGGCCTCAGGCGAGCCGCCAACATGAGCATAAACTGCATTTAGCGCATCATTCCAATCCAAATAATAAGTTCGCGCTGATCTAACCGGACCAATTTTTTCTGTTGTTGCTTCTTCAGAAAAGAAAGCGATAAACCTTGGGATATTGGCTTCAACCGGAGCTTCTATTACCAAAAATGCTCCGTCAAGCCCAGAAAGCGGCCAAGCTTCATAATTATTTTCAATCATCACTCCAAATACTTGTGGCAAAGACTTTAAATCTTCTAATAATATTTCCCCTGTTAGTGGATGGCGTGACTGAAGTGTAAGAATCTCTTCCAAAAATGTTTGTTCATCACTCTTGCCGCCTATTGACGACAACACTATGGCTATTGCCACAATAGCAACGACAAAAAGAGCTGAAATAGATATGATCAGCTCTTTTGCCCCTCCAAATTTCTTTTTGTTAACCTTTTTGTTCATCTTTCTTTTCCTCTGCCGGCTCTTCGCCTTCTTTCTTTTCTTCTTCTGGATTTAGGTCTGGTGTTTCGATTGCTTTATTAAGTGCCTCCATTTCAGCCTCAGATCTTGGTTCCTGCACAAGAGCTACAGTTTGCTCCATATCTGTCAGAATCTCCATTCCTTCTGAAACTTTGATATCACTTACATGAATGGCGTCATCAAATGTTTTAAGAACCGAGATATCAACAATGAATTCACGAACAAGTGCTGATGGAAGTGACGATACATCAACTTCTTCCAAACTTTGGACAAGTGTTCCGCCAAGATCTTTAACTGCAGGTGATTCACCAACCAATTCAATTCGAATTGATGTTTCAACCTTTTTACTCATATCGATTCGTCTGAAATCAACATGAGATACAAAGTCAGTTAATGGATTTCTTTGCATATCCTGGATTAGAACTGGGTGGGTAGCTCCGTCGATTTCTAAATTGATGATTGAGCTGTATCCAGCCTGGTCATAGAGCTTATTAAACTCATTTCTATCCATTTTGATGTTTGCAGGCTCTGTTTCAAAACCGTACATAACAGCAGGAACAATGCCCTGTTCTCGTAACGCATCGGTTTTTCGTCCGCCTAATTCGCGAACATTAGCTTTGATTGAAATTATAGACATATTTGATTTTGACCGTATTTCACATTAATTACATACTTATGTCAAGTTTGCGACAATACATACATAGCCTGACTAGCTGCAACATTATACCATATTATTTTCGATTCCAAGCCGTGAGCGCACCGCCACGCTCTCTGCCACGCCGATAATCAGTAAATAAATAAGTAATGCACTTCCGCCATAGCTGACATATGGCAAAGAGATTCCCGTGGCCGGCAGAAGCGACAAATTCACACCAATATTAACTGTCATCTGAACTAGAACGATACTAAAGAAAGCTGCAGCTAAAAAAGCAGTAAAATTGTCCTGGGCTGAAGATGACATTTTCATTAGCCTCCATAAAATCAAGGCAAAAGTCGATAGAATAACTACAACCCCAAAAAATCCTAATTCCTCGGCAATAACGGCAAAAATAAAATCAGTTTGGCTTTCCGGTAAAAATTGCAACTGACTTTGCGAGCCAAATCCCAAACCACGACCAAACAGCTGTCCCGATCCAATGGCAATCTTTGCTTGCGTAACATTGTAACCGGTATCAAGCGGATCAGATGCTGGATCAATAAAAGTAAGAATTCTATTTTTTTGATAATCAACTAAAACAAAAAACCAGGAAAATATTCCAACTAACGATCCAACGCCGGCCAGAATTGCAACATGGTGAAGTTTAATCCCAGCAAAAAACATGACAAGCACCCACATTCCAATTAACAGCATTGCGCTTCCGGCATCGGGTTGCATCATTGTTAAAACAACAGGAACCGCCACTAAAAATCCACTGCCAAAAATTTCCCGCCAACCAAACCGTCGTCTGGCGTGCTCACCAAAATATCTTGCTAACTGTACCGCAAGCGCAAACTTCATGAACTCAATTGGCTGAAAAGAAAATCCGGCCACAATAAACCAACCTTTGGTTCCATTTAGCTCTGTTCCAAAAATCAAAACTAAAACCAAAGCCAAAACTCCAACTAAATATAATGTCCGACCCCAATTTCTAAAAAATGAATAATTAGTGATAGCGGCAATAAATAAAATTGCCATCCCAATAACAAAAGCTATTAACTGTTTTTTGACCAAAACAAACTCAGCGCTTTCTCGAGAAAGCTCGACTGAGTAAATTGCAGCCAGCCCAAAAATAAAAAGAACAACTGCACCAATAAACAACAGCCAATCAAATCTTTGCAAATGACGGATAAGTCGAGGAACAATCATAACTTAATCTCATCACAGAGCCAGAAGTAAGTCTAGTTTATGATATCTCTTCTATCGATGTCAGTTCCAGCCGAAGGCTGGTCCATATAAACATCTTCATCAAAATAATTGATATACGGATAAATACTCACATCAGCCGAAGAAACAGCCTCACCAAACCAATTAACATTTACTTCGCGAGTATCACCAACCTCAAATCCCGGAACTGTCGCCTGATTTACCCCAACAATTGAGCCGTTTCTATCAAGTACAACATAAAACACGGCTGACCAATAGTTATAAGAGGAGTTATTCGTTACTGTAAAAGAAGTGCGTGGGATATTCGTATTATCGATTTCAACATCTTTTGTATACTCTGCGTTTAAAATCGTAAAACTATTATGATCTTGAAGCCAGGAATCGATATCCGAAACCGCATGCGGATCAACTCTATGCCAAACTAAATCATCTATAACAACTTCGGCTCCAGAAATTGAATCAATACTTTGCCTTAGTGCCACCACTAGTGTGAGCTGTAGTGGCATAATGAATCCATGCATTACTTCAGTTGATTCTGAACCAGAACTAAAATAATAATCAAATTCAGCGTACCAATCTTCGTTTGAGTTTTGCAGAGTTGAGACAAAATCATACTCACCATCGCCAAGTGAAATCACTGATGTATCCCCAATCAAAAGTGATGAGGCTGAATTTTCCACTGCAAAAACTCGCACACTTGCAATATTATTAGCCATTGATGAAACTTCAGCGCGATCTGTAAACTGACCTACTACCAAATATCCAACTACAACAAATAAAAATAAAACGATTAGGCCCACGTCAAAAATTACCCAAACTACCAAAGCAATTTTTTTTGCCATCGGCACGCCTGTTGTAAGCGCAACCTCTCTTTTATAATCACGCTCAACCTGTCTTGACTCTGGATTTGGAACCTCAGTTGTTGGTTTATTGTCCTCCATAATATATGCACATTATAACATAGTCTTATTAAAATAGGCTTGAATTCTCCGGGTCTATGTGTTAAAATAACGATCGAAATACTTGAAATTATGCCAGAGAAAAAGACACAAAAAACCACACAAACAGCGAAAAAACCGGCTAATAAAAAAGCGAGTTATAGCGCAAAAAACATTACAGTTCTTGAAGGACTGGAACCTGTTCGAAAGCGACCAGGAATGTACATTGGTTCAACCGGCCCTACCGGACTGCACCACCTTGTTTGGGAGGTTGTGGACAATTGTATCGACGAAACAATGGCCGGACACGCTACAAAAGTAATTATCAGACTTCAAAAAGATAACTGGGTTCAGGTTGAAGATGACGGTCGTGGTATTCCGGTTGATATTCACCCTCAGCAAAAAATCTCAGCGCTCGAACTAGTGCTCACAAAACTACACGCCGGAGGAAAATTCGGCGGAGACGAAAGTGGATACAAAATCTCTGGTGGTCTGCACGGAGTTGGAGTTTCTGTTGTTAATGCCCTGTCTGATAATCTCGAAGCGATTATTTACAGAGATGGAAAAATCTGGGAACAATCCTTTAAAAAAGGAAAGCCACAAGGCAAAGTTAAGGCAACTGGCAAAACAAATAAAACCGGAACAATAATTCGTTTTCAACCAGACGCTGGAATTTTTGAAACAATAGAGTTTAACAAATATACAGTAATTGATCACCTTCGCCAGCAAGCATATCTTTCAGCAGGAGTTGAAATTGAAATTTGGGACGAACGAAAAGAAACACCAAGAGTTTATGGATTCTTTTTTGAAGGTGGAGTTGCCTCTTATGTTCGACATTTAAACAGCAAAAAAGAGGCCAAGCACGCCAATGTTTTCTATGTTCATAAACAATATGAAAATATTGATGTCGAAGTCGGCGTACAATACACAACCGAGTATCACGACAGTGTTCATTGTTTTGCCAATAACATCACCAACCCAGACGGCGGAACTCACCTTGCTGGATTTAAGTCAGCGCTAACTCGAAGCTTAAACGCTTATGCGCGCGACAAAGGTTATATTAAAGAAAAAGACGGAAACCTAACCGGAGACGATGCCCGCGAAGGCTTAACCACGGTTATCAGCATTAAAGTTCCAGAGCCACAATTCGAAGGTCAAACCAAAGGAAAACTTGGAAATCCGGAAGCCAGAACCGCGGTTGAATCAATTTTTGGTGATGCTTTTAAAATCTATCTGGAAGAACATCCAAAAGACGCTGAAGAAATAATTGGCAAATGTCTGCTCTCAGCTAGAGCTCGAGCCGCTGCCCGCGCTGCTCGTGAAACCGTACTTCGAAAAGGAGCGCTTGAAGGCTTGATGCTTCCTGGAAAACTAGCCGATTGTTCCAGCAAAGACCCAAGTGAATCTGAAATATTTATTGTTGAGGGAGATTCAGCTGGTGGTTCAGCTAAACAAGGACGCGACCGCGAAATTCAAGCCATATTGCCACTGCGCGGGAAAATCCTAAATGTTGAGCGAGCCAGACTCGATAAGCTCCTTTCAAACAATGAAATCAAAAACTTAATCATTGCACTGGGGACAAACATTGGTGAGCAATTTGATATTACAGGCCTTCGCTATGACAAAGTGATGATTATGACAGACGCCGATGTTGACGGCGCTCACATTCGAACATTGCTTTTGACATTATTCTTCCGCTATTTCCCCGAGCTGATTCGATCCGGTCATGTTTACATTGCCATGCCTCCGCTTTATCGAATTCAAATTGGTAAAAATGCCAAGTATGCTTTCTCGGACGAAGAAAAAGAAGCAACCATTGCCGAGCTGACAGGGATACACAACGAAAAGAGTAAAAAGGGTGAAAAGAGTGAAGAGGAAGAAATAATAAACAAAGAACCTTCTTCTGACGACGATGAGTCACTCGAAGCAGAGGTAGTTGAAGCTGGTGGAGTAAAAGTAAATATTCAAAGATACAAAGGTTTGGGAGAAATGAACCCGGGGCAACTTTGGGAGACAACAATGGACCCCACAACCAGAATGATGAAACAGGTGACAATTGATGATGCCGAAATCGCCAACGCCACTTTTGATATTTTGATGGGTAGCGAAGTAGCGCCAAGAAAGAAATTTATTCAGACAAATGCCAAAGAAGTTGTGAATTTGGATGTTTAGCTTAGATTCGCGCCACCGGGTTACCACCAAAGCCCTAATTTGATACCTGGGCTGGTGGTATAACCCGGTGGCTTTATAAAGACTGCATTTGATTTAACAGGTGCGGTCTTTTTAGTTTGCAAAATAATTAAAATATGTTTTAATGAATAAGCAATGCATTGACGCTTGCAAAGAAAAGAGAGGTGTACCACGCGGATCCAGATCCAATCCGACAACCTCACCGACGGCGGCGCCATCAACGCCAACTACGCCAACGTCAGCAACCCCAACGCCAGCCTCGAGTGTGACGGCAAGTAGCTCCTCGCTGTGAGCTCTGCCAAGCCTCGACTCTACCGACCGCAAGCTTCATGCTGCGGTCGGTTCTACTTTTTAACACCCCTTGCCAAAAATCCCCTACTGTTGTATATTCTTAGCAGACGGCCGAGAGGCCTTTTTAAAAAACTTAAATTATGAACAAGCTATTCAAATATCTACGCGAAGCCAAGCAAGAACTACAAAAAGTTGCCTGGCCAACCCAAAAACAAACTATCCGCTATTCGATCATCGTTGTCGTTATCAGCGTAATACTTGCCATCTATTTTGGCGTAGTTGATTATATTTTAAATCTCGGACTCGAGGCTCTTATAAATATCACTTCCTAAATATGGCAAAGCAAACAGCAAACTATGGCCGCAGATGGTATGCGATTCATACCTACTCCGGCTATGAAGAAAATGTAAAAGAAAGTTTAGAGCAAAGAATCGATACCATGGACATGGACGAAAAGATCTTTGCGATTTTAGTTCCAAAAGAAAAGAAAATTAAAATCAAAAACGGAAAACGACGAGTGGTTGAAGAAAAAATATTCCCCGGCTATGTTTTAGTAGAAATGATTGTAACTGACGACTCTTGGTATGTTGTCCGTAACACTCCAAAAGTAACTGGCTTTATTGGAACCGGTACAACACCTACTCCAATTGCCGAAACTGAAATTGAAGCTCTTATTAAACGAACTAAAGTTGAAGATCCAGAATTTACAGTTGACATTGGAAAGAATGACCCGATTCTTATTACTGATGGTCCGTTTAAAGGTCAACAAGGAAAAGTCAGCGAAGTTGATGAACAACGCGGAAAAGTTAAGGTTCTTGTATCAATGTTTGGTCGTGAAACACCGGTTGAACTGGACTTCCTCCAGATCAAAAAGGTTTAATTGACTATTTACTAAAAAGCTGTTAGCTTATAGCCGTTAGCAATTAGCCTAAAAGCTAATAGCTAAACGCCTAAATTAACTAACGATGTGGTTGCTCGCAAGGCGAGAATCCACTCTAAACAAAAATCGTATGGCAAAGCCAATTCTAACGACGCTAAAAGTTCAGGCAACCGGAGGAGCTGCAACACCAGCACCACCGCTTGGACCGGTCCTATCACAACATGGAGTTAACATCGCCCAGTTTGTAAACGACTTTAACAACGCCACTCAAGACAGACGCGGAGAAGTTGTTCCAGCCGTTGTTACGATCTACGAGGATAGATCATTCAGCTTTATCCTAAAAACTCCTCCGACTTCAGAGCTAATCAAAAAGATTGGTAAGATCCAAAAAGGTTCTGGAAAGCCAAACACAGAAAAAGTTGGAACAATCACAAAAGCTCAAGTTCGGGAAATTGCAGAAATCAAATTACCCGACCTTAACACAAACGACATAGAAAAAGCGGCAAAAATTGTTGAAGGAACATGTCGCCAAATGGGAGTCGATGTTAAATAGTAATATATAAAACTAATGGCTATAAGCTATTAGCTAAAAGCTACACATATGAAGGAGGCAAGCACATTTATAATTCGACTGTACTTTGCAGTCGTAGCAACAGTCACAATATTTACATTAATGTTTGCAACTGTTGATCTTCTAAACACAGCTCTGAAAACTTGGGTATTTACTGCAGCCGATGTTCCAACATATTTAGAAGATTGTAGTAACTACTACCGAGTTGATTACTCAATAGACGGAACAACAAAACCTGTTAGTGCCACTACAGATGAGCAGTATCAGCAAGAATGTGAATCGAGAAACGCATCAGCATACGAAAACTATGCTCGCGAAAAATCAACCAGCGCCGTTCGTAACTTAGCAATGTTGATTGTTGCCCTACCACTGTTTCTACTTCACTTTAGAATCGTACTTCGCGATTGGCGTGAAATGAGTGGAAATCAAAAATTAAAAACTAATTCTAAAAGCTAACAGCTATAAGCCATAAGCTAAAAAGTGGGAGCTCATTGAGCAACAAATCCGGCCGAGCTGGACGCACCACCAAAAAATATGACAAACAAAAGATTCAAAGAGGCCCAAGCAAAAATCGAAAAGGATAAACTATACAGCCTAGAGGAAGCCGTGAAGTTAGCTAAAACAAATGCAACTGCAAAATTTGATGAATCAATCGAGATTCATATGAGTTTGGGGATTGATCCAAAACAAAGCGATCAACAAATCAGACCAACAGTTATACTTCCTCACGGAACTGGTAAAAAAGTTCGTATCGTTGCCTTCGTGGATTCTGCCAATGAAAAGATTGCAAAAGATGCTGGTGCGGACATTGTTGGAACCGAAGAATATATTGAAAAACTTGTTCAAACTGGCGTAATTGAATTTGATATCGCAGTTGCCGTTCCAGGAATGATGCCTAAACTAGCAAAAGCAGCTCGAATTTTAGGACCACGCGGTCTTATGCCAAACCCAAAGACTGACACAGTTGGAACCAATGTAGTTAAAATGATTGAAGAGCAAAAAGGTGGAAAAGTCTCTTTCAAAAATGATAACACCAGCAACATTCATATGAGTATTGCCAGAGCATCATTTGAAGAAGGAAAGATCCTGGAAAACGCTCAGGTGGCAATTGCTGCCATTAAGAAAGCAAAACCAGCGTCTTCAAAAGGAATCTACATCAAATCAGCTTTTATGACCTCAACAATGGGTCCGGCAGTAAAACTTGATACTGCAACACTGTAAATAAGATTTAAAAAAATCGCCTCAAATTAGGGCGGTTTTTTGTTATCCGGTGTGTGGATAACAGAATTCATACTCCGTGATAAACTAGTGTTAGGAGGACGTGCTAAGCGCGTCTTTTAATAATTATTCACGGGCTTGGCACACCAAGCCCCTACACGCTATGGATAATAAAAAAGCCTACCGCCCAAAATGGGATCACTATTTTATGACAATGGCTATGATGATAGCACAACGCTCGACTTGCGACAGACTGCTGGCCGGTTCCGTGCTTGTGCGTGATAAAAGAGTTATTGGAACAGGATATAACGGATCTCCATCGGGGCTCGATCACTGCGATGATGTTGGCCACTTAATGCACGAGGGACATTGTATTCGTACCCTTCATAGCGAAGAAAATACAGTTATTCAAGCTGCTAAACTTGGTATTATTACCGAGGGATCAACGCTTTATACCACTTACTCCCCCTGTTACCACTGCTTAAAGAAAATGATTGCAGCCGGTGTTAAAAGAATCGTAGTGGGTCAAATTTACCGCGATACCAGAATATTTGAGACTTGCATGAAAGCAGGTGTCCAGCTAGAAATCCATCAGCCAGATACAAAATGGCTAGATCATCTTACAGAACTTTACCAAACTGCACCGCGTGAAAAACTAGGCGATATTAAACCCGGTGACGCACATGTAGAAGACAGGACTTCGAGCCAAACATTTTAGTGTCTAAAACATCAAAATTATCTATTTCAACTCCGGAAACAAAGTCGATTCCCTCCCCGAAAATTATTGAATGAACTGTAATAAACATCTCATCAACGAGGTCGGCGCGTAAAAATTCAGCGTAGACTTCGGCGCCGCCGGCAACGGCGGCGCCTTTGAATCCTCTATTTTCAAGATCGGACAATATTTCAGCTGGACTTTTGTCTGTAAACTCAACTCCTCTTATTCCTTGACCCTTGTCCCCTGACCCTTGTCCCATTCTACGCGTCATCACAACCACCAACCGATCTTCAAATGGTTTACCGATTAACTCCCAAGTCTTTCGTCCAAGAATGACAACACCGGCATCCTTTGTTTTCTCTATAAAAAACTTCTTATCCTCGGCACAGGTCCAAGAATAAGAATTGTGTTCAGGGTATTTAGCTATCTTACCGTCCAATGTTAACGCAGCGATAATAAATGTGTTCATAAAGAAGCTTATAGCTTTTAGCGGTTAGCTATTAGATAAAAATTTTCAGTCCATCTAAGCTCGTAAACAAATGCGTATCAAGTCCAAACTTCATCGCCGATTCAATCACATCAGAATCATCATCGATACAAAGAATTTCATCTTTTTATACTTCTCTTCTACAAGAACCCCATCAACATCAAATAAAATTACTTTACATTTCATTCCCAAAAATATTACCATGTCCCTATAAATACCAAAAGGCTTCACATAAGTGCCGATCGGTCCTTACATGAAGCCTCATTTGCCCTACACTTCCTACCTCCCTACGGAATTCCGTGCCACTGAGTGACACGGATTCTAACTTCCTACCTACTCATCAAATCCTCTTTCCATAGCCTTTTGGCTCTGTCTAGCCTCGGCATCGGCCCGAGCCCAATGATACTGATTGTGGTCAACATATTTTAGCAGTCCCGCCTCTTCAATCCACGGCGCTCGGTTTTTGATTTCATTATGAATCACCTGACAAACTCGGCGATAGTTTGGATGCCCCTGAGGCACCGTTCGAAGCTCCAGCAAGTGTTGCGCTTCGCGCAAGTTCATTCCAATCATGAACCTGATTTTGTGCCCAAATAAAGTTACATACTCAGCAAACTGATCTCCTAATTCCCGTTCCAGATCGTTATACAAAGCTCTAATTTCTACTTCGAGCGCTCGGCAAGCATCACCCTCGCCAATAGCCTCAATGTCTTCGTGAATAACAAAACCTAAGTGTGGATTTGGTCTTTGCCACTGCATCATGCACATTCGGTGGCGGTGCAAGTCGCGAAACACGCCAAAGTCAGACACAATCTCGGTTGTCACATCATAGCCGTGCTCAAAGCCTCGCGGTGACCTGTCGCGTCTAATTGTCCTATTTCCCACAGCTCTGCCAAACATTCGAACGGCTGTTTCATATGGCAAAGATGCGATTGACTTAACCAGTGTTTGATAATCAGTCCGAGCATAAGGAAAATATGCTGATGCTAAAAGATGATGCATGGCCCTGGGCTCTGCCGAAACCAAACGAGGAATATCATGAAGTCTTACCTCATCAGTATTGCCTCCCCAGGCTGCGCATTCTGGCAGATACTTCTTTAAATCGTTTCTAATATCCTCGTCAGTATTTATCCAAAACCGTTCACCCTCAACACTGGCGCGCTTAACATATTTTGGAATTACTTTGTTTAATGTTGAGTGAAGTCTGTTAGCAATATCCTTAAACTCCGGGTGACGCGATGAATACAATCTTTTTAAGAGATGTTCGAAAGTGCGTCCGTTAGCTACCATGGCAACATTGGTAAGGGTTGCAGCTGGAAGCAAAATGCGACCGGTATCACAAGCACGAGTTCTGATATCAAAAGTATAAGACCGTTCAAATGCGCGTCTTTGCTTATCGTCATCAAGCTGATCAAACCGATACTTCTGAGGATCGTTTGGCTTAATTGCGTACTCGGTTTGCTCAATCGGTTTCAGCTTTTTGTAATAATCCTGAAGCTTAGTTGTTAAATCACTATAAAGCTCAAAACACCTGTCCATTAGGCTCACATAGCGATCTGAAAGCGGAGACGACATAATCGCAGGGTCGCGGTAGTAATACCAGTTTCCAGTAACCGGGTCTTTCTGATCATAAAGCACATAACGGCTGGACTGCTCAATAAAAGCTCCCAAACGCCTGTCTTCTATCATCTTGGTAGCCAAATTTGAGACAGAATTAAACAAAACGCTGGCACACTCCAGCTCTTGAACCGAGTCATCTCCGTATTGAATCAAAATCCGTTCAATCAACTTATCTAGCTTTCCTTCACGCAAACTCCCAACAGTAACTCCTAACTCTTCCGCCTCTTCGTTGGTTGTTACTAAAAACTCTTCCACTAAAACATCAATGACCGTTCCCGGTGCTCGACTCTGCCTGGCAAGCATGGCACCGATTAACCCAGACAACTTTTTGCCGTCGATTGCGGTTATATTACTTTCTGGCGAAAGAAAATATGGCCTGGCAATATCAAACACAGCTTTTTCTATAAACTGGCGATATGGCAAAACTACTCCATCGCCTAGCGCCACCATCTCGTCACTACTGAAAACCGTGCAACGATCATCAGCTGATATTTTCTTTAGATGCAATTGAAGGTCAGACATAGGAATTTTGAATTAAATTAACAACAGAGACTCCTGCGCAAGCATGGTACGCAAGAGTCCTCCGTGCAATTAGGTTATGAAAAAAATGAACTCCTTTCAATGCCTCATGTGGACAGTTTTTTTAGCGAGCCTTAAAACTCTGCTACCATTGGAGCGTATGAAGATCAAATTTAAAAAGCTCCACCCACTGGCCGTCACCCCTGAATACAAAACAGCTGGCGCCGCCGCATTTGACATCGGTTTGATTGAGGACATAAAAATCAGTCCGAGATCTTTTTTGAAAGTCAGAACCGGTCTTGTTATTGCCACACCTGAAAATCATGTTTTGATTTTAGCTTCGCGCAGTTCCAATCCCGTTAAAAAAGGAATTGATTTTGCAAACAGCATCGGAGTAATTGATTCTGATTATTGCGGACCAAATGATGAATTATTTTTGATACTTGAAAATATTACAGATGAAATTGTCGAACTACGAGCCGGCGATCGTGTTGCTCAAGGGATGTTTATTCCCGTAACCCGAGGCGAGTTTGAAGAGATGGATATAATAGAGTCAACCGACCGCGGCGGTCACGGATCAACAGGAAATTAATAAACACGAAATCTGAAATTCGAAATTAGAGACAGATCAGAATTTATAAATTACAAAATTAGTTGTGAGCTTCTGATTTCTAATTTGTTTAGGATTTAGTATTTCTAATTTAGTATTTTTGATATAATGCCCATATGCAGAAAATGACTGGAAAGTTCATCGTAATTGATGGAACCGATGGATCCGGTAAAGCAACTCAAACCAAATTATTAGTTGAACGGATGATGGCAGAGGGTATTCCGGTCAAAACTATTTCGTTTCCACAATATGGCAAAAAGAGCTGCGGACCAGTGGAAAAATACCTGTCAGGTAAATATGGGACAGCTGATGAAGTTGGAGCCAAGGCAGCCTCAATTCTATATGCCGTTGATCGCTTTGATGCTTCGTTTGAAATGAGACAAGATCTAGAAGCTGGCACGAATATTGTCGCTGATCGCTATGTTGGATCAAATCTTGGACATCAAGGTTCAAAAATTGAGGACTCAGATGAAAGAAAAGAATTTTACAAATGGAACCGAGAGCTTGAACATATTCTGTTTTCAATTCCGACTCCTGATGTAAATATCGTTCTGCATGTTCCAACTGCAACCGCAATTCAGTTAGCAAAAGATCGCGGTGGTTGGAAAGCTGACATTAAAACAGATATTCACGAAACAAATCCAGACCATCTACGAAAAGCCGAACAAACCTACCTGGAACTCACAGAACTTTTTGATGAATTTAAACTTGTTGAATGTGTAATAAATGAAAATTTAATGTCACGCGAAGATATACATAACAAAGTTTGGGAAATCGTAAAAAATATTCTAAATTCCTAATCTACAACCTAACCCCTAATTACTAATCCCTACAATAATCAAATATGCCAAATCTAATCTCGGTCGGACAAATCATCGACAAAACCTGGGAACATTATGTTAAACATTTCCAAATCTTAATGAAAATTTCCTTGTGGGCGCTTGTTGTTGCCGCTTTAATGCTCGTTCGAATTTTCATAATCCCAGAAGGTGAAACCTTAGTACTACTTGAGTGGATAAATAATGGAGTTCCAACGCTCGCGATTGTTCGGTTTATTGTAGGAGCTTTGATTTCACTTATTGCCATTCCAGTTATCGTCACCTGGATTTTCATGACACTTGTTCAAGCTATCCGCGATCAAGCAAATGGAAAACCAATTAAAATTAAAGCTATTCAAAAAAAATCTTGGAAAAACTTTTTCCGTTATGTTTTAGTGATACTCTTAAAAACATTAGTAATTTTAAGTCCACTTCTTTTAATGGTACCCGGTGTTTTGCTAACAATTTTCAACGAAGCGGCCGGATCAGGCTCCCTACTCGTGGTTGTTGCCTTAATTCTAATTACAGCCGGCTTAGTTGCCGCTCTTTACTTTGTTGTTAAATGGGGAATTGAGTTATCTTTTGCTGGATTTGAAATGCTCCTTACCGGAAAAAACAGTTTAAAGGCCTTAGCCGGATCACGCACACTGATAAAAGGTAGATATTGGAAAACACTTATCAGAATCTTAATTCCAAAAGTTGTTCTCGGAATCTTTGTGGTAATCGGTGAAATCTTAATTGCTTTTACATCAGTCTTAATTTCAGTTGCACTTTTCGATATTGGAGAATGGTTTGGGATTTATGGAAGCTTCATAATTATAACTTTGTTGGCAATGGCGCTCAGGATCCTTTACGTTCCAATATTTATCGTTGCTGATTACTTTATCTATGATAGCCTTAGAAAATCAAGATAAAAAACTTGTCGGCACCGCAAAGCTATTAAGTAATACCTGGAAAATATACAAGGAACATTACATACTAATTTTTGGTTATGTAGGTTGGCTTTTAGTTCCTTTCGTGATCCATATCTTGGTATCAATTACATTTAGCAAAGATATCATTAAAATCAGTTATTTTGTTACAACTATTGCAGAGATAATTTTAGCTCTTTGGGTAAGTGTGCTGCTAATCAGTGCCGTTCCAATTTTAAAACGCAAAAAGGTTCGTCACTTAAAAAAAATCAGCACTCGAAGTTGGAAACTGATAATTCCTTACTTCTTAACTTCAATCGTCTTTGGCTTTATCGTAGCTGCCGGAATAACCATGTTGATCATTCCCGGAATCATATTTTATACTTGGTTTTTGTTTGCAGAAACTGTCGTAGTTTTGGAAAAAAGCTCTATCCGAAAATCTTTTAAAACCAGCAAGGGGTTAGTTAAGGGTCGACTTTTAAAAATACTAGGACAATATCTTTGCGGTCAAATAGTAATCGCATTCATCTTTACGATCTTTATTGTGCTTGCATATTTGGCTCTTGGCCCACTTCAAGGTGTTAGTTTTGAAATGATGCTAAAGGCACCGCCCACTCTAATAGGCCAAGCAATTGAATACATTTTAACTTTAGTCTTTTTGCCAATAATTGTGATTTTTGAGACCCTTTTGTACTTAAGCGCCAAAGAGTCAAAATAATTGATTTTGTTGAAATCACATGTTAATATCAAAAGGCGGGAAAGTCCCGCCTTTGATTAATAGATTGTTAGAAATTAGACCAATAGACCGGTAGAATTCTATTGCTCCCAGGCAAAGCCTGGTCCGGCTACGCCGGATAAACTTCTAATCTCTAAACCTCTAATATTCTATGAAACTTCAACCAGTAATCGGCCTTGAAACGCATGTTCAGCTAAAAACAAAAACTAAGCTTTTTTGTAGCTGCAGCGCTCACGCAGAAAATATCAAACCAAACACTAATGTGTGCCCAATTTGCTTAGGACACCCCGGAGTGTTACCGGTTCCAAACGAACAAGCAGTACGCTGGGCAATTTTAATTGGGCTAGCGCTAGAAGGGACAATTGCCGATTATTCAAAATTTGATCGCAAAAATTATTTTTACCCGGATCTGCCAAAGGCCTATCAGATTTCACAGTTTGATTTACCAATTATGGAAAACGGTCAAATGATTTTAGATGTCCCCGGTGAAGATGAGCCGGTCAAAATTAGGATCGAACGCTTACACTTGGAGGAAGATGCTGCTAAAAATATCCATGGTGAAGACGTAAAAACTTATGTTGATTTTAATCGCGGCGGCACACCACTTTGCGAGATTGTAACAAAACCAGATATCAGAACCGCTGCGGAGGCTAAAGCTTATGTTCAAAAAATGAGACTACTAGTTAGAACACTGGGGGTATCCGACGGAGACATGGAAAAAGGTCAGTTGCGTTGCGATGTTAACATTTCACTTCGAGAAGTTGATAAAAACGGCACACCAATATCTGACAAACTGCATCCAAAAACAGAAATCAAAAATGTAAACTCTTTTAAATCAATCGAGCGAGCAATTGAATACGAAATTCAGCGCCAAACAAAACTATGGCTCATGAATACCCCGCCATCTGAAACGACTACCCGTGGTTGGAATGATCCTAAAATGCGAACCGAAGAACAGCGCACAAAAGAAGGATTCGCAGATTATAGATATTTCCCTGAGCCAGATATTGCGCCAATGATGCTCAAAGATATGGCCGATGAAATCAAGAATCAAATTCCAGAGCTTCCTGACGCTAAACGCGAACGCTTTGTAACTGAATATGGATTCAAAGCCGCAGACGCCAAGCAGATGATTGACGACCCAGCCCTGGCTGACTTTACCGAAGCTTCGATGAGCGAGCTGGCAGCCTGGCTAAAATCAAAACCGGAAATTGAAGAATATGATGTAATGGAATATACCAGGCGTTTGGCAAAAATGTTTGCTAGCTGGCTTTTGAACAAATTAATGGGATTAATGACTGAGCGAAAAATCGATATCAGAATTGCCAAAATCACTCCAGAAAACTTTGCTGAATTTATTGTAATGATTGCTGACAATAAAATTACCGGTGCTAAGGGCCTAGAAGTACTCAGCGCCATGCTAGACTCAGGAGCTGATCCAAGTCATGTGGTTGAAGATTTAGGCGCAACCAAGATGGAAGATTCAAATGAACTCGACATGATTATTGATAAAGTATTGGCCAGTAATCCAGAAGAGGTAATGCGCTACAAGGCTGGTGAAGAAAAGTTGGTTAAATTTTTATTAGGCCAAGTTATAAAAGAAAGCAAGGGCAACGCCGACCCAATGACCGCAGGTGATTTACTTGAGGAAAAATTGAAATAAGATTGAGCAAAAACACCGAGCAAACGCCCGGTGTTTTTTTATTTCAGAAACTTTTCAATTAACTCCATCGCCTCTTTTGAATCCTTTATCCATTTGATTCTATCATCACGTTTAAACCAAGTCATCTGGCGTTTGGCATAATGTCTGGAATCGCGTTTAATAATTCTGATAGCTTCTGCCAGACTAACCTCCCCGTTTAAGAACTGACAAATCTGCCTGTAACCAATTCCTGTCATTGACTTAACGCTACAACCATATTTTTCTTTCAAAGATCTGACTTCGTCGACTAGTCCTGACGCGATCATCTGATCAACCCGATCGTCGGTCCGTTTGTAAAGCTCTTCACGATTAACCAAAATTCCAATTTGAAGAACTTCGAATTTTGGCTCCACCGCTTTGTCGCCTTCAAAATCAAAATTATCAACTAAACCTTGGATATATAATCCGGTTCCACCAGCGATTATTGGCAATTTTCCTCGTTCGAGGATATCGGCAATCTTAGATTCCGCGAACTCTTTAAAATTATAGGCCTGAAAATGTTGATCTGGACTTACAAGATCAAAACCCCAGTGGAGGACGTCATCAACAACCTGTCCCCTCTTAAACACCGGCTTAGCTGTTCCAATATTCATTTCCTGATAAATTGTGCGAGAATCAGCGTTAATCACCTCTCCGTTCAATTTCTTAGCAACCTGAAGCGCCAAACCAGTCTTTCCACTAGCTGTTGGTCCCAGTATTGCTATGATTTTTGGTTTTTTCATAACCTGCCTAGCCATATTAGTGACGATCGTCACTAATATGGCTGAACATTGATAATACTCTTCAAATACTAGCCAAAATTCTAGCTAATTTCTGAGTTTTCCACAACCGGTTAAAATCCTCTTGTATATTCAGTCAAACCCACGTAAACTTGGCATATAAGCATAAAATCAATACATATGGGATTAAGAGAAACTTTTGCCAGTTGGTTTGGTGGTGATCGATCGCATCAAAAAACTTCAGTAGATATGGGCATACCAAGCGCAAAAGATCGCGTTAATAATTCTTTCTCAACAACAGGCGCAACTCGAAGAGACGCCCTTAGCGCCGAGGTTGCAAGAATGAGAGAACAGGTCGACGCGCAGAATACAAACACAGCACGAGCCGATGCCAGAGATGAAGCTCGTGATCAAGCCGCTTAAAAAAATTATTGATTCGTTTAATAAAACATTATGGGATTTTTGAAAAGACTATTTGGAGGGATGAACGACATGCCACAAGGAGACGAAGAAGAGGTAGAAGAAACAATGGCCGAAGAATCAGAAGAAGAAGCAGTAGAAGACATTGTTTAAAAAATAAAAACAACGCGTTCAATAATCGAGTGCGTTGTTTTTTTGTTAAAATTTCTAAATCTCTTCCCGGTTCGTACGGGCGTATTGCAATACGCCTCTACAGAGGCATCTTCCCTGCCTTCTGCGCCTCTTCAACAATTTTGTCTTGGGCGATAATCAAATCATCAACTTGACCAAAAACATTGATTTTCAAATCATTACCGGCAACTTCTTTTTCACCAACAACAATTGTCCATGGCACTTTCATCTGGGCGGCTGCCCTGATTTTTTTACCAACCGTTTCCGTGCTGCTATCAATATCAACTCTGATATTGACATCAACTAATTTGGCTTTCAGCTCTTTTGCAAAATCGATATAATCATCAGAAACTGGCGCGATTCTAATTTGCTCTGGTGCCAACCACATCGGGAATGCTCCGGCGTAATGTTCAATCATTACTCCCATAAAACGCTCAACTGATCCTAAGATTGCCCGATGGAGCATTACTGGGCGTTCGCGACCATTTTTCTCATCAACATATTCAAGCTCAAATCGTTCCGGAAGATTAAAATCAAGCTGAACAGTTGCCAACTGCCACTCGCGACCAATAGCGTCAGTAGCAATAAAATCAATCTTTGGGCCGTAGAAAGCCGCCTCTCCCGGTGCTGTTACATAGTCTTTGCCTAGCTCTTTTAAAAGATCTTCCAGCATTCCCACTGATTTTTTCCAAACTTCTTTCCCGCCCAAATATTTATCCATATTGTCTTCATCATGAATAGACAACCGAATGCTTAGCGGCATTTCAAAAGCTGCGTAGAACTTAGTAATAATTTCATAAAGAGATTTCGCCTCATCTTTTACCTGACTCATCATACAGAAGACATGAGCGTCATCCTGAGTGATAGATCGCACACGAGACAATCCCTGTAATTGTCCGGTATTTTCATCTCGATAAACCTTAGTAACTTCACTATATCTAATTGGTAAATCACGATAACTTCGCATTCTTGAAGCGTAGATTTGAGTATGATGTGGACAGTTCATTGGCTTCATTACAAAAACCGTATCTGTTTTGTCGCTATGAACTTTAAAAATATCATCAGCAAATTTATCCCAGTGACCTGATACTTTATAAAGATCCGACTTGGCAATGTGTGGAATATCAACCTTAGTGTAGCCGTATGGTTTCATTATCTCCCAAACAAAGCTAGTGAGTTGCTCACGCATTACTGTTCCGCGTGGAGTGAAAAGCGGTAAACCCGGACCAACTAAATCTGAAAAAGCAAAAAGATCGAGTTCTTGACCAAGCTTGCGATGATCACGCTTTTTAGCTTCTTCCATCATCTTTTCATAAGCATCAAGATCTTCCTTAGTTTCAAAGCAAAGACCATAAATGCGTTGCATCTGTGGATTCTGATCATTACCACGCCAATAAGCTCCAGCAATTTTTGATAACTTAAAAGCGACAATTTCTGAAGTATTGGCAACATGTGGCCCGCGACAAAGATCGGTAAACTCCCCAGTTTTATAAATTGTGGCTACCTCGGGGTTATTGATATCAATATCCGCACTTTCATCTTCGCCGAATTTTGTAGTCCCTTTTGTTTTAAGATCATACAAAAGCTCAACCTTAAAATCTTGCTTCATCTTTTTGAATAATTCGATTCCTTCGTCCAAACTTAATTCTTCTCGAATCATCTCATGCTTTTGATTTATGATCTTCTGCATCTCTTTTTGAATAGCCTTCAGATCTGTTTCCGATAATGTTTTATCAAGTGAGATATCATAATAAAAACCATTGTCGACCACAGGACCAACTCCAAACTTTGCGTCTGGATACAATTTTTGTACAGCTGCTGCTAGTACATGAGCACAAGAGTGTCTCATTGCGTGTAATTTTTCATTCATATGCTTTGTTAAAAAATAGGGGAATGTATAAAATCTGCCACCTGAAAACTGCTCTTTCTATGTAAGTTAAGCCATAATTCTGTCATGGTTGGTGTGTAACTAATAACTGCCACCAAATCTATGCCAAAATTGTTGTTTTGTCCGGCTTGCGGACACGGTCGTTCATGGTCGATCCGACG
>Ga0210044_10000213_pt1 | contig 85734 bp, 65 predicted proteins | sample CryGey13umfilter_2_FD_183959 | JGI IMG/M metagenome (GOLD analysis project Ga0210044, IMG submission 183959) | Groundwater microbial communities from aquifer in Utah, USA - Crystal Geyser 4/9/14 3 um filter (SPAdes) (version 2) | ecosystem: Environmental > Aquatic > Deep subsurface >... | reverse complement strand
TTCCCGTTCCGCGTCCGTGAGGTGAACGACATACTTCTTTTCCATGGCAGCCCTCCTTGGCTGCCCATAGTTTCCCACGTCTCTCCGGCCCTGAACACCATAATTCGTAAGCCTGACTATGCACTAGTCCTCCAGCAGGATTTCCCGCTTGCGCAGGTAGGCCAGGACCTGCTCGACGCAGGCGGCCACGTCGTGCTTGTCGGTCTCGACCACCAGCTCCGCGTTCTCGGGAGCCTCGTAGGGAGCGCTGATGCCGGTGAACTGCGGGATCTCGCCGGCGCGGGCCTTCTTGTACAGACCCTTGGGATCGCGGTTCTCGCATTCCTCCAGGGAGCACTTGGTGTAGACCTCGATGAACTTGCCCTCGGGGGTGATGTCCCGAGCGGTCTTGCGGTCGACGATGTAAGGGGAGATGAAAGCCGTCAGGCAGATGGTGCCCGCATCCATCATCAGCTTGGCCACTTCGCCGATGCGGCGGATGTTCTCGGTGCGGTCCTCGGGGCTGAAGCCGAGGTCGCGGTTCAGGCCGAAGCGGATGTTGTCCCCGTCCAGGATGTAGGTGTGGGCACCCTTCTTGAACAGGGCCTGCTCCACGGCCTGGGCCAGGGTGGACTTGCCGGCGCCGGACAGGCCGGTGAACCACAGGATGGCGGCTCCGTGGCCATTGAGTTCGGAGCGGTGCTCCTGGCTGACGTTACCCTCGGTGTAGGTAATATTCTTGCTCTTGATTTCACGGCTCATGACGGAATCCTTCTCCCCCGGGGCCACAGCCGGCCCGTTAGAATCGAGACGCCCGGGTTCTGTTTCCCGGGCATGGCAAAGGCCGCCCTGTGCGGCCCGCGCAGGACAAGCTAACGCTCCCCCGCCCCAGACGCAAATATCGACACGATCGGACCGGAATTGAACGAAATCAGGAAGCGAGGGCGTCCCGGGCGGCGTCGGCGTCCTTGGCGAGTTGGGCGGTGAGCTCGGCGACGTCGCTGAACTTGCGTTCGGGACGCAGCCGCTCGACCCAATCCACCTTGACGATGCGGCCGCGCAGGTCGCCGGCAAACTTCAGCAGGTGGGCCTCGATGCGCGCAATGGCCAACCCGTCGGGGTTGAACGTGGGCACGTGTCCGAAGTTGAGCATGCCCCCGAAGACGGTCCAGTCCTGGGCGTCGACGCTCAACAGCTGCCCGTCGCGATCCACTTCCGGCAGGGTGCCGGCCACCCGATCCAGCACACCCTCGCTGCCGGGGTCGGCCGCGTCGCTGGGCACGCTCACCCGTACGGCGTACACCCCGCCTGCGGGCAGCAGCTTCATGGGGTCGAGGGCCTCGATGTTGGCCGTGGGGTAGCCGATGGTGCGCCCGCGCCCGTCCCCCGGCACGACCTGACCCCACAGGGCGTACGGCCGGCCCAGCATGCGGGCCGCCCGGCGGGGGTCACCCGCGGCCAGGGCCGCCCGGATGGCCGAGCTGCTGACGATCTCCTGCCCGTCCCGGACCGCATCCATGACCTCCAGCCCGAACCCCAGCTCCCGGCCCAGTTCGCCCAGGGTGGCGACGGTTCCCAGCCGGTGGTGGCCCAGGTGGGTGTCGCAGCCGGCCACCAGATGCTTCATGCCCAGGTAGTCGACCAGGAAGCGCTCGACGAAGGTGCGGTAGTCCAGGCGGGAAAGCTGGGGACAGAAATCGGCCGCCACCACGGTCTTGCAGCCCAGCTCCGCCAGCACCGAAAGCTTCTCCCGCCAGGTGGTCAGCAGGAAGGGTTCGGGGTCCTTCTCCAGCACCAGGCGCGGGTGCTGCTTGAAGGTCCAGATGGCGGCGGCCTCCAGCCCCAGCCGGGCGCGGGCCGCCTGGGCGGCGTGGATCAGAGCCTGGTGCCCGCGGTGCAGGCCGTCGAAGCTGCCCAGGGTCAGGGCGCAGGGCGGAAGCTTGGGACCGCGGTTGCCGATGCTGCCGTCGATGAGTTCGTCGATGTATTCGCTGGTCAGACGGATCAGCCGCATCAGACGTCCTTTCGTCCCACCACCGCCGCCAGGCGGGGCAGTCCGGTCCCGGGTTCGAGCTCGCCCACGGCGATCAGTGTACCATCGGGGGACAGCATGGTGAAGCGACCGTCCACCGCATCGGGGGTTTCCAGGCGCTTGAGCCAGACCGGCAGGGGTTGCCCCCCGTCCAGCACGGTGCGGGTCTCGGCGGCGGTCATTTCCAGGCGCGGCAGGTGCGGCAGGGCGCGGTCCAGGGGCAGCAGCCTCTCGCCGATCTGGTCGGCATCCAGGGGCATGACGTCGCAGGCGCCCTCCACGGCGAACGGCCCCACCCGGGTGCGGCGCAGGGCCCGCAGATAGGCGCAGGATCCGCAGGCACGCCCGATATCACGCGCCAAGGAACGAATGTAAGTTCCACTACCACAGTCGATTTCCAAATCAACCTCATACAGATCATCAAGCCAGCGGGAGCCGGTCATCTGCAGACGGGAAATGGTCACGGTGCGGGCGTCGGGCTCGGCAACGCCCTGGCCGGCCCGCGCGAGGCGGTGCAGGGTCTGCCCGTCGCGCTTGAGGGCCGAAAAGATCGGCGGCACCTGTTGGATCTCCCCCGTGAAGCGCGGAAGAACCACAGCCACCCGGTCGGGGGAGGCGGGCGGCTCAGCACCGGCCACGATCTCGCCCTCGGCGTCGAGGGTGTCGGTCTCGGCCCCGAAGCGCAGGGTGGCGCAGTAGGTCTTGTCCTGATGCAGCAGGAAGGGCGAAAGACGGGACCCGCGGCCCACCAGGACGATGAGCAGGCCGGTGGCCAAAGGATCGAGGGTGCCGGCGTGACCCACGCGGAACTTGGGCTCGCCGCGGGGCGGGCGGCCGCCAGCGGCGTTCAGCAACGCCTTGCGGACCCGGCCCACCACCGAGAAGGACGTCACGTCGCGGGGTTTGTCGGCCAACAGAATGCCGTCGGGCAGATTTGCCATCAGTCCAGGGTGCCCACCAGATCGGCCACCAGGGTGTCCAGGATGTCGTCGCGCTCGCCCTCCAGGGTGCAGCCGGAGGCCTGCTTGTGGCCCCCTCCCCCGTAGCGGGCGGCGACCTGCTGCACGTCACCCTCGCCGCGCACACGCAGGGAAGCGCGCCAGACGCCGGGCTCGGTCTCCTTGATGAAGGCGATCCGTTCGACCCCGTCCACCGCGGTGGCGATGTTCACGAAGCCCTCGGTGTCGGACAGCGTGCCGCCGGTCTCGGCCAGCATGGCCCGGTCGGCCACGACGGTGAGAACGCGGCCGGCATGGTGATAGGTGAAGCTGTCCAGCACCTTGCCCAGCAGGGCCAGACCCGCGGGCCGGTAGCGGTGCATGGTGGTGCGCGAAACCCAGGCGACGTCGACGCCGACGGCCGTCAACCGGCGCGCCAACTCGAAGGTCAACGGGTGGGTGTTGGAGAAGCGGAAGCCGCCGGTGTCGTTGATCAGACCGGCGTAGATGTTGGTCGCCATGTCCAGCGTGAGTTCGAACGGCTCGCGATCCGGCCCCGGTTTCCGGCCCAGGGTGGTGACGACCTGGTGGATAAGGGTGCAGGTGGAACAGCTGCGCGGCTCGAGCCAGCCGGGCTCGGGGCCTTTGCGCCCGCTAACCAGGTGGTGGTCGACGCACACGCGGTTCTCGATGCCGGCCAGGATGTCCTCCAGCGGCCCGGTGCGGTCGATGCGGTGGCAGTCCACCAGCACCAGGGTGTCGGGGGCCTCGTCGGCCAGAAGCTGGGCGGCCTTGTCGCTGGTCACGACGCGGTCGTAGCCGGGCAGATCCGTCAGACCCAGCGCGGGATCCTCATACCCCACCACGCGCACCTCGCAGCCCAGGGCCTCCAGCCCCATGGAAAGGGCCAGCGCGGCGCCGATGGCGTCGGGGTCGGGGTTGAAGTGCGGCACCACCCAGGCCCGTCGGGCGGCGCGTAAGGCGTCGAGCAGTTCGGCCGGCGGGGTGATGTCGTCCAGGGTCAGCTTGCGCATGCGGTCCTCCTCGGTCTCGAACTCGCCCTGGGAGGCCAGGTCCTCCAGCAGGTCGTCGATCTGCAGGCCGCGCTGAACCGAATCGTCGAACACGAATCGCAACGCCGGGGCGTGGCGCATGCCCAGGGTCCGCCCCAGTCGCCCCTGCAGGAACCCGCGGGCCTTCTTCAACCCGGCAAAGCTCTTGGACTGCTCCTCCTCGTCGCCCAGAACCGAGTAGAAAACCTCGGCGACGGAATGGTCCCGGTTCAGCTTGACCCGGGTAAGGGTCACGAACCCCACCCGCGGATCCTTGACCGCGATCTGCAACAGATCGCTGAGGACCTTGAGGATGGAGTTGTTCATCTTGTTGGTGCGGTAGGGATCCATGGGCGTCCTTCGGGTTCATGCGGCTCGGCCACCAAGGCCGGAAAAAGAAACCGCTTCGGTGAAGCGGGAATGCGCTGGCGACTCTTGGGTCAAGATAATCCGGAAAGGGCGCCGGGTAAACCCCGGAGCGGTGATCCGGGCAAATGGGCGGTGGTGCGGACAGGGACCTGTCGGTGGGTGTGCGCAAGGAACCGGGATGTCCTCGTGGCTGAGCCCCTGCGGATTACCCGGTTCCTTGGGCACACCCAGCCGACAGGAGCCAGCACCGCGCACGCGTCATTTGACCAGGATCATGCGCTTGGTGGCGTTGAAGAGTCCGGCGCCAGCCCTCTCGCAATCAGCAGGAAAAGGAGAATCCGTCGCAGCGGTAAACCCTCGGGAAATGTTCGCATACGGCACAATCATACCACAAAGCGCAGGCGCAACACCACTCGGCGAGCTCGTGAGCTTCCGCCTGGGAATAAAAAAGGTGCCGGGTAATCCGCAGGGGCGAAGCCCCGAGGACATCCCGGCACCATTTTTATTCCCAGGCGGAAGGCTTACAGCTCGGTCCGCTCTATCTCCTCGATCTCATACGCCTCCAGGATATCGCCAACCTGGATGTCGTAGAAGTTCTGCAGGCCGATGCCGCACTCGTAGCCGGTGGCCACTTCCCTCTGGTCGTCCTTGAAGCGCTTGAGCGAGTTGACCTTGCCCTCGAAGACCACGACCTCGTCGCGGACCAGGCGGGCCATGGAGTTGCGTTTGATGACGCCGTCCAGGACCATCGACCCGGCCACCTGCCCCGTCTTGGGGATGGTGAAGACCTGCCGCACCTCGGCGCGGCCCGTGGAGACCTCGCGCTGGATGCTGCCCAGCAGACCGGCCATGGCCTTCTTCAGGGTGTCGACGGCCTCGTAGATGATGTCGAAGACCTCGATGGTCACGTGGTGCTTGGTCGCCAGCTCGCGGATGGCGCTGCCGGGCCGCATGTGGAACCCGATGATCATGGCGCCGGTGTTGTCGGCCAGCAGCACGTCCGACTCGCTGACCGCACCCACGGCCTTGTACACGATCTTGACCTGCACCTCTTCGGTGTTCAGCTCCATGAGCTGGTCGGCCAACGCTTCCACCGAACCGGCCACGTCGCCCTTGATGATGATGGGCAGTTCCTTCAGATCGCCGGTGGTCATCATCTCGGCCAGGTTCTCCAGGTCGATGACCTGCTTGGGACCGATCAGCTGCTGCTGCCGTTGCAGGCTGCGTCGCTTGGCCGCCATCTCGCGGGCCTCGCGTTCGCTCTCCAGCACGTAGAAGCGGTCGCCGGCCTGGGGCACGTCGTGGGAACCGAGAACCTCGCAAGGCTCGCCGGGCTTGACCTCCACCAGGGGCTGCCCGCGTTCGTCCAGGATGGCGCGCACGCGGCCGTCGGTCATGCCCACCAGGAAGGTGTCGCCCACCTTCAGGGTGCCCTGGTCGATGAGCACGGTGAACACCACGCCGCGGCCGGCCTCCTTCTTGGCTTCGATGACGGTACCGCGGGCGGCGCCCTTGGGGCTGGCCTTCAGCTCCAGCACCTCGGCCTGCAGATGCACCAGCTCGAGCAGCTTCTCGATGCCGATGCCCTTCTTGGCCGAGATCTCGGCGAAGAGGTCGCTCCCGCCGAACTCCTCGACGGTGATGCCGTGCTGCAGCAGCTCCTGCTTCACCCGGTCGGGGGCGGCGTCGGGAAGGTCGATCTTGTTGACCGCCACGATCAGGGGCACGCCGGCCGCCTTGGCGTGGCTGATGGCCTCGACGGTCTGCGGCATCACGCCGTCGTTGGCCGCGACGATCAGGATCACGATGTCGGTAACCTGGGCGCCGCGCGCGCGCATGGCCGTGAAGGCGGCATGGCCCGGGGTGTCCAGGAAGGTGATCGGTCCACCGTCGGTCTGCACCGTGTAGGCGCCGATGTGCTGGGTGATGCCGCCGGCCTCGCCGGCGATCACGTTGGTCTTGCGGATGTTGTCCAGGAGCGAGGTCTTGCCGTGGTCGACGTGGCCCATGACCGTCACCACCGGGGGCCGGCTGGTCAGGTCCTCCTCCTTGACCTCGTCCTGCTCGAGAACCTCTTCGCCGTATTCGGTGAGGAATTCGACCTCACGATCGAATTCGGCGGCCAGCACCTCGATGTGGTCCTTCTCCAGGCGCTGGTTGATTGTCGCCATGATGCCCATGCCGAACAGCTTGGCGATCAGCTCCTGGCTGCGCACCTGCAGCTTCTCGGCCAGCTCCTGCACGGTGATGAACTCGGTGAGCCTGAGCACGCTGGTTTCGACAACCACTTCTTCCTCTTCGCCCACGCCGCCCTTGCGACGCTTACGCTTCCCGCGTCCACCGTCCAGCTCGGCCATGGTCTGCTTCAATTGGCGCTCCACCTCGGCTTGGTCGACCTTCTTCTTCTTCTTCCGCGTGCGTCCCTTGCGGGAGGACGTCTCGCGCTCGGCTGCTTCGTCCTGGCGACGCTGGATGGCGGCCTTGATGGAATCGCGGACCGATTCGTTGCTGACGGGGGCCTCGGCGGCGGCCGGCTTGCGAACCTTGGGCGCGGGCCGGATGACGTCGCCGATCTTGAAGCCGTCGTTTTTCTTGGTGCCCAGACCGGCCAAACGATCAACCGGTTCCGGCGCTTCCTCGGCGGCGGGTTCGGCCGTTTCCGGCTCGGCCTCTTCGGTCGCGTCCTCGGCCTCGACGAACGGCGATTCGGACGTCTCGGTTTCGGTCTCGGTTTCCACGGGCGACTCGGCGTCGACCTCAGGGGCCGGCGGCGCGACCACCGGTTCTTCCTCCTCGACCTCCGCCTTGGCCTTGGCCACATCCGCCTTCTTCACGATGCGGGTGCGGGCGTGCTCGTTGCGCTTGGCTTCGAGGTCGGCCTCCTGGCGCTCTTTTTCCTCGCGCTTGCGGGCCGCATCCTCGGCCTTGGCCTTTTCGACCTCTTCCTTGGCACTCAGGGCGGCCTTGGCCACCTTGGTCATGGTGCCGGCCTTCTTGATGACCACCACCTGGGGCTTGGCCGGAGCTTTCTTCTTCTTGGCGACCTTCTTCTTGGGCGCCTTCTTCTTGGGCTCGGGCTCTTCCTCGGGCTGCGGCCGCTCCAGGGGCTTGAGAGCCGCCACGTCCTTGAGCTGGTCGGGGTTCAGCCCGTGGGCCTTGGCGTAGTTCTCCCTGGCCAGTTCCCGTTTGCGCTGGAAGACGGCTTGCACACGGTCCACATCGTCGTCCTCGACCACGCTCATGTGGCTCTTGACCTGGACCTTCATCTTCTGCAGAAGATTCATGATCTGCTTGCTGTCGACACCGTAGTGCCGACCCAATTCGTAGACCCGCAGCTTCTTCGCCAAAACCAACTACCTCCAGCCCTGCCTGAGCAGGCTTGAGCGGCCGTTTGCCGCAATGCGCACTACGCTTCCAATCCCAATTTCATGATTCCGGCCCGAAAACCCGAATCATACAGACCCGTCACCGCCACCTTGTCCCGACCCATGGCTTCCCCCAGGCGGGAACTGTCCAGCGGCAGGGTCAAAACCTTCACCCCGGGCCACCCGTCCACCTGTCGTCGCTGGGAAGGGCCCATGTCCCGGGCCACCATCACCAGCGCGTCGCTGCGACGATGGGCCATGCGCTCCACGGCGCTGAATCCCACCTCGAGCTTGCCGGCCCGGCGAGCCAGGCCCAGCAGTTTCAGCACTTCGGCCGCAGGGTCGGACCCCGTGGCGCCATCATGCGGATCGCCGGCAGTCATCAGGCCTCGGGCTCCTTCGGCTCATCAGACTCATCGGACTCTTCCGAATCTTCAATCTCTTCGGCAGCCGCTTCGTCCGCAGCTTCCGGTTCGGCTTCGGCATCCTCGGTCGGGAGATCCTTGAACAGTTCCCCTTCCTCGGGGGCTTCCACATTGTGTTCGGTGAGCTCCACGTCCTCCTCGGCGACCGGCTCGTCCATGGCCGATTCATCGAACAGGGGCAGCTCCTCTTCGGCCTGCTGCGCCAGTTCCTCTCCGACCGCATTCTCGATCATGCGGTTCAACTCGTTGAGGGTCACCGCGGCGGTGGCGCGCAGACCCTCGGCCTGCTCGGCGTCCATCCCCTCGATGCCCTCGAGCCGCTCCGGATTGGCGCGGGCCAGGTCCTCGATGCTGAGGATGCCCACGGCCTCCAGGAGCACGAGCAGTTCGTCGGTCACGCCCTCCATCTCGCCCAGCTTCATGGACATCTCGTTGGTGACACGCTGGCGGGTGTTGTACTCGCGCGTGCTGACCAGATCGATCTTCCACTCGGTGAGCTTGGCGGCCAGGCGGACGTTCTTGCCCTCCTTGCCGATGGCCTTGCTCAGCTGGTCCTCGTTGACGACCACCGTGGCTTCCTTGGCGTCCCGGTTGAGGATGATGTTGTTCACGATGGCCGGACTCAGGGCGCGTCCGATGAGCAGGCTGGGTTCGGCGCTCCAGGGCACGATGTCCACCCGTTCGCCGGCCAGTTCGCGGGTCACCGCCTGCACGCGACTGCCCTTCATGCCCACGCAGGAGCCGACCGGGTCGACCCGGTCGTCGTTGCTCAGCACGGCGATCTTCGAGCGCGTGCCCGGTTCGCGGGCCACGGCCTTGATCTCGACGATGTTTTCCTGGATCTCGGGCACCTCTTGGTGGAACAGGGCCTTCAGGAAGCCCGGATGGCTCCGCGAGAGGATCACCTGGGGCCCCTTGGCGCTGTCCAGAACCTCGGTGATGAAGGCGCGCACGGTCTTGCCCTGGTGCAGCTTCTCGCCGCGGATCTGTTCGCGGTAGGGCATCAGGGCCTCGGTGCGGCCCAGGTTGACCAGCACGTTGCCGCGGTCGACCTGCTGAACCGTGCCCACGATGATCTCGTTGACCCGGTCCTTGTATTCCTCGAAGATCTGGGCGCGCTCGGCTTCCCGGACTTTCTGGACCAGGATCTGCTTGGCCACCAGGATGGCGTTGCGGCCGAACTCCTCCAGCGGCAGTTCCCAGCGCACCTCGTCCCCGATCTCCACCTCGTCCCCGAACTCGATGCGGGCTTCCTCCAGGTCGATGTCGGTATCCGGGTCGTCGACCTCCTCGACCACGGTTTTGACCTGCTCGACGACCATCTCGCCGGTTTCAGGATCAACCCGGGCGTCGATGTTGGCCTCGGTCCCCAGCTTCTTGCGCGCAGCCGACTGCAGACCCGCCTCGAGGGACTCGATGATGACGGCCTTGTCGATGTTCTTTTCCCTGGTGATCTGACTCAGGGCGTTCATGACGTTGTGATCCATGACGAGTTCTCCTGCGCTCCAGCGGGGAGCGGCGGCTCAGGCGTCGGAATTTCCGGACGCGTCGTCCTTCTTCCTACGGGGCCGGGCTTTCCGGCCGGCCTTCTTGTTTTTCGCGCGCTCGGCGCGGCGCTCATCCTTGCGCCGCCGGCGGTCGGCGTTGATCAGTTCCTGCGGGTCGAAATCGGCATCGAGATTGCCTTCCAGGACCCGTCCCACCTTCACCGTGACCGGCTCGGCGTCTTCGCCCGGCGGGGTCACTTCCAGGGTGTCGCCCTCCGCTTTGGTCAGCACGCCCTTGACGCGAACGGAACGCTCACGGCCGGAAACCTTCAGGTCCACCTTCTGCCCCACCACGGCGGCAAAGTGGTCCGCGGTGCGCAGAGGCCGCCGGATGCCGGGCGAAGAGACTTCCAGGACGTAGCGGTCATCGACCAGATCGGCCTGGTCCATGACGATGCTCACGGTACGCGAGGCTGCTGCCACCTCGCCCAGGGAGATGCCGTCGGGAGTGTCGACGGAGATGCGGATCTGCAGACGGCCACCGCCCCGGAAAATGCGCACGTCCAGCAGGGAATAGCCCTCCCGCGCCAGTTCCGGCTCCAGCAGGGCCAGGACCTTGCGTGCCAGTTGCCGGGGGTTTTCCGGTTGCCGGGGGTTTTCCTGCGCATCCACCAGCGGTGAGACCTTCCTCTCAACAAAAAAAGTGGGCTTTAGCCCACTCCTGACGATCCACCCGTTCAGGGGGATGGGGAGATGCGCGGAATATAGCGTTTTTCCCGTATTTTTGCAACCGGAAAGTTCCCCCCCCCCCTACCCGGCCTGGAAGGGAGCAAGGCGCGCGTAGGCTTCCTGCAGGGCGAGCCGGACCGGGGCCGAGGTGGGAGCGGCCAGATCGGGGTCCGACTCCAGCAGATTCTGGGCGTCGTCGCGGCACATCCGCACCAGTTCATTGTCGCGCAGAGGGTTGGCCAGACGGAAGCCGGGCGCCCCGTGCTGGCGGAGCCCCCAGGCGTCTCCGGGGCCGCGCAGCCGCAGGTCCTGTTCGGCCAGGGCGAAGCCGTCGGCATGGTCGGCGAAGAAGCGGATCCGCTCGAAGCTCTCCTGGCCGACGAAGCGGTCGCACAGCAGCCAGCAGGTGGAAGCGGCCTGCCCCCGGCCGATCCGGCCGCGCAGCTGGTGCAGCTGAGCCAGCCCGAACCGCTCCGGGTGGTGGATGACCATGGCCGTGGCGTTGGGGACGTCCACCCCCACCTCGATCACCGTGGTGGCCACCAGAACCCGGGTTTCCCCGTTGCGGAAGGCGGTCATGGCCGCGTCCTTCTCGTCGCCCTTCATGCGCCCGTGCAGCAGGCCCACCGGAACGTCGGGGAAAATCTCCGCCTGCAGGCGGTCGTGTTCGGCGGTGGCGGCCTTGAGGTCGGTGCCCTCGGTTTCCTCGATCACCGGATAGATGACGTAGACCTGATGACCGGCTTTCAATTCCCGGCGGCAGCCCTCCCACATCCCCTGTTCCCCCTTGGCGTCCACGCGCGTGGTGGTGATGGGGCGGCGGCCAGCCGGCAGCTCGTCGATGAGCGAAAGGTCCAGGTCGCCGTACAGGGTCAGGGCCAGGCTGCGGGGAATGGGCGTAGCGCTCATGACCAGCAAGTGGGGCAAGGGTCCCGTCCCCGCCGCGGCGCTGCGTCCCCGCTGCTGCACGCCGAAACGGTGCTGCTCGTCCACGATGGACAGCCCCAGGCGCGGCAGCAGCACGTTCTCGCCGATCACCGCGTGGGTCCCCACCAGCAGGTCGATCTCACCGGCGGCCGCTCCGCGCAGGATGGCGCGGCGCTCGGCCGCGGGGGTCGAACCGGTCAGGGTCTCCACGTTCACCTGCAGCGGCTCGGCCAGGTGTCGCAGGGTGTGCCCGTGCTGTCGGGCCAGCACTTCGGTCGGCGCCAGCAGGAGGGCCTGATGCCCCTGCTCGATGACGAAAAGGGCGGCGATGAAGGCCACCAGGGTCTTTCCCGACCCCACGTCGCCCTGCAGCAGGCGGTGCATGGCCCGGCCGGAGCGCATATCGGCCAGGATCTCCGCCAGCACCCGGCGCTGGGCACCGGTGAGGGTGAAGGGCAGGGCCTCCACCAGGCGACGGGTCAGGTCACCCGGCTTGTCCAGGCGCAGCCCGGCCTCCTTCTGCCGCGACAGACGGCGCACCGCCATGAGCACCTGGACCAGGAACAACTCCTCGTACACCAGCCGTCGCCGGGCCTGTTCCAGCACCGCGGCATCCGCGGGAAAATGGATCTGCCTCAGCGCTTCGGCGCGCCCGAGCAGCCCGCGCCGCCGCATCAGACCCGGCGGCAGGGATTCGCTCAGCCCCGGCCCGGTCCTCTCGATAGCCTGGTTGACCAGGGCGCGCAGCCAGTGCTGACCGATACCCGCAGTCAGGCCGTAGACCGGAACCATGCGCCCGGTGTGCAGGTGGGCCGTCCCGCCATCGGCCTCCGCATCCGCGTCGCTCCCGGGGCCGGTCAGCAGTTCGTAGTCCGGGTGAACGAGTTGCCAGCGCCCCTGGTGCCGCTGGGGCATGCCGCTGGCCATGACCCGCAGGCCGGCGCGGAAGGCCTTGAGGATGTGGGGTTGGTTGAACCAGACGCAGAACACCACACCGGTGTCGTCCCCGATGGTCACCGTCTGCAGGGAACGCCCGCCGCGGGTCCGCCGTTGCCCGCAGGTCAGCACCTCTCCCTGAACGGTGGCCTCCTTGCCGGCGGCCAGCCCGTTCATGGCCTGGCAGGAGGTGCGGTCGAAGTAGCGCCGGGGGTAATGGGCCAGCAGATCCCCCACGGTGACCACGCCCAGCCGGGCCAGCGCGCGCGCGCGAGCCGGCCCCACCGAGCGGAGGAATTGCACCTGGGTGGTCAGGTCGACGCCGGCGGTCATGACCCCAGCCCTTTCCCGGGCAAACCCGGATTCTCCCCATCCGGCCCAAGGTCACCGAAAGCGGGAAGTCGATCCCTGCAGAGAAAAACTTGCTGTCCTGGATGGAGGATGTTAAATTCCGACCCTTGTGATTGCAACCCATGGGAATTGCCGGTCCGCCCGGCGCGCGACCGATCGAGGAGAATTGTCATGAGCAGGAAGTGCTCCGTCTGCGATAAGGGTCCCCAGTACGGCAACCGGGTCAGCCACGCCCACAACCAGACCCGTCACCGCTGGCTTCCCAATCTGCAGAAGATCCGTTTCGAGCAGGACGGAAAGGTTCAGCGCGCCTACGTATGCACGCGCTGCATCCGCACCGGCACGGTCAAGAAGGTCGTCTGACCCGACCGGCCTCTTCCCCTCCTCAGGGAATCCGCTTGAACAGGTGATACAGCCCTCCGGTCACGACCGGGGGGCTGGTTTCGTTGAGCCCCAGGGCCACGATGGCCTCCCGCAGGGGGCTTTTCATGTCTTGCGGCGTGACCCACCCGATGTCTCCTCCACGGGAGGCGGCCGACCCGCTGGAAAACCGTGCGGCCAGCGAGCCGAAATCGCGGCCCTCGGCGAGCAGGGTGACCATGCGGTCGGCGTCGCTGCGGCTGCCCAGCACCATGTGCAGCAGGTGCACCTTGCCCGCGGCGCTGGCGCTCGCGGCGGCGGCCTCCTGGGCGTCTAACCGCAACAGCCAGTTGGTCAGATCGGGGATGTTGTCCGGATCCTGGCCCTGCAGGAGGAGAACCTGCTCACGGGCGCCGGCGAAATCCCCGTTGGATTCCTTCATCTGGGCCAGGACGATGCGGGCGTTGAGCATGGTCGGTTCCAACTCCAGGGCCTTGGTCACTTCCTGCATGCCCTCGGCCGTCTGTCCCAGCTTGCCCAGGTGGATGCCGAAGTTGAAATGGCCCACCGCATCGTCCGGCTGCTGGGCCAGGAACCGCCTGAACCACTGGCCGGCTTCGGTGTACAGCCCGGAGACTTCCAGGGTGTTGGCCAGATTGAAGACAAAACGAGGATCTGGGTCGGTTCCCTTGACCGCCCGCCGCAGATACACCAGGGCCGAATCCATGTTCTCGGAAGCGAAATAGGCCTCCCCCAAGGCGCCGTAAGTGGCCTCGCCCGGCTCCTTGGCCACGGCGCGCCGACCGAAGTCGACCCCCTGGGCGGTCTTTCCCGCCATGATGCTCAGCTGGGAGGCGGTCATCAGGTCCTCAGGCGTCTCGCCCTCCTTGGCCATGGCGGCCTGCAGGTGCCCCAGGGCCTGGTCCCACAAACCCTTGCCGGCCGCGAGGTCGCCCAGCAGGCGATGCAACCACGGTTCGTCCACGCCCTGGCGCCGGATCTGCTCCAGAAGATTGTACGCCTGGGCGGGTTTGCCCTCCTGAAGCGACAGACGGGCCAGCCCCTCCAGGATGCCCTTGTGGGTGGTGGAGATCTGCATGCCCTTTTCCCACTGGGAGCGGGCATCCTCGACCCGTCCCCTGCGCAGGAGGGACCGTCCGTACCAGTACCGGGCCTCCGGATCATCCGGCGCCACTTTCACCGCCCGGTCGCCCAGGGCGACCGCGTCGTCCAGGCGCTTTTCCTGCATGGCCATGACCGTCAGGGGCAACAGCACTTCCACCTGATCGCCCGCATCCTGCAGACATTGTTCAAGGGCGATGCGGGCGGCGGCAAATTCCCCCTTGCGATAGAGATCCTTGCCCGTCTGGCAGGGATCGTCCGCCAACTGGGCCGGGGCGGGGCCGGCCATACCGAGCAGAATCAGGATCAACCAGGGAAGCTTTCGCCGAGTCAGGGTTGGGATCATCGGGGAACGGTCCTTTCCCGCCAGGAATTCAGGGTTAAAGTCCAGGGCTCTGCAGCCGAAACCGGGATATGGAACCCGCGGCCAGGCCCCAGGTTCCGAGCCCTTCGCCCCCAGGGGCCGCACCCGGAGGGAAAGCGGTCCGGAAAGGCCAAGATACGCTCATGGCAAACGATGTGAAACCCAGAATCCTGATCGTCGAGGACGATCCGGACCTGCGCACCATCCTCAGGCTGCAACTGCTCAGTCAAGGCTGGGAAGTGGTCGAGGCGGTCAACGGAGCCGAGGGCTTCGAAGTGGTCAAGCGGGATATCCCCGACTGCGTCATTCTGGATCTGATGATGCCGGTCATGGATGGGTTCGGTTTCCTGAAGCGGGCCCGCAGCCTGATGGATCTGCAAGATGTGCCCATCCTGATCCTGACCGCCAGTGAGGACGAGCGCAACAAGCTCAAGGGCTTCCAGTACCAGGCCGATTCCTATATGAGCAAACCGTATGATCTCGAGGAGCTGACGGTCGAGGTGCAGCGCCTGCTGACCACCGAACGTCTGGTCTGAGCCCCCGCACCTGCCGGCGGATCAGGACAGCCACTTGCGTACCGAATGCAGCCAGAAATCCGGCCGCAGGAACATCCCCACCAGATTTTCCGGATAGAGCGTGGCGATCGGACGCAGATGGGCGTTCGCTTGTCGGTTATCATCGCGGCGCAGGTGCAGGGCGCAGGCCCCGCTGATACACCGGGTCGGCAGCACCGCCGGCGGACTCCAGTCGACCGGGGAAATCGCGTTCTCTGCGCACTGCAGCATGAGATCCAGGGAGCGCTCGCACACCAGTCCCTGCGCTTCCAGTTCCTGGCACAACCGCCAGCAATCCTGATCAGCGCCCCGGAGAAAAGCCGCTTCCGCCCGCACCATCGTCCAGGCTTCCCGAGGCATCACCCGGGGGATCACACCCGGGTCGTGGCCGTCGCCTTCCCTCGCATCGCCTTCCCTTGCGTCGCCCGCGGCCAGGGCCGAGGCGGGAAGCTCCGGCTGGTGCCCCTGGGCCAAGCTCAGCCTGGCCCGCAGATACAGGGGGCGCTGGTCCGGCTCGGAGACGTCTTCCCGCGGCCATTCATCCAGGATCGAGGCGGCCTTCTCGAATTCGCCGGCGGCCAGATGACGGCAGGCCAGCAGGTAGGCATATTCGGGGTCGGCAGGCCAGGCCCGGGCCAAGGCCGTCAACCTCAGACCGCAGGCCTGATGTCGCCCGCGCAGGGTGTCGGCCGCCGCCAGCAGAAGCTCGGCCCAGGCAAAATCGCGGACCAGATCCTGCCAGCGTTCCAGGCGTGGAGCCACCGTTTCGGGGCGCCCCAGCAACAGATCCAGAACCCCGAAAAGATAGGCTCCGAACAGGGCCTCCAGGGAACCGGGATTCTGGCCCGTACGCACCGACTCGTTCTCCTGCAGATAATCCCGGGCCTCCCGGAAGCGGCCCATGTCGGCCAGGATCAAGGCCTTCAGATCCAACGCCGCGGCATAACCGTCGTGCAACGCCAGGGCCGCCTCGACTTCCAGCAACGCCTCGTCGAGGGATCCCACCTGGAACAGGGCTGCCGCCAGGCGCGTGCGGTAATCCGGATAGCGGGGCCGCTTGCGGACAAGTTCGCGGAAAACGGCGGTTCCCTGCTCCCAGTCCCCGGCCCGGCACAGGGCCACCGCCGCGGCGAGCCGGTCCTTTTCCGACTCTCCCTTGACCACCTTTTCCAGCGCCACAGCCAGGTCGTCCGGAAGGTTCTCGGCGGTGAACTCGGGGGTGTCGTCCCAGCGGCGGGTCAACCAGTGGTCCTGGCGCCGCCCCGATTCCCGCAGGGACATCAGGGAACGCGCGGCCTCCCGGCGGCGATCCAGCGCCGTCAGGGCCGCCGCCTCCAGGAGTCGGGCTTCGGGGTACTCGGGGTTGCGCCGCAAGGCGGCGGCGGCTGCCGTCAGGGCGCCGTTCCAATCGCCGGACAGGCCGAGGGCCGTTCCGTGCCACCATTGCAGGTCGGGATAGGCATTCCAGATTTCGGCGGCTTCGCCGAGGTAACCGACGGCTTCGGCAGGGCGTCCTGATCTCAGAAGCCGGCGGCCCTCGGCCTGCAGCGCCCTGCGCAGCAGGTTTCCCCCCAGGGAATCGGGGCGGGCGGACTCCACCGCCCGGCGCAGGATATCCACCGCCTCGGCGTATTGACCCTGCTCGAGAAGAGCCAGGCCCTCATCGTAGGCCCGGGTGCGGTTGGATCGGAAGAGCCGGTCCAGGAGCGACATTTCAATCCATGTACTTGCGGGTGTAGGCCGGCGCGTTCAGATCGTCGCCGGGTGTCGCCGACCCCAGGCCCGCCGTGGGGCGGCCTTGGGGACGAACCCGATTCGGATCCGGATCGGGGACTTCCACTTCCCCGATATTCCGCGTTCCGACCTGTTTCAAAAAGGACGTGACCGCGGTCGACGGTCCGGTCGGAGCCGGCCTCGGCGCCGGCACGTCGGATCCGCCACCCCGTGCCACCCAGGCCAAGGGCTCGGGTTTCGCTTCGGCGGCCGGTTCGGGTTCCGGCTCCGCATCCAGGGCTGCTGCGGGATGCGCTTGGGCCGGCATTTCGGCGATGAAGTGCTGCGGTTCAGCCTCGTACTCGGCCTCGACCGCTTCAGCCTCCACCACTTTTTCCGCCACCACTTCGGCCTCCACCACCAGGGCTTCTTCCCGGAGCACCGTTTCTGCGGCCTCCACCGGAGGATCGCGCCGGGGCTCCGGGGCCGTGGCCGCCGCGCTGGCGCCGTAGGATCCGCAGGCCCCTTCGCCCTGGAAACCCGTCGCAATCACGGTGACCTGGAGCATCTCGCCCATGGTCTCGTCGGTGCCGTAGCCGAAGATGACGTGGGCCTCGGGCCCGGCCGCCTCCTGGATGTACTGCATGGCCGCGGCCGTGTCCTGCAGACCGACCTCGCGGCCCAGGACGTTCACCAGGACGGCCTGGCTTCCGTGGATGTCGATGTCCTCCAGCAAGGGGGAACTGATGGCGGCCTTGGCGGCCTCCAGGGCGCGATTCTCGCCCTCGGCCCGGCCCGTGCCCATCATGGCCTCGCCCATGCCCCGCATGACCGAGCGCACGTCGGCGAAGTCCAGGTTCACGTGGTCGTGGCGGGAGATGATCTCGTAGATGCCGCGGGTGGCTTCGTAGAGGACGTTGTCCGCGATGCGGAAGGCTTCCTGCATGGACGTGCTCGCCGGCACGACCTGGAGCAGACGCTCGTTGGGGATGATGATGAGCGTGTCGACGGCCTCGCGCAGGCGTTCGATGCCGGCGGCGGCCTGCCGCGTGCGCACGCTGCCTTCGAAGCCGAAAGGCGTGGTCACGATGCCGACGGTCAGCGCCCCCATCTTGCGGGCGATCTCCGACACCAGAGGAGCGGCGCCGGTGCCCGTGCCCCCGCCCATACCGGCGGTGACGAAGACCATGTCCGCCCCGTCCAGGGCGGCCGTGATCAGGTCGCGGCTTTCCTCCGCGGCGGCCTGGCCCCGGGACGGATCACCGCCCGAGCCCAACCCCTTGGTGAGCTGCGTGCCGATCTGGATGGTCTGGTGGGCCTGGGAATCCTTGAGAACCTGCAGGTCGGTGTTGATGGCCAGGAATTCGACTCCCGTCAACCCCGCTTCGATCATGCGGCCGATGGCGTTGCCGCCTGCTCCGCCTACGCCGGCAACCTTGATGTTGGCCAGGCGTTCGGTATCTTCGGCATACTCAAACATCATGCCGCCCTCCTCCTCCGTGAGTTGGGTCGAATTCGGTGCGGAGCCCGCGGTGACCGTCCTTGGACCGCGAATGGCTGCCCCGCATCATTCCTCTTGTAAGTAGCACACACCCGGCGCGGCACCAAGGACTTTTTCCGGTTTCGGATCAGCCTTCGGCCTCCAACGCCACAGCCTTGCGACGCGAGGGCAATAGCCCCTTCAGTTTGCCCAGGATCCCGCTCGCGCCGCTGCGGTCCTGGTCGGCCACCGCGGCGGTCTCGGCCGCCGCGCCCAAGGTCAGCCCGATGGCCGTGGCCCACTGGCCGGGGGGAAGCTCCTCCGCACCCGGCAGATCCGCCGGCAGGTAGCGTTCCTGGGCCGGCAGGTCGAACACTTCTTCGCAAAGCCGGCGCGTTCCCCGGCAGCGGCTGCCTCCGCCGGTCAGCACCACGCCCGCCTGCAGGCGAACCAGTTGCCCCAGGTCGCCGTAGTCCTCTTTGACCAGGGTGAAGATCTCTTCCATGCGCGGTTCCAGAACCGCCGCCACGAGACCCGGCGTCACTTCGGGACGCTCTTCCTCGAAGAGCAGGCGCACCGGCACGTGATCCACCAGGCTGCGCAGGACCACGCCGCCTTCGCGCTTGACCCGTTCGGCCTCCTCGTCGTCGAGGCGCAGTCCATGAGCCAGATCCCGGGTCAGGTTGTCGCCCCCGTAGGGCACCGACCCGGTGGCCAGGAGAGCCCCGTCGGCGAAGACCACCCAGTTGGTCAGTTGGCCGCCCACATCCACCAGCATGACGCCGCGGGCCCGTTCCACAGGAGTCAGCAGGGCCCGCGCGGCGGCGAGAATGTCGACCTCCTCGCCCACGGGCTTGTAGCCGGCGTTGTCGATGGCGTGTTCGATGTTGGCCAGCACGCTGCGGGATCCGGTCACCAGGTGGGCTTGCATCTCCAGTTGGCTCGCCACCCGGCCCAGGGGATCGACGATTCCCCGCACACGGTCCACGACGTATTCCAGCGGGGTCACCGCCAGGATCTTCTGGTCGAACGGCATGGCCAGGGAACGCACGCGCACGCGGGCTTCCTCCATGTCGGCCTCGCGGATGGGCCGGGGTCCCGGCCCGATGGGAACCTGGGCCGTGGAGCGCAGGCCGCGCAGGTGGGAGCCGGAAATGTTGTAGGTGAATCCCCTGATGTAGGTCTGGGAAGCGGCTTCCAGGGCCTTGATGGTCTCGGCGATGCACAGGCTGCCGGAGCCCAGGTTGACGAAATCCCCGTCCTGGAAACCGCGCGCGGGTCCCCGGGCGTGGGCCGTGATATAGAAATTGCCGGAAGCGTCGACCTCGGTGACCAACCCGCGGAACGTGGTTGATCCGAAATCGCAAGCGACGATGAGGCGTTCCTGGCTCATGGTGCGGCTCCTTCCGCAGCGATGGGATCAAAGCGAGGGCGACGGTCGCGGGCTGTTTATCCGCTGCCGTGGGCCGTCCGCTCGGGACGGCGGACGGTTACCCGGTCGGCGAAGCGCAGGTCCACCTCCAGACCCGGCTCCAGATGCGGGCGGGCGATGAGGTAGCGCTCGAGGCGTGGGGTGAACTCCTTCCGACCCACCTGCAGCCGACCTTGGCCGTCTGCCAGCACAATAGCGCATCCTTGCGGTCCGACAACAACAAAATCCACCGGGGCCACGGTCTCCAGGCCGACGGTGGCCATGGCGCCGAACAGATCCAGTAAACCGGCTGTCGCCGTGGAATCCGCGGCCAGGGTCCCACCGGACTCGTGGATCTCCAGCCCCGTCAGAGTGGGCAGGGCGGGAATCTCCAACTCCGCGGGAAATTCCAGCAAGGCGCCGTTGTCCCCCAGCACCCAGGCCCGGGACCGGCGCGCGCGGGGCAAATCGGCCTGGGCGAGCACGGCCAGCGGCCGCCACTCCCGGAAATCCACCGCCAACGTCCCCGGCAGGCGCCGTCCGATGCGCAGGTCGCGCACCCAGGCCAGGGTCGCCAGGGAATCGGCCACCTCCGATTTGCCGACGGTCAACAGGTTGCGGCCCAGGAACGGTCCCAAGGCCGCGTCCAGGGCGGCGGGGGAAGTGAAGCGGTAGTTTCCCGTTTCGATCCGAGTGACGGCCAGAAGCTCCGAATGCGCCGCCCAGTAGATGGCGCCCACGCCCAGACCGGCTGCCAGGACCAGGGTGGTGATCAGACCCAGACGACGGCGCGAAGGGCGGGTCGATGGCTTGCGGCGCACCGCGAAAGACGCGCCGCCGGGTTCTGCCCTGCCCTTCCGGGTGGTCACGCGCCCGACCTCCGGTCCAGCTGGGTCATGATGTCCGGAACCAGGCGCCCGATGTCACCCGCGCCCAGGGTCAGCAACAGGTCCCCGTCGGGCACCCGGGCGTCGAGCCATGCCGCAACGTCCTCGAGGCCCGCCAGCAGGTCGCAGCGCCCCGGCAGGACGGCCTGCAACCGGTCGGCGATCAAACCGCTGTCCACGCCTTCGGTCGCCGGCTCGCTGGCCGCGTACACCGGGAGCAATCCCACCCGGTCGGCGCGGGCCAGCACGTCGGCGAATTCCCGCGCGAACATGGCGGTGCGGCTGTAGCGATGGGGCTGGAACAGCACCGTCACCGGGCGACCGTAGGTGTGGGCCACCTCCAGGGTCGCGGCGATCTCGGTGGGGTGGTGACCGTAATCATCCAGCACCAGGACCCCGCCGTGCTCGCCGTGGAACTCGCAACGACGGCCCACCACCAGGTCTCCCGCCAGACCCTTGCCGATGGCGGCGAAGGGGATTTCCAGTTCCCGGCCCACGGCCACCGCGGCCAGGGCGTTGCGCAGGTTGTGGGTGCCGCGTAGCGAAAGCTTCAAGACCCCCAGTTCGCGATCGCCCTCCCAGACCACCGCTTCCTGGCCCGCCTCCGTCGCCACGATGGTCCCCGGTTCGCAGCGCACCTGCGCCGCGGGATCCAGGCCGTAGGTCACCACCTTGCGGTCGATGTGCGGGATCAGCGCGCGGGTCTCCGGATCGTCGGCGCACAGCACGCAGGTGCCGTAGAAGGGAACCTGCTGGACGAAGCGCCGGAAGGCGTCGCGGAGCGAATCCAGGTCGGGATAGAAATCGACGTGCTCATGGTCGATGTTGGTGACCACGGCGATGGTCGGAGTCAGGTGCAGGAAGGTGCCGTCGCTTTCGTCGGCCTCGGCCACCAGGTGTTCGCCGCCGCCGAGAATGGCGTTGCTGCCGACGGCGCGCACGACCCCGCCCACGATCACCGTCGGGTCCATGCCGCCGGCTCCCAGCACGCCGGCCACCAGGCTCGTGGTGGTGGTCTTGCCGTGGGACCCGGCGATGCTGATGCCCTGCTTCAGGCGCATGAGTTCGGCCAGCATCTCGGCACGCCGGATGACGGGAATCCGCGCCCGGCGAGCCGCGTCCACCTCGCAGTTGGCTTCGGTCACCGCCGACGACCGCACCACCACGTCCGCCCCCTTGATGTGGGCCGGGTCGTGTCCGATGTGGACCACCGCCCCGAGTCCGCGCAGGCGCACGGTGGCGGCGTTCTCGCGCAGGTCGCTGCCGCTGACGCTGAAGCCGAGGTTCCACAACACTTCGGCGATACCGCTCATGCCGATACCGCCGATGGCGACGAAGTGGATGTGACGGGTGTTACCGAACATGGCCTTCCTCTGACCCCGGGTCCTGGTCAACGTGGAGCGGTTTCCCGGCGGGATGCTCCGCCAGCGCCAGCAGGTCCGCGGCGATGTGCGCAGCGGCTTCGGGCCGCGCCATCGCTCGTGCGGCCGACCCCATCCTCGCCAGTTGCGGCCCATCGCGCAAGATCTCATCCACCCGCCGGGTCAATTCGTCCGGGGTGCAGGCGGCGTCGGCGATGAGGACCGCCGCCCCGCCATCAACACATGCGGCCGCGTTGTGGGTCTGATGGTCGTCGGTGGCATGGGGAAAGGGCACCAGCAGGGCCGGCTTGCCCGCGCACTGGATCTCCGCCAGGGTCATGGCCCCGGCGCGGCACACCACCAGATCCGCCCGGAGCAACTCGCTCGCCATATCCTCGATGTACGGGGTCACGGTGATGTTGTCCGCCTCGGCGCAAGCCCTGGTGACGTCGGCCAGGTCCTCCGGCCCGGTCTGCACCAGGAAGGTGCACCGGTTCCATGCGGCCCAGGTCGCGGCCGCACCCATGACCGCCCGATTCAGGGTTCGCGCGCCCCGGCTGCCGCCGAACAGCAGCACGTGTCGATCCTCGTCGCCGGAATTCTCGGCCGGGGCCGCCTGGGCGGAGGCGACGACGGCGGCGCGCACGGGATTTCCCGTGAACCGGCAGCGCACTTGGGGGAAAAAGCGGCGCGCCCCGTCGAAACCCAGATAGATCTTCCGCATGCGTTTGCCCAGCAACCGATTGGTGGAACCGGGAATCGAATTCTGTTCCTGCATGGCGCAGGGGATCCCCAGCATGATCGCCGCCACCAGGGCCGGCACGCTGGCGTATCCTCCGGTGCCGAGAACGACCTGGGGACGATGCCGCAACAGGGCCAGGCTCGCCTTGGCCACGCCGCCGATGAGGTTGCCCATGAAGGCCAGCCTGGCCGGCACCCCCAGCCCGCGAAACCCCGACGCGGGCAAGATCAGAAGCGGGTATCCCGCCGCCGGAACGATCCGGGCTTCCAGGCCCCGCGCCGTGCCCGCAAAGACGATCTCGGCCTCCGGAGCCAAACGGGTCAAGGATTCGGCCACGGCCAGGCCGGGGTAGACGTGCCCACCGGTCCCTCCCCCGGTGATCAGGATCCTGACGGGCGAGCGTTTCATCGCACGCCCCGGCTTTTCCAACGGTGCTTCCAAAGGTGATAGGATCGGCTGTTGCGCTCGATCCCCAGCAGCAATCCCACCGCGGCCAGACAGCCCACCATGGCGGTGCCCCCGTAACTGATGAACGGCAGCGGCACGCCCACCACGGGCAGGATGCCCAGGACCATGCCGATGTTCACGAGGCCGTAGATGGCCAGGCCGGTGGTCAGTCCCGCCGCAACGCAGCGTCCGAAACCGTCGCCGGCGCGGGAGGCGATGCCGTAACCCCGCCACAGCAGCAGGCCCAGCAGGATGATCACGGGGATGGTGCCCAGCAGACCGAACTCCTCACCCAGCAGGGAGTAGATGAAGTCGGTGTGCGCCTCGGGCAGGAACGCGAACTTGTTGTGACTCTGTCCCACGCCCAGGCCGTGCCAACCTCCGGCGCCGAGCCCCGTCAGGGAAGCCTTGACCTGATAGCCATAGCCGCCCTCCTGCAGCCCCTTGAGCACGCCCTCCAGGCGGTCCCTGACCTTGCCCGAGATCGCGATGATCAGAAGGACGGCCACCGGCGGCAGAACCAGGGCCGACCAGCGGATGCGATCCGGCAGGTCCGACACCGTCAGGATGATCACGGTCATCCCCACCACCACCATGGCGTTGCCGTAGTTGGGTTGCAACGCCAGCAGGGCCAACAGCGGCAACACGCCGCACCCCAGGGCGATCCCCGCGTCGCGCGCCGAAGCGGTCGCGCGCCCGCGATCCCCGCCCACCCGGCCGGCCACGAACGTGACCAGGGCGATCTTGGCCATCTCCACCGGTTGCAGGGAGAATCCCATGACGGTGATCCAGCGGTTGATGGCGCGGTCCCCACCCGTCAGCAGGGTCAGGGCCACCAGCCCGTCGCCGATCAACAACAACGACCAGGCGACCACCGGGTGTCGGAAAATGTGGTAGTCGAGGCGGAACAGCAGGCCGGCGATGACCAGCCCGATGCCGATCATCACCAGATGCTTGCTGATCAGGTAGTAGGAGCCCACCAGTGTGGCCGCGTGGCGGTTGAACGACCCGGCGCCGTAGACCATGAGCAGGCCGTAGAGCAACATGCCCGCCACGACGAACACCAGGGTCAGGTCCGTGCTCTCCAGGGTGCCGGCCAGGTGTCTCAGTTTGCGGCGCATGGGGCTCCTTCCCTCGCCGAACGGGCCTCGGGCCCTCGGATGAGTGCGGCTCAGGGCCGCGGGTCGATCATTTCCGCTCCCAGGTCGGCCACCGCTGCGGCAAAGGCGCGACCCCGATCACGGTAGTTCGCGAACATGTCGAAACTGGCGCAGGCGGGGCTCAACAGCACGACGGCGTCCCGCGCCGTGGCGATGTCCGCGGCCCGGGCCACGGCGTCATGCAGATTATCCTTTTCCTCCACCGGCACCCGATCGCGCAGCGCCTCGGCGATGCGCGGACCTTCGTCGCCGATGGTCAGGACCGTGACCACCGCACCCATGGCCGCGGCCAGCGGGGCGAAATCCTCGCCCTTGCCGCTGCCGCCGGCGATCAGCACCACCGGCCGGGGATAACCCGTCAGCCCCGCGCACACCGCGTGCACGTTGGTGGCCTTGGAATCGTTGATGAACTCCACCGCGCCCAGTCGGCCGACCACCTGGTGGCGGTGGGCCAAGCCGGGAAAATCGCGCAAACCCGCGGCGATCCGCTCACGGTCCAGGCCGAGGGACAGACCCAGGGCGGCGACCGCCTGGGCGTTCAAGACGTTGGGCGGGGACTTGAGGGACAGGTGCGCCGTCGGCAGGATCCGCCGGGCGCAGCCGGCGTCGTCCCGCGCCATCAGCCATCCTTCGTCAAGGTACACCGTCGTGTCCTGCGAGGGGTCGCCATAGAGCACCCGGCGTCCGACCGTCGGCCAGGCCACCGCCTCGGGACATCCCGTCCATACCACGAGGCTGCCGCCGGCGGGGACAAGGCCGGCCATGATGCGCTTGGCTGCGCAGTAATCCTGCAGGGTGGCGTAGCGATCCAGATGGTCGGGGGCCAGGTTCAGGATCGCCGCGGCCCGAGGAGAGAAGGTCCGCATGGTCTCCAGCTGGAAGCTGGAAACTTCCACCACCGCCGCATCCTCCGCTTCGAGTTCGTCCGCCACCAGAGCCAGGGGACGGCCCAGGTTGCCCACGGCCTCCACGCGGCGTCCCTCGTGCCCGAGCACGTGGGCGCACCAGGCCGTGGTGGTCGACTTGCCGTTGGTGCCGGTGATCGCCACCAACTCGGCGCGACAGAAGCGGGACGCCAATTCCAGTTCCCCCATGACCTCGACGCCGGTGGGAAGTCCGGCCAGCAGGTCGTGCCCGCCGGGCACCCCGGGACTGACGATCACCGCCCGGGGCAAGGGTTGTTCAGCAGGGCGGAGGCCGCCGGTCAGGAGTTCGTCGAAAGCCCGGGGTGCCAGATCGGTCAGGCCTTCACGCTCCCACCGGCGGCCCAGGTCCGCCTCCTGCTGATCGTCGATGCCGACGACCACCGCGCCGTGACGGCGCAGCAGGGCCCCGGCGGCGCAACCGCTGCGGGCGGCCCCCAGGATCCAGAAAACCTCGTCGCGCACCTTGTCGGCCAAAACGTTCCCCTCTACTGCAGCTTGAGCGAGGACATCCCCACCACCAGCAGCAGAATGCCGATGATCCAGAACCGGACCACCACCTGGGTCTCGGACCATCCGCCCAGTTCGAAATGATGATGCAAAGGAGCCATGCGGAACAGCCGCTTACCGCCCGAGCGCCGGTAGTAGAAAACCTGGATCATCACCGACAGGGCTTCGGCCACGAACATTCCCCCGATGATCACCAGCAGGAACTCCCGCTTGACCAGGATGGCCACCGTGCCCAGGGCGCCGCCGAGAGCCAGGCTGCCCGTATCGCCCATGAAGATCCGTGCGGGGTGGGCGTTGAACCACAGGAAGCCCAGACCCGCCCCCACGACCGCGGCGCAGTACACGGCCAGCTCGCCGGCCTCGGGAATCGGCACGAGGTTCAGGTAGGCTGCGAAGCCCGCGTGACCGCTCAGGTAGGCGATGGCCCCGAAGCCCACGAAGGCCAGGCTGCTCAGCCCGATGGCCAGGCCGTCCAGGCCGTCGGCGAGGTTGACGGCGTTGCTGGTACCGGTGACCACGCAGATCACCAGCGGAATGTAGAGCCAACCCCAGGGCACCAAGGCGTCCTTGATGAACGGCACGGTGCTGCTGGTGACCAGGTCGCCGCCACCGGATCCGTAGACCAGGATCGTGCCCAGCAACAGTCCATAACTGACCTGCCCCACCAGTTTGAAGCGTCCGATCATGCCCTTGGGCCGTTTCTTGACCACCTTGAGGTAGTCGTCGATGAAACCGATGATCCCCATCCACACCGTCCCCAGCAGGGCCAGTTGGACGTAGTGGTTGGTCAGGTCCGCCCACAGCAGGGTCGGCACCACGCACGCGGTCAGCACCAGGACCCCGCCCATGGTGGGCGTGCCCGACTTGGCCTGATGATGGGCGGGGCCGTCGCTGCGAATGGTCTCGCCGATCTGCAGTTTCTCGAGCCGGCGGATCACCCACCCGCCGAACAGGAAGCTGATCAGCAGGGCCGTGATCGCGGCATAGGAAGCCCGGAAGGAGATGTACTTGAAAACGTTCAGGGCGGACCAGGCGTTGTGCAGCGGATAGAGCAGGTGATAGAACATGGCCTATGGTCCTTTGCGCGCCGGGGCGACGCCCGGCAGGTGATCCAGAATTTTTTCCAGGGCCTCGCTCCGCGATCCCTTCAGGAGGATGACATCTCCCGGCCGGGTCATCGTGCGGATCCACTGTGCCGCGCCGGCATGATCCGCGCAATAGTGGGCTTCGCCGCCCTGCGCGTCAAAGCCCCGTCCCAGGGCCTCGCCTCCGCTGCCCACCGCCACCAGGGCGCCCAATCCCAGCTCGGCCAACCGGGCCCCCGTTTCCCTGTGCAGGGTGAGGGAATCGGCGCCTAGTTCCCCCATGCCGCCCACGATGGCGATGCCTCCTCCGTTCACCGCCAGATCGCGCAGGGCCGCTGCCGCCGCCAGCATGCTGACGGGGTTGGCGTTGTAGCAATCGTCCAGCAGCAGCCGCCCTTCCCAATCCAGCAGCAGGCCGCGGTGGGCAGACCCCGCAAAGCCCTCCAGGCCCCGGCGCGCTTCGGCGTCGCTCAGGCCGGCGGCGCGGGCAGCCAGCAGGGCGGCCGTGAGGTTGGCGCCGTTGTGGCGTCCCGGCAACGGCGTCAGCCAACTTTCGCCGTCGATCTCGGTTTCCCAGCCGCGTCCCGGAACCGCGCGCCAGGACCAACGGCAGTCGCCATCGCCGGATCCCCACGAAACGACCGGGCACCGCGCACGGGCAAACCAGTCGGAGAAACCCGGGCTGTCGGCGTTGAGAATCGCGGTTCCGGTTGCCGGCAGGACGTCGAGCAACTCACCCTTGCCGCTGATGACTCCCTCCAGGGAACCGAATTCGGCCAGATGGGCGGAGCCGGCGTTGGTGATCACGCCGATGTGGGGACGGGCAAGGTCGGCGAGGGTCCCGATGTGCCCCACCGCGGAAGCCCCCATTTCGATGACCGCGAATTCGTGGTGCGGCGCCAGTTGCAGCAGGGTCAGGGGAACGCCCAGGCGGTTGTTGTGGTTGCCCCGCGTGAAGCACACCGGGTCGCGCCCGCCGAGCATGGCGGCGCAGAAATCCTTGCAGGTTGTCTTGCCGTTGGTCCCGGTCACGCCGATGACGGTCCCGCCCCACCGGCTGCGGTTGCAGACGGCGAGCCGGGTGAATCCCGCGATCCCGTCCGCGCAGACCAGCACGCCCGACCCGGGCGCCGCCGGCATCCCCGCCAGATCCTCGGCGTCATCCCATCCGGCCTCCAGCCCGGCCAGAACCCAATGTCCCCGGGCCAGGGCCTGATCGAGGAAACGCCGGCCGTCGGCACGCTCGCCCGGCAGGGCCACGAAGAGTTCGGTCCCCTCGAGGGTGCGGGAATCCAAGGCAGCCCCGGCAAAGCCTCCGGCCGCTTCTTCCAGATCCTCGGCGCCGGCAGGGACCAACCGGCCCCCATCTTCACGCAGGACCCGGACCAGCAGATCCACCTCGGCCAGGTCCCGGGCAGCGGTTCGGGCGCTGTACAGATCCGGCTTCATGCCCCGCCTCCCTGTGCGGCGATCCACTCCCGCACGATCCTGCGGTCGTCCAGAGGCAGCACCTGATCGCCGACCAGCTGGTAGTCCTCGTGCCCCTTGCCGGCGATGACCACCACGTCCTGGTCTCCGGTGGCGCCCAGGGCGTCCGCGATGGCTGCGGCACGATCGGGGATGACCACCCGGCTCCGGGCACGCGGGGCCGGGACCCCATCGATGCCCGCCAGGACCTCCGCAATGATCGCCTCGGGATCCTCGGTGCGCGGGTTGTCGGAGGTGACCCAGACCGCATCGGCCAGATCGGCGGCGGCCCGCCCCATGAGGGGTCGCTTGCCCCGATCCCGGTCCCCCCCGCAGCCGAAGACAACCAGGATCCGGCGGGACGTCAATTCCGCGCAGGCGCGCAGGACCGCGGCCACCGCTTCGGCGGTGTGGGCATAATCGACCACGGCCAATCCGCCCGAGGGCAGGACGAAACGTTCCATGCGTCCGGGCACCTGCTCCAGGCTTTCCAGGGCGGCAACAGCCCGGTCCGGGTCGAATCCCGCACCCAGGACGGCGGCCAGGGTCGCGGTCAGGTTTTCCACGTTGTAGCGACCGACCAGCGGGCTCTTGACCGTCAACGGCCGGCCCCGCCAGGTGAAATCCACCCGTGACCCGGACCGGTCGAGCCGGCTGTCGGTCACCGTCAGGTCGGGGATTCGCTTTCCGCACGGTCGACCCGTGGCCGAAAACAGAATGGGCTCACTGAGGCCGTCGACCAGATCGCTGAACGCAGGGTCATCGGCGTTGATCACGGCCGCGCCGCCGTCGGGATCCAGATGGTCGAAGATGCCGGCCTTGGCCGCCAGGTACGCGGCCAGATCCCGGTGGTAATCCAAATGGTCCCGCCCCAGGTTGGTCATCACCGCCACGTCCAGCCGCAAACCCGCCGCACGCCCCTGGTCCAGGGCGTGGGACGACAATTCCATGGCCACGCTGCGGCAGCCCTCCTGCACCATCAGGCCCAGCCAGCGATACAGTTCAGGTCCCGCCGGAGTGGTCAGAGGCGCCGGCTCCTGGAGGTCGCCGGCCTGATAACGGATCGTGCCGAGCAACCCGCAGGGTCCCCGGAGCCGGCCCAGAACGCTCTGCAGGAGGAACGAAACGGTGGTCTTGCCGTTGGTGCCGGTCACCCCGGCGGTGAAGAGCTGTGCGTCCGGAGCGCCGGCCAGGGTGCGGGCCAGGAGCGCGGGCGCAAAACGGGTGTCGGCAACCCGGACCAGGGCGGCGAAACGTGCCCGCAGGGCCGGGTCGAGGGTGGCCGCCGCCTCGACCGAAACCACCGCCGCTCGGCATCCCCGCTCGAGTGCGGTCGGGAGGAATCGGTGGCCGTCGGCCGTTGTTCCCTTGACGGCCACAAAGAGGGTATCGGGTCCGGCGGCGCGCGAGTCGGCGGTGACCGCCGTGACCTCCAGGTCTTGGGTTCCGTCCCACTGGACCACCTCGATCGCTTGTGTCAGGTCCACCAGCTTCACGGCCACACCTTTTCCATGGTCACCCTGACTGCCCGTCCCCGCAGGGGCTCGCCCGGGTTCACGTCCTGGCCCGTGGCGTATCCGTTGCCCTGCAGGTCCACCCGGATGCCCAGCCTTCCCGCCAGGCCCCGGACCTGACGGTCGCTCAGGCCGTGAAAATCCGGGCAGAAGGATTTCTCCGCCATCTGTTGGGGTTGCCGTGGTCCCACCGTCAATTCGACCGTGGCCCCCGGCGCACAAAGAGTACCCGGGGCCGGCACCTGCTGGACAACCAGGCCTTCGCGTTCGGCGCCGGCCAGGGCAAAACCCCGGGCCCCCAGACGCTGAGCCGCCGCAGCCACGCCCAGGAACAGGACGTCAGGAACTTCGACCTGCTGCCGCGGGCTGGGCGCCTCCACCACGGCGGTCCGCGAGCCCGGCACGTCGGTCAGCCAGGCGGTCTCATTGCGGATCTCCTGGATGATGTCCCGGAACAGGGGCGCCGCGCTCTGGGAGGCGAAATGGTAGATGCCGTGGGGTCGGTCCAGGATGGTCAGGATCACCAACCGCGGATCATCCAGGGGCACCACCCCGCCGAAACTCGCCATGTAGGCGCCCCGCGCGAAGGTCCGCCCGTCCAGACTGACCTGGGCCGTGCCGGTTTTGCCGCCGGTGGTGATCCAGTCCAGCTTGGCGTCGACGCCGGTCCCTTCCTTCACCACACGCCCCAGGGCCACGCGCAGCAACTCCGCCAATTCCGGGGCCATGACCCGCCGCAAGGCCAGCGGCGGCCCGGCTTCGATGCGTTCGCTCCCCGGGTCGGTGATGGCGCGCACCAGGCGAGGCGCGTAAAGGGTCCCGCCGTTGGCCACGGCGCACAACCCCAGCCCCAACTGCAGCGGGGTGACGGCGATCTCCTGACCGATGGCCAGGGTGGACTTGGAGCGCCGGCTCCATTGGGATGGTTCGCGCAGGGTTCCGGACACCGTCCCCCGGTAGGGAAGGTTGGTGGGCTGGCCGAACCCGAAGGCCACCAGGTCGCGGTAGAATTCCTGATCGCTGAGATTGCCCACGGCGCGGGCGAAGTAGATGTTGGACGACTTGGTGAACGCCCGCATCAGGTTCAGGTTTCCGTACCGGTGGTGGTTCTCGTTGTCGATGGTATAGCCTTCGAAGACGGGATCGCTGCAGTCGAATACGGTGGCGGTGTCGATGGCGCTGTTGCCCAGCAGGGAAGCCATGCTGAAGACCTTGAACACCGACCCGGGCTCGTACTGGCTGATGAAGTTCCGGTTGTTCCAGACGGCCCCGTCCGGGTGGGACCCCCCGCGGGTGGGAACCAGGGGCCAACTCGCCGCAGCCAGGATGTCTCCGTTGCGGGGGTCGAGGATCAGCACCGATCCCCCCTGGGCGCCGCAGCGTTCGATCGAGGCGGCGAGCTGTTGTTCGCAGATCCCCTGCAGGGCGATGTCCACCGTCAGAGCCACATCCTGCCCCGCGACCGGCTCCTGCTGGACGATATGGCCCAGATCCCGACCACCCACCGGCGTCTTGATCAAACGCGCCACCCCGGGTTGCCCGGCCAGGTGGGAATCCAGGCTGTACTCGAGGCCCGTGGCGACGGTGTCTCCGGCGCCGTAGCGGAAGAACCCCACCAGCGAGGCTCCCACCCCGTCGTGGGGATAGACCCGGGTGACGACGGGATCCAGGGTCACCGAGCGGTCACGGTCCAGGGCCCGCTTCTGTACCCGGCTGAGCACTACCTTCTGGTCCAGGCGCAGGAACCGGCCCTTGGCCTGCGCCAGGCGTTGTTGCAGCTCCCGGTTCGGCACGCCCAGGACTTCCCCGACCAGCGCGGCGGTCGCCGCCGCATCCGACATCAGGGATGTGGCCACACCGACATCCCAGGTGGTCACCGATAGGGCCAGGGGGTTTCCGCTGCGATCGAGAAGGGTTCCGCGGGCGGGGTGCAGGGGGACGGTCTTGCCCCACACCACCTGGGCGATCTGACCGTAATGGTCGTGGGCAAAGACCTGGATCTGGACGACGCGCACCGTGAGCAGGATACAAACGAACACGACCAACAGGCGCAGGGTCTGGAAGACCCGATTCCTGTCGGTCGTTCCGCTCACGGGCGGCCGACCTCACGCGCAGCGGGAGCCAGGAAAACCATTGATCCTGCGGCCGTACCCGCCAAAGGGTCGGTGGCCGCTTCCAGGGTCTGGCCGCCGCCGAAACGCGCCAACATCCGCTGCCACAAGCCCGGATCCTCCCGGGAACTGCGGGGAGCCTGCACCAGGACCATGCTCGGTTGCCGGGGGATTTCGAGCCCGATCTCGCGATGCGCCCGATCCTGAATGACCCGGGACGCGGTCACGGTATTCCAACGCGCCTGCAGCAAGGCGGTGCGGGCTTCGAGGAACTCGCGACGGTCTTCCAACCGGGAGACGTTCAACCGGCAGGCCACAACCTGGTTCGACACATAGACCGCCCCGGCCAGCAGCGCCACGCCCACCAGGATCAGGGGCACGGCCAGGGCCGTCCCGCGGCAAAACATGTCACGGCGCTGAGCCATGAAACCGCAGGCCAGCATACCGGACTCGCCGGCGGAATGGGAATGGGACGGAACGCGACGGTTCATCATGTCCGGGACCCCTTCTTCAGTTTGCGGGCCGCACGCAACCGGGCGCTGCGGGAGCGGGGATTGCGCTGCTGCTCCTCGGCCGAGGCCTGGATCGCTTTGCGGGAAATCGGTTCGAGACTGGCCTGATGGCCGCAGGTGCAAACCATCGCTTCGGGCGGACACAGGCAGTCCCGGGTTTCACGGGCGAGGAACTTCTTGACCAGCCGGTCCTCCAGCGAGTGGTACCCGATGACCGCCAGAACACCCCCCGGAGCCAGCAGGGCCGGAGACTTGGTCAGCGCCTCCTCCAGCGCCCCGAGCTCGTCGTTGACGGCGATCCGCAGAGCCTGGAAAACCCGGCTGAGCACCGGCTCAATTTTGCGCCCGCGGGGAACGACCCTTTCGACGATCTCCCGCAGGGCGGTCGTCGTGGCCACCGGTTCAACGGCCCTGGCGGCGATCACCCGACGCGCGATGCGGCGGCTGCCCCGCTCCTCGCCGTACTTCCAGATCAGATCCGCCAGATCCCTCTCGTCGAGAGCGGCCACCAGGTCGGCGGCACTTTGTCCCCGGGTCTGATCGAATCGCAAGTCCAGGGGGCCGTCCTTGCGGTAGCTGAACCCCAGGTCCGGATCATCGAGTTGCAGGGAGCTGACTCCCAGGTCCAGCAGGATCCCATCGACGGCGGTCCAGCCGGCCTCCGCAGCCCACCGGTCCAGATGGCGGAAGGAACCGCACCGACAATGCAGGCGTGGTTGCGATTCCCGCAAGGCCGCGCAGGCGGTGCAGGCGTCCGCGGACAGGTCCAAACCAAGCACCTCGGCGCCTGCGTCGAGCAGGGCCGAGGCGTGTCCCCCGAAACCGAAGGTCCCGTCGATGAATCGCTTACCCGGCCCCGGTGCGAGGCAGTCCTGAGTCTCGACCGCCAACACCGGGGTGTGCCGGGCATCGCTCATGTTCGGGTGACATCCATCGCCGTCGCCGGACGGCGATAGATGGCAAGCCCGGGTTCGGGCGCCCCCAATTCGCGTTCCCAGTCCTCCATGACCAGGATCGCCTTGAGGTAATCGCTCCAGTTGCGCAGATAGAGTTGGTGGCCGTACTGCTTGAGGGTCCGGTTCCAGGCCAGGAGGGGGCCCGTGCACCGGTAGTCCATATGAATCAATCCGGTACCGTCCAGCACGATGCGGCGGCCCCGGTCACCCAGCTTGAGCGCGATCCTGCCCAGCATGGCGTCGAGGCCGGGGCGATCCAGGATGCCCGAGAGAGAGACCCACACAGTCCTGTCCCTGTGCGTGATCTCCATATCCAGCGTGCTGCGTGCGGCATCCTGCCTCGCGGACTGCTGGGTGCTCTCTCTCGGCATGGCGGGATCCTTCCCTGGCTCGGCCCCTCCGTGGGCACGGATCTCATGGCGTGGTCGCGATAGGGTCCCCGGGCGGGCGCCGGTCCTTCGGCGCCCCGTCGCCCGGGATTCTCCGGTCGGCCTCCGTGCCGCCGGCTTCCATCCGCCGCCTCCCAGCTAGCGGAAGAATTCGTTGGTCAGGTCCTCGCTCACGTCCAAGGGGCTCTCCCCCACGTCGGGCAAGGCCTCGGGCGCCCACAGCTCCATGTAATTCCCCACGCCGATGACGATGACCTTGCGGTCGATCCCGGCGGAAACGAGATAGCGGGAAGGAACCGCGATGCGGCCCTGGCTATCGGGGGTCACCTCATGGCTGTTGCGGGACATCATGCGCTTGAAACGGCGCTGCTCGGCGCCGGCCGGCCCCGCCTGGGTGCGGTTGAAGCTCTCCAGCCACACTGGATACGGCATCAGGGCCAAAGCCCCGTCGGGACCCAGGGTGATCATGTACTTCTCGTCCTCGGGCCCAGGCATGGTCCGCCGAAAGCGGAAGGGCAGGTTGAACCGGCCCTTGGCGTCGATTGCACGCTCGTACTCCGAATTGAAGTTGTAGGCTTGCGTGCTCACTTGCCCTGCCTCTTCGAAGTGATCCATGCTCTCCATACCGGGCCGGGAAGGAATTTGGCGGGATCTTTATCCGTCCCTGGAAAGTGCGCCGCTCCTGCGGCCACCCGCCAATCCCTGGTCGATCGTCATTTTCACCACTTTTCACCACTGCCAACCACCGGACTATAGCCTTCCCCCACCAGGGCGGTCAAGCCTCTTTTTCACGATTTGTCGATTATTTCGCATTATTTTTCATCGTGTTGCAATAAAAGAGGTTATGCGGAAATCCGGAGTGCTGAACGGCGGGTGGGGAAAAAAGGTGAGGCTACGGTCTCATGGGGATGTTCAGGGGCATTTCCCCCCGATAACCATCAGGCGGAGCTCAGGAGGTGCGTTTTCCCAGGATCAGATCAGCCAGGGACAGGTCCCCGGACCGCAGGAAACGGGTGAGCATCAGGATCGTCCCGCAGGCGTAGGCCAGGCTGCTGGACCACCCCGCGCCCACGGCGCCGTACCGGGGAATGAGCCAGAGACCCAACCCGATATTCAGGAGCAGGGTGATCAGGCTGGCCTGGGTGTTCCAGTGCGGACGCCCCCGGCCGATGAAGTCGCCCGCCAGGACCGTTCCGGGCGCAAAGGCCACGATGCCCGGCAACAGGGCGCGCAGGGCGCCGGCCGACGAGGCATAGGCGCCCCCCGCGAGCAACGGCAGCAGGGGGCCGGCCAGGAAGTACAGAGGCAGCCCGGCCAGAAGCGTCACCGCGAAACCCCACCGGACCGCGCGCAGGGAATCGGCATCCCGGTCCGTGCTGGATCCCGCAGCTGCGGCGCTGTGCACCAGCAGGGGTGTCAGGGCGCCCGGCAACAGCCACAGCATCTCCCCGAAATACACGGCCACCGAGTACACCCCCACCTCGGCGGCCCCGTGGAAGTGTTCCAACAAACCCTGATCCAGGCGCAACAACAGGAAGTAGGCCACCGCCGACAGTTGTCCCAGCCATCCCTGACGGGCCAGAAGCCCGGCCAAACGGAGCGGTGTCGCGGTCTCGGGGAGGTCGGGCCCCGCTTGCGCGCCCTCGGCCTTGGGCGACCGGCGACGCCGGATCTCGGTCACCGTCACCAGCACCAAGGCGATACCACCGAGGACCTGGGCGACGGCCACCAACCCCACGGCGCCACTCAGATTCAGGGTTCCGAGCAGGATCAACACCCCGACCAGCAACAGGTGGAAGACCGCGCGGAAACCGTTGATCACCGCTCCGACCACCAGTCGGCCGCAGGCCAGGAGGTCGTAGGAGAAGATCTCGAACAGCAGGATGCCCAGCACCGCAACGGCCACCACGAAACCCAGACCCGTCGGCCAGCCCAGGTGGTCAGCCAGGAAGCGGGCCGGTCCCGCGGTCGAGGTGAACGCGGCCAGGATGCTCAGCACGGCCACGGCGGCGCCGACCCACAGGATCTGCGCCTCCCAAATCCTGCGGGCCGGGATAATCGTGCGCCGCAAGTGGGGCACCGCCGCAAGACCCTGCCCCCCCGCCAGCACGGACGCCACCAGCAAACCCACCGCAACGGTGAGACTGTAGTGCCCCTGCCCCACCGGCCCCAGCCGCGTGGCCACGAGCAGAACTACCGCGGCGTTGGCCGCCACCTGGATCAAACGGCTGGCCAGGATGCGGGCTCCGGGCGCAAGGAGTTTCATGGGCGTTCCGGCTCCCTGTCATGCCAGCGATTGGCCTGCTCGCCGCGCTTGCGGAGCCGGTCCCGAACCTGTTCGGCAAACTTCAGGGCCGCTCCCCTGCTGGTGTAGAAACCCCGCAACTGGAGTTCGGCGCCGAAGGACTTCTTGAAACCCAGAAGGGAGCCGGCCACTTCGCTGGCCCCCAGGTCCAACCACCGGGCGCCCCGCTCACACGCGGCGGACAGATCCCCCCAGATGCACAGGGTGGACGGGAAATGGGTGCGCGCCAGGGCGGGATCCGTCACCCCGGCCCACGCCAGGACCCGGTCGCCCAGATGCAGGTTCAGGTGGGCGCCGATGACTTCTCCCTCGAGGGTCGCGCAGGTCAGGAACGCTTCGCCCACTTGGTCGGCAAGGCCGCTTCCGCGCAGAAGACCCTGCATGAAGGCCTCGGGAACCGGTTCGATCCCCCAGTGGGCGGCAGCCTTGCGATAAAGGGGATAAAAGCGGCTCAGGTCCTGCGGATCGTTCGTGACGAACACCTCGGCCCCGCGCCGCAGCCCGCGGTTCCGTTCGTTGCGTTTGGTCTTCGCCATGCGTTCGCGGTCCACCCGCTCCAGCCCGCCGTCCAGGGAGATCGCCGCCGTGGAAATCTCCCGGCGGCTCCAGCCACCGAGCCCGCACACCCGGGACCCGAACTCCTGTTCGTGGGCGGGGCAGAGCGCCAGGCCAAGCGTGGTCAACGGCCCGCGGCGCTCGCGGGCGAAGCGTTCGAATAGGAGCAGGAAAAGCCGGGCGCGGAGCGCGGGATCCAGGGAGTCGAGGACGAGCGGACCGCCCGAGGTGCCGTCCAGACTGCTGTCCAGATGCAGGATCGGGCCCTTGCGCCGCGCCACCGCGGCCAGGCCGGCCACCAGCCGGTCTCCCCGGCGCACCGTCAGGACAACCAGGCGGGCGCCCCGGTAGTGACGCCGCGCGCACAGCAACCAATGGGCGGTCTGGGTGTATTCGGCGGTCGCGCACCCCCGCACCAGATCGTCCCAGTCCTGCGGCAATTCCGCGGACCGGTCGAGGGTCTCACTGGTCTGGGCAGCGGCGGAAGTCATCATTTCCGGGAAGCTTCCACGCTGGCCCGTACCACGGTGACCACGTCGGTCACGTCCTGGTCGGTCATGGCCGGAAACAGCGGCAGGCTCACGGCCTCGGCGAAGTAGCGCTCGGTCTCCGGCAGTTTGTCCCCGAACGTTGCGGCCAGGTCGGTGAAGGCCGGATGGTGGTGCAAGGGAATGAAGTGAACCGAAGACCCGATGCGGTTGGCGGTCAGGTCGGCGATGAGGCCGTCACGCCCGCCGGGCACCACGCGGGGGTCGATGCGCAACAGATAGAGGTGCCACGCAGGGGTCATGCCCGGCAAGACCTGCGGCACCTGCACCCCGGGCAGATCACCCAGCTCGGCGTTGAAGCGTTCGGCGACGGCCGTGCGGCGGGCCATGAAATCGTCGGCGCGGCCGAGTTGTCCCAGCCCCAGGACGGCAGCGGGATCGCCCAGGTGGTACTTCCATCCCGGCTCGAGGATCTCGTAGTACCAGCGCCCCTTGTCGCCGTATCGCTGCCAGGCGTCGCCGTCCATGCCGTGCACGGCCAGACTGGCCATGCGGGCGGCCAGGGCGGCGTCGTCGCAGGTCACCAGGCCGCCGTCGCCGGTGGTGATGCACTTGGTGGCGTAGAACGAGAAGACCGTGGCGTCGCAACCCTGGCCGACCAGGCGGCCGTGTTCGCGGGCGCCGAAGCTGTGGGCCGCGTCACGGACGATGCGCAGATCGTGCTGACGGGCCAGATCGCCCAGCCCGGCCATGTCGCAGGGATGACCGCCCATGTCCACGGGCATGATCGCCCGGGTGCGCGGGGTCAACAAAGGCGCGCAGGTGGCGGGGCTGATGCAGAGGCTGACCGGATCGATGTCCGCCAGCACGGGGGTTGCTCCCCGGTGCAGCACGGCCGAGAGGGTCGCCACGAAGGTCAGCGCCGGCAGGATGACCTCGTCCCCCGGACCGATGTCCAGGGCCTCGAGGGCCAGGTGAAGGCCGGCGGTGCAACTGCAGACCGGCACGGCGCGATCCACTTCGAGATACTTGGCGCACGCCTGCCCGAACTCGTGCACCTTGGCGCCGTAGGTCAACCAGCCGCTGCGCAGCACTTCGCCCACGGCGGCGATCTCTTCTTCGCTCACATCGGGCCGGAAAAACCGCAGGTGATCCTGTCGCTCGATGAACACGCGCCCTTCGCGACGGTCAGCTCCCATTTCCACCTCCCGGCCCCATCCGCAAGACATCCATCCCGACCAGGTCGGCCAGCAGGCTGCGCAGGCGGGGAATGTCGCCCGCGACGGCGGCTTCCAGAAGTTCGGCTTGGCCGTCGGTGGACAAGGGCTCGTCGGGCGCGGTGATGACGGCCTTGCCGATGAGGGGGTTGCCGCTGGCGGTCAGGTTCTCGTACTCCTCGTGCAGGGCTTCGTGGAGCCGCTCGCCTGGCCGCAGGCCGGTGAAGGAAATCTGGGGCCAGAAATCGTCCGCCGATGCGGCGGCGCCCGAGAGCACCAACAGGTTCTTGGCCAGCTCGAGGATGGACACGGGCGAGCCCATCTCCAGGATGTAGGTCGCGCCCGACTCGCCCAGCACCATGGCCTCGATGACCAGCAGGGCGGCTTCCTTGATGGTCATGAAGTAGCGCGTCATCTCCGGGTGCGTCAGCGGCAGGGGCAGGCCCGCGGCGATGCGCCGCTGGAAGAAGGGAATGACCGAACCCCGGCTCCCCAGGACGTTCCCGAAGCGCACGGTCATCAGGCGGGTGGGGCCGCCCTGGCGGGCCGCCCGTCTGACCACCTCTTCGGCGAGCTTCTTGGTGGCGCCCATGACGCTGGCCGGAGCCACCGCCTTGTCGGTGCTGATGAGCACGAAGCGCTCGGCCCCCACGGCACGGGCGAAATCCACCATGTTGTCCGTCCCCCCCACGTTGACCAGGACCGCTTCCTCCGGGTTGGTCTCCATCAGGGGAACGTGCTTGTGGGCCGCCGCGTGGAGAATCAGATCGGGCTTCATGCGTCCGGCCAAAACCTGCAGGCGGGCTCGGTCCCTCACGTCGGCGATGACCAGTTCGAGGTCCGCCTCCGGGTCATCGGCCCGCAGCTCGGCATCCATCTCGAACAGGCTGTTTTCGCCACGGCCCAGCAGGATCAACCGGCGGGGACCCAGGGTCAGCAGGCGGCGGCACAACTCCCCGCCGATGGAACCGCCGGCTCCGGACACCAGGACGGTGCGGCCGGCGACGACCAGTCGGGCGGGCTCCTCGCCGAAATCCACGCTCTCGCGTCCCAGAAGGTGTTCGGGCCGGACCTCGGCCACCTGTTGGTAACTGACGTCGCCCAGGATGATGTCCCGCAAGCCGGGCACGATGCGCAGGGGCAGACCGGCCTGCTTGGCCAGCAGGACCATGCGCCGGATCAGGGGACCGCCCGCAGAGGGGATCGCCAGCAGGGCTTGTTCGGCGCGCGACCGGGCGGCCGCCTCCGGCAAAGCGTCGGTTCCGCCCAGCACCGGCAGGCCGCAGATCTCGGTTCCCTGCAGGGCGGGGTCGTCGTCGAGAAAGGCCACCGGCTGCACCGGAAGCTGTTTGTCCCGGATTTCCTGGACCAGGGAGCGCCCGGCGGAGCCGGCGCCGACGATCAGGATCCGCGTGCGTGACATCACCGCACCACGCCCAAGGGAACGGTGAACGACTGCCCCTCCCAGGTCACCCGCACCAGGTACATGCCCGTCGCCACGGCATCGCCGTACCGGTTGAGCCCGCCCCAGAAACCGGATTCCGGCAGCACGCCTTCGGCCCTGTAGACCATCTCCCCCTCGACGTTGTAGATCTCCGCGGTGAAGCCGTCCGTGGCGCCGTCAGGCAGGCCGCCGATGTGCAATTCACCCGATCCCAAATCCGGGACCCAGGGGTTGGGATAACAGTACACCCCGCCCAGGGAGGCCGATCCGCCCGCTTGATCCTGACCCACGTCGATCAGGACCGCGCCCCGGTCGGACGTCACCAGCACCTGTTTGCCATCGGGTGAAACCGCCATGTCCCGGTAGGTTGTACCGGGCAACGGTGCGATGACCCCGATGGAATAGAGCAAACCGAAGTTGTTGTTGGCCAGATAGTTGCCCTGGTCGATCCAGGCGTCCACGGTGGTCTGCCCCCCCCGGGTGCGGATCCGGTTTAAGCCGGCGGTACAGGAAGCCCAAACGTCCCCGTTGCCGTCCACGACCACGTCCGCCACCGAACCGCTGACCAGACCCGGCACCACGGTGCTGACCTTTTCCCCATACGATTCCACCGCGGAAGCGGAACCCGAAATTTCGTTGAAGGAGATTCTGGTCAGCCCGTTGCCCCCGGCCCAGATGGTCCCGTCCGGCGCCAGGGCCAGACCCTTGACGCTCCGGGGGTCGTTGCCGGTCCCCGACAGGGAGGCGAAGGGACCGTCCCAGCTGTCGTCGGTGAAATCGCCCCAGGTCAAGGGGTCGTCCGGACCGGCGGCATCGCCGTTGATGTCCCAGCGCAGCAGCCCGTAATCCTCGGCCGCGAACCAGACCACATCCCGCCGCTGCACCACGGCGCTCCAGATGCGGTTGGTGCTGGTGATTCCGCCCTCATCCACCGGCAGGGTCAGCCATTGGAGGGGGTCATCGGCATGGTCGGGATCCAGGAGGATGTCGATCTTTTCCGGATAGACCGCGCCCTCCTGCCAGGCGATGTCGTGGGTGATGATCAAGGGCCCGTCCGGGTGGACGACCATGTCCAGGATGTAGGCGCCCGACATGCCGCTGCCATGCTTGGTGAAGTAGGCATCCAGCCCGGTGACCGGGTCATGGCGGATGAGACCGGTGGTGTACTGGGAAATCCAGATCTTCCCCTGCAGATCACTGGCCATGGCCAGGATATTGGAAGAATAATTGAACAGCCCGCGGTCCTCCTCCGTGTTGGAGTCCAGTTCATAGATGCTGGTCCAGCCGTCGTCTCCGAGGCTACTGACGGCGTCGGCCACGTACGATCCGATCCAGGGATCGCCGGACGGGTCGAAGGTCACACCCTCGGCGTTGCGGACCAGGGAAGACGTCAGGGTGGTGGTGGCGAACCCCCCCTGTGCTCCGCCCCGCGCCAGGTAGGCGAGTCCCCCCGCGTTGGTCATGCCGGCCATGTTGACCCGCCCCCCGACCCACAGGTTCTGTCCCGCGGCAACGGCTCCACAAAGCGGCTTGGGCAAGGTCACCGTCAACCAGGCGCCGGCGTCCCAGCGGGACAGGCGCGGCGAGGTGCCGCCCCGCAGGGCAAAGAGACCCAGAGAACCGGAGGCCAGGTCGGTGACGGCCGACCCGATGCTGCCTTGAGCCGACCAGGTGGAGGTATCGGGATCCCAGGCGAAAACGCCCGCAGGGGTGCCCGCGACCAGGACGCCGTCTTCCGTCACCACAAGATCGGAAACTTCTGCCTCGGGAAGTCCCTCGTTCACGGTCACGAACAGGTTGGAGGAGAAACGGGAAACTCCGTCCGTCGTGGCGATGAACAGGTCGTTTCCCAGCAGGGCCAGGGCGGTGACGTCGTTGCCGACCAGACCATCCTGCTCGGCGGTGTAGATGTTTCCGGAGAGGCCGTCAACGATCTGACCCAGGCCGCCTTCGCTCATGCCGTAGTAGACGCGCTCGCTTTCGCCGATGACCGCGCCGGCGACCGCGGTGACGTCGAGGCTGCCGAGGTTGCTGGTGTAAGGGCGGAATTCGGGGTCACCGCCGGGGTCGTTCACCCGGGTCAGCCCGCCGTCAGCGGTCGCCACCCAGAGATGACGCCCGGTCCAGGCGAGGTCGGTCACCTCGTTGCCGCCCAATTCCTCGCCCGCATACCACGTCCGATAGTCCGCCGGGCTCGAGGTGGGCGCCACCACCAACCCGCCGCCGTCCAGGCCCGCAAATACGGTGCCCTCCAGTTCGAGCAAGGCGGTGGTTTCATGCGCGGCGAGCAGGGGAGTGAACTGGGGTTCGGCCGTGGCGATGGCCCCGACCAAATACCAAGCCAACACCACCAGCACCGCCGGCCAGATCCTCGTTCCACCGCTTGCGGCTATGCGCCCGTCCATCATGGTTCATCCACCTTGTTGTTCCCGGTATCGGGGTTCTCCCCCGATCCGGCAGCGATATCGGTTTCCAGTTCTCCCGGTCGCATCCAGAAGCGCCGCCAGGGACCCAGCTCCCCGGAATCGTGGTCTCGCGCCGGCCCGCCCCATAACGCGCAGGGAGCGGGCTCACCCCGCCAGAAGGCCAGCTTACTCTCGGGATCCGGCTCACGCCAGTGCAGACCATCGGCCAGGCTGAAGGTTCCCCACAGGGTGATCCGACCGGTCAGCAACGCCTGGACCAACCCCCATTGCCGGACAAGGGGGCGCACCCTTCCGTCGGCCGTGTAGGCGATCACGACCCGGGGATTGCGGCCCCACGGGTCCCGCAGAACGACGGACTTCTCCACCGCCCGGCTTCCCCGGTCGCCGCGCATCCGTTCTCCCAGCCGCAGCACTCCGCAGGGGATCGCCAGGACCGAGCCAGCGGCAAGGTCCATCAGGCGACGCAAGGCCGACCGGAACAATCGAGACTGTCCCGACCCGCGCACCACGCCCAGGGCGCCGCCGAAAACCTCGGCACGTTCCCCGGCCGCCAGCAACCAGGCCTGCTCGGTCATCCACCGCAACCGCACCCCCATACCCCGCAGGGTGCCCCACAAGCGCAGGGATTCCGGGTCGGCGTCGGCCTCGGACCAGATCACCACCTGGCTGGCGCGATAGCGTCGGACCACCTCCGGCAGCTCCGCCGGCCGACCGAGCCAGGGAATGCGGCCGTTGCCGAGCGGCGGCAGGGTGCCGGACCCCGGACAGGCGCAGACGTATCCCACCGGATCCACACCATCGCCGGTCAGATCGCCACAATCTTTCAACCAGCCGGCGATGCGGACCTCAGACCCGGCCAGCAGGGTCCTTTCGAGGGCCAAGTTGCCTCTTTCCAGCCGCTGCCGGATTCCCTGCAGGAAGCGTCGCGTCCCAAGGACCCCGACGACCAGGATCGGCAGGAAGATCAGCAACACCGCCCGGCTGATCACGTCCATATGGCCCAGATACGTGCTGGCCAGCACCAGCACGAAAATGGTTCCGGCCCGCTGCAGATCCGCCACCACCGTCCGACCCGCGCGCAGCGCACCGGCTGCGTAACGTCCGCTGCTCCAGAATACCACCGTAGCCAGCAGCAGGGAGTAGACCAGCAGGGGCGCGTACTCGGCAAAGGGGAACAGCGGTTGGTTGAACCAGGGACCGCCCAGCCGGCGCACCAGATAGGCCAGGCAGAAGCCACCGGCCAGAGCCGCCAGGTCCGTCAGCCAGAACATCAGCATCAGCAGGGGATCCCGCCAGCGCTTGATCAACCAGACCAGCAGGCCCCACTTCTCGTAGAACGAGATCAGGCTGGCCAGATGCAGCCAGAATGAACGGTTGAGTTTACCCGTTGCGCTGGTGCGGCGATGGCGATGCAGGAACCGGGCGTCCGGGGTGTACAGGACTTCGCAACCGGCCTGCCACATGCGGTAACACCAATCCACATCCTCAAAATAGAGGAAGAAGCGCTCGTCCATGGGGCCGGTGCGCTCCAGGGCGCGGTGGCTGACGAGTATGCAGCCGCCCAGCACCCAATCCACCGGCTGCACGGAAAGGTGGTCGAAATCCCGCATCAGATGCCGTTTGACCACCTCGCTGCGCGGGAAAATGCGCCCCAGGAATGTGCGTCGCAGCAGCAGGGTCCGCAGGGTGTAGAAGCGCCGGCACGATTCCTGGATGGTGCCGTCCTCGTTGAGCAACTGGGGTCCGATGACCCCGGCCCGCGGGTGGGATCGACCGCAGGCCAGCAGCGCATCCAGGGCTCCCGGATGAACGACGATGTCCGGGTTCAGCACCAGGTACCACTCGGCCGGATGCGCGGCCAGGCCGCGGTTGCAGCCCTTGGCGTAACCCGTGTTCTGGCGGTTGAGGATCCAGTCGACCCCGGTGAAGCGCGTCCGGACCTCTGCCAGTCCGGGGTCGGTGGAGGCGTTGTCGACCACGGTCACGCCGAAGGAGCAGGCCGGCGGATGGGCGAAGATGGATTCCAGGCAGCGGTGCAGATCCTCGCTGGTGTTGTAGTGGACGATGACGATCCCGAGTTCGAGGTTTCCGCTCGCATGGTTGTCCTGGGGCAGCGGCACCGAAACCGACCTCACCGGATTCGCCGCAAACGCAGAGCCCAGACCATGAACATGGCTTCCAGGATGATGCGCCGCGACATTTTCGAAACGCCGACCTGGCGGTCGACGAACATGATGGGGATCTCCTTGATGGCCAGCCCCCGCTTCCAGCAGTAGTAGTTCATCTCGATCTGGAAGGAGTAGCCGTCGCTCTTGATGCGTTCCAGGGGAAGCATTTCCAGGGTCGAGCGCCGGAAGCACTTGAACCCGCCGGTGCTGTCCTTGAGCGGAAGGCCGGTGACGAAGCGGGCGTACATGTTGGCGCCCACGCTCAGGATCAGCCGCCTGAGCGGCCAGTTGACCACGGTGATCCCGTACAGATAGCGGCTGCCCAGCACCAGGTCGTGGGTTTCGATGTGCTCCAGGAACAACGGCAAGGCGGCGGGGTCGTGGCTGAAGTCCGCGTCCATCTCGAACACGGCTTCGAAATCGGTGTTGGCCAGGATCCACTGGAAGCCCGCGATATAGGCGGCGCCCAGGCCCTCCTTGAGCGGTCGTTCGAGGATCAGGATGCGGTCGCCGAAACCGGGCAGGCTCTTGACCACATCGGCGGTCCCGTCAGGCGAACTGTCGTCCACCACCAGCACCGAAAGCCGCGGATCCTGGTCCAGGATGGCCGGCAGCAGGCGACCGACATTGTCGGCCTCGTTGTAGGTGGGAACCACCACGACGGCCTTGCGCAGGTTCAGCGGGGGCACCGCCCGCGTGGCGCCGGAATTTTCCTTCATGCCTGAGCACCTCCGGGGCCGGACCCTCGCCGGCAAGCGAGATAACCGCCCAACAACAGGAGCAGGGTGATGATCAGCCCCGCGCAGGTCAGGATCAACCCCTGCTTGACCGCGGGATCGCCGAATATGAAGCGGACCTCGTGGCGCCCCGGCTCCAGGTAGACTCCCCGCAGAACGAAATCCGCCGTCAACATCGGGCGGGGCCTGCCGTCCACCTCCACCCGCCAACCGGGAGTGGTCATGTCGGCCAACACCAGCACGGCCTGCTGCGAGGATCCCGTCTTCAGGATCACCTCGTCCAGGCCGTCGACAAGATACTCCACCGAGGCCGAGGAGTCCGGTGCAACATCCATGACCGCAGGAAGTTCCGCCATTTCCGCGGTGGGCAGATGCACCGTGGTGCCCGGATCCATCCTCCCCGCTTGCACCTCATCCAGGAAGTCGTCGAAGGTGGCCCCACCGGTCTCCCAGCGGTTCACCAGCCGCGCTCGCGGCAGGTAGGAACGCAGGCGGTAAAGAACAGGGCCCTCGGTCGCCAGGGGAGCCGGATCGAGGTCCAGGCCCTCCTGCGCAAGCAATTGCTGTTCCTGCGCGGTGAAAGCTCGGTCGAAACTCACCACCCCTGCACCCAACCACAAAGCCAGGCGGCCGGCGGGACGTGCCCCGTACAACCTCTTGCGGATGGACTCGTAGGCGGCCGGCTTGGCCGGATGGTAGCCCCCCAGGCTGCGGATTCCGTCGGCCATCCAGGTGTTGCGGCCCCCGTTCTGCCCCAGGGGATAGAGACGGTCGTGGGGCAAAGCGCGTTGCAGGAGCGCGGCGTGCGGCCCCGGTTCGGCTCGGGCCGGCTGGAATTTCGCTACCAGGGGACTCGCCGGCAGCAGCACCGCTTGCCCGGAAGCCCCTCGTCCCACGCGCAGCAGGGACCGTTCGGGATGGGTGATGCGGGCGTCCACTCCCATCAGATCCACCACCACCAGCAGGCACAAGGCCCAGGGCAGACCGGACCGGGCGAATCCGGGGCGAAGCCGGGCCACCTGGAAGGCGCCCCCGGCCAGCAGCAGCACGATGCCGATGCGCACCAGATCACTGCGGTGCAGCGTCCACGCCGCATCCAGCAGGACCGGAACGGTCGGTTTGCCTGCGGCGGCGGCAAGCTTTTCCAGGCTGCCCACAAAAACCCCATGGCCCAGGCCGACGGCGGCCAGCGAAAGCACCGCACCCAGTCCGGCGCAGATCAGGGGAGCCAGACGGCGCGGCCAGCGGCTTTCCCCGGCGACCCAGGCCTCGACCCCGCGGGGGGCGGCCAGGGCGAGGCAAAACGCCACCAGGATCAGGATCATCGACGGCACGCGGAACTTGTTGAAGAACGGCAGCCAGCGGTAGAGCAGCTCGTAGAAGCCGAAGCCGTAGTTGCCGAAGGCCGTGAATACCGCCAGGACGGACAAGGCGAGGGTGACGATCAGCCAGCGGCGCCGCCCCGGCCCCCAGGCCAGGGCGGCCAGCAGCAGGACCAGGAATCCGAAGTAGTTGGGATAATCATTGAACGGCATCATCCCCAGGTAGGTCGTCTGGCCGAAGCCAGCGGCCGAGGGCAGCACGAAGGTGGGCAGTTCCCGTGGTGACAGGGACCAGCCGGTGGCGTAGTCCAGCCCCACTCCGCCCCCGCCGGCGGTATCCTGACCGCGGATGGACAGTCCGGAGTACTGGTACACGGGGACCAGGAGGATGCCCGCGATGAGGAACCCCAGCGCCAATCCCACCGCCAGCTTTCCCACGCGCAGCCATCGGACCGGGGGTTGCAGGGAACGCCACGCCGCTTCCAGGGGCCAGACGGCGCCCCAGAAGGACAACCACGCCACCACGCCCAGGCTGTAATAGGCGATCTGGATGTGGCCGCGCAGAAGCTGAAGCCCCAGCAGCAGGCCCAACATGCCGGCGGAACTCCAGCGCCCGCGATCCAGAATGCGCAGGGACCACCCGACCAGCCAGGGCAGATACATGGCCGCACCGAGCTTCGAGCCGTGGCCGTGCACCCCCCAGGCGGCGACCTTGGGAAACAACAGCCAGATCGCCACGCCCAGCAGGATCGCGCCCTGGCTGGGGTGCCAGCGCCGCAGCAGCCAGGCCATGCCCAGCCCCCCGAACAGCAGGTGGCCGAGCAGCCAGGTCAGAGGGGGAAATCCCAGCCGGGTCTGCAGGAAATCGAACAGGACCGAGGGCGGGTAGAGGAATTTCGCATAGGCCAGCGAGCCGAAGCTGGGCATGCCGGCGAACAGGTAGGGATTCCAGAGGGGATAGTGCCCCTGCTCCAAAGACCGGTCGCCGACGCTGGCGAAGGCCAGGGAATTGCCGGCATCGCTGCTGCGAAACACCTCGCCCTGGAACATGGCGCCCGGATAGATGACGGCCAACAGGACCAGGATCAACAGGGTCTGCCGCAGCCACCAGGTCCAGCCGGACTCGGAAATCCACCACGCGGGCAGACTCGGGCCCGCCGCGCTGGTCGGCGTACGGTCACGGTCGCGGGATTTGGCCACGGGTCCTCCTGGAACGCCCCCGAGCGGGGAATCATGGCAAACCGGGCGCCGGAAACGCCCACAGGACAATCATATCCCAACTATCGCGGTCTGTCCATCATCCGGCGCAGGGAAGCTCCCGCGCAACGCAATCAGTAGGGTCGGCCGCGAATCTCATCCAGGATCCCCAGCCAGACGGCCGCGGCGGTCTGCACGCGCCCGTGCCACAGGTGGAAGGCCGTATGCCCGGCCAGGTAGGCGAACTGGCACACCGCCAGCAGCGGCCAGTGATACCACCGCCAGTGCTTGCGCAGCAACCGCAGGTGACTGCGACTGCGCAGCCAGACCTTCAGCGGCGAGGATTCTCCCACGGACATGCTGACCTTGTGGAGCACGATGGACCGGGGCACGTGCAGGATGCGGCCGCCGGCGGCCAGGATGCGCAGGGAATAGTCCGTGTCCTCGCCGTAAAAATGGAAGCCCTCGTCGAACAGTCCCACCTGGTCGCGGGCCCGCCGATCGAGCAACAGCGCGCAACCGGTGCCGTAATCGATGAAGCGCGACGCCAGCGGCATGTCGCCGGCCACGCTGCGGATCCCGTGGTGGCGGACCCACCCGCACCAGCGACCGATGATCCCGCCCTCGTACCAGATGCGACCCGGATCGGATGCGTAACAGATACGGGGAGTCGCCGCCCAGGCCCGTGGTTCGTCCAGCAGTCCCTGGACCAGCAGGCGCATGCTGCCTTCGGGAACCACGGTGTCGTTGTTCAGCATCAGCACGGGCCCGCCAAATCCCTCGGCATTCAGCGCCTCGAGGGCCAGGTTGCAGCCCCCGGCCCAGCGCAGATTCTCCGGCGACTCGATCAGTTCGACGTCGGGGTGATGCCGCCGCACCCAGGCCAGCGAATCGTCGGTCGAGCCGTTGTCCACCAGGATGAGGCGCAGATCGGGGTAGGTATCCTGGGCCAGGGAACCCAGGCAGTCGGCCAGCACCTCGCGGCCGTTCCAGTTGACCACCACCACCGCCAGGGGCGGCATGGCGTTCGACGGATCCTGAGGTTCGCGATCAGGCACGGTGGGCGATCCGGTAGTCGCGTTCGGGCCGCCGACCCGCCACCACGAGTTCGGCGATCAGCCCCAGGCTGATGAACTGGAACGAGAGGATGATCAGCACCAGGCCCAGCAACAGCATGGGCCGCAGATGCAGGCCGTTGCCCAGCATCCAGTAGACCAGGAAGTAGAGGCTGATCCCGCCGCCTCCGGCCAGGAACGTGAGGCCCACGCGGCCGAACATGTGCAGGGGCGAGGTGCGCCGGGCGTGCAGGAAGTACACCGTCAGCAGGTCCAGGAAGCCGTTGACGAAGCGGGCCGGGCCGTACTTGGTGACGCCGTACTTGCGGGCGTAATGGCGCACGGGCTGCTCGGTAACCCGGAATCCCTCCAGATGCGCCAGGGCCGGCACGTAACGGTGCATCTCGCCGTAGACCCGGACCCTCTCGACCACCCGGCGGCGATAGGCCTTCAACCCGCAGTTGAAATCGTGGAGTTTCAGCCCGCACATTCGGCTGGTGAACCAGTTGAAGACGCGGCTGGTCTTGTTCTTGATGAAGCTGTCCTTGCGGTCCTGCTTCCACCCCGAGACCAGGTCCCATCCCTCTTCGATACGGGCGATGAGCCCGGGGATCTCCGCCGGGTCGTCCTGCAGGTCGGCATCCATGGTGATGACGATTTCGCCGCCGGCCTCGTGGAAGCCGGCGGCCAGCGCGGCCGCCTTGCCGAAATTGCGTCCGAAGCCCAGACCGTGCACCACGGGGTGGCGGGCGGCCAAATCCGCGATGACGGCGAAGGTGTCGTCGGTGCTGCCGTCGTCGATCAGCCAGACCCCGAACGAACGGCCCATGGGTTCCAGGACGGCGCGAATGCGGTCGACCAGTTCGGGCAGGGATTCGGCCTCGTTGAAGGCCGGCACCACGACGGCGATCTCGAGCCTTTCGTCGGCCATGGCGGAGTCACCGGTCACGTTACCCTCTCCTGGCAATGGCCCACTCCGCCTCGCGGACCAGGCCTTCCTTGAAGGGAATGGTCGGCCGGTAGCCGATGACGGCTTCGACATGGCTCCGGTCGGCAAAGGTGTTCTTCACGTCGCCCTTGGCGGTCTCCCCATAGGCGATGGTCGCGGTCAGCCCGGGAACCCGCGCGGTCAGGATCTCCCGCAACAGATCCAGCGCCTCGCCGAAAACCACTCGGCTCCCGCCGCCGGTGTTGAAGACTTCCCACGGACTGTCGCAGGCCACGGACAACAGGTTGGAGCGCACCGCGTCCCCCACGTAGGTGAAATCCCGGGTCTGGGAGCCGTCCCCGTAGACATCGAAGGTCCGCCCGTCGAGGGCCGCTTCGATGTACTTGCGAAAGGCCATGTCCGGACGCTGACGGGGACCGAACACCGTGAAGTAGCGCAGGCTGCTGGTGGGCACCCCGAAGTTCATGCTGTAGAGAACACACAGGTGTTCGGCGGCCATCTTGGTGACCCCGTAGGGTGAACGGGGCTGCGGCAGCGCCAGTTCGGTGACCGGAAGCTCGTCCTGGTCGCCATAGACCGAACTGCTGCTCGAGTAGACGAAGCGCACCAGATCCCCGGCGACCTCATCCCGTTTGCAGGCCTCCAGCAGCCGCTGGGTGGACATGATGTTGCACCCGACATACTCGGCGAAGGTCGAGCCCCAGCTCGCCCGCACCCCGGCCTGCGCGGCCAGGTGGAAACAGACCCGTTGGCCCCGCAGCAGCTGCGCCGCGTCGACGTCCTGCAGGTTCTCCTGCACGAATGTGAAGTCGGGGTGCTCGGCAAAGCCGGCCATGTTCTCCCGCTTGAGGGCGATGGCATAGTAATCGGTCAGGCAATCCACTCCCGTCACCCGGCAACCGAGCTCCAGCAGGGCTTCGGTCAGGGTGCTGCCGATGAATCCGGCGCAGCCGGTGACGATCACCGGGGCGCCGGGCTCAAGGATGCTGCGCACCCGCTCCGGCAGGTCTGTGGTGATCGCCTGCAATTCAGTCTTGTCCATCACCTTTTTCCCCCACTGCATCATCGATGCGCTGCTGTTCCCTTTGCAGGGCGGACTGTTTCATGGTCTCCAGGGCCTGCGACATGGCCGCATCCTGTTCGCCGCTGTGCTGTTCCCATTTCTCCATCACCTGCTGGGCCAGGTCGCGCCGGCCCATGGCCTGGTAGATGGTGAATTCAAGCTCGTAATAGAATTTGCGGTCCGGGTAAAGCGCGATCTGCTCCTGCGCCCAGTCCGTGGCCAGGTCGGTCACGCCCGCGCTGAGAATTCCCCGCATGCAGGCGAAGACGACCTGCTCTTCCCTGTCCTCGGACACGTTCCCGACCAGGGAGCTGAGGAAGACCTTCGCGTCATCGTCGCGGAACGCCTGCACCAGCAACAGGGGGTACATTTCCAATGCCTGATCATTGAACGGAGCGATGGCCAGGCTCGTCTCGAAACACCTCAGGGCCTTGGTCAGGTTCTCGTTGTAGACCATGGTGTCCTTGCCGGCGATCGCATCGGCCTTCATGTAGAATTCGTAGCCCGCCCGGTTAAGCGCCGCGGGATAGTTGCCCAGCAGGTGCACCGCATTGCTGTTGCGGAAGATGTCCGTGCGGGCCCGGCCCAGCATCCCCACCAGGCTGTCCAGTTGCGCGATGTCCAGGCCCCGCCCCTGTTCCCCCAGGACCGGCTTCTGGTCCTCGTCCAGCCCCACTCCGGTCATCTGCGCGTAGGCCACCCGGCGGGCCGGCGTGTCGCCGTCCATGAGCGAGCCGAGTTCGTAAACGCCCAGGATGTTCTCCAGAACCTTGTCCGGGTCGGTGGACGGCAGGCCGTTGGGGCCCTTTTCCTCGACCAGGCGGTAGGCCATGCCCTCCATGCGCAGATTGTTGTAGTAACGTTCCATGTTTTCCTGCGGGATGGTCACCGCAAAGAAAACCGGCCGGTTGGCTTTCGCCTGATTGGTCGTGATGATGTCGTGCAGGGCGAAATCCTTCACCATCACCAGGGTGCGTTGTTTGGTCTTGGGATCTTCGAACACGGTCGGCTGCAGCTTGTCGATCTCGGCGTCGCTGCGCCGCATGTCCACGCCGTGCTCCATGTGCTTGATCTGCTTGATGTACCAGGGCAGGTTCACGAGGGACAGGTTGACCACCGATACGTCGGGGCGGAATTTCTCCACCATCTGCAGATACCAGATGGGGAAGGTGTCGTTGTCCCCGTTGGTGAAGATGATCGCGTCCTTGTCAAGACCCGCCAGGATGTTCCAGGCGTATTCGTAGGCGATCTTGTTCTCGGACCTGTCGTGCTCGAAGAGCTTGGTCTGGCCGGGACCCAGGGGCAACAGGGCCACCAGACACAGCAGCAGGGCGGCCGCCTTGACCGGAATGCCCGCCGGCACGCGGACGGCCTTGCGCCAGTCCTGGCCCTCGGCCTGCAGCTGGACGGCCGTGCGCCCCTCGCCTCCGGCCAGGTAGCGCAGGAGCGCGCTCGCGCCCAGCCCGATGAACACGGCGAAGAACATGAAGGCCGCGAAGTAGAAATAGTCCCGGTCCCGGACTTCGTGGTCGGTGAAGTTGAGGTACAGGGTCAGGATTTCCCCGTTGATCACATAGGCGACCAGGGGCACCAGGATCAGGGTGCGGATGCGCCGCAGCCCCTGGAACAACCCCACCAGGGCCAGAAAGATCGGCCCCAGAACGGTCGAGACCACGGTCAAGGGGCCGTGCCCCGGCCCGAGGAAATAGAATTGCTTGAGCAGGAATTTGTCGTAGTAGCCGAACTGCCAGCCCAGCGAAGCCCGGCGCACGAAGGGATCCATGGGCGGATACTGTTCCCGCCTGATCACCGACAGCAGCGTGTGGAAATTGTCGGGGTCGGTTTGGTTGATCAGGGGTTCGGGATTCGCCCCGGCGCGGATCATCATCATCATGTGGACCGTCAGCCCCACGAAGAACAGGCCGCTACCCAGCAACGCGAATTTCCGGCCCTGAAAACTGCGGGCCAGCACCACCACCAGGTAAACCACGAGCAGGAAGATGATGGTCGTGTTGTTCTTGCTGATGGTGGAGAACAGGAAGACGGCCAGACCCACGCTCATGAGCATGAGGTCGAAGACGGGAAGGCGGTTGGGCCTCGCCAGCAGGACCAGCAGGAAGATCCCGGGATAGACGAGCAGCGTACCCAGGTGGAAGCCCACCCCCAGGCCCAGCAGATAGATGATCAGCAACAGCAGGTTCTGGCTGCGGGCCTCCTCGCGCGCGTCGTACCAGCGCACCGCAAGCCAGGAAAGCAGGGCCATCATGAATCCCGCCAGGCCGTAGACCTCGGCCTCGATGGCGTTGTTCCAGAAGGTGTCGGAGAAGGCCAGGAAACAAGCGCCGATCACCGCCCCCGCATGGGCAATCCAGCCGGAGTCGGGATCGCTGCGGCGGGCCAGTTCCCAGATCAGCAGGTAGATGAAAGCCACGGCCAGTGCGCTGAAGAACGCCGACATGAAATTGATGGCGCGGGCCGTCCGGTAGCTCGCCGTCGTGATGTCCGCCTGGCCCAGGATGATGTCGAAGACCCGCCCGACCAGGACGTACAGCGGGGTTCCCGGCTGATGCGGGATGCCCACGATGTGGCTGGTGGTGATGAATTCGCCGCAGTCCCAGAAGTTGGAGGTCGGGCCCATGGTGCTGGAATAAACCGCCAGGGACAGGATGAAGACCCCCAGAGCGACCAGGAACTGGGGGCGGGTAAAGGTCGATCTGTTCAAGTCTTCACCTTTGGCAAGCGGGTTCACCGGGGCGGGCACGGTCCGTCGAAACTAACACACGGCCGCCGCGTCAACAACAAGCGCCCTGGGGCCGGGCGGCGGAACCTCCGCCCCGGGTGGAAGTTCCCGGTCATCGGCGCCGGACCAGGAGCATCACGCCCCCCGAAAGGCTGAACAAAACCTGGACCAGGTAGGCCGCCACTTCCAGGGCCACGACCTCGGGGCCGGCCAGACCCGTCCAGGTCAAAAGGTTGGCCGAGATCGATTCCCGCAGGCCGATGCCGTTGATGGTCACCGGGAGCGTGAGGCTCACCGCGAGCACCGGCACCAGCACCAGCAACTGCACCGCCTGCTGCGAGGTGAGGGCCGAACCGAGGCCCAAGGCCACCAGGATGTGGGTGGCCATGCGCAGGAACTGCACCCCCACGCTGAACAGGAACACCAGCTGCAACCAGCGCACGCGCGGCCGGTAAAGCGCCAGTTCGCCCGTAACGCGCTGCAGCGGGGCGGCCAAGGTCCCCAGATGCAGCCTTTCCAGGAGAGCCACACCCCAGGCCCCCAGGCGGCGAGACAGCAACACCATCAGGATCACCGCCAGCAGCAGGAGCACCGGGACCATCACCAGGGCCACCTGGGGCAGGGGAATGCCCCAGCCGGATGCGGCGGCCAGCACCAGGACCGCCAGCAGGGCCAGGGCTCCCAGGCCGATGAGCCGGTCCAGCAGGGTGGCGCAGAACACCCCCAACCGCCGGCCTTCCTGTCCGCCCAGATCGACGATCTTCCAAGCGTCGCCGCCGATGTTGGCCGGCAGGAAGTTGTTGAAGAACAGCCCGATGAAATAGACGCGCAGGATGCGCGACCGGGAAACGGGGATCCCGCCGGCCCGCAGGATCCAGGCCCACTGCAGGGATCCGGCCAGGGCCGACACGCCGTAGACCGCGAAGGCGGCCAGCAGCATCTCCCACCGGGGATGGGTCATGGCGGCCTTGATCCCGGTCAGCGACTGACGAGAGAGCACAAACCAGATCAGCAACGCGCTGACCGACACCTTGCCCCAAAAGACAAGGAGCGACCGACCCCTGCTGCGGCGTCCGTCCTGGTCGTTCATAATCGCTTCTTTCCCGTGGCGACCTGGTCGAACAAGGTCAGGGATTCCTCCACGCAGCGCTGCCAGCTGAAGCTTCCGGCCCAGCGTCGGGCGGCATCGCTCATGGCCAGCCAGCGATCCTCGTCGCGCAGCAGGCCCAGGGCGGCATCGGCCATGGCGGCAGGATCGCCATAGGGCACCAGCAGTCCCGTTTCCCCGTCACGCACCGAATCCTTCAGGCCCGGGCGGTCACTGGCAACCACGGGCAGGCCGCACTGGTTCGCCTCGATCACCGTCAACCCCCAGCCCTCCTTGGGGCTCGGGTTCAAGAAGACCCGGCACTGGTGCAGGGTGCGCACCAGTTCGTCCCAGGGCTGGAAGCCGCGGAACTCCACCCAGTCGTCCAGGCCCAGCCGCGTGCACAGGCGACGCAACCGTCCCTCGTCCGGTCCCCTGCCCATGACCAGCATGCGCGCGGCCGGCATGTCCCGGTGGATCCGGGCGAACGCGTGCAGGGCGACGTCGAGGCTCTTGTAGCGCCGCAGTCGGCTCCAGGTCACCACCAGGGGTTCGGTGGCGCGCGCCGGCGGGTCGGCCAAGGTGAAACGCTCGTGGTCCATGCCGCAGTAGATGGTGCGGATCCGCGCGGGGTCCAGCCCCCGGGCCACCAGATCGTCCCGGGTCGAGGGGCTGATCACCTCGAAATCCACATCCCGATACAGCCGCGGGATCAGGCTCTCGGCGCCGTAGACGTAGGTCGCGGTCAAGGGGTTGGTCTCGCGGTAGACCGTGCGCCCGAACAGGTGGGGAACGATGGCCACCAGGGGCGTCGAGCCGCGGTAAAGCGGAGTGTAGAAGGGGATCTTGTTGATGTCCTCGACCAGCAGATCGTAGCGCCGGCTGCGCAACATGCGCCGCACCAGGGGCGGCAGGACGAAATTGGCCACCGCCCAGTGGCCGTGACGCCGGATGTGCACGCCGTCGATGGTCTCCTCGGCCGCAGCGCCGGGATAGGAGCTGCACACCAGGTCCACTTCCCAGCCGGCCGCAGCGGCGCCCTTGAGGATGTGGTGCAGGTGCAGCTCGGCCCCGCCCCCCAAGGGGTCACCGATATCCCGCCAGTTGACCGCCAGCAGCTTCAGGGCGAACCTCCGGCGGCGTCTCCCCCCGCCATGGCCGGCTTGCGGCCGATGACCCCGATGGTGGGCGTGGTATAGAGCGCCAGGCGCCGACGGCCGAACCAATCGCGCCACCTCTGGCCCAGGCGCCCCAGGAAGGGCACCGGGTCCGGATGCATGGGCAGCTTCCAGCCCAGCCGGGTGACCAGGATCTTGCGCAGGGCGCGGTACCACAGCCCCGGGATCATCCAGTCGCCGTAACTGCGCACGTGGTCCAGGCCTTCGGCGGCCACCAGGTGTTCCAGCTGGCCGACCGTGAACTGGGTCTCCCAGCCGGCGAACCAGCGGTTCAGCGCGATGAGGACCTGCTTGCCCAGAGTGTAGTAATGGAAGGTCTGGGGCACGTCCACCACCAGGCAACCGCCGGGCCGCAGGATGCGGATGTTGTCGCGCAACAGTGGACCCGGATCGCGAAAATGTTCCAGGAGGCCCTGGTGGAAGACGACGTCGAAGGTGTCGTCGGCGAAGGGGGAACCCAGGCCGTCGCCGCACACCGGATGCACCGTCACGGCGGACTGGGCTGCGGCCTTGGCGGTCAGATCGAGGGAACCGCGCACGTAGTCCAGGGTGATGACTTCGGCCCCGGCGCTGGCCAGGGTGACGGCGTCACGCCCGCTGCCGGCCCCCACTTCCAGGATGCGCACCCCGGCCAGGTCACCGCGCTGTTCCAGGCCCAGCAAGCGGGTGATCTCCCGCACCAGGCGGCCGTCGTTGTCGTAGACTTCGTCCAGGTCGATGGCCTCGGCCTGGTCCCAGAATCGTTGCCAGTGCTCGGGAGTCGATGCTCTCACGGGGTCCCCTCGTCCTTGTCGGCCGCCGGTGCCGCTGCGGTGACTTGCGATGCCGCCTTGTCCAGCACCCCGTTGACGAAACCCACCGAACCGTCTTCACAGTAGCGGTGGGCCAGTTCGAGGGCTTCGTTGATGACCACGGCGTGGGGCACGTCGGGGCTGTACCGCAACTCCGCCAGCCCCATGGAAAGGATGACCATTTCCAGGGAGCCGAGCCGGTCGGGATCCCAGCTGCCGGTCACGAGGGTCCGGAGCCAGCGGTCGATATCGCCGCTGTGGAGTTTGACCTTGCCGGCCAGGTCACGCGCAAAGGTCGCCGATTCAGGCGCGGATTCCCGCCGCTGGATCTGGTCGTCAAGGACATCGAGAAGGGGCGCCCCGCTGATCAGCGACGCGTACATGGATTGCAGGACGATCTCGCGTCCCTTTCTGCGCTTGCCCAAGATCCTATTCCCCTGTCAAAGAGCGCCCACCGGGCCGGCGAACCGCCGGATCTCCGCCAAATCACTCGCCCCATACCGTTACCAGTCACAACCGCCAAACAGAAGGGAAGGCGGAGCCTTCCCGTGCCCTATTTTAACCCACGGCCAGGCCGTTGGCAACGCCGCTCAGCATGCCCCGGTTCCCTTCAAACGTCCAGCCCGTAGCGATCCCGCAGAACATCCAGGTGATGCCGCTCGTGCCCGGCGACCAGCCAGGGCACGGCGCCGGCGGTCAATTCCGCCCCGTTGCACACTCCCCGGCGCTCGCGCATGTCCGCGTCGAAGCTCCGCCACAGGTAGATGTGGTCGGTGCGGCACACGTGCTGCTCCCGGCGCAGGCCAGCCAGACTCCGGGCATGGGCGCCGCTCGCGCCGGCCCACCGGTTCTCGTCCATGCCCGGTTGCTCGCCCGCCGCCCCGCGGGCCAGCCACAGGCTGCGGAAAGCAAACAGCCGCTCGGTGTCGATGAGGTGTCCGACCACCTCTTTGACGGACCACTTGTCCGGGGCGTAGCGCCGGGATGCCGCCTCCTCGTCGAGGGAGCGCATGAGGTTGAGCACGACCAGACCCTGGCTCTTGAGATGCCGGACGATGTCCGTCACCTGTGGCGGCACCAGGTCGAGGTACTGCTGGTAGTACGAATCGAACTGCCCGGGTTGGGGGCGCTTCCACTCACTCATGTCGCCACCCTCATCCTGCGTCGATGGACGCGCACAGGTCGATCATCTCCAGGGCCGTCAGGGCGGCATCGAAGCCCTTGTTGCCGGCCTTGGCGCCGCTGCGCTCGATGGCCTGATCCAGGGTCTCGGCCGTCACGATGCCGAACACCACCGGGATGTTCGAATCCAGCGAAACCTGGGCGATGCCCTTGGTCACCTCGCTGGCCACGTAGTGGAAGTGCGGCGTGTCGCCCTGGATGATGCAGCCCACGCAGATCACGGCGGCATAGCGCCCCGATCCCGCGAGTCGTTTGGCTGCCATGGGAATCTCGAAACCCCCGGGCACCCATGCGGTGTCGATGTTCTCCTCCTGCACCCCGTGGCGTTGGAGGCAATCCAGCGCGCCATCCATGAGTTCGCGGGTGAAGAAGTCGTTGAAACGACTGCCGACGATGGCGATCTTGCGGTCGCCGGCGTTGAACTTGCCTTCGAAGGTCTTGCCCATTGTCAGCTCCTTTACAGGTGATCGAGGATGTGGCCCATGCGGGCCTTCTTGGTCTTCAGGTAACGTTCGTTGCGCAGGTTGGGCGCGATCTCCAGGGGTTCCCGGTCGACCACCTCCAGGCCGTAGCTCTTCAGGCCCACGATCTTGCGTGGGTTGTTCGTCATCAAGCGCATGCGGCGAACGCCCAAGTCACGCAGGATCTGCGCCCCGATGCCGTAGTCGCGCAGGTCGGCGGGAAAGCCGAGCTTCTCGTTGGCCTCCACGGTGTCGGCCCCTTCGTCCTGCAGGCGGTAGGCTCTCATCTTGTTGACCAGCCCGATGCCGCGTCCTTCCTGGCGCATGTACAGGAACACGCCGCGGCCCTCGGCCGCGATCCGGCGCAGGGCCGCATCCATCTGCTGACCGCAGTCGCAGCGCAGGCTGTGGAACAGGTCGCCGGTCATGCACTCGCTGTGGACCCGAACCAGAACGGGTTCCTCGGGGTCGATCTCCCCTTTCACCAGGGCCACGTGGGTGGACCCGTCGACGCGCGTGGTGAAGGCGGTCATCTGGAATTCGCCCCACTCGGTGGGCAGCGGCACTTCGGCCTCCCGCACCACCTGCACCTCGTTGCCGCGGCGCCAGGCGATCAGGTCGGCGATGGAGATCAGTTTCAGGTCGTGCTCGGCAGCCAGCTCGCGCAGTCGCGGCAGCCGGGCCATCTCGCCGTCGTCGTCCATGATCTCACACAGTAGCCCCGCCGGGTACAGGCCTGCTGCTCCGCACAGATCCACCACCGCCTCGGTGTGTCCGGCGCGCTGCAGGACGCCGCCCGGCTGGGCTTCCAGGGGGAAGATGTGACCGGGCCGCGCCAGGTCAGCCGGCCGGGTCTTGGGGTCGATGAACACCTTGACGGTGCGGGCCCGATCGGCGGCGCTGATCCCTGTGGTGACCCCCGCCGCGGCGTCGATGCTCACGGTGAAATTGGTCCCTAGGGATGCGGTATTGCGCGTGACCATGGGCTGGATGTCCAGTTCCCTAAGCCGATCACCAGGGGCCGCCAGGCAGATCAACCCGCGCCCGTGCCTGGCGATGAAGTTCACCGCCTGGGGCGTCACCTTTTCGGCGGCGATGATGAAATCGCCCTCGTTCTCCCGGTCCTCGTCGTCCACCACGATGACGATGCGCCCGGCCCGGAGTTCATCCAGGGCCTCGGCGATAGGGTCGCAGCTTCGTTGCTGGTCTGGGGATTCGCTCATGATTTTCCTTTGCGTGTGCGACGGCCGTATCCGGCCGCCAGGATGCGCTCCATGGTCAGGCTGCTCTCCGGGACGGGCGACGCCGCGTCCCCACCCCCCCCCGCGGCAAGGGGATGCCCTTGCCCGGAGCGGACGGACTTGACCAGAACGTCCATTTCCAGGTTGACCAGGGACCCCGCCCGCAGGAGGGAGAAACACGTCTCGGCCATGGTGTGGGGTATGAGGTTGACCGTGAAGGTCCCGGTAAAGGGTCCCTCGTCCACGGTCAGCGATACCCCGTCAACGGCCACCGAGCCCTTGGGCGTCAGGAAACGGCCCAGTCCGGGCGGGTAGGCGATGGTCAACGAGTGTCCGCCTCGCGCCCTGCCCAGGGAACGGACCCGGCCCGTGCCGTCCACGTGCCCCTGCACCAGATGCCCGTCAAGGGCGTCGCCCAGGCGCAGCGCGGGTTCCAGGTGCAACAGGCGACCGGGACGCCAGGAACCGAGGGTGGTCAGACGTCGGGTTTCGACCGCGGCCTCCACGCTGAACCCGACCCGGTCGCGACCGACCACGGTCAGGCAGATCCCCTGGACGGCCACACTGTCGCCCACCTCCACGCCGGAGGCCGTCCGCGGGGCATGAATCCGCAGGCGCAGCACGTCACCGCGGGTTTCGCTCCCGCGCAACTTTCCGATCTCGCGCACCAGACCCGTGAACATCTTCAGCGCCCTTTCCGCGGCCGCATCACGCCATCACCTTCAGGAGCTGGTCCAGGAAACTCATGCGATCGTACACCGCCATGGTGTCCTGCCCGCAGCGGGTGACTTGGGTCAGGGAGAATGAATCCTTGGCACCCCGCTCCGCCGGCCAGCCGACCCCTGTTCCCAGCACCACCGGAGCGGTGAACAGGGTCCAGCGGTCCACGACACCGGCCTGGAGGAAGGACGCGGCGAGGCGCGGTCCGCCCTCGAGCAGCGCGGTGCGCAGGCCGGCCTCGTTCAGCGCGTCCAGCACGCCCTCGGGATCCAGACGACCATTGCGCGTCGGGACCGCCACCACCTCGGCGCCCGACCTGGCAAGATCGCGCGCACGCCGGCCGGAGAGGGCCGCGCTTCCGGTCAGGACCAGCCAGGGATCGCTCACCAGGCTGGGATCCAGACTCAGATCGGAGTCCAGACAAACGGGGCGGGGCCGGGCGCGCGGTCCGTCGCCGGGCTTCCCCGCCAGCCGGGCGTCCAGGCGGGGCCGGTCGGCCAGGACGGTGCCCTCGCCCACGATCACCGCGTCCATCCAGCAGCGGCGGCGGTGCACTTCCACCCGTGACAGGGTGCCCGTCAGGTAGACCGGAGCGTGGGAATCCCTCCGCCGGGGATCCGGGGCGAACAGCCCGTCCAGGCTCTGGGCCAGTTTCAATTCCAGGTAGGGGCGACCGAACCCGCCGGTCACCACGAAGGGCCAGACCAGGTCCAGGGCCTCGCGGGCCATGACCCCCAGCTGGACGGCCACTCCCCGTTCAGACAGGAAACGGCAACCCCCTCCGGCCACCCGAGGGTTGGGATCGCGGATGGCCGCCACGACCCGACGGATGCCCGACCGGACCACCGTCGGGGCGCAGGGCGGGGTGCGCCCCTCATGGTTGCAGGGTTCAAGGGTCACGTACAGGGTGGCCCCCGCCGCCTGGGCGCCGGCCTGGGCCAGGGCGACCTGCTCGGCGTGGGGCTGACCGGCCCGTTGGTGTGCGCCGGAGCCCACGACCTGGCCGTCCTTGACGACGACCGCACCCACCGGCGGGTTGGGCCAGGGCCGCTCACCGATGACGCGGGCGACATCGAGAGCCGCCGCCATGAAATTTTCGTCCTGGATCCGGTTCGGATCCACTGTCCGCGTATGAAGGTTGCCCATGCTTTTCACGGGGCTCGGCGGTGGGGAAAGGGGAACACACGACAGGCGCAGGGCTGCGCCTTCGTTTGCGTCCTCCAACTTCTCCCATCCAGACTTTCACTGTCGGCCCCGGAATCACACCGGATCAGCAGGCGCGGTCCAGGGGTCTGGTGCGCGAGCTCGCGGGCTGTTACCGCCGGTGGGGATTTCCACCCCGCCCCGAAGTTGAGGGCTCGGACCCGGACGGACCGGGTCATTCGGGTTTTCAACAAAAAGTTAACGCTCCGGCACGGTGCGCGTCAAGAATCCTTCCGCCGGCGAGGTTCCACGTAGCTCGGCTCGGCGATATCTTCGGCGACCGCGGCGAAGCGGCTGCGGGCGACGGCGTAGAAGTCCCGGGCGGGCATCCGGCTGTATCCCAGCTTGATATCCGCAACCGGCTCGCCCTGCAGGAACCGCCAATGGTTGAGCAGGGTGGGTTCGACGGCCGGCCACTCGATCTGGATGAAGCGCCGATGGGAAGAGCTGAGGGTGATGACGGGGTCGTTGCGTTTGGCCGCGAAGTGGATCAGGTCCAGGATGGCCCTGTCATCCACCAGGGGCCGGTCCTCACGGTCCAGGAAGCGGCGCTGGATGGTCCGGGCCAGATCCGTATCCTGGCCGCCCCAGGCCAGGTCGACCACGTACTTGTCGTAGGTGTCCATGGCGTCCATGGTGAAGGCGCCCAGCATGGCGTCGAAACCGTAGCGGCGGCCGATGTACATCAGGGCCAGGTCGTCGCTGACCCCATCGCCTGCGCAACGCCGGAAATACACCTGATCATGCTCGGGGTATCGGTAGGCCACATCACGGCGATTCACGATCACCCCGGCGTCCACCAGCCCCCGCAGCCGGTCGTCCCCGAATACCGTCTGCCCGGTATCCCCCAGCCCGCACAGGTTGAACTTTTCCCGATCGACGATGAGGATCTCCCCGCCGCCGATGTGGAACGGCCCGCCGCCGAAGGCCCGCTTGTGATGCATCATGGTCGTCTCGCGGTAGGTCCAATCGTCCATGAAACCCGCCAGCACCATGCCCGTCAGGAAAGCCCGGGTCTCCACCTTGCGGCCGGCAAAAAGCTCGACGCCGAACACCGGACCGTCAGCCAGCACCAGCTCCAGCTCCGGGGTCCACAAGTTGTCCAGGATCCAATCCGAGAATATGCGCAACATGTCGCCGCGCCGTTTGCGCACCAGATCGCCCCTGGCGTGGGGGGCGGACGCTTCCAGGACCGTCAGCACCCGGTCGAAGGTGGCATCGGGAAACTGCAGGCAGGTGCCCCATTCATCGGTGAACCAACCGTGCCCGTTCTGGGCCCGGCCCAGCACCGACTGGGGCAGAAGGTCGGTGAGGTTGCGGTGCCCCACGGCAAACCGCTGGCGCATGAGGTAATCGTAATCCGACCGGACAAGGCGCTCGAACAGTTCACGATTGCGTGGAATGTCCAGAACCCGGATTCCGCTGCGATTGCTTTCCTTGCGGTCGCCCCGCTCGCGGCTCCCTTTTCCACTGACCCGGTCCAGGAGATCCTCCAGCCGGCCTGCGGGCGACCGTTTTCGTCTGGGTCGTCTGGCCACCACGCCCTCCTTCGGCTCAGGAGCCGGTGTCATCGCCTTCATCGCCTGCGGCCCAATCGGCGAACAGAGCGGCGGTGAACTGGTCGGGGTCGAAGACGGCGAAATCATCCACCTTCTCGCCCATTCCCACATACTCCACGGGCAAGCCGAGGGACTCGGCGATCGCCACCACGATCCCGCCCTTGGCCGTACCGTCGAGTTTGGTCAGGATGAGACCCTGCACGGGAATGGTTTCAGCGAACACGCGCGCCTGGCTCAGACCGTTCTGGCCCGTATTGGCGTCGACGACCAGGAGGGTCTCCGGGTCCCGACCGGTGCGCTTGCGGATGACCCGCGCCACCTTGCCCAGCTCGTCCATGAGGTTGGCCTTGGTGTGCAGGCGGCCGGCGGTATCGACGATGAGCACGTCGCAACCGCGGGCAGCGGCGGCGTTGAGGGCGTCGAAGACCACGGCGGCCGGGTCCGCATTCTGGCCCTGGGCAATGCAGGGGACATCGATGCGCTCGGCCCAGATCTGCAGTTGTTGCACGGCCGCCGCCCGGAAGGTGTCCCCGGCCGCAAGCATGACCTTCTTCCCCTGCTGTTGCAACATGTGGGCGAGCTTGGCGATGGAGGTGGTCTTGCCGGTGCCGTTGACGCCGACGACGAAGATCACGCGCAGCCCCGTAACGGGAGGGGCTGACTCAGCGAGGATCGGTTCACGCTGGGCCTTCTTTTTCTTCTTCTTGCCCCCGTCGTCCTCCGGGTTCCAGGACACCGGTTTGAATTTGGGTTCGGCGGTGGTCAGGATCCGGCGCACGTCCTTGCCGATGACTTCCAGCACCGACTCCAGCGTGGCTTCACCGCCTTCCTCCTTGAGCCTGGTTTCGATGTTGCGCGTGATGGCCACCGCCGACTGCACGCCCATGTCGGCGGAAATCAGCAACTCCTCGATCTGGTCCAGGGTGTCCTCGTCAAGGCGCACCCGGCCCCCGAACATGTCGCGCATCCGGCCCACGAAACCCTCGCGGGTCTTGCGCAGACCCTGGCGGAAACGATTGATCACGCCCTTGATCATTCGCTGGCCTCCAGGCTCCGAGTTTCGTCGTCGTTCTCGTCGTCCTCGTCGTCCTCGTCGAACCCGTCCTCGACCTCCTCGCCCAAGGTCGAGGGATCGTCGGTCGCTTCGGTCTCCTCGACCGTTTCCTCTTCCCGGGAAATCTCCGCCTCGGAGACCTCGGGCACCGGCCCGACCTGGACGTCCAGGTTGCGGCGCCGACGGGCGATGGCGTCGCCCAGATCCTGGTCGCTGCGCGTCTCGGCCACGTCGTGGAAGCTCACCGAGACGATGTTGGACACGCCCGGCTCCATCATGGTCACCCCGTACAGGTGGTTGGCCGTTTCCATGGTCATCTTGTTGTGGGTGATGACCAGGAACTGGGTGGTCTTGCTGAACTCGCGCAGCATGTTCACGAAGCGGCCGATGTTGGCGTCATCCAGGGGGGCATCGGCCTCGTCCAGCATGCAGAAAGGCGAGGGCTTGACCAGGTAGACCGCAAACAGCAGCGACAGCGCCGTCAGGCAGCGTTCCCCCCCCGACAGCAGGGCCACCGTATCGACCACCTTGCCGGTGGGCTGGGCCGTCACATGGATCTGGCTGTCCAGCGGATCATCGGTGCGGATGAGCTTCAGGTCGGCTCGCCCGCCCTTGAACAGGGTCTGGAAGACGGCGATATAGTTGCGGCGGACTTCCTCGAAGGTTTCCAGGAAACGCTTGCGCGCGGTGCGGTTGATCTCCGCGATGGCCTTCTGAAGATCGTCGCGGGCCCGCTCGACGTCGTCCCGCTGGTTTTCCAGGAAGGTCAGGCGTTCCTGCTTCTCCTCGAATTCCTCCAGGGCCAGATGGTTGATGGGCCCCAGGCCGGACAGCTTGGTCTTCTGGGTGCCCAGCAGTTTTTCGGCCTGGTCGATCTGGAAGACGTCGCCGTCCATTTCCAGTTCACGGGGCAGATCATCGGTCTGCACCGAGGCGATCAGGTCGTCGAAGCTGCCGTCGTACTGCTGCTCGATCCTCTCTTCCAGGTTGTTCCGCCTGACGTCGAGGGTCGCCAACAGGGTTTCGAGCTCGTGGGCCTGGTCCCGGAAACCTCCGCGCTGCTTTTCGATGACCTGGACGCGCTGGTGCCAGGCGTCGGTCTCCGCGTGCAGGGCCTTGATCCCCTCGGCCGCCGCCAGAACGATCTGCCGGCGGCGCTGCCTCTCGTCCATGCCCTTGGCCAGAATTCCCTGCTTCTCCTGCAGGTCCTCCCGCAGGGCGGCGAGGGTCTCCTGGCTGACCTCGGTTTCCTGGGCCAGGCGCTCGCGCCGCGAGAACTGTTCGGCCACGCCCTGGCGCAGGTGTTCCAGGGTGGACTCGGTCTCGCGTTGGCGGCTCAGCAAACGCTGATGGGTCAGCCGGCTTTCCTCCACCCGGACGCGCAAGTCGTCCCGCTCCTCCTCGGCGGCCTGCACCCGCTGCCGCAGGGTGTCGCGGTTGACCGTGCTGGATTCGCGCCGCCGGCCGCTCTCGTTCAGCAGGTCGGTGAGCTGTTCCTCCTGCCCGCCGAGTTCGGCGATCTCGGCGACAAGCCGTTCCTGTTCCACGGCCATCTCGCTGACGCGCTGCCGGGCCGTGTCCCGCTTGTGGACCAGTTCGGCCAGCTGAACCTGGAGCCGGTTCAACTCCTCGTCGTGACCCGAAAGCGAACCACGACCGGCGATGAGGTTTTCCCGCAAATCCTCGCGGTCGGATTTGTTCCGCGCCGTCTTGTCCCGCAGGTCGTTCAGACGTCCGTCCAGACTTTCGACCTCGCGGCGCAAATCGTCCAGTTTCTCGCGCCGCCCCAGCAGACCGGAGTCGTGGCCTTCCCCGCGGCCACCGCTGATACGGCCGTCGCTGGTGGCCAACAACCCGTCCCGCGCCACGCAGATCAGCTGCCGGACGCCTTGCCAGCTCTGGGCCGCGGCCAGGGCCTGTCGACCGGTGTCGAAAATCACCGTCCGCCGCAGAAGGCGTTTCAGATAGGGGATCTCGGTACCGGGCCCGGTGATCGCCAGGTGGGCCAGACGCCCCCCTTCCGGGGCATCATCCATTTCCGCAATGTTGTCTCCGAAACCATTGCCGCACAACATGCTGGCGCGACCGAGCTCCTCCTGGTCCAGCTCCGAAGCCAGATCCAGGGCCCGATCCGGGTTATCCACGACGACGGCATCGAGGAGGCCGGCGAGCAGGGCCGCCAGGGCGGGGGCATCCGCGGTCTCCACCTTCAGCTGGTCGACCAGGCCGCCCCTGACCCCCGGCTCGTCGCCATGACGGCGCAGGATCTCCTGGGCACCCTTGCCGTAGCCTTCGTAATCGTCCTGGAGTTTCTGCAGCAGATCCAGGGTAGACTGGGCCGCTTCCCGGCGCCCCGACAGGGTGGAAGTCTGCTCCTGCAGGGTCGAGCCCTTGTCCTCCAGTGCGTGCTCCTGCTTTTCCAGATCGGCCAGCCGAGTCAGCAGCTCCCCACGGATCCGGACCAGCTCCGCGCGCTCGGATCCCCGTTCCTGCCGGGCCGTTTCCGCTTCCTCGCCCGCGATCAGGGCCCGCTGGCGATCCTCACCCAGGATCTCCACGCGCTCCTGGCGGTTCTCCCGCTTGACCTGCAGTTCGCGTAGCCGGCTCCGCTGGGAAGCGTCCTGCTCGATGACTTCCAGGTTGCGGCGGGATGCTTCCTCCAGGTCGGCGCGATCGACGGCCAGCTTCTCGTCCAGCTCGGACAGCTTCTCACTGCCTTCGGCCAGGGCCTTCGCGGTGGCTTCGATCTCCCCGCGGGTTTCTTCCAGGGCGGCGGTCAGGGCGGTGATCCGGCCCTCGATCTCGTGCTGGCGGTCGGCCGCCTCCTGGATGCCCAGGGTGTTGTCCTCGATGCGCCGTTCGTGCTCCCCGATGCGGTGCTGCAGAACCAGCACCTGGCGCTCGTGCTCCTGCAACTCCTCCTCGAAGGCCTGCAGCGCTTCTTCGAGCTGACGCCTTTCGGCTTCACGCTCGTCGATGCGCGGTCGGGTCGACTCGATCTTGGCCTGCAGCTCGGCCAGTTCCCCCAGGCCGACCTCGGCCTGGGTGCGGAACTCCTGCAGAAGATTCCGGGACTCCTGTTCCTGGCGGTCCAGTTCGCCGCGGCGCCGCCCCGCCAGCAGGAGATCGAGAGAACGGATTTCCTTGAACAGTTTCTGGTGCCGACGGGCCTTGCCCACCTGGCGCTGCAGGGAGCGCACTTCCCGCCCGATCTCCTCGATGATGTCGTACAACCGCACGAGGTCGGACTGGGTGCGGTCCAGCTTGCGTTGGGTTTCCTTGCGGCGGGCCTTGTACTTGGTGATGCCCGAACCCTGCTCCAGCAGATTGAGCAGCTCGTCGTTGTTCTCGTTGAGAACCTGCTTGATCATCGATTCCTCGATGATGGAATACGAGGTGTTGTTCACCCCGCTGTCGTAGAACAGATCCCGCAGGTCCTTCAGCCGACAGGGCTGGCCGTTGAGGAAGTAGTCGCTCCCACCGTCGCGGGTGACGCGCCGCTTGACCGCCACCTCCGTGAAATCGATGGGCAAGCCGTGGTCCTCGTTCTCGAACACCAGGGTGACCTCGGCCATGCCGACGGGACGCCGCTTGGTGGTGCCCTTGAAGATTACGTCGTCCATCTTGCCGCCGCGCAGTTGCTTGGCCGATTGCTCGCCCAGCACCCAGCGGACGGCGTCGACCACGTTGGATTTTCCGCAACCGTTGGGACCCAGAATGGCCGTAATACCCTCATCGAATTCCAGATGAGTGCGATCCATAAAGGACTTGAACCCCTGCAGTTCAATGGATTTGAGTTTCACTCCGTTACCTTCCGCTGAATCTTTTGTCGTCTCGCATCGGGTGCCGGGCCTGCCTTCAGTCCCAGGCGGAAGCGGGCAGAACCGCCGGAGCGGCCCAATCCGTTTTCAATTTCCACTTCAACGCCGGCAGCGCAGAGTCGGCCGCGGCGCGCGAGGGAAAGCTGCCTACGTAGATCCGGAACCAGCGAGTGGAATCGCGGCGCACCACCGGTGCCCCCACCGCCCACACGTTCCGGGCCTCGATCATCCTGATCTCGCGCAGGGCGGCGGTGCTGTCGTGAAGCGAAGAGACGTGCAGACACCATCCGTCCTGCCCCACGGTCTTGCCAAAGGCCGGTGCGAACCTCCGCCATCTCTCGGCGGGATCCATGGCATCCCCATCTTCCGGTTCCGGAACCGAGACCGCCGCTTCCGCAGGCACGGCCGTCGATCCGGTCGTAAGTGAATCCGGATTGGTATCCGATAGGGAATCCGGTGCCGCATCCGGCTGGTCAAACGTTTCCGACTGTCCGAGCGTCTGAGACGAATCCGCAGGCACCCCGCCCAGGGGTTCAATGGTAAACGCCGTGTCGGCGAGGGCCGTGTCGGTCCCCGTCACCGGCTGAGAAACCGGGAGTCCGCCACTGGTCTGCGGCAGGGGTGACTCATCGAGCCCGGGCGCGGCCAAACGGCCCAGATCGGTTGCCTTCCAGATGGCCACCGCCACGATCACCACCAGCACCAGCCCCGTCAGGGCCAACGCCCGGAAAATTCCCGAGGAATGCTTCCGCACGGGCACCGTAGCCCCCGGCACGGATTCACCGCCCGCAGGCGAGGATGGATCCGGGGCCGGCTCAGCGGCGGCGGGTTCTTTGCCAGGGGTCTCGGGCACGGCCACCGGCACCTTCTGCGGTTCGGGGGCCGGACCGCAAGCCATGACCAGATCGCAGGGCGCATCCCGCGTGGCCAGATCGGCCAGCGCCCGGTCCAGCACCGACGACGGGTCACGCCGACGGTCCCAGGTGAACAGGACCCGGGCACCGGATACCTGCCAGGGCCCGGCGGCCGCGGCGCCCACGACAACCACCACATCGTCCACATCCCCGGCCAGTTGGGGAAGCCAGGCGGCGACTTCCGCCGCGGTGATCTCCGGCGGGCAATAACTGCCCAGGCCCAGGAAATACCCCCGCATGCCTTCCCAATCCACGGTCACGGCGGCCGCATCCAGGGAGGAACCGTAACGCATCATGTCGACCCAGCCCGACTTGAACAGTCGTCGGCTGCGGCGCGTCAGGATCATTTCGGCTTCGTCCGCATCGACCAGCAGGACCCGGTGTCCGCGGCGGGCCATCAACCCGCTCAGCACCAGTCCGCCCAGGGCGCCGGTTTCCTCGCCGCCGAGCCGGTGGGTCAGCAGCCAGACACGCGGGCGGTTCGCACCTCCACGACCCGCGGTATCCGGCACCTCGGTATCGGGAGCCAGCCCCGTGACGAAGGCGCGGGCCAGGGCCCAGAAGTCCTCATCCGAACCCGGGTGGGGCAGCACACCCGTCAACCCCGGGTCCCAGCACGGCGGTTGCCGCATGGCCTCGTTCATGGTTTCCCCCAGGCCCGGCGAAAGGCGGCCACGACCAGGGGTTCCTCATGCGGTAGGATGGTTCGCATATCGACCGCAAGCCCCTCCTGGTTCATGCGCCCCACCAGCGCAGGATCACCGGTGCGCAGGGCCAAATGACAGGCATCGAGAGCCTCCTTCGGACCTTGCCAAAGCACCAGGCGCGTGGGCACCACAGCGCTGGAAAAGGACCCGCCCCCCACGCTGGCCTGGCTCGGCACAACCTGTCCCCGCCACTTCCGCGGGGCGTGGGGCTGCAAGGCGACCAGCAGATCGGTCGCCCGGGCCTCGAGTTCGGCCTCCGATTGTGCCAGCAAGGACAGGGTCGGCAGGTCCGGCCGGTCGTCCGCGGCCAGGTAGGCCGTCAGGACGCTGTCCAGAGCCGCCAGGGTCACCTTGTCCACCCGGAAGGCCCGCCGCATGGGGTGCCGGCGCAGGCCGGAAATCCGTTCGCCGCTGCCGAAGATGATCCCGGCCTGGCAGCCGCCCAGCAACTTGTCTCCGCTGCAGGTCACCAGGTCCGGTCCCGCGGCGACATCCTCGAACAACTCGGTCTCCCCCGTCGGCAATCCCAGTTCGGCGAAGGGAAAGAGGGCCCCGCTGCCGGCATCGTACACGAGATTCGCGCCGTGACTGCCGCACAAAGCGGCCAGGTCGCCCAGGGCCACTTCCTCGGTGAATCCCGTCATGGTGAAATTGCTGCGGTGGACCTTGAGGACCGTCGCGCCGGGTTCGAGCGCACTTGCGTAATCGTCCAGCGAGGTCCGGTTCGTGGTGCCCACTTCAACCAGACGGCAACCGGTCTCCGCCAGGATCTCATGCAAGCGAAAGGATCCTCCGATGGCCACCACCTCGCCGCGCGAAAGCAGCACCGGGCCGCCGGAAGCCAGAAACCGCACCGCGAGCCAGAGAGCGGCCGCGTTGTTGTTGACCACCAGGGCATCGGCCGCACCGGCCAGCAAGGCGGCCTTCTCCTCCACGCGCCGACCCCGATGACCCCGCGTCCCCGATTCCAGGTCGAATTCGAGATCGCTGTTGGCGGCGGCCACGATTGCCGCAGCTTCAACGGCGGACGGCGGCAGCAGGGAGCGACCCAGATTGGTGTGGACCACCACCCCGGTGCCGTTGATCACCCGGGTCCAGGCGGGCCGCAACAGGGCCTGGCTGCGTTCCCGGATCCGGGACAGGGCCGAGGCCGTCAGCTCCGCACGCGGGCGGACCGGTCCGCACTCCTGCTGGAGCTCCCGGCGTATTCCCTCGACCACGTCCTGCACCAGGCGGGTTACCCACGCCTGCCGACGCCCACGGGCCAGTTCGGCGACCTGGTCATCCGCAAGCAGAACACTGATCTGGGGCAATTCGCGCAGCTGTTCCTGAAGGTGGTTCATGCAGCCTTACCCGATTCATCCGTCAACAAGAAAAGGCCGCGGGGCGCGACCCGAACACCGCTGCGACTAGGAGTGGGAAAAGTACCAGACCAAGGGGCGAATGTCTAGCCGATGGAGCGGAAAAGCCGGGCCGCACGGGCCTTCATCGCCCACCCCGGCAAAGCCGGATCAATTCATCGGGATCCAAATCGCTGCGGCCGGCCGCCAACTCGGACAGCAAGGTGACCTGGGCCAGCCGCTCCACCGTTTCCATGCGGTCAAAGGCCTGATCGAGATCCTTCCCCAACGCCACCACCCCGTGACTCCCCAGCAGGATGGCGTCGTGGTCCCGGATCGCAACGGCGATGGAGGCGGCGAGTTCATCGGTTCCCGGACGGGCCCGGACCGCCAGAGGCACGCGGGGAAGTTCCCCCGCGGTTTCCGTCAGGAGGCTGCCATCCAGTTCCCGCCCCGCCACCGCGACGGCCGTGGCCCAGGGCGGGTGGGCGTGGCAGACCGCCCCCACGTCGGACCGCAGATCGTAGATCAACCCGTGCATGGGCCATTCGCTGGTCGGCCGGCCACGGGGAGTGCGCCCCCGGTGATCCACCTCCACCATGTCCTGCACCCGCAGACGGTCCTTGGGAACCCCGGAGGGGGTCACCAAAAAAAAGTGGCCGCCGAGTCGAACCGAGAGGTTCCCTTCGGCGGCCACGATCAGATTGCGTTCCCGCATCCGGCGCCCGAAGGCGACCATCTCGCGGCGCAACAGCACCAGGCTGGACATGCTAGCGGTAGATGTAAAGGTGTGACATCACACCCTCGAAGAAGCTCAAAAGGTCCCTCTCATCCGCTGCTTCGGCCCGCAACTGCACCTCGGTCTTCCTGTCTGCCGGAGGCACATCGATATTCTCGGCGGCCAATCTCTCGTAGGCCTCAATTTCCAGACGATCCAGCATCTCGGTGGGAAATCCCATGAGACTGCTGAACAGCAGCGACCCATCGGGCATGATCGCAGGTTCCCAGTCGTCGGAGCGCGAGAAGAAGAAGATCTCGGGTTCCTGGGATCCGTTGGCGGGAATGCGCCAGATGCTCCGGTCGTGCAGGGTGATGGACGGAGCGCGACGGGTGGAAACGAAGTAGATGCTTCCCCCATCCCGGGAGTAGACCGGCTCATCGTTCATGATGCCCGAAATGGGGTCGCCCTCCCGATAGGTGTTGTACGTCAGCCGATCCAAGCCGTTGTCCCGGGCCACGTCGGGATAGCCGGTGGTGTCGAAATCGATGGTGTAAAGCTCCGTGCCCACCCCGAAACTCCCACCGACATCCAGGGTGCCCGAAAACACGATGGTCTGGCCGTCGGGCGACCAGGCGGGGTTCTGGATGAGTGCGTACTCCTCCGTCAGAGGAAACGTGGTGGCGTTGTAATACGCCCGGTTCACGCTGTTGCCCCCAGCGGTCTCCATGTCCAGGCAGTACAGCCTCTGCTGGGTGCAGGTCTCGAACGAGTCGGGGATCGTGCAACTGGAGCGCACGAACAGCAGCCACCGTCCGTCGGGGGACAACGCGGGGTCCTGATGTTGGATCTGGTAGATGGTGGAGGTGAGAGAGTCGGATCTCTCCATGTAAAGGGCTTCGACCGGCGCCAGATCCAAATTGGAAATATTAGCCCGGAAGAGCCTGTATCCAGCGTTGGTCTGGAAGCTGAAGACCACCGTGCTGTCGGTCTCCCAGATGGGGCTTTCCTTGCGGAGGTCGATGATTTTATTCTGTTGGAAGGTATGGGTGCTGCCGCCGATCCAAAGGCCCATTTCCTTGAGCCGGATGAGTCGGGCGCCCTCCTCCTCGAGCCCTTCGGCGGGCTCCAGCCCCACCCGGAAGGGCATCACGATCATCTGCCGATAATCGACGAAAAGCTCGTCGCCCGGATCCTTCGTCGTGGGGATGGCGCCCCAATCGGCGGAAAACAGAATGCGCGTCCCGTCCGGGGAGACGCTCGGGTCCAGGTACTGGAAACCCTCACTGGAGGTATCGGTGGTCACCATCACCAGGTCACCACAGGAATGATTGCCGCACACCTCCAGGACTTCCGAGGGGTCCTCCCTGCTGGTGCAGCCGACGACGACCAAGATCAGAAGAATCACCAGGTAGGACGGTACCAGGAAGCGCGGGAGCTGCCACATCATGGTCAAGAGAACCTCCGGAGTGGGGTTGGGACGCGTACCGGACCGACAAGCTGAGAATCGTTCGGCCCGGTTCGTGAAAATAAGGTAAGATACGGCTGTAAATCAACAACCGTTTGGCCTGCCCCCCGCCTACCCCTCGAGATTGAAGGAAAAGGTGACCCTGCACCACGACCAGACCGGGTATTTCCCCAGGCGAGCGGGGGTGAATTCGCCCTCGACCACGGCGGCGGCACCGGCTGCCGTCAAGGCCTCGCCGGGTGAGGAGATCGCCTCCACCTGCCGCACCCGGGCATCGGGATCCACCAGCAGGTCCAGCACGACATCCCCGCTCAAGCCTTCTGCCATCGCGGACGGCGGGTAGACCGGAGCGGCGCCTCCCCGGTACTGCGCCGGATACCGGTTCAACTGCTGGTACAATTCCAGGGCACGAAAGCTGCGGCCTCCGGTGCACTTGGTCCGGCCCCGGGCAGCCAGGGAATCCGCCATGGCGAGATCTCCGGCGGTCCGGGCCGCATCCGCCAGCAGGTAATCGATCGCGGCGTCGTCCGGCCGCTCGGCCAGCGCCTCGTCCAGCAGATCACGGGCCCGCCCCAGCAAGCGCTTCTGATTGCGCCTCCAGTTCCCCACGTCCGCCGCCGGACCCTCGTTCGGCATCAAACCCGGCTCGCCTTGGCCGGCCATGATGTAAAGCTGCCCCAAGGTCACAAGCAGCAGGGGGTGGCGCAGGCCTTGTTTCAGACCCATTTCCATTTCGACGATGGCGTCGGATCCCGATCCGTCACGGAACAAGGCGCTGCTGGAGGCCAGAAGCTCTTCGACCCGCCGCGAAAGAACGGGGTCGGGTTCACACCGCGCCAGCCGGCACTCCCGCCAATTCCCCTCGGGGGCCGGGGTTTCGTGCATGGCCTGCAGGGAGACATCCGGGCTGCGCACCGGCACAGCAGGGATGCTTCCGGTCGGAGGCGACGATGCGCATCCTGCCGCCAGCAGAACCCCTGTCACCAGAATCGCGGCGGAGGTCCGATTTCGATCTTGCCCGCTCTTGCTCACGATCAGGGTCCTTTCGCTCCATCGATGGTGGAATCCGCGGCGGCCAGGCCGGCCCATTCCCGTTCGGCTGTCTCGCGGCGCCCCAGGGCCAGGAGAACCGCGACCCGGTTGCGACGGTAGAGGGAATGTGTCGGAGCCAGGAAAAGGGCATGATCCAGGGCCGCCAGGGCCGGCTCCAACAGCCCGTCCCGTTGCAGGTTGCCCCCGGCAGCGGCCCAGAACAAGGCGTCCTCAGGCGGCGTGCCGAATCCCTGCACCCCCGTCTGAGCGGGGGTTTCCAGACGGGCCACCGCGCGCTGCGACCAGACGGTACCCAGGTCCGCATCATCTTTTTCGGCTTGCACGGCCAGCTTCCACTCGGCCTCCGAAACGGCGCCGGCGGGCAACGAATCCAGCAGGGCCAGGGCGTGCCGCCGTTCTCCCGCCCGGGCCAAGGCCGCCACGTAGGTCCGGCCGGTCGAGACGGCGTGGGCGCTCTGCCAGAGTCGTCCCAGATGGGAGGCCGCGCGGGAATAATCCCCCCAACCGAGGTAAAGATTGGCCAGAGCCCGTTCGGTGTCCAGACAACCGCCGCACAACCGCGCGGCGAGCTGCAACTCCTGCTCGGCCCGCCCCCACATCCGATATTCCAGGAGCATTTGACCGTACTCCAGGTGCAGGTCCGGGTCGGTGGGTGCCATATCCGCAGCGGTCTGGTATTCGGCAAGGGCCCGGCCCTTGCGACCCAGAATCCTCAGGGCGCTGGCCAGGTTGCGGTGCATGTCGGCCTGGCGGGGTCTGACCCCGAGGGTGTATTCGAAAAACTGCAGGGAGGCCTCCGGCTGGCCGGACCGCAGCAGGGCCAGACCCAGGCGACCGGCGATCTGCCAGCCGTACAGCGGATCGGTGCCCGCGCTTTCCCAGAGGGTGCGGGCCCGAGCGACCGCGTCGGTCGCGCTGCCCGCTTCCAGCATGCTGTCCACGGTCGCCAAACCGATCCCCGGCGCCGAACGGTCCCCATGAGCGGCATATCCGGCGGTGGCCGACCACCCGGCCACAATCAGGAACACCCACGACAATCGCCCGCTGAACGGCTCCCGTCTCCAGCCTCGCATTTGCCCTCCCGTCAGTTGTTTCCCCGAAAAAAGACTGATATAATCAATTCTCAGATCGTGGGTCAATCCTGCTGGATCTTGCAACGAAATCCGGATATACGCCAGAGCTTCCCATCCGGAGAGAGGATCCCCGTTGCTTGGCACCTCGCCCTTCCGTCCATCGCCCCGGGGAATGCTGGGGACCCTTTGCCTGGCCCTCGTCTTGACTACCTCGGCGCAGGCCGCCCGGGCCATGGTCCGACTGGATTTCGACCAGAAGTACTTCGTCCATCCCGGCCACCAGGTGTGGGATTTCCGTCTGATCAAACCCGACTCGGTTTACCACATCTTCTACCACGCCATCCCCGAAGCAACGCCCTTGGCAACCTACGGCGACACCATCTGGCACGCCACCACCGCGGATCTGAAGCACTGGGACATCGCCGGCCCCGTGGTCGCGGTGGGCCAGACGGAATTCGAACAGGGCGCCGTGTGGGCTCCGGACGTGGTGCGTGACGAGGCGAACCAGCGGTGGGTCATGGCCTACACCGCCTGCGACCCCAGCATGAACCAGCGCCTCGCCCTGGCCACGTCAACCGACCTGTTTTCCTGGACCAAGGTACCGGCCAACCCGGTCCTCGAGCCCGACACCCTCGCCTACATCTGGAATCCCGGGTCATCGTGGAGCAATTTCCGCGACCCCTTCGTGTGGCGCGACCAGGGCCTTTGGCACGTCCTTTTGACCGCCAAGAAATGGTATTCCGGCGGCACCGGGATTCTTTACCACGCCACCTCACCCGATCTGACGACCTGGACGGATGTGGGCCCCCTCTTCATCAACGACGGCCCCGAACCCTGGCTGGTCCTGGAGAGTCCCCAGTACCGGATGATCGGCGACTACCACCACCTGTTCTGCGGCCTGTTCGACGACTCGGCCATCAGCCTGTTGTCGGCCGCCGACCCGGCGCTGTGGACCATGGCCGACAGCACCCACATCGAGGTCGGGTCCTATGCGCCGGACCTCACCGAATACGCACCTGAACGCTACCTGTTCGGGCGCATCGTCCCCTTCATCCTGCCGCAGTCCGCCGCCTATACCTACGTGGCACGATTCGACACCCTGAACACGGGCCCGCTGGGGGAGAATCCGACCATCGCCAGGCCCCATCCCCTGGACGAACACTGGGCCACCATCACCGGCCTGATCTTCAGGGCGAATCCCACTTTCGGCGACAACCCCCTCTGGCGGGGCGAACCAACGGTGGGATTGGTGGGGAACGGATATTTCAGCAGCCAGGAGTACTACCAGGGCCCGCTTTCGGGGATCGGTGCGCCGGGGGTTTCCCTGGGGGATGGGGTGCAAGGGCGAATGGACAGCCAAGCCTTCGTCATCGCCGGCAACCGCATCGACCTGCTGGTGGGCGGCGGCCATTATCCGGAGACCTGCACCGTCGCCCTTTTGGCCGCGGCCGATTCGTCCGTCCTCTTCCGGGCGACCGGTGACGGCCAGGAACTCATGTCGCCGCTCACATGGGATGTGAGCGGCCTGAGCGGGACCTCCTGTTTCATCCGCATCGTGGACGCCGAAACGGGACCCATGGGGCACATCAACGTGGACGAGATCAACGAACGCCGGGAAACCGCCTCTTCCGTGCCGCCCCGCGGACAGTCCGGCCCGGTCACCCGGGTCCGCGCCAGCCCCAACCCCGGAAATCCCATCACGGCCGTTTCCTTCGCGCTGGACCACCCCGCCGAGGTCCGGCTGCGGATCCTGGACCTGCGGGGTCGGGCCGTCTGGGTCAGCCCGCACCAGCACGGAGTTCAGGGGATCAACCGGATTCTGTGGAACGGGCGGGACAACCACGGTTCTCCGGCCTCTGCCGGCGCCTACTTTTTCGCCATCGAGGTCCAGGGTTCCGTCGCGGCCACCGGAAAGCTGTCCCTGGTCAAATAAGCTTTCATGGGAAGGACTTGCGGTCGATATGGTGGTCATGAACACGACCATCGACCAGACCCTTTCCGACCTGCTCGAGGGCGTTGCCAGCCTGCCGCCGGTGGCCGCCCGCATTCTTTCCCTGACCACCCGCGAGGATTGTTGCCTGGACGAGCTGGCGCGGGTGATCGCCTGCGACGCCCCCATGGCCCTGCGGTTCATGGCCTTGGCCAACAGCGCGGCCCTGTTCGCCGCAACCCCCGTGCGAACGGTGCGCGAGGCTCTGGTGCGCCTGGGCCTGCGCCGCACCCGGGACATCGCCCTGCTGATGGGAATGCACGACCTGGCCCCGTCAACCGGACATTACGGCGACATCCCTGCCGTGGAGTACTGGCGTTTCACCCTCGCGGTCGCCGCCGCAGGCAGCGTCATGGCCAGGTCCGATAAACACACCGACTCCGACGACGCCTGGCTGGCCGGTCTTTTTCTCGGCCTGGGCGTACCCATCCTGGCACGCCAGGCCCCCGCGGCCTTGTCGGCGGCACGGCAGCTCGCCTGCGCCGAAGCCCTTCCCTTGGCCGAAGCCGTCGCACGAATCCTGGGCTTCCGCCCCACCCAAATCGCCGTCCGCATGATGACCCGCTGGGAATTCCCGGCGGAATTGACCGCCGCGGTGTCGGACACCGCCGGAGCGGGCGATCAATCCGATCCCTCCCTGTCCCGAATCCTGCGGAGCGCCCACGGGTTTGTCCGCCACCTCCGCTACGGTTGTTGCGGGGATGAGGATCCGGTCCCGTCGGCCGACCATTTGGCGCAGACGATGGGGGGGTCGGGAAGGGAAGTGGAGATTCTGACCCGCCAGGTGGGACGGCAGGTCAGCCATACCGCCGCACTCATCGACCTCGATCTTGTCCCCGGCGACCTGGGCCCTGCGCTGGACCAGGCTCGACGAGTCGCCGCGCGGATCGGCTTGCAGGGGTTGGAGGACGCCCTGGTCCGGCAAGAACTGGAACAGGATTCCCGGCGGGCACGAGAGATCCAGCGCCGGCTGTTGCCGGTCTCATCTCCGGTGGTGCCGGGTTATGCCCTGGCCGCCGAAAATCTCCCGGGAAGGCGGGTCAGCGGGGATTTCTACGGGTACTGTCCCGGCCCCGACGGCACTCTGCTCCTGATGATCGCCGATATCGCGGGCAACGGCCTGCCGGCGGCCGTCCTGGCCGGGAATGTCCAGGCCTGCGCCCAGACCCTGGCCGGGGTGGTCCCGGATCCCGGTCGCTTGCTGGCGACGGTGAACCAGACCCTGTTCGAATCGACGGGGGACGAATCCTTCGCCACCATGTTCCTGGCCCGGCTGAACCCCGCCACGGGGGAGTTGACCTACGCCAACGCCGGACACACGCCGACCTTGCTGACCGGACCCACAGGCGGGACGAAGTGGCTCTCGGCCGCGGCCCCACCCCTGGGCCTGCTGCCGGGAACCAGCTACCCCATGCACCGGGAAATCCTGGAACCGGGCGGATGCCTCGTCCTCTCCACCGACGGCATCACCGAAATCATCGATCAACGCGAACGGGAATTCGGCCGCGAGAACCTGGCTCAGGTCGTCGCGGGCCACTTGTCCAACACCCCGGCGGAATTGGGCCAGGCCATTCTCCAGGCGGCATTGGCCCACGCATCCGGCATTTCCCCCCCCTCGATTCCGGGCCGGCATCACGACGACATGACCCTGGTTGTCCTCAAGCGTCTTGCCACCCCATAGGGGCGACAAACCGGGTAGGAACCCGCCGCCGGTTATGCTATATTATGCGGGACCGGGGTCGCCTGCCTGGCGCGCAATGCCGTTTGTGCGACCCGTACCGCGTACCGATGACCAGGACAGGACCATGACCAGCGAACAGAATGAACCCCTCGATCCGGGATCCGAGTCCGGACCCGAGCCGACCGAAAACGACGAGAGCACGGAATTCGCGCAGATGTTGGCCCAGGAGGGCGAAAACCCGCCCACCGAGCCGCAGGCCGGTCAGAAAGTGACCGGGACCATCATCCAGATCGGGGAAATCGACGCCTTCGTTGATTGCGGGCTGCGGACCGAATTGCCCCTGGCGGTGTCCGAGCTCCGGGACGAAGAGGGAAATCTCCAGTACGAGGTGGGCCAGGTCGTCACGGCCCATATCCAGAAGTCCGGCGACGACTTCAAGCTCACCATGGCCACCAGCATGAAGGCTGCGGGGCTTGAAGCCCTGCAGCACGCGCAGGAATCCGGCACGCCGGTCGAGGGCAAGGTCCAGTCCACCAACAAGGGCGGCTTCGCCGTGGATCTGGGCGGCATGCGGGGCTTCTGCCCCTTCAGCCAGATCGACCTGCACCGGGTGGAAGACCCCGCGGTCTTCGTGAACCGCAAGCTGAACTTCAAGATCCTGGAGCTGTCTCCCGACGGCCGCAATATCGTCCTTTCCCGGCGGGCCCTCCTGGAGGCCGAACGTCAGGCCAAGGGCGCCGAGACGCGGACATCCCTTTCGCTGGGTGATGCCCTCGAAGGCACCGTAACGCGTCTGGTGCCATTCGGCGCTTTCGTGGACATCGGCGGAGTGGAAGGGCTGGTCCACATCTCCCAGATTTCCCACCAGCGGGTGGGCAATCCGGCGGATGTCCTGCGCGAAGGCCAGCAGGTCAGGGTGCAGGTCATGGAGATCCAGAATTTGGGTCAAGGGCGATCCGAACGGATCAGCCTGTCCATCAAGGCCCTGGCGGACGACCCCTGGCCGACCAGCGCGGAAAACCTGGTTCCCGGCACCGACGTCTCCGGCAAGGTGACGCGGCTGGTGGATTTCGGGGTTTTCGTGGAATTGATGGCGGGTGTCGAAGGCCTGGTTCACATCTCCGAACTGGCCAACCGCCGCATCATTCACCCGCGTGAAGTCCTCAACGAAGGCGAGGACATCACCGTGCGCATCGTGGACGTGGATCTCGCCCGCAGGAGGATTTCCCTGTCCCTGCGCCAAGCCGCCGACTACGACGGCGACTGACCCCGGCCCGACCATCGCCCCCGCACCGCACAACGCCCCGGTAACCCCCGGGGCGTTGTCATGCCGGGGGGTTTGTGCGCCGCAATTCCCGCACCACCGCAACGATCTCCTCGGCCGCGAAATCCACCTCCGCACCGGTGGTGAACCTCCCCAGCGAAATGCGCAGGCTCGAGCGGGCCAGGTCGGGCTCCACCCCCAGCGCCAGCAGGACCGCCGACGGTTCGCTCGAACCGCTGGTGCAGGCCGAACTCGACGAGACCGCCAGCCGCGTCAGGCGTCCCAGCAGGGCATGGGCCGGCACACCCGGAAAGCTGAGGTTGAGGTTGTGGGGCAGGCGGGGCTCCGCCGCCCCGTTGAGGACCACGTCGCCCAACCCGGCGCGCAACTTCTTCCACAGGCCGTCACGCAATCCACCCAGGCGAACGGTTTCCTCCTGCCGGCATTCCGCCGCCAATACGCACGCCTCCCCCAGGCCCACGATCCCCGGCACGTTCAGTGTCCCGGCGCGCAGTCCCCGCTCCTGGCCTCCGCCCAGTTGCCTGGCCACGAGCCCCAGGTGGGGCCTGCCCGCGCGCACGAACAGGGCGCCGACCCCTTTGGGCCCATGGATCTTGTGGCCCGAGAGGGACAGCAGGTCGATGGCGTCCCGGCGCACATCGATATTCCCATACGCCACCGCCTGCACCGCGTCGGTAAAAAACGGCACGCCCTTTTCCCGACAGATGCGGCCGATCCCGGCCACCGGTTGGATGGTGCCGATCTCGTTCTGGGCCGCCATGACCGCGACGAACCGGGTGTCAGGCTGGAGGGCATTCCCCACCAGCGCCGGCTCGACGAGCCCCCGGCCGTCGGCCGGCAGCCGGGTCACCCGCCAACCGCGGGCCTCGAGTCCGGCGACCGGTTCCAGAACCGCTTCGTGCTCGAAGACGGAGCAGACCAGGTGCCCCGGTTCGGCACAGGCGGCAGCGACCCCGAGCACGGCCAGGTTGTCGGCCTCGGTGGCCCCGGAGGTAAAGACGATCTCATGGGGTTCGGCCCCGATGAGTCCGGCCACCTGCCCGCGCGCCTTCTCCACCAGGGCGGCCGCGGACCAGCCGAAGGCGTGACCGAAGCTGGCGGGATTGCCGAAATGCTCCCGGTGCACACGGTTCATCACCTCCAGCACCCGGGGGTCGCAGGGCGTGGTTGCGTTGTGGTCGAGGTAGACGGGGGTCTTGACTGGTGCCGATTTCATCAGCGCCCGAGTTCCAGCATCCGTCGGATGGGCACGAGGGCGCGACGGGCCACCTCGGGGTCGACGATGATTTCGGGGGTCCGGTCCCGCATGCAGAGGTAGAGTTTTTCCAGGGTGTTCTTCTTCATGTAAGGGCACTCGTTGCAGCTGCAGCTCTCGTCGGCGCCGGGCACCGGAATGAGGGTCTTGCCGGGGTTCTGCTTCTGCATCTGGTGCAGGATGCCCGGTTCGGTGACCACGATGATCTCCTGCTCAGGGCAACTGCGCGCGAATTCCAGGATGGCCGCGGTGCTCCCCACGTGGTCGGCGTGCTGCAAGATCGCGTTCGGGCACTCCGGATGGGCCGCCACCACGGCGCCGGGGCACAGGGCCTTGAGCTCAACCAGTTTCTTCTCGCTGAACATCTCGTGGACCTCGCACGAACCCGGCCACAGCGCCATGTCCCGTCCCAGGCGCCGGGACACCCAGGCCCCCAGGAACCGGTCCGGTGCGAACACCAGGGGCTGGTCCGGCGGGAACGAGGCGACCACCTTCAGGGCGTTGCCGCTGGTGCAGATGATGTCGCTCATGGCCTTGGTGGCCGCCGAGCAGTTGATGTAGCTGATGACCTTGTGCCCGGGGTAGTCGGCCAGGAACTTCCCGAAGGCCTCGGGGGGGCAGCCGTCGGCCAGGCTGCACCCGGCTGCAAGGTCGGGCAACAGGACCTGCTTGTCGGGGTTGAGGATCTTGGCGGTCTCGGCCATGAAGTGGACGCCGGCGAAAACGATCACTTCGGCGTCGGTCTCCGCGGCGACCTGGGCCAGAGCCAAGCTGTCGCCCACGTGGTCAGCGATATCCTGGATGTCCGGTTCCTGGTAATAATGGGCCAGGATCACGGCCTTGAGGTCCCTGCGCAGGCCGTCGATGGCTGCGAACAGGTCGGCACAGGTGCCCGAAGCGGCAATCGTTGACTGATCCATGGCGGCTCGCTTTCTCGAGGGTCCAGGATACAATTTTGCTCCTTCCGGTCCGATTGGCAACCCCCGGGTCGGGATCCCGGATTGGCGTATGGACTTTCCGGGGCCAAATGCTTAATATTCATGGGTTGGAAATTGCGGCCATTGCCTCACCGGGCATGGACCAGCGGACCCGCGGTTCAAGGAACCGGGTGCCCGCTGTCGGCGGCGGTCGTCATCGCGTCTCCCCACCAACTGAACGTAAGGATCATGCGGCAATGAAGTTCTTCGCCACTGCCACAGCAGACCATCCTGGTTCCCGTCGCCGTATCCTGGCGACCCTCGTCGGACTGGGACTCCTGGTGGGAGCCCTGACCCAGCTGACCGCCTGCAACAAGGAGAGTTCCGTCACCTTCCCGCAGCCGCCGTCCCAGGAGTCGATGAACTGGCTCTTCGACGTGGTGGGCCGCAGTGCCGACGATGTCTGGGCCTGCGGAAACCGGGGAGCCATGTTCCACTATGACGGCTCCCAGTGGACCCCCTACGACTTGGGCACGAACAAGGCCATCGTCAAGATGTTCCTCCACGACGACGGGACCATCTACGCCGTCGGGCACGACGGCGGGATCTGGCGCCAGAGCGGCGCGACCTGGTCCGCCATGACCTCGGGAACGTCCGAGGATCTGTACGGTATCGGGAACTACCTGGGCAACATCCACGCCACCGGCCGCGCCGGCGTCATGCGCGTGCTTTCGGGAAACACCTGGAACGACAGGGGCCGCAACGAGATCATCGTCCGCGATGACGATGGCGCCGTCCAGGACACCCTCTACCAGAACGAGGACGTCGTTTCCCTGATTACGGTGAACTATTTCGGCATCGGCGGCGCCTACTACGATCCCTTTTTCGAAGGGGAACGCCTTGGCATCGCCGGCACCAAGGGCATGACCCTGGGCGAGGACGCCGAATACGATTGGGTGCTCCGCCCCCTCAGCAGCGACCCCCTGTTCCCCGAGGAATGGATCATGTCCAACTGGTCCGACGGCCAGGACATGGAACGGAACTACCTGGGATCCTCCGAGGGCTGGCTGTACCACCTCAATACCGACAACTTCTGGGTGGTGGAGATCCCCCAGGTCACCAAGAGCTCCCACGGGGGGATTCGCGACATCTGGATGGATGCGGACAACAACATCTACATGGCCACCGACGAGGGCCAGGTCGTCTTCCAGACTCCCGACTACGACTTCGTGACCGTTTCGGGCCATCGCATCGAACTGGTGGATATGACCACGCCCTTCTCCGGTATCTGGGGTTCTTCCCCCGATAACATGTACCTGGTCGGATTTTTCGAAAACATGATCCTGCACGCGTCCTACGACGTGGGATCGGGCGAATTCACCTATGAGGAGATCCCGGTGGTTTTCCCGAGCAAGTCCGCCCCCGGCAGCAGAAGCGATGTCGACCAGTACGGGCTCCCTTTGCGGTAGTTCGATGCCGTAAAGGAACACCGTGATTCCCGGTCTTTCCGCGCTTCTCTCGTTTCGTCCGCGGCCCGGTCGCCTCCGGCACCGGGCCCTTCCTTGTTCCCTATGCCACGGAGGTTCCCCATGCTGTCCCTCGTGAACCGTAAAGCCCTCTGCCTCAGCACCGTGCTGATGGTATTGGGCCTGGCCCTGCCGGCCCTCGCCGCCGGCTACACTCCCGATCCCACCACCCCGCGGGCCGACATCCCCGCGGCGTACCAGTGGCACCCGACGGACATCTTCCCCGACGACGCAGCCTGGGAGGCCGAAATGGCGGCCGTCAAGGCCGACATCCCCACCCTGACCGGATTCAAGGGCCACCTCGCGGAATCCGCGGACACCATGCTCCAGGCCGAGCAGGCGCTGAACGACCTGGGCCTGCGCCTCTACAAGCTGTACATCTACGCCCAGCTCCAGTACGACGTGAACCAGGGCGACAGCGACCTGCGTCAGATGCAGGGCCGGGTCGCCGCCATGATGCCGGCCTTCGGCGAGGCCACCAGCTGGATCGAGCCGGAACTTTTGACCATCGATCCTGACGTGATCAAGGGCTTCATGGCCGAGAGCTCCGACCTGGCCGTCTTCAGTTACTACTTCAGCGAATTGTGGCGCCAGAAGGAGCACACGCTTTCCGAGCGCGAAGAGCGGATCATGGCCCTGACCGGCAACATGCGCTCCGTGCCCAGTGACGCCCACGAGGCGCTGCTGGGTGTGGACATGGAATTCCCGGAAATCGTCGGACCGGACGGTACCAAGGTCCCGGTGACCGTGAGCGGTTTCTCGGGCTTGCGTTCCAACGACAACTACCTGGTGCGCAAGCAGGCCGCCGACGCCTTCTTCGGCACCCTGCGCGAATTCCAGAACTCCTTCGCCGTGCTCCTGGACGGTGTGGTCAAGAGTCACATCATGACCAAGACCGCCCGCGGCTACGACAGTTGCCTCGATGCCTCCATGTCCCCCGACAACATCAGCCCCGACGCCTACCGCATGCTGGTGGAAACCGTGCGGAAGAACCTCCCGCAGACCATGCACAAGTACGTCGAATTGCGCCGCAAGGTCATGGGGCTGGACGGCAAGCTGGCCTTCCCCAACCTCTACAACCCCATGATCGAAGGGGTCGAACCCGCGTACACCTACGACGAAGGCCGCAAGATGATCGTGGATGCCCTCCAGCCCCTGGGCAAGGAGTACGTCACGGCCCTGGCCACGGGTCTGGACCCCGCCAGCGGCTGGATCGACATCTATCCCAACCAGGACAAGCGCAGCGGCGCCTACAGCAACGGCGCCCTGGCCCGGGACATCCACCCCTTCGTGCTGCACAACTTCGACAACACCCTGGACGCCGTCTCCACCACGGCCCATGAGATGGGTCACGCCATGCACTCGTGGTTCAGCAGCAAGAACCAGCCGCCGATCTACGCCGACTACACGACCTTCCTGGCGGAGATCGCCTCGACCTGCAACGAGGCCCTGCTGACCAACTACATGCTGAAGAAGTACGACAACGACATCGACATGAAGCTGATGTTGCTCAACCAGCGTCTGGAAAGCATTCGCCTGACGATCTTCCGCCAGACCCTGTTCGCGGACTTCGAACTGCAGTTCCACGAATATGCCGAAGAGGGCAATTCCCTCACCGCGGACTACCTCAACGGTCTGTACGCGGGGCTCATCAAGGAATACTACGGGCCGGACTTCGCCATGGGGCCGGACGACGAGTGCGAGTGGATGTTCATCCCGCACTTTTACTACAACTTCTACGTGTTCACCTACGCCACCGGCCTGACCAGCGGTCTGGCCCTGGCAGACGAGATCACCGCCCACGGCGACAAGGCCGCCCGGCGCTACATCGACAACATGCTCAAGGCCGGTTCCAGCGCTCCGCCGCTGGACATCCTGCGCAACGCGGGTGTCGACCTCGAGACCCCGGCGCCCATCCAGTCGGCCATGGACGTCTTCGCCCGCACGGTCGACGAGTTCGACAAGCTGTGGACGAAGAAGTCCGGCCACAAGTAGATCCCTACCGCATCAATCGGGATAGGGGGGCCGGGCAATCGCTCGGCCTCCCCTCCCCCACCACCCGGCATGCGGGTCCGCACCGGGCGGTTCGTCAGGTTGAGGTCAGGGAGCCGGATTCGGGACTCCCCGCGCCCTGAAATACGAGTTCGGCAAGGCGATGTTGATCGCCATCGCGGAGTTCCACCACC
>Ga0210044_10000210_pt1 | contig 86809 bp, 91 predicted proteins | sample CryGey13umfilter_2_FD_183959 | JGI IMG/M metagenome (GOLD analysis project Ga0210044, IMG submission 183959) | Groundwater microbial communities from aquifer in Utah, USA - Crystal Geyser 4/9/14 3 um filter (SPAdes) (version 2) | ecosystem: Environmental > Aquatic > Deep subsurface >... | reverse complement strand
GATGACGTAATCTGTGATGTAGGTGTCGCTCTGCTCGGCTTTTGTGACGGCAGCAAGGTTGGCATCCGATGCCAGCAAAATCGACTCGGCTTCATAGGCCAGTGCGGCATCAACGACATCGGCCATGTCAGTGCCACTGGTCATCAGGGGTGCGCTACTGCTCAATGTCGCGGCAAATGCTGCCGCCACGTCGGTGTAGATCGGCTCCATCACCACACTGCCCGCCATGCCACCCAGACCCGCAAAAAGTTCGGTGATTTTCTGCACAACTGTTGAACGGCCAGGGTTTTCTTCAGCAGTGTCTTGTCAGCCTGCGCGACCGGATCGGTATGCAGCAAGTCGGTGGAGGCAGACAAGCCCAGGGTCGCAATAACCTGTGCCTGCGTCATGCCCGCCACCATCAAGGTGGTGAGCGGCGAAATCACTGTGGCGCCAGCAGGTGCCTTCAGTCGCCCAACAAACATCAGGCCCGTGTCGGCATTGGTGCCGCCACGGGCTATCAAGCCATGGCTTGCGCAGCCTTGGGGAAAGGTGAATTTTCCGCTGCCTGCCGCCCCGCCAAGCGTGTAGGCGGTAGGTTCGCCGGCGTCACCCAGGCCGTTGCCGTTGGTGTCGCACACAACTTTGGCAAATTTCAGATACCCGTCCACGGCCACGCCGCTGGACGGGGTGTAGCTTGTGCGCGGTGGCGAATCAGAGCCACCGCCGCAGGCCACTAGCAACAACGCGGCCGTGGCTGCGGGTATTAGACGAAGTCTGTAATGCATGATGGATTCCGGTTGACGAAAGGAATTTTTACCAAAAGACGGTACAGTAACTGGCACAAACAAAGTTCAAGCCAGGAACCACACTCCTAAGCCGGACGAGCCGGAACCAAACAGGGATTACCATGCTGCATCATGCTTGATGCGGCTCGATCATGGAAACACAACTGATCAATCGTTACGATGCGAATATGAACGGCGTGCTGTCATGCTACGACCGTATTTTGATTATTGGCACCTTGCCAGGCGCGTGTTATGCGGGTGGCATGACCAGTTTTCTTTACAACAAAGGCATCCGCATATTTGACTACGCCCAGTTTGCAGAGCCTCTGCGTGAGCGCATTCGTGAAGGAGCGCTAGAAGTCTGCAAAGCCGCTGGCATAGAGATTGAGCACATCAACAAAAACCACATCCGCAAAGAAGACCTGGTTGCCAAAGTACTGCAAGAGCGCGGTGATGCCCCAGGGCTGGTGCATGTCCTGTCGGCCATGGAGGCATGCCCGAGCTACAAGCCGTGGCACAACAAAACCAATGGCAAGACCTACCTCAGAGGCGATACCGGCAAGTGTCTGCATTACTACTTCTATTTCATGGATGAGGATTTGGGCCTGTGCTACATGCGCGTGCCCACCTGGTCCCCGTTTAGTCTGCAGTTTTACTGCAACGGCCACAGCGCACTGGCGCAGTCCCGCAAATGCGAGGGCATTGACTTTGTACAGGCAGACAACTGCTTTGTGCGCATCGACAACATGGCGCGTGCGCAAGAGTTCGCCGATGCCTTGAGCCCCGATATGCTGCACAAACACCTGGACAAATACGCTCAGCAACTGTGCCCGGTGCTTGATGTGTTTGGTCAAACCTACCACTGGAGCATTCGCCAAATTGAGCACTCCACTGACCTGATGTTCAAGAGCGCCGATATCCTGACCCCGCTGTATGACACCCTGAGCCGTCAATCCATCTTGGCCGCTGACGCACCACGGGTGGCAAGCTTTCTGGGCAAGAAAATCACACCGGCACTGGCGCAGGAAATCGGCTCGCGCCTGAGCACCCGCATTGAAGGGCGCTGCATCAAGCACTGCATAGGCGCGGCCAGTGTCAAGATTTACGACAAATTCAGCCGCGTACTGCGCATCGAGACCACCTCCAACGACATCTCGTTTTTCAAGCACTACCGCAAAGTGGAACATCGCGACGGGCACAGCACACGCGAGCTGGCCAGCCTGAAGAAGTCAATCTACAGCATCATTGACTTGCGTGAAATTATGCTGGGCTGCAACCAGCGTTATCTGGCGTTTCTCGACAGCCTCGATGACACCAGTGCAGGTCAGCGTGCTTTGCAGCGCTTGAGCCAGCCCCGCGTCTCAGTCGGTTCAGAACAAACCGTCAAAGGGCTGAACTTCTTCGATCCCAATGAACAATGCCTGCTCAAAGTCTTGCAGCATGGTGAGTTCAATATCCAGGGCTGGCGACGTGCTGACTTGGCAGCACTGGTGCCAATGACCGCTTCAGCACTGTCGCGTCAACTGGCCCGCTTGAGGTCGATTGGCATGATAAACAAGGTGGCTCACACCTATCGCTATTACCTCACCCGTTTGGGTCGCTCCGCTATCGCTGCGGCTTGCTCCATTACCCGGTTCAACATCATCCCGGCCATGGCTCAAACCGCGTGAAGTCTTCGCAGAAAATGCAAAGACTTAACTTGTTAGAGACTAATGATTTGTTGCGATGCGCTTTCAAAATGATTTATAGCTCCCCGCACAGGCTGGCAAAACGCTACCGCCCTGCCTCATTCAAAGCGCTGATTTTCATCGCCAGCTGTGCCATTGCTACCGGCGCAGCTGCACAAGCCGCATTTGAAAAATCAACAGCATCCAAAGCCACCGGCTGGCAGCAGTGCAGCGCCCTGCGCAGCGACAGCGTGGCCCGCTTGCAATGCTTTGACCGGTGGGCAGCAGAGCAAACCTGGCCCGACGCGCCCAGCCCAGTCGCACAGCAAAGCCCGAAAACCCTGCAATCCCCGCAAGGCTTGCAAGCCACGGCCCCGGTCCTCATCACCATGACGGCCCCGGAAGTCCACAACTGCAAAAACCCACGCTTTTCAGAGCTGTCGCGCTACTGGGAGCTGGAGGCCGGCAGCGACTGCGGCACCTTTGGCATACGCGGCTACCAGCCCATCAGCCTGTCGTGGATCGGCTCTGACAGTGTCAACACCCAGCCCACCTCGCCATCGCCCGACCATACGGCCGAATCCCCCCTGTCGTTCAAAAACTCGGAGCTGCGCATTGGTCTGTCGGTGCGCACCAAAATCGCACAAGGGCTGCTGACGCAAAACGAGCCGCTCAAGCGCGACTCGGTCTGGTTTGCCTACTCCCAAGAGTCCAACTGGCAAATCTTGAGCGGTGACCTGTCGCGCCCGTTTCGCACCACCGACCATCAACCCGAGCTGATCTACATTTATCCGCTGGAAGCACCATTGCCCTGGGGCTGGCAACTGCGTTACGCCGGCCTTAGCCTGAACCACCAGTCCAACGGCCAACCGCTGCCGCTGTCCAGAAGCTGGAACCGCACCATGCTCCTGGCGGGCATGGAAAAGAACCAGGCGTTTTACCTATTCGGCAAGCTCTGGTACCGCACGCCCGAAGACGCGAAAGACGACGACAACCCCGACATCAGCGACCTGATCGGCCGCGCCGAGCTGGCGGGCTACTGGCACGTCAACCCGGACCACACGCTGGGCGTGACGCTACGCCACTCCCTGCGCGCCAACGGCAACGGCTCGGTGCGCCTGGAGTGGCTGCGCAACTTTGACCACAGCGGTTTTGTCGGCAACAACAGCGGCCTGCGGTTGCATACCCAACTCTTCAGCGGTTACGGCGATTCGCTGGTGGACTACAACCGCCGGCGCACGGTGCTGAGCGTGGGCTTGAGCCTGGTGGACTGGTAGGCTACAGCGCCTTAACCAACCTATCCTTTTGACATTCAATGCAAATAACGCACACTTTCTGTGCGTACAAAAGGAGTAAATCATGCCCAGAGCAGCCGTAGAACACAACAGCAGAGTCGCGTTACGGATACGCCCTGCCGATAAAGCGAGACTTATGCGAGCCTCAGCTTTGGAGCATACCGATCTGACAGACTTCATCTTGCGCAATGTGTTGCATGCTGCCGATGCAGTGATTGACCAGGCCGAACGCGTTGTGGTCTCTGAGCGTGACAGTCTGCGTGTTTTGGAGCTACTGGAACATCCGCCCGCGCCGAATGCCCGTCTCATGGCAACAGCACGTGCCCTGCCTGCCCAAACATGACGATACCGGTATGGCATGAGAAACCCATTGCCAAAAAACATAACCGCCAAGATTTCGATTGCGGTCAACCAGAACTCAATGCGTTTTTGCGGGACTATGCCCAACAAAGCCATGAACGCGGCGCGGCAAAAACATGTCCAGCGATTGACGACGTCGATGGAAAAACCGTCTATGGCTATTACAGCCTCAGCCCTGCATCCATCGAATATGCACGTACGCCTGAAGTACTTCGTCGAGCCCTTGGCCGTTATGAAGTTGGTGCCTTCCGCCTGGGGAGGCTTGCTTCTCATATTGACTTACACGGTCAGGGCCTTGGTGGTCAGCTACTTCTAGCCGCTGGACGACGCTGCCTGCGGGTAGCAGAAGAAGTCGGCGGCACCGCGATGCTGATTGATGCCAAAAACGAGCAAGTTGCAACTTGGTATGCCAGTTATGGTGCTCTGGCCTTACTGGATGCGCCTTTAACGCTGTTGTTGCCGCTCAATCTGGTGGCAGCAGCGATCAAGACTTCGGGTAAATTTCAATAGACGTGTCGGTCAAGTCAAATAGTGGCTGTTTTCTGCCAATCGAAAACGCATACCCTGATGCATACTCGCGCCCATGCGACTCAAATCCCTTCTTGATTCATTGGTGGCCACACTTTCGCGGCGGCCGCAACTGTTTGTTTCTCTGGTGTTTTTGGCGTCACTGCTGCTCGGTGCCGTGATCGTCTGGCAGATGGAGGTCAATCGGCTGGCGACCGCGCGCGCCCAGGTCTATGCATTCGCCAGCGACCGGGCCAGCCGGGCCCAAAACCACCTTGACCATGCGCTCTCGGTGGTTTACGCCATGGCTGCACTGGTGCGACAGACGCATGGCAAGGTGATCGATTTTGAGCGGGTGGTCAGCAAAATGTTGACCGAGTACCCTGGGGTTTCCGTGTTGGTTTATGCCCCGGACGGTGTGATTGCCAATGCGGTACCGCTCGCCGGCAATGAATCCGCCATCGGCCTCAACCTGCTGCAAGACCCGGTGATGCGGGCCGAAACACAGTTGGCACGCAACACCGGCAAACTCACCCTGGCCGGGCCGCTCGCGCTGCGCCAGGGTGGCAGCGGTCTGGTGGCCAGATTGCCCATATTTTTGGACCAGGCTGATGGTGAAGCCAGTTTTTGGGGTTTTGTCAATGTGGTACTCAAGTTGCCGCAGGCCCTTGACGCGGTCAAGTTCCCGGAGCTGACTGCACGCGGTTTCAGTTACGAACTGTGGCGCATTGCGCCTGAAAATGGGCAGGTGCAAATCATCCTGGCAGCGGGCACCCGTCCACTACCTGACCCGGTTCGCAAAAGTTTTTCTGTGCCCAACGGTGGCTGGACGCTGAGCGTGGCACCCACAGCGGGCTGGGGTGACCCGGTCGGCTTGGTCGTCAAAGCGGCCGTGGTGCTACTGTGGTCGCTGCTGCTGGCTTACCTGCTCAAACTGCAACTGCGCCAATTGGCCCAACGCCAAAGCCTGGAACAACAGGTGCAAGCGCGCACCCTTGAGATTCAAGCCTCTGAGCAGCAGCTTGCCGCTACCCTAAGTGCCATTCCAGACCCCTTGTTTGAAATGGACCTCGACGGCTGCTATCACGCCTGCCATGCACCACAGTCCCGGCAGCTGGTGGCACCCATGCAGGACCTGGTCGGCAAGACGGTGTCGCAGGTCATGCCTGAAGAAGCGGCGCATGTGATGCACAGTGCCCTGGCCCAGGCGCAAGAAACCGGGTTTTCTCATGGCAAAGCGCTCACGCTGGCCACGCCTGATGGGCCGCGCTGGTTTGAATTGTCAGTGGCGCGCAAGCCGGTAGCACCCGGCCGGGCGCCGCGCCTGATCGTGATTTCGCACGATGTCACCGCCCGCCGAGAGGCCGAGGCCCATGTGGCCAAGCTGGCGTATTTTGACCCGCTCACTCATCTGCCCAACCGCCGTTTGTTGGCCGACCGGTTGCAGCAGGCGATGGTGCAGGCACATCGGCGCCAGCGCCAGCTGGCGGTGGCCTACCTTGACCTGGATGGCTTCAAAACCATCAACGACCAGCATGGTCACCACACTGGCGACCAGATCCTCATTGTGCTGGCGCAACGCATGAAAGACGCGCTGCGCGAAAGCGACACCTTGGCGCGCCTGGGTGGCGACGAGTTTGTGGCCGTTTTGAATGATCTGGAAAACACCGATGCCAGCGTGCCTTTACTCAATCGCCTGCTGGCGGCAGCGGCCCAGCCCGTGCAGATGGGCGAACTCAAGCTGCAAGTCTCAGCCAGTCTGGGCGTCACCTTCTACCCGCAGGTGCAAGACATCGAGGCTGATCAACTGCTGCGGCAAGCCGACCAGGCCATGTACCAGGCCAAGGTCGCCGGCAAAAATCGTTACCAGCGCTTCGACGCGGTACAAGACAACACGCTGCGCCATCACCATGAAACTCTCAAGCGCATTGAGCTGGCCTTGGCCCAAGGCGAGTTCGTGCTGTACTACCAGCCCAAGGTCAATATGCGCAGCGGCAAGGTGATTGGTGCCGAGGCGCTGATCCGCTGGCAGCATCCACAGCGCGGTTTGCTCGCGCCGGCAGAATTTTTACCGGCCATTGAAGACCATTCGCTGGCCGTCGTGGTTGGCGAATGGGTCATCAACACCGCCCTGAACCAAATCGGGCAGTGGCAAGCCGCCGGGTTGGCGCTGGCGGTCAGCGTCAACATTGGCGCCAGGCAATTGCAGCAAGGCGACTTTGTCGAACGCTTGCAAGACCTGCTGGCAGCACACCCGCAGGTGCCCGCGTCCAGCCTGGAGCTTGAAATCCTGGAAACCAGCGCGCTCGAAGACGTCACTCAGGTGTCGCAAGTCATCGAGGCCTGTGCCGCACTGGGCATCAGGTTTGCGCTGGATGACTTTGGCACCGGTTATTCTTCGCTCACCTACCTCAAACGCTTGCGCGTGGCCGTGCTCAAAATTGACCAAAGCTTTGTGCGCGACATGCTAGACGACCCGGACGACCTGGCCATTTTGCAAGGCATCATCGGCCTGGCCGAGGCGTTCAATCGCGAGGTGATTGCCGAGGGCGTGGAGACCGTAGCACACGGCACTGCCCTGCTGCGCCTGGGCTGTGAACTGGCCCAGGGCTACGGCATCGCCCGCCCCATGCCCGCCGACCAAATCCCCGCCTGGGTTGGCCACTGGCGGCCTGATGCGGCGTGGCGTGCAATAGCCTGACCGCTTGACCTTGTCACGTAGCCCGTATGCAGCGCGGCGAAATCCGGGATGTCTCTGCACGGATACCCCCGGATTGCATCCGGGCTACGACGCGGCTACTTCACCAACTGATTCAGCTGAATGATCGGCATCAGCACCGCCAGCACGATCAGCATCACCACCAAGCCCATGGCCACGATCAGCAGCGGCTCCAGCAGGGTGGCGAGTTGCATGGCGCGGCGCTGCACCTCGGTGCTAAGCTGTTTGGCGGCGCGCTGCAGCATCAGCGGCAGCGTGCCGGTTTGTTCGCCCAGGCGCGCAAACATGGCCAGCAGCCCCGGAAAGCGTTTTTTTTGCGCCAGCGCACTGGCCAGCGGCGCACCTTCTCGCACCAGCACCAGGGCGTCGAGCGCGTCGCTGCGCATGGCGCGGTTGGACAGGGTTTGCGCGGCGGCCTGCAAGGCTTTCAGGATGGGCACGCCAGCAGAGGCCAGCATGGCCAGGGTGCTGGCAAAGCGCGCCGAGTTGTAGCTGCGTGACATCTTGCCCAGCAGCGGCAGATTGAGCCAGGCGGCATCGAATTTTTCACGAAACGGGTCATTCGCAAGGGCCAGGCGCAGGCTGAAGACACCAGCGGCCAGCGCCAGCGCCAGCAGCCAGCCGTAGCTCCGCAGGAAAGCGCTGGTGTTGATCATGATGACTGTCAGCAGGGGCAGCGCGCGTTTGCTGCCGGCAAACACGTTGGCCACCTGCGGCACGACGTAGGTCACCAGAAACAGCACGATGACCACAGCCACCAGCGACACGATGGCCGGGTACAGGGCGGCGCCGATCAGCTTGGATTTGAGGGCGTGCTGTTCTTCAAGGTCGTCGGCCAGGCGCTCCAGCACCAGCCCGAGGTTGCCGCTTTGCTCACCGGCGCCGATCACTGCGACGAAAATATCAGAGAACTCCCGCGGGTGCTGGGCCAGTGCCTTGCCAAACGGCGTGCCGCCATTGACCTCAGCGCGCAGCATGGCGACCAGCTCGCGCTCGGGCGCTTTCTCGGCTTCATCCGACAGCGATGAGAGCGCGCGCTCCAGCGGCAAACCCGACGACACCAGGCCAGCGAGCTGGCGCGTCCAGATGGCCAGCGCGGTGGCGTTGAAAACCCGGCCGCGCCGCCCGCGCTTGCCCATCTGCGCCGGGTCACCAGCGCGGGCACTGACAGCCTCCACCTTGAGCGGCACCAGCGCCTGGGCGCGCAGCAAACCGCGCGCAGCCTTGGCCGAGTCGGCCTCGATCACGCCCTTGCGGGTGTCGCCGGCGGCGCTGATGGCTTCGAAGGAATAGACCGGCATTCGTTTGTTAATTAGTTAGTGTTGAACTTCATCTATTGTTCACGCGTTTGCACAACGGACTTTTCAGCTTCAACTTGACGGGCCAGCGCAAGCGCGTCTCGCAGGTTCAGGCGCAACATGGCCAAGCCGCCAACATAGCCACACAATGCGCTGGTCGCGCGGTGCTCAATCTCGTCGGCAGTGGTCAAACCAAGGCGCACCAACGCAGCAATATCTTCCTTGTCGTTGTCTGCAAATCGGGCAATTTTGCTGACGGCAAGATCAAGCGGCGAAAGAACATGCAACTTGATGTGCGCCGTGCCCAAGTCAAGCGCAATGGCATCATCGAGGTAATCCTCGTGCATCAGCGCAAAAGACGCGTTGTAGTTGGTGTCAAAGTAAACTGCCTGCCGGGCTCCGTCTTCCAGCGTCACGTCCACAATAAGGTCGCTCGGAATAAAAACACGGCTGCCAAATTCAGCATCGACATCCGTCGTCACTCGGCTGCCTGTAAAGAGATGCACCGCCATCCCGCCCGCCAAATACACATTGACAGGGCTGCGAAGTGCAAGGCGCTCTTCAAGCTGTCGGAGAAGTTCTCTCAGACCTGTTGCCAGCGCAGTGTCGGTATGGAACATTGGGCGCGTTGGCATGGCATCAATGCCCATGGAGCTGGCGAACCAGCATGTCACGAAAACGTGGCAAGCTGGTAACCCAGCCCTGCCTGACGACATCGACTGATGCTAATTTTTCATCAGGATGCATGGCGAAATACTGCTCACTGGATCGCATCAGGTTCGTGGACTCGCGCGGAAATTGCGAGCGCACGACCATTGCTGCCGTTTGAAACACGTTGGCCTCGCGCTGATCTTGTGCAGTGTGCGCAGCGTCCATGGCAATGGCGGTGCAGCGGGCCAAAAGCGCAGCTTCGATGTCTCGGGCAGTCATGGGGCCTCCGGTCAAATCTAGATGATATGAGCTCAGTCGCGCGTGACGCGTAGCAGCTCTTCGCGCGAGGTCAGCCCCAAGCGCACCAGGCGCTCGCCGTCTTCGCGCATCAGCGCCATGCCCGAGGCGATGGCTGCGGCGCGGATGTCGGCCTCACTGGCGCGGCTGTGGATTTGGGCACGGATGGCGTCGTCGGTGACGAGCAACTCAAACACGCCGCTGCGGCCGCTGTAGCCGGTTTGGCTGCATAGGGGACAGCCGACAGGGTGGTATTCGGGGAAATTGACTATTACTGACGGCGCTTTGCAATGCGGGCACAGCTTGCGCACCAGGCGCTGGGCCAGCACGCCGAGCAGGCTGGAGCTTAATAAAAACGGCTCGACGCCCATGTCGGTCAGGCGCGTGACGGCGCTGGCGGCGTCGTTGGTGTGCAGCGTGGCAAGCACCAGGTGGCCGGTGAGTGAGGCCTGAATGGCGATCTGCGCGGTCTCGAAGTCGCGGATTTCACCGATCATGATGATGTCGGGGTCTTGCCGCAGGATGGCGCGCAGGGCCTTGGCAAAGGTCAGGTCGATTTTCGGGTTGACCTGGGTCTGGCCGACGCCCGCCAGCTCGTATTCGATCGGGTCTTCCACCGTCATGATGTTGTTGTGGGCGGCGTCGAGCCGTTGCAGCGCGGCATAGAGCGTGGTGGTTTTGCCCGAGCCGGTGGGGCCGGTCACCAGCACAATGCCGTGCGGCTGCGTCACCAGGTGCTCAAAACGGCGCAAGACCTCGCCCTGCATGCCCAGGGCTTCCAGGCTCAAGGCACCCTCGGATTTGTCTAGCAGCCGCAGCACGGCGCGCTCGCCATGGGCGCTGGGCAGCGTGCTCACGCGCACATCGACGGCGCGGGTGCCAATGCGCAGGCTGATGCGGCCGTCTTGCGGCAGGCGGCGCTCGGCAATGTCGAGCTCGGCCATGATTTTCAGGCGCGAGATCAGCGCGGCGTGCAGCGCGCGGTTGGGTTGCACCACCTCGCGCAGCGTGCCATCGACGCGAAAGCGCACGCTTGAGTGGCGCTCGTAGGGCTCGATGTGGATGTCGCTGGCGCCGTCACGCGCGGCCTGCGTCAGCAGCGCGTTGAGCATGCGGATGATGGGCGCGTCATCACTGGTTTCGAGCAGGTCCTCAATGGCGGGCAGCTCCTGCATCATGCGCGTCAGGTCGGCGTCGCTCTCAACCTCGGTGACCACGGCTGCGGCGCTCGATTCGCCCTGCGCATACGCAGCACTGATGCGCTGGACCAGCGCGTTGGCCGCCAGAGTCTGCAACGCGCTGTGCGGGTATTTGCGCAGCACTTCGCCGACGGCACTGGGCGCCGAGTCAGCATGCACCAGCAGGGCGAAGGCGCCAGCGTCTTCTTCCAGCAAAAGCTGGTGACTGCGGGCAAAAGCGTAAGGCAGGGGGTAACGCATGGGCCGGTTTGGTGCTAAAGACTACTGGCCGGGCGTGATCATCGGGGCCGGCGAGCCGTCCTCCGACCTGACCGGCGCCGGCGGCAACAGCGGTGCCTCGTTGATCGGCGCCAGCACGCTCGGCACCGGCTGGGCATTTTGCAGGCCGGCGCGCATCAGGTCGTAGCGATCCATCGAGAGCTGGTCGGTGGCCTGCGCGTCGCGCACCACCACCGGGCGCAAAAACACCATCAGGTTGGTTTTCTTGCGGCTGCGGTTTTCGCTCTTGAACAAGTTGCCAAACAGCGGCACGTCGCCCAGCCCCGGCACTTTTTCCTGGTTGCCCGAGTATTCGTCTTGCAGCAGGCCGCCCAACACCACGATGGCGCCGTCTTCTACCAACACGTTGGACTCGATGGTGCGCTTGTTGGTGGTGGGGCCGCTGGTGGCGTTCAGGGTGGAGGCCAGCACGCTCGAAACCTCCTGGTAGATGGCCAGTTTGACGGTGCCGTTTTCGCTGATTTGCGGCTTGACCTTGAGCGTCAGGCCGACGTCCCTGCGCTCGAAGGTGGTGAACGGGTTGACAGAACCGGTGTTGCTGCCGGTATTGGTGAATTGGCCGGTGGGGAAAGGCACGTTTTGGCCAATCACGATCTTGGCCTCTTCGTTGTCGAGCGTCAGCAGATTGGGGGTGGAGAGCACATTGCCGCTGCCGCTTTCCTCCAGGAAACGGGCCAGAAAACCCAGCACATAAACGCCGTTGGTCTTGCGCGCAGCACCGTAGTTCAGGCCACGCGCGGGCAACACAGCGCCGTTGCCGGTCGCCAAGTCGATGATGTTTTTGCCACCGGCGCCAAAATTGGTGCCCAGCAGGCCGATGATGGTGTCGCCGGCCTGGCCGAGGGCGCCCTGCCACTGGATGCCGAATTCAGCCACCCGGTCGGCGCTGACCTCGGCGATCAGGCTCTCAACGAACACCTGGGCACGCCGACCGTCGAGCTTGTCGATGACGGCGCGCAGTTGGCGGTATTGCGGCTCGGGCGCGGTGATGATGAGCGAGTTGGTGGCCACATCGGCCTGTATCTGACCGCCGGTGGTGGCTTGCGCCGCAGCCACGCCGCCTGCACCCGCAGCGCCGGGCGCACCCGTAGGTGCTGTAGGCGCCGAACCACCACTGACTGCGGCGCGCAGCGTGGCGGCAATTTTGGTGGCATCGGCATTTTTCAGATAGACCACATGAATATTGCCGGCCGCGCCACTGCTGCTGCTGCCCGCTTCGGGCTGATCGAGCCGCGCCACCAGCGAGCGCGCCAGCGCCAGCTGTGCGCCATTGGCGGCGCGCAAAACCAGGCTGTTGGAGCGCGGCTCGGCAATCAGCGTGGTTTTGAACGCGGTATCAAGCTGGCCGGGTGGCGCGCCCGAAGTGCTGGCGCCCAGCAGGCGCAGCACCAGCGGCGCCAGGTCAACGGCGATGGCGTGCTGCAGCGCAATGACCTCAACATCGGTGGCGTTGGCCACGTCCATGGCGGCAATGATGCGCCCGATGCGGCGCAGGTTGTCGGCGTAGTCGGTGATCACCAGCGAGTTGCTGCCGGGGTTGGCATTGATGGTGTTGTTGGGGCTGATGAGCGGTCGCAATACCGGCACCAAGTTGTTGGCCGACTCAAAATTGAGCTTGAAAATCTGCGTCGCGATCTGGTTACCCGCTGGCAGGCGGCCGTCTTCGCCTTGCTGAACGTTGACCCGGGCACTTTGCAGCTTGGCATCGGCCTCGGGCACCACCTTGTACAGGCCTTCGGTTTCCACCAGCGTGTAGCCTTGCAGGCGCAGCGCCGCCACAAATTGGCCCATGGCGGCGGCGCGGCTCACGGGTCTGTCAGTCACCAGCGTCATGGTGCCCTTAACGCGCGGGTCCACCACCACATTGCGCCCGGTGATGCTGGCAAAGGTGCGCGCCACCGCGTCGATCTCGGCGTTGTTGAAGTTCAGCGTGACTGGTTCAGCCGACCTGGCTGAGGTTTGCGCCAAGGCATTCAGGGGAGACATCGCCATGACACTGACCAGCAGGACGCCAATCGCAACTGACACCATGGTGCGCGGAGTTCTGAAAGAGTTCAATTGATTCATTCTGGGTTAACCCACTTTGATGATGGAGCGCGCGCCGTTGCGCCGCCCGATGAGGTTCAGAAGATTGGACAGGGCCGCCTGATGCTCGGCTACGGCGCTGGCCTCGCCATTAAAGCGCAGTTGGCCGCCCACCCATTGGCCGCTGCCTGAGACTTGCAGGCTGCCTTGCAGCGTGGTCAGGGCCAGCATCACCGGCGCACCGCCCGTCAAACTGAAACGGTAGCTGCCCATGGGGCGCAGCGTGGACAGGTGCGATGACAGGTTCATGGCGTCGAGTTGCGCCGCGCCGCTGAGTTGCAGGCGCCCTGCCGCCCAGTCGAGGGTGAGGCCCTGCGTGCTCAGGTTGAGTTCGCCCTGTGGCTGCACCGTGTTCCAGGGCGTGCCCAGGCCTGCCAACAGGCTAGCCGGCCACTGCGATTGGGCGTCTGACAGCGTCAGGCGCAGGCCGTTCCAGCGCGGCTGCAGGTGCATCGCCCAGGCTTGCTGCAGACAGCAGTCGGCATTCAACGTCAGCCGGGCGCTCGTCAGGGCAGGTGCCAGATGCCAGCCCAGTCGCCCGGGCAGCGTGGCTGAATCCTGGCTGCCGACACCGCCGGTGAGCGTGACGCGGGCCGAGCCCGTCCACACCGTGCCGCTGGCCTGCTGCAGCAGCACCTGGCCGGCGCTGGCACGCTGCACCAAGGCTGACAGCCAGCGCGCTGGCGCAAAGACCAGCGTGCTGAGCAGCAAACCCAGCAGTGCGCCGGACAGAGCCCAGCGCCAAGGTGTGACGGCAGACTTTCGCGTCATGGCCGCGCCCCCAGGTTCAGCACCAGCGTGCCGTCCCAACTGCCAGCCGCGTTGTGCACCAGGCGCGCCTCGGTGGGCGCGGTGTGGGCGTTTTGCCGCACTGTGGCCAGCCATTGCGCCAGCGCACTGGCACTGACCGCCTTGAGCGTGACGGTGGCGCGGTCAATTTGCACGTTCATCTGCGCGCTGCCACCCAAGGGCAACAGTGCGGCATCAAGCGCCCGGCGCGCCTGGTCGGGCGACAGCACGGGCTGCGCCTGCAGGGCTTTGGCCTGGGCTTGCAGGCGCAGCATGTGCTGCAACTGGGCGTCAAGCGCGCGGTGCTGCGCCGGGGCGGCTTTCAGCACCGCCAGCGCCGGGGCCAGCGCCAGCCACCACAGCAGCGCCAGGCTGACAAATACGCCGCCCAGCACAACCAAGCGCTGTTCGCGCGGCGACACGCTGTGCCAGCGCGTTTGCAAAGTTTTCAAGAGCGTCATGGTGCGGCCCCCGCCTTGACAAGCCACTGCGCGCCGTCCCAGCGGGCTGCCAGGCCCTGCTGCTTGAGCGCCAACACCACCCGCGTCTGCTCTGCATCAGCCACAGCCGGTGCCTTGGCGCGCAGCTCCTGCGCGGCGTAGTCAAGCGCGGTGAGGGTTTGCGTGGCCGGCAGCACCGCGCCTAAAGACGACAACATGGCCTCCAGGTCAGCGTCGCTTGCCGCGCCGCTGGCGCGCTGCAGGGCGGCCACTTCGCGCGCCATTTGCAGCGGCGCATCGACCACCACGGGAATCTTGGGGAAAGTTTGCGTGAGCACCGCACGCACCGCCTGGCGCTTGGCTTGCAGCACCGCCTGCTCGCGCCAGGCCCAGGCATTCAGGCCCACCAGGTTGACCAGCACCAGCGCCACCAGCGCCAGCCGCGCCGCGCGCCACTGCGGAGCGCGCAGCAAATTTTTAGCTATCAGCGCCAGCTGCGCCCAGGCCCGATCGCGGTTGGCGTTGACCAGCTCGAACTGGGCCAGGTCCCAGGGCGTTTGCGCCGCCTGCAGCAGCCGCTCGGGTCGCTGTTGCAGGGTGACAGGGCGCTTGAACAGGCTCTCGGTCAGGGCGGCAACCGCTGGCTCGGCGACGACTTCAGGCGGTTCAGTTTGCGCCGCCGCGCTGTCGAGCCAGGCGACCATGGCAGCCGACAGCGGGCACGGCACCAGGTTGGCGCCCAGCAGCATCGGATGCTGTTCGTCACCCACCACATAGGCCGTGTGCGCCAGCATCTCGGGGGAAAACTCGGGCACGATGCGGCTGACCACCAAGCCAGTTTGAGCCAGCGCCTGCAAGTGCGCGCCGAGCCAGGCCTTGTCGCACGCCACCACCCAAATCGGCGCCTCGGCCACCGGCTGGGGCTGCAGCGCCAGATGCAAGTTTGCCGGGTCGTCAAGCAGGCGCTCTTCGAGCAGGCCGTCCAAAATAGCGCGCAGGCGACCGGCACCACGCTCGGCCATCAAGCCACGCGCCAGGCTGCCCTTGGGCAACTGCACCTGATGCCAGGACAAAGCCGACATGGGCAGCAGCAGCACCACCTCGGTCTGGCGCTCATGGGGCAGCAGCGCCAGCGGCACACTGGCGTAGCCGGTGGGCGCGCTGCCGTCTGCGCTCAGCACGTAGTCGTACTGCGCAGAGGCGTCGGCGCTGGCAATGGGCAGGGCAATGATCAGGGAAGTCATACGGGTGGGCTGGGGCGGGTCATTGTATGAGGGGCTCGCGCGACTGGACCACCTCGCGGGTGCGGCTCAAGATTTTGACCTTCATGCCATCGCGTTGCAGCACCGAGGTCTCCTGTAGCATCGTCTGGCCCACCCGGAGTTGCCCGGTCACGCTGAAAAAACGAGTGGCCACTGCGTGCAGGCCGGCATTGAGCTTGATTTCAGAGTCTCCAATGCGCTTCTCGGCGTCAGGCAACGTCTTCAGGTGCTGCAGGTCGCGCGCGCCGACCAACGCACGCGCTTGCGCCATGTCCATGTTGTCGAGGCTAGCCATCAGCACCTCGGGCGTTGCGGTGTTGAGGTTGACCGGCGTGCGCGCCGGCAGCAGCGTGACAAACGGGCGCAGGGCTTGCAGGGTGGCGGGTGACAGCCCGAGCCAGACCAGATCAGACACCGACTGCGGGCGCAGCGGCGCTATGGCCGTGTTCTGCGCGTCAAGGCTTGGGGCATGGGCCAGCAACAGTTGCTGCGTGAAAGTAGTCAGTTCGTTCCCGGGCAGGTTCAGTTGCCCAAACAGGCGCTCCCAGGCCACCACGCTGGGCTCGTGCAGTTTGCCGTTGTCGAGCAAGTTGGTCACATTCAGGCGCGCCTGCAGGTCTTGCATGCTGCCCGCCAAAAAAGCGTCTTGCGCGCTGCTGTCGTCGTCGCCTACCAGCGCTTGGCCCTGCTGCGCCGCCAAAAAAGTGGTCAGGCGAGCGGGTGCCAGCGCCACGGCCCAGGGTTCGGCCAGGTGGTCGGGGCCGCCCTGGCGTGCGTCTTCACGCAGGATGAGGCGCGCCCAGTCGAGCGCGCCAGTCAAAATCCAGGCCGACTGCACGCGGGTGCGCTGGGCCGATTCCACCTCGACGCCGCGCCACTGCTGCCACAGCATGGCTGAGGCCAGCGTGGCCACCAGCACCACGGTGAGCATGGCGGTCAGGATGGCGGCGCCGCGCTGGGCCCTCATTTACCGCCCCCGATCGTGCCGCGCACCCAATCGCGCGTGAGCGTGCCGTTGATTGCCTGGCCTGGTGAGAGCGTCAGCACCAGGCGCACACCATCGGGCACGGCCAATGTTGCGCCCGGGCTCGGCGCGCTGGCCGAACGGGGCGCTGCGGCCGCGTTGTCGGCACTGGAGAGCGGGTTGCTCCAGGCGTTGCCGCGGTAATAAAAAATTTGCCATTGGTCCAGCGCCACCGTGCGCACCTCGCGTGTCAGGTCGTCAGCGCCGGGGGTTTGCGCCCAGACTTGCGCTTTTTGCCAGGCCAGTTCCAGCGCGCCGCGTGTCAGCAGCGGCGGTGATTGCCAGCGCAACCACTGGCCCTGGCCATCAAGACTGCGCTGGGCCCAGGCCACCACCCGCAGGCCCTCGCCCGGTTCGGCGCTGCTGCGCCTGAGAATGCGCAGGGCGCGGCCGTCCCAGTCCAGGCTCGGTGTGCCGGGTTGCTCGGCCATGGCGTCGAGGTCGGCGCCCCATTGCGCCAGCGTGGCCTGCAGCGCCAGCACGTCGTCGGACTGCTGCTGTAAGCGGATTTGCGAATGGCTGATGCCGTCGAGGCCGCGCCAGCTCAGCACCGTCATCAAGGCCATCAGGCTGATGGCCACCAACAGCTCGATCAAGGTAAAGCCACGGCAGCAGGTTTTGCGCTGCATCAGTAGCGCCCCACCACCGTGGTCAGGCGCCAAACTGGCACCTCGCCGTCCATCACCCGGGCATCAACGCGCCTGAAGTTGGGGTTGGGCGTGGGACGCACCCCCAGCGCCACCGTCAGGCTGCGCCCGGCCTGTTCGCACGCCACGCTGCTGTCGCCGACATCGGGCATCTGCTGCAGCAGGCGAATTCTGACCAGCTCGTTTTCAGCGCACAACTGCGCCAGCACCATGTTGGTCTGACGCTGCGCATACTTGGTGAGCGCCGCCGTGGCCTGCAAACCAGCCATCAGGGCAATCGCCACAATGCCCAGCGCCACCAGCACCTCAACCAGTGTGAAACCGCGCGCGCGTTGCTTCATGGTGAGCTGGTCTGCACCGCAAACGGTCGCACGCCATCGGTGGCCAGGCGCACAGTTTTGGCTGGCTCGCTGGTTGAGAACAGCGTCACGCCTTGCGGCTCGATGATGGGCTCGGGGCCGAGCAAGAGGGTGGATTGCCGCGCTGCGCTCGCAATGACGGCGTTCGTGTCGATGGCAGCCGAGGTGTCCGGGTCGAGCCAGGTTTGCGGCAAATTGTCTTCTGGCAGCTCTGACGGCGGCAAACCGACAAAGGCAAACCCCTGCGGCGTCACTTGCCAGCGGACCGGCACGCCGCTCACCTGCGAGCGCGCCCGCGCTGACTCAAACAAAGCGGACAGGCGCTGTGCTTCGCGCTCGAGCCGAGTCAGGGTGCCGTCGCGCATGGCAAAACCGATGCCCGCCGAGGCCATGGCCACAATCGCCAGCACCACCAGCAGTTCCAGCAGGGTAAAGCCCGCCGCAGGCCTTGATGACCGGCACCAGCGTGACAACTCAGGGCTGCCAGCTGCCAACGTCTGCATCGCGGCCCTCGCCACCGGCCTGACCGTCGGCGCCATACGACATCACATCAACCTCGCCCTGGATGCCGGGGTTGAGGTAAATGTAGGGCTGACCCCAGGGGTCTTGCGGCAGTTTGTCTAGGTAATTCTTCCAGTTGTTGGGGATCGGCGGCGTGGTGGGCTTGACCAGCAGCGCCTGCAGGCCCTGCTCGGCTGTGGGGTAGCGCATGTTGTCAAGGCGGTAGAGCTTCAAGGCCTGCATCAGGTTGGCAACGTCGGTCTTGGCCGCCGTGACGCGCGCATCGTCAGCGCGGTCGAGCACGTTGGGCACGATCAGCGCCGCGAGCACGCCGATGATGAGCAGCACCACCATCAGTTCGATCAGGGTAAAGCCGCGCTGAAGTCTGCGCAAAAGTGAGGATGAGATTTTTTTCATGAAACTGAAGTTGCCAATCTAAGAAGTCCGCGACATGCATTCGGACAAGTTTAGCCAGAAAAAATTCGGCAGCTCGCCGACGCTCCAGCTGGACTCACAGCACCCTTTCCAGGATCAGCACGGCAAAAAAGCCGAACGCCGACAACAGCGCCCATTTCAGCACCAGCCAGCCGCTGCGCTTGAAGCGCAGGTCGCCCGTGGCCGCATAAAAAGCAAACGACACCAGCGCCGCCAACAACATCAACAATAACAGCCAGCGAAATAACAGCATGACGGGCCTTATGAGGATTTCACCAATAACGTGGGCAGCTTATTCACGAACAAGCTTTTTGCGCTACCAGGCGCGCGCCAGCTGTGCAAAACCCGCCGGCGCTTGCTTGTCGTTCTCGAACGTCACCACGTCCCAGGCCTCAGCGTGATTCAACAACTCGCGCAGCAGCAGGTTATTGAGCGCATGGCCCGAGCGGAACGCGCTGTAGCTCGCCAGCAGCGGCTTGCCCAGCAGGTAGAGGTCGCCCATGGCGTCGAGGATTTTGTGTTTGACAAACTCGTCGTCGTAGCGCAGGCCGCCGGCGTTGAGCACCTTGTAGTCGTCCATCACGATCGCGTTGTCGAGCCCGCCACCGAGCGCCAGGCCATTGGCGCGCATCATCTCGACGTCTTTGGTGAAGCCGAAAGTGCGGGCGCGGGCGATGTCTTTGGAATAAGAGCCGGTGCTCATGTCGAACAGCACGCGCTGGCCGGTGGCGTCCACCGCCGGGTGGCTGAAGTCGATCTCGAAACTCAGGCGGTAACCGTGGTACGGGTCGAGGCGCGCCCATTTGACGTTGTCGCCCTCGCCCTGGCGCACCTCCACCGGGGCCAACAGGCGGATGAAGCGCTTGGGCGCGTTTTGTAGTTCAATGCCAGCGCTTTGCAGCAAAAACACAAACGAAGCCGCCGAGCCGTCCAGAATCGGCACCTCTTCGGCGTTGATGTCCACATACAGGTTGTCCACGCCCAAGCCGGCGCAGGCCGACATCAAATGCTCAACGGTGAGCACGCGCACATTACCTTTGGAGATGGTGGACGCCATGCGCGTGTCGGTCACGGCCAGCGCCGACACCACAATATCCACCGGCTCGGGCAGGTCTACGCGACGAAACACAATGCCGGTGTCGGGCTGCGCCGGTCGCAGGACGATTTCAACCCGCTGGCCGCTGTGCAGACCGACGCCAACAGCGCGTGTCAGGGTTTTGAGGGTTCGTTGTTTAAGCACCGGAAGATTTTACTTTTATCAGCTCTGCCATCGCCAGCGACGGGGCATCGGCACGCGCACGCAGACCCGCCATGACACCGGCCTGGTTTTGCGCCGGCTGGTTCTGGCTGACCTTCCACTTGCCCAGCAGCCGGGTGATGCTGATTTCGATGCCAACCACCGCCGCCATCATCTGCGCGATGTAGTCGGGCGGCGCATCGGTGATGTGCCAGGGCGCGGGCAGCGCGGCTTCGTGCTGACGGGTGAGCGCCTCCAGGTGGGCGCGCAACCATGCCGCATCATCCATCACGCGCAAGCTGCCGTAGGCGTGCGCCACCACATAATTCCAGGTGGGCACGGCCTTGCCATGTTCAAGCTTGGTCGGATACCACGATGGCGAGATGTAGGCGTCCGGCCCCTGAAACACCGCGAGCACCTCAACGCCCTGCACCACATCGCGCCAGAGGGCATTGCCGCGCGCCACATGGCCCCGCAAAGTGCCCAGCGGCGCGGGTTGCTCCGAGAGCAGCAGGGGAATGTGGTTGGCGTTGAGGCCGTCGGCTGACAGCGTGACCAGGGTCGCCAACGGGTGCGCGCGCATCAGCGCGTGCAAGACCTCAACGCGGGGTTCTTCAAAGTGTTTGGGGATGTACATGGCCATGCGTAAATTGGGTGAGGGTTGGATTCATAGGGCCCGCCACGTGTCGATGCAGTGCGGGGCTCGTGCGCTGATAATTCGCATGCTGTTGCGACGCTCCGTATGGATCACCACTAAAAGCCGCGCCTTGTTTGATAAACCGTAAGTTCAACTTCGATCTTCGACTTCGGTGTGATCCGTGTCTGTCAAAGTTAGTGCCACTGCGTCCCCAAAAATGCTGACAGCCTCTTCGAGAGATACGCCATGTTTAAGCAAATTGCTTGCTGCCTTTTGATCATCCCATTCGACTTTAAACATGCGAAATGCCTGCGGGGTTTAACGTCGAAGTCAAGCCGCAACGGGTTTGGGCGTTGTCGGGCTTGGACGATCAGTTAAATTTCTCGCTGGCCGAGGCCTGCGAACCAGCCGAATCTCCAACTTGCACCCCAAAGCATCCGCGTACTTGGTCAGTGTTGCCAGAGAGGGTGAATGCTTGCCGCTACCCGACTCCATACGCGCAACAGCAGACTGCGTAGTGCCGATTTTTTCTGCCGCCTGCGCCTGAGTTAGACCTTGCGCGGTACGCGCCTTCAAAAACTCGTCCAAAAGAGAAAACTCGTCGGCCAGTTTTTCGTATTCCGCCTTTACCTCAGCATTCGCGAGTGCCTTGGTGCGAAGTTGTTTATGCGTCAACATTTTTCCACTCCTTCATTCGCTTGCGTGCCAGTGTCAATTCTTTGGGGGGCGTCTTATCAGTCTTTTTTACAAACTGGTGGAGCATGACGATCTTGCGATCCACCAAGGTGCAATAAAACACCCGCGCAATACCCTCGCGGGATTTCAAACGCAATTCGAAGAGCCCCATGCTCATTGCACGCGTGTGAGGCATTCCCAAATCTGGTCCAAACTCAATCATGCGATCGGTGCAATGAAAGTACCTTGCCAAAATTCCTGGCGGTAACGCCAGCACATCAGCCTGCAGCTGATCATCGTAATATTTGATCTCCCATTTCATGCTGGAAATATAGCACGTTTGAGATAATTTGAGATCGCTGGATTGCGCCGGTTTGCGTGAAATTTAACGATTAAGGTTAGCTACTTTGCCAGAGGATGCGTACACCACTGCTGCTCGCATGGTGTGCCGTCGCGGTTGCCATCCATCTTCACGCCGGGACAGTTGGCCAAGAAGTACTTCGCCTCGCCACAGGAACGCATTTGTGAACAGTGTGTGCGCCCATCACAGCGAAAGACTGGGTCTCGGGAAGGCGTGGGTGACTGAGGTAGATCGACTGGTCGTGAACCGCCAGGCGCGGAGCTTAGTGCGGGCTTGGCAGCAGAGGAAGCCTGCGAAGCGGCCTCGGCAAGCCGCTTCTTGCGCGCAGCGTTCAACTCTTCTGCGGTGGGCTGGCGCGTGGGCTTTTCGGTAGCGCACGGCGTGTTCTGAAAGGTCACCTTTCCGTCAACGACGCATCTGTGGACGGGACTGGCGGCCTGTGCGTAGGCCACGCACGCGGCGAGGGCAAGCCAGACGGCAAGACGATGTTGAAGTGCTGTTGCCATAGGCGTGGAGCGGGGCAAGTCGATTGTCGCAGGCGCGAATTGCGAGGCCTAAGGTGATGTAGATCGTCGGATATTCTGGGCACCCTGTTTATCCGACCAAATAAACTGGAGCGGTTGGCTGCAATTGGTTTCGCAGATGCCTGCCAGCCCGCTTGGCATCTTGCTTCCTGGTATTGATACTCTGTTTTTGTACATGGTTTTAATTTCATGAACTCTGCCGACTATCTTCCCCAATCCAAGCGCCTGCTTGATCAGGTCCGCGAAGTACTTCGTTACAAGCACTATAGCCTCAATACCGAGCAAGCATATCTGTACTGGATTCGTTTTTTGTGAGATGGCATAGGCGCAACGGTCTGATGCACTTGACTGCAAGATGCCCTGAACGCCTCACTACCGCCCGCAACGCTGGGTTGCAGGCGGCAGCCCCCTCAATCCGCCTGCTTGCGCAAGAACGCCGGGATCTCGAAGTCGTCCATGCCGCCGCTGCTTAAAGCGTCAACCTTGGCTGCGGCCGAGGTGCGGTTGCGCCAGACACTGGGGGTCGCCATGGAGCCGTAGTCGGTTTGCGTGCGTCCCACGTTGCCGGTCGCCATGGCACTCCCCACCTGCCCCACCCCCGCCAGGGTGTTGAGGGTCGGAATCTGGAACGGCGCGTCGTGCGTGCCGGTGCGCAGACCCATTTCAGGCTGGGTTTGCGTGACCACCAGTTTCGGGCGCTGCACTTGGCGGCTCAGGCCGGTGGCCACCACGGTGACGCGAATCTGGTCGTCCAGGTTGTCGTCGTAGGCGGTGCCGTAAATCACCTGGGCGTCTTGCGAGGCGTAGGTGCGAATGGTGTTCATGACCACTTTGGACTCGGACATTTTCAGGCTGCCCTTGGCGGCCGAGATCAGCACCAGCACACCCTTGGCGCCCGACAGGTCGATGCCTTCGAGCAGCGGGCAGGCGACGGCGTGCTCGGCGGCGATGCGGGCGCGATCGGGGCCGGCCGCCAGCGCGGTGCCCATCATGGCCTTGCCGGGCTCGCCCATCACCGTGCGCACGTCCTCAAAGTCAACGTTGACGTGGCCGGGCACATTGATGATTTCGGCAATGCCGCCCACCGCGTTCTTGAGCACGTCGTTGGCATGGGCAAAGGCCTCGTCCTGCGTGGCGTCGTCGCCCAGCACTTCAAGCAGTTTTTCGTTGAGCACCACGATCAGCGAATCGACATTGGCTTCGAGTTCGGCCAGGCCAGCCTCGGCGTTGTCCATGCGGCGCTTGCCTTCGAATTCGAACGGCTTGGTCACCACGCCCACGGTCAAGATGCCCATTTCACGCGCCACGCGCGCAATCACCGGTGCCGCACCCGTACCGGTGCCGCCGCCCATGCCGGCGGTGATGAACAGCATGTGCGCGCCGTCGATGGCTTCGCGGATGTGCTCGATAGCCAGTTCAGCCGCTTCACGCGCCTTTTCGGGCTTGCTGCCCGCGCCCAGGCCGGTGCTGCCGAGCTGGATGACAAGGTGCGCGTCGCTGGTGGACAGCGCCTGCGAGTCGGTGTTGGCGCAGATGAACTCCACGCCCTGCACCGCGCTGGCAATCATGTGCGCCACGGCGTTGCCGCCGCCGCCGCCAACGCCAATCACCTTGATCTGGGTGCCTTGGTTAAAACCTTCTTCGTCGATGAGTTCAATGGACATGGTGTGCTCCTTGGGTTTGCGTAACTAAAAAATAAATCGAAAAAATGGGCCGAAATGGGTTGGTGGGCGGGTCCATGCATCGCCATCGTCGGTACGGTCCGGCGCGGCAACGCCGCAGGGTGGTATTCATAGTCAGAAGTTCCCCACAAACCAGTCCTTGACCGAACCGAAGGCGGTTTTCATGGAGCCGTTTTTCTTCGCCACCTTAAAGCCGCGCAGGCGCGCGATGCGAGCCTCTTCGAGCAGGCCCATGACGGTGGCGGCGCGCGCTTGCGCCACCATGTCGGACAACACGCCTTTGTATTTAGGAATGCCACGGCGCACCGGTTTTAAAAAGATGTCTTCGCCGAGCTCGACCATGCCGGGCATGACGCAGCTGCCACCGGTGAGCACGATGCCGCTGGACAGCATCTCTTCAAAGCCCGACTCGCGCATGACCTGGTGCACCAGGCTGAATATTTCTTCCACCCGCGGCTCGATGACACCCGCCAGCGCCTGGCGGCTCAGCATGCGCGGACCGCGGTCGCCCAGACCGGGCACTTCCACCTGCGCCTCGGGGTCGGCCAACAACTGCTTGGCATAACCGTTTTCCACCTTGATTTCTTCTGCGTCTTTGGTTGGCGTGCGCAGCGCCATGGCGATGTCGCTGGTGATCAAATCGCCGGCAATCGGGATCACCGCGGTGTGGCGGATGGCGCCGTTGGTAAAAATGGCCAGGTCGGTGGTACCGGCGCCAATGTCCACCAGCGCCACACCGAGTTCGCGCTCGTCCTCGGTCAGCACCGACAGACTGGAAGCCAGCGGGTTGAGCATGAGCTGCTCCACCTCCAGACCGCAGCGGCGCACGCATTTGATGATGTTCTCGGCGGCGCTTTGCGCACCGGTGACGATGTGCACCTTGGCCTCGAGGCGGATGCCACTCATGCCGATCGGCTCGCGCACGTCCTGCCCGTCGATAATGAACTCCTGCGGCTCCACCAGCAGCAGGCGCTGGTCGGTGCTGATGTTGATGGCCTTGGCGGTTTCCACCACGCGTGCCACGTCGGCGGCGGAAACCTCGCGGTCCTTGATGGCCACCATGCCGTGCGAATTCATGCCGCGGATGTGGCTGCCGGTGATGCCGGTGTAGACCCGCTGAATCTTGCAGTCGGCCATCAGCTCGGCTTCTTTGAGCGCCTGCTGGATGCTTTGCACGGTGGCATCGATGTTGACCACCACACCGCGCTTGAGGCCGTTGCTCGGCGCCACGCCCAGGCCGGCCAGCTTGAGCGAGCCGCCGGGCATGACCTCGGCCACCACCACCATGACCTTGGCCGTGCCAATGTCCACACCCACGACCACATCTTTGTACTCTTTTGCCATTGCGTCACCTGTTGCCTTGGTTTACGTTTTTCATGTCTTGCGCCTCAACCGTGCTGACCCCGCTGAGCCGCATCGCATAACCGTCGCTGTGGCGCAAATCGACCGAGGCGAGTTGCTCCACAGTGCGGCTGTAGCGTGAGGTGGCCTGCGTCACCGTTTTAAGAAATCGATCCAGCCGTGCGAGCAACTCGTCAGTGCTGCCGCTGCCGAGTTCCAGCGTCGTGTTGTTGTCGAGCTGCGCACGCCAGCCACCGCGCGGTGTCAGCTCGAGCTGCGCCAGCGTCAGTTCCATTGGCGCCAGGCGCGGCTGCAAGACTTGCAGCATGGCCAGCACTTGCGCGCTCTGGCCGTTGGGCCCGCTCAGGCGTGGCAAATCTTCCCGCTCGAGTTCGCCCAGATTGGCCTCGAACACTTCGCCAAAACTGTTGACCAGACGCGAATCGCCCTCCACACCCCAGAACGCCACCGCCTGGTGCTCTTGCAAATGCACCTTGAGCCGGTTCGGAAAATCACGCTTCACCACCGCCTGGCGCACCCAGGGCATGGTCTCAAAAACCTGGCGCGCGGCGTGCAGGTCGAGCGTGAAGAAGGTGCCCTGTAAACGTGGCATCACATTGGCGCGCAGCGAGATGGCGTTGTAGTGCGAGACATCGCCCATGACCGTGACACCGCGAATGGCAAACTGCGGCAAACGCTGCACATAGGCCAGCCCTGCGCCCAGTAGCACCAGCAGCAGCAGCATGAACAAGGCGCTGGCCAGCGCGTTCATGAGCTTGACGTCGAGTGGCAGAGGCGCAATGGTCTTCATAGGGCGTAGTCGCGGCTGGCTGATTGAAGAACCCGAAGGCACAGCTCGGGGTAGCCAATACCGGCAGCTTGGGCAGCCATGGGCACCAGCGAATGGCTGGTCATGCCCGGCGAGGTGTTGATTTCGAGCAAATAGGGCTGGCGACTGGCGGCGTTGATCATCACGTCGGCGCGCGCCCAGCCGCGGCAGCCCAAACTGCGGTAGGCTTGCAGTACCAGTTGCTGAATGGCCGCCTCTTCGCCCTCGGGCAGGCCACAGGGCACCAGGTATTTGGTGCTGTGGGTGAAGTATTTGTTCTGGTAGTCGTAGTTGCCCTCTGGCGCAACAATGCGAATCACCGGCAGCGCACGGGCCTGCGCGCCACTGCCCAGCACCGCAATGGTGACCTCGTCGCCGGCGATGAACTCCTCGCACAGCACCTCGTCATGCATCGTGGCGGCCTGCGCAAAAGCCGCCTCGCACTGCTCGGCGGCGGTCACTTTGCTGAGCCCCAGCGACGAGCCTTCGCGCGCGGGCTTGACGATCATCGGGCAGCCCAGCTCGGCAAAGGCGGCGCGGGTAGCCTCGGCACTGTCCACTTTTTTCCAGGCCGGAGTCGGCAGACCATCGGCGCGCCAGATGTGCTTGGTCATGCGCTTGTCGATGGCCATGCTGGAGGCCATCACACCCGAGCCGGTATAGGCAATACCCATCAATTCCAGCGCCCCTTGCACCGTGCCGTCTTCACCAAAGCGGCCGTGCAAGGCAATGAAGCAGCGCGTGAAGCCTTCTTTTTTCAGGTCGAACAGGTTGCGCTCTGCGGGATCGAACGCGCTCGCGTTCACGCCCTGGCCTTGTAGCGCCTGCAACACGCCCTGGCCTGACATCAGCGACACCTCGCGCTCGGCCGAGGCGCCGCCCAGCAGCACCGCCACTTTTTCAGTGTTCAAGTCGAATGGTTTCATCGCCCTTGCTCCTTTTGCGTTGCCGTTGCTTGGTCATGCAACAGGCTGACCACTTTGGCGGGCACCGCGCCAATGGAGCCCGCGCCCATGCACAGCACCACGTCGCCGTCTTTGGCCGTGTTGGCAATGGCCTGCGGCATGTCACCAATGTCATCGACAAACACCGGCTCGATGTGCCCGGCCACGCGCAGCGCGCGCGCCAGGCTGCGGCCATCGGCCGCCACAACGGGCGCCTCGCCAGCGGCATAGACTTCAGCCAACAGCACCGCGTCAGCCTGGCCGATGACCTTGATGAAGTCATCAAAACAGTCGCGGGTACGGGTGAAGCGGTGCGGCTGAAAGGCCAGCAGCAAGCGCCGCCCCGGAAAGGCACCGCGCGCCGCCGCCAGCGTGGCCGCCATTTCCGCCGGGTGGTGACCGTAGTCGTCCACCAAGGTGAAGGTGCCACCACCGTTGGCCACGCTGACCGGCAAATCGCCATAGCGCTGAAATCGCCGCCCGACGCCCTTGAAGCTGGCCAGGGCGTGCAGCACGGCAGCGTCCTCAATGCCCAGTTCCACCGCCACCGCAATCGCAGACAAGGCATTGAGCACGTTGTGACGGCCCGGCAGATTCAACACGACGTCCAGGTCGGGCAGCACCAGGCCGTTACGCCGCTGCACGGTGAAGTGCATCTGGCCTTCTTGCGCACGCACATTGACGGCGCGCACTTCTGCGCCTTCATCAAAACCGTAGCTGGTCACCGGGCAGGTCACCTGCGGCACGATGGAACGCACCGCAGCATCATCGGTACACAAAATGGCCGTGCCGTAAAACGGCATGCGGTGCAAGAAATCGACGAAAGCTTTTTTCAGGTTCTCGAAGTCATGGCCGTAAGTTTCCATGTGGTCGGCGTCGATGTTGGTCACCACCGCCATCACCGGCAGCAGGTTCAAAAACGAGGCATCCGACTCGTCGGCTTCGACCACGATGTAGTCGCCCTTGCCAAGGCGCGCGTTGGCACCGGCGCTATTGAGCCGCCCGCCGATGACAAAGGTGGGGTCGAGCCCGGCCTCGGCCAGCACGCTGGCAACCAGGCTGGTGGTGGTGGTCTTGCCGTGCGTGCCGGCGATGGCGATGCCCTTTTTCAGGCGCATCAGTTCGGCCAGCATCATGGCGCGCGGCACCACCGGAATGTGCATGACGCGTGCCGCCAGCACTTCGGCATTGTCGCCGTGCACGGCGGTCGAGATGACCACCGCGTCGGCACCGCTGACGTTGCCCGCCGCGTGGCCAATCTGCGTCTGAATGCCCAGCGCCTGCAGCCGTTGCAGCGTGGCGCTGTCGGACTGATCTGAGCCAGAAATGGTGTAACCCAGGTTGAACAGCACCTCGGCAATGCCGGACATGCCGACACCGCCGATACCGACAAAGTGGATATGCTGGATGGCGTGTTTCATAAAATAATTGGGGTCAGATTCGAATTAATTTTCATTTGCGAAGGGTCTCGCAGGCTTCGACGATGCTTTGTGTGGCCTCGCGTTTTTCCAGTTTTTTAGCCGCCAGCGCTTTTTCCAGCAGGACGCTCCGATCGAGCCCGGCCAGTTGCCCGGCCAGAGATTGCGGCGTCAACTGGCCCTGCGGCACCAACCAGCCCGCACCCTGGTCGACCAGAAAACGGGCGTTGACGGTCTGGTGGTCGTCCACGGCCGACGGGAAAGGCACAAACAGCGCGGCGGCACCCACGGCGGCAATTTCGGTCACGGTGCTGGCGCCGGCGCGACAAATCACCAGGTCAGCATCGGCAAAGGCCTGCGCGGTGTCTTCAATGAACGGCGTGAGCTGCGCCTGCACGCCAGCGGCCGCATAGTTGGCACGCAGGGCGTTGATTTGTTTGGCGCCGCTTTGGTGAACCACTTCGGGGCGGTTGGCCTCGGGCAGCAGCGCCAGCGCCTGCGGCACGATGTCGTTGAGCGCTTTGGCGCCCAGACTGCCACCCACCACCAGCAATTTCAGCGGCCCACTGCGACCGGCAAAACGCCGGACCGGATCGCTCTGTTGCAAAAACGCCGTGCGCAAGGGGTTACCGACCCACTGCGCACCCTTGAGCACCCCGGGAAACGCGCTAAAGACCCTGTCGGCCACGCCCGCCAACACCTTGTTGGCCAGCCCGGCCACCGAGTTTTGCTCGTGCAGCAGCAACGGCTTGCCCAGCAGCACAGCCATCATGCCACCCGGAAACGTGATGTAGCCGCCCAGGCCCAGCACCACGTCGGGCTTGACGCGGCGCAGCACCTGAATGCTCTGCCAGAAGGCCTTGAGCAGACGCAGCGGCAGCAGCGCCACGGTGGTCAGCCCCTTGCCGCGCACGCCGCCGAAGTCAATGGCCTCGAAGGCAAAGCCTTGCGGCGGCACCAACTGGCTTTCCATGCTGGGCTGCGCGGCGCTGCCGCTGCCGCCGAACCAGTGCACGCGCCAGCCTTTGTCACGCAAGGCATGCGCCACCGCCAGACCTGGAAAGATATGCCCCCCGGTCCCACCAGCCATGATCAATGCACACTTGTCGGTGGCGCTCATACCCGGCCTCCATGCATTAAGGTGCGATTCTCTTGGTCGACGCGCAGCACCACGGCAATGGCGATCAGGTTGACCAGAATGGCCGAACCGCCGTAGCTCATGAGCGGCAGTGTCAGGCCCTTGGTGGGCAGCGCGCCCAAGTTCACGCCCATGTTGATGAAGGCCTGAAAGCCCATCCAGATCGCCACGCCCTGCGCCACCAGGCCGGCGAACACCCGGTCGAGCGCGATCGACTGGCGGCCGATGACCATCATGCGGCGCACCAGCCAGAAAAACAGGCAGATCACGGTGACCACGCCGATCAGGCCGAACTCCTCGCCGATCACCGCCAGCAAAAAGTCGGTGTGCGCCTCAGGCAGCCAGTTGAGTTTTTCCACGCTGCCGCCCAGCCCCACGCCAAAAATTTCACCGCGGCCAATGGCGATCAGCGCATGTGTGAGCTGGTAGCCCTTGGCCAGCGCGTTGTGTTCGCTCCACGGGTCAAGGTAGGCAAAAATGCGCTCGCGCCTGAATTCACTGGTGGCAATCATCAAGCTGAATGCCACCAACAACACCGCAGTGATCAAGGAAAACATGCGCGCGTTGACACCGCCCAAAAACAGAATGCCCATGGCGATCACGGCAATCACCATGAAGGCACCCATGTCGGGTTCGGCCAGCAACAGCACGCCCACCACGGCCACCGCAGCGCCCATCGGCAGCACGGCGCGAAAGAAGCGCTCCTTGACGTCCATCTTGCGCACCATGTAGTCGGCCGCGTACAGCAGCACGGTGAATTTGGCCAGCTCGGAGGGCTGAAAGCTCAGCGGCCCGACGCTGATCCAGCGGCGCGCGCCATACACCACCTTGCCCACATGCGGAATCAGCACCACCGCCAGCAACAGCAGCGAGAATAAAAACAGCGGTCGGGCCAACTTTTCCCAGCGTGCCAGCGGCACCTGGTAAGCCATAAGCGCCACCGCCAGGGCAATCACCAGCCACATGGCGTGGCGCACCAGAAAATAGGTATGCGTGTAGCGCGCAAAGCGCGGGTTTTCGGGCATGGCGATCGAGGCTGAATACACCATGACCAGCCCCCACAACAACAGCGCCACCGTGACCCACACCAGCGGCTCATCGAAGCCCTGGGCACGCGACGGTGTGGCATTGATGGACGACAGGCGCGAGCCACCCAAGCGCACCGGCAAGACGACACCCGCAGGGGCCCGGGCCACACCGAATCGCCCCAGCCAGCCAAACAGGCCTTGGCAACGGGCCGAGATGGCGCTCATAGACCGCCCTCCAGCATGACACCGGCGTCCACTGCCAGGTGTTCCACCGCCTGCACAAACATCCGGGCGCGGTGCTCGTAATTGTCAAACATGTCAAAACTGGCGCAGGCTGGCGACATCAGCACCGCGTCGCCGGTCTGCGCTTGTGCGCTGGCCTGGGCCACGGCATCCATCATCGTGTCTGCAGCAAACAATGGCACTTGCGTGTTGGCCAGCGCGGCGCGAATCAGCGGCGCGTCGCGCCCGATCAGCACCACGGCGCGGCCATAGCGGCGCACCGGCTCGGCCAGCGGAGCAAAGTCCTGGCCCTTGCCCTCGCCGCCCAGAATCACCACCACGCGGCGCTCGGCGCCCAGCCCTTGAAGGGCAGCCACGGTGGCACCGACATTGGTACCTTTGCTGTCGTCAAAGTATTCAATGCCGTCGATGATGCCCACCGGCTGTACCCGGTGCGGCTCGCCGCGGTAGTCGCGCAAACCATAAAGCATGGGGCCCAGCGCGCAACCGGCGCTACAGGCCAGCGCCAGTGCAGACAAGGCATTGATGGCGTTGTGGCGACCGCGAATGCGCAACGCGTCAGCGGGCATCAGGCGCTGAATGAACAGTTCGGGCGCTTCACCCTTGCGCGGCTTGAAGGTTTCGTCGGCTTCGAGCGCGCGCACCAGCCAGGCCATGCCATTGACGGTTTCGATGCCGAAGTCGCCAGGGCGCTGCGGCAGGTCGCCGCCAAAGGTGACGTAATCGCGCTGCCGGGGCTTTTGCAATTTGACGCGCGCGGGCGCTGGCAGCATCGCCATGACCGCCTCATCGTCGCGGTTCAAAATCATCAGACCGTGCTCACCAAAAACGGCTGTTTTGGCTTGCACGTAGACGGCCATGGTGCCATGCCAGTCGAGATGGTCCTGACTGATGTTGAGCACCGCGCCAGCGGTGGGCTCAAAGCCGGGCGCGCCGTCAAGCTGAAAGCTCGACAGTTCCAGCACCCAGACTTCGGGCAGCGCATTGGCGTCGCGCTTTTCCATCAGCGTGTCGAGCAGCGACGGGCCGATGTTGCCCGCCACCGCCACACTTTTGCCAGCACGCTCGACCAGTTGCCCGGTGAGCGAGGTCACCGTGGTCTTGCCGTTGGTGCCGGTGATGGCCAACACCTTGGGCGCGTAGTCGCGGCTGGCCTTGAGGTCGGCGAGCGCTTGCGCAAACAGGGTCAGTTCACCGGCAAGCAGGATGCCCGTGGCTTGGACAGCTTCGGCCATCACGGCCACATCAGCCGGGCTCAGGCCCGGGCTTTTGAACACGGCCGTGATGCCGCCCTGCAGCAGCGTGGCATCCAGCGGCCCTGTGACAAAACGCGCAGCAGGCACATCGCGCTGCAGCGCGGCCAACTGCGGCGGCGCGCTGCGGGTGTCGGCCACCGTGACCTGCGCGCCACCCCGTGCGCACCAGCGCGCCATCGCCAGGCCAGACGTACCGAGGCCCAGTATCAGCACATGTTGGTTTTGCAGCGTTGTCATGGTTTTAGCGCAGCTTCAGGGTGGACAGGCCGACCAGACACAGCAGCATGGTGATGATCCAGAAGCGCACCACCACCTGCGTTTCTTTCCAGCCACTTTTCTCGAAATGATGGTGCAGCGGCGCCATCTTCAGAATGCGCCGACCTTCGCCGAAACGCTTCCTGGTGTATTTGAAATACAGCACCTGCATCATCACCGACAGGGCTTCGACGACAAAGATGCCGCCCATGATGGCCAGCACGATCTCTTGGCGCACGATGATGGCGATGGTGCCCAACGCCGCACCGAGCGCCAGCGCACCCACGTCGCCCATGAAGACCTGCGCCGGGTGCGTGTTGAACCATAAGAACGCCAGCCCGGCACCGGCCATGGCGGCACAAAATACCATCAGTTCACCAGCCCCGGGAATATGCGGCAAGAACAGGTAGCGAGCAAACACCACGTTGCCGGTGACGTAGGCAAAAATGCCCAGGCAGGCCCCGACCATCACCACTGGCATGATGGCCAGTCCGTCGAGGCCATCGGTCAGGTTCACCGCATTGCTCGAGCCCACGATCACCAGATAACTCAACACCACAAAGCCCAGCACGCCGAGCGGGTAGCTGATTTCCTTGAAAAACGGCACCATCAAGCCCGCCTTGGGTGGCAGGTCCAGGTCAAAGCCCGACTGCACCCAGGTAAAAAACAGCTCCAGCACGCGGTAGTTGGTGTTCTCGGAAATGGAAAACACCAGGTACAGCGACGCGGCCAGGCCGATCAGCGACTGCCAAAGGTATTTCTCGCGCGATGGCATGCCCTCGGGATCCTTGTTGACCACCTTGCGCCAGTCGTCTGACCAGCCAATGGCACCAAAGCCCAGTGTGACCAGCAGCACGATCCAGACAAAGCGGTTGCTCCAGTCAAACCAGAGTAGCGTCGAGATGAAAATGCACAGCAAAATCAACACGCCACCCATGGTTGGGGTGCCACTTTTGACATGGTGCGTGTCCATGCCGTAGCCGCGAATCGGCTGGCCGATTTTGAGTTCGGTCAGGCGCCGAATCACCCAGGGGCCGGCGGCCAGACCCATCAGCAGCGCGGTCAGCGCAGCCATCACGGCGCGAAAAGTCTGGTACTGGAAGACGCGCAAAAAGCCCATCTCGGGCGACAGCGTTTGCAGCCACTGGCTCAGCCAGATCAGCATAGGGTGGCCTCCTTGTTTTCTTTGTCGGGTTGCGAGGCTTGCACAATGGCGTCGACCACACGCTCCATCTTCATGAAGCGCGAGCCCTTCACCAACACGCTCGCCACGTCGGGCAGCGCCGCCAGCACGGCGGCCTGAACGTCATTGATTCGCGCATGCACCTCGACCGCTGCAAGGGACGCGGCAACCGGCGCTGCGGCTTGCGTACAGGCGCTGCCGGTGACGATGATTTTGTCGATCTGCTGCGCCAGCGCCCATTGCAGCGCCTCGGCATGAAACTGCGGCCCCTGGTTGCCGACCTCGCCCATATCACCCAACACCAGCAGGCGTGGCCCGGGCAACGCGGCCAGCACGTCGATGGCGGCGCGTACCGAGTCGGGGTTGGCGTTGTAAGTGTCATCGACCAGCGTGATGGCGCGCCCGCCATGGCGCACCAGTAACGCCCGCGAGCGGCCCTTGACCGGCTCAAACGCCTCAAGCCCGGCCGCGATGGCGGTCAGCGGCACACCGGCGGCCAGCGCGCAAGCGATGGCGGCCAGCGAATTCCTGACGTTGTGCGCGCCCGCGATGTGCAGGGCGTAATGCAACGCGCCTTGCGGCGTCATGGCGCTGACCTGCCAGGCCGCGCCCGACCAGATCGCCTGCGTGGTGTGCACCGCCGTTGAGAATGCACCGTCATCGCGAGGCTGCAGGCCGTGGCGATCCATACCTTCGGAAGTCATGGATTGCCGCGCTTCGCTCGCAATGACAGCCGGCTGACCAAAGCACAGCCGCGCACGCGCACCCGTCTTGTCAGCCCACAGCGCGCTGTAAGCGTCATCGAGCGGGAACACAGCCACGCCGTCTTTGGGCAGCGCGTCGATCACCGCGCCGTTTTCCTGCGCCACAGCTTCGACGGTTTGCATGAATTCGAGATGCTCGCGCTGGGCGTTATTGACCAGCGCCACGGTGGGTTGGGCGATGGCGGCCAGCGCGGCAATTTCGCCAGGATGGTTCATGCCGAGCTCGACCACCGCCATCTTGTGATGCGCGCGCAAGCCCAGCACGGTCAGCGGTACGCCGATGTCGTTGTTCAGATTCCCTTGCGTGGCCAGATAGGCCTGCGGCTGCCAGGCGCGCAGGATGCTGGCGATCATCTGTGTCACCGTGGTCTTGCCGTTGGAGCCGGTCACTGCAATCAGTGGCAGCTTGAACTGCTTGCGCCAATGCGTGGCCAGTTGCGCCAAGGCCTGTTTGGCATCAAGCACCACCAGACCCGGCAAGCCCGCCTGACGCAGTTGTTCAGCCGCGCCGTCGGCTTGGCAAATGGCCGCCACTGCGCCCCGGGCTCGCGCCTCGGCCAGAAAGTCGTTGCCGTCAAAGCGCTCGCCGCGCAGCGCCAAGAACAGGTCGCCCGGCGCCAGCGTGCGCGTGTCGGTGTGCACGCGTTGAATCACCACAGCGGCCGGCACCAGTGCGCCAGTCACCAACTGGGCCGGAGCCAGCCAAGCAGCAACTTGTTGCAAGTTCATCATGGCACTCATGCGGGTTTCCATGGCGCCGAAGCGGTCAAGGGTGTAAAAGCCGTTTGCACTTGCGCCAGGTCTGAAAAAGGCAGGCGCTGGCCGGCAATTTCCTGATAGTCCTCATGGCCCTTGCCGGCCAGCAGCACCACGTCAGTCGCGGCGGCTTGCGCAAGTGTTTGCGCAATGGCGCAGGCCCGGTCAGGCTCTACCTGCACGTCGGCCACGCCGGTCAGGCCGAGCAGTATCTGGCTGATGATGGCGTCCATGGCCTCGGCGCGCGGGTTGTCGCTGGTGACCACCACACGGTCGGCGTGCGCACCGGCGATGGCGCCCATCAGCGGGCGCTTGCTGCTGTCGCGGCTACCACCACAGCCAAACACGCACCATAGCTTGCCGCCGCGCGCCTGCACCAATGGCCGCAGGGCGTCGAGCGCCTTGGCCAGCGCATCGGGCGTGTGGGCGTAATCAACAGCCACCAGCGGCCGTCCCGGTGCGGTGACGCATTCCATGCGCCCCGGCACCGGCGACAAATGCGCGCAGGACTGAACTGCAGCTTCGAGGGAAATGCCCAGCGTGCGCAAGGTGGCGATGACGCCCAGCACATTGCTCACATTGAAAGCGCCGATGAGTTGCGTGCTCAAGCGCAGCTTTTGCGGGCCCTCGACCACGTCGAACGCCACGCCCTGAGTTTCATAACGGATGTCTTGCGCCTGCAGGCGGGCGGGGTTGGCGGCACCCGGGGTGATCGACAGTGTCCAGACGTCGATCGCGCCAGCGGCCAAACCACCGTCCAGCTGCACGGCAAGTTCGGCGCCATAAGGGTCGTCAACATTGATCACCGCCGCGCGCAAGTCGGGCCAGGCAAACAGGCTGGCCTTGGCCTGCCAGTAGCGGTCCATATCGCCGTGGTAATCGAGATGGTCTTGCGTGACGTTGGTCAGCACGGCAGTGTGGATACGTGTGCCGGCCAGGCGCTGTTCCTCGATGCCGATCGATGACGCCTCGATGGCACAGGCGCGCAAGCCCTGTTTGACAAAGTCAGCCAGAGCGGCCTGCAGCGCCACCGGGTCGGGCGTGGTCAGACCAGTGCTCACCAGGCGCGGCGGTACCCCGACGCCCAAGGTACCGATCACACCACAGAGCACAGGTTTGGCAATTTCCGGATTCAGATTCGACAGCGTCTGCGCCAGCCACCAGGCGGTCGAAGTCTTGCCGTTGGTGCCGGTCACGGCCAGCACCGCCAGACGTTCGCTCGGCGCGCCAAACCAGGCGTCGGCCACCAGACCGCTGGCCGCTTTCAAACCCGGGTAAGTGGCGATCCGGGCATCATCGAGGCCGAAAGCCTGCACGCCGTCATGCTCAACCAAACAGGCTTGCGCGCCCGCAGCCAGAGCGTCGACCACATGGGCGCGGGCATCTACCGCCGCACCAGGCCAGGCCAGCAAGCCATCACCGGGCTGCAGCAAGCGGCTGTCGGTGCGCAGTGTGCCGGTGACGCGCGCGCGCAGCCAGGCTGCGGCTTGTTGCGGGGACGTGAGGCGTTGCAGCATCAAAAGCTCTCTTCCACCGCATCGGTGATGACCTGAGGCACCACTGACATGTCGGGTTCAACACCGAGCACCCTGAGCGTCTGCTGCACGGTCTGGCTGAACACTGGGGCGGCCGTATCGCCGCCGTAATACTTGCCGCCACTGGGCTCGTCGATCATCACCGCCACGGCAATACGCGGCGCGTCGATGGGTGCCAGGCCGGCAAAGACGCCGCGGTATTTCTTGCTGGCGTAGCCCTTGCCCTCAACCTTGCGCGCGGTGCCAGTCTTGCCACCCACCGAGTAGCCCATGGCCTGCGCTTTTTGCGCCGTGCCGCCTGGACCCGTCACCAAGTGCAGCATGTGGCGCACGGCAAGGGCGTGGCGCGCGTCGATCACCGGCACGCCGATGGCGGGCTCGTCCATTTTGAACATGGTCACCGGCACCAGGTCGCCTTCGCGGCCGAAGATGGTGTAGGCGTGGGCCAACTGGAACAAGCTCACCGACAGGCCATAGCCATAGCTCATGGTGGCCTGCTCAATCGGACGCCAGCTCTTGTAGGGGCGCAGGCGACCGCTCACCGCGCCCGGAAACGGCAGCACCGGCTTTTGACCAAAACCGACTTGCTGGTACATCTCCCACATTTTCTTGGCCGACATTTGCATGGCAATCTTGACGGTGCCGACATTGCTCGACTTCTGGATTACTTCGTTCACGCTCAGAATGCCATGGGCGTGCGAATCGCTGATGGTGGCGTTGCCAATCCTCATGCGCCCGGGAGCAGTTTGAATCGAGGTCTGGGGCGTTATCTGCCCCAGGTTCAGCGCCTCGGCAATCACAAAGGGTTTCATGGTCGAGCCGGGCTCAAAGGTGTCGGTCAGGGCCCGGTTGCGCAGCTGCGCGCCGCTCAGGTTGCGGCGTTTGTCGGGCACAAAGCTGGGGTAGTTGGCCAGCGCCAGCACCTCGCCGGTGTGCACGTCGAGTACGACCACGCTACCGGCCTGGGCCTTGTGCAGCAGCACCGCCTCCTTGAGCGTCTGGTAGGCAAAAAACTGCACCTTGCTGTCGATGCTGAGTTGCAGGTCACGGCCATCGACCGGCGCGATTTGCTCGCGCACGTCCTCCACCACCCGGCCCATGCGGTCCTTGATGACGCGCCGTGATCCGTTACGCCCACCGAGCTCTTTGTTGAAGGCCAGCTCCATGCCCTCCTGACCCTGGTCCTCGACGTTGGTGAAACCCACCACGTGCGCGGAGGCCTCGCCCTCAGGGTACTGGCGCTTGTACTCCTTGCGCTGGTAAATGCCTTTGAGGCCCAGCGCGGCGATGTCTTTGCCCACCGACGCATCGACCTGACGCTTGAGCCAGACAAAGGTTTTATCTTCGTCTTCGAGCTTTTTATTCAGGGTGGCGAGCGGCATATCGAGCAGTTTGGCCAGCTTTTTAAGCGCCTCGGGCGAGCGCGGTACATCTTCCGGAATGGCCCAGATGCTGGGCACCGGAATGCTCGACGCCAGCACCACGCCGTTGCGGTCCAGAATGCGGCCGCGGCTGGCCGGCAGCGCCAGAGTACGGGCAAAGCGCACCTCACCCTGCTTCTGAAAAAACTCGTTCTCGATCACCTGGATATAAACCGCGCGCCCGATCAGGCCGGCAAAACACAGCGCGATAACGGCCACAATGAACTTGCTGCGCCACACTGGCGTTGGGCTGGCCAGCAAGGGGCTTGATGTGTAAGTGATGCCTCGGCTCATGGCGAGCCTCCACTGGCCGCGCTGGGCGAACTGATTGCACCGACCGAAGTGACCGCTGGTGCAACAGCACCGTGGGCATAGGTGACATAGGTCGTGACTGCGGGCGTGGCAGCGCGCATCTGCAACTTCGACTTGGCCAGTGCCGCGACCCGTGCCGAGGTGGCCTGGGCCCGTTTTTCAACCTGCAGGGCTTCGTTTTCCGCCGCCAGCCGGTGCGCCTGCGACTGCGCCCGATCAAACTCGGAATAAAGTCGGCGCGACTGGTATTGCACATTGACCAAATACAGGGCGCTGAGTATCAAACCCAGCAGCAGAACCAGATTGAGCCGGGTCATGCGTGAGGCTCCTCAGCGGCAGCGCCCAGGCGCTCGGCCACCCGCATGATGGCGCTGCGTGCGCGCGGGTTGGCCACCACCTCGGCAGCGCCGGGCTTGACGCGCGAGATCACCTTGAACTGCATCACTTGCGGCGCCGCAAATGGGACTCGGCGGTCAAACACCTCGCGCGAATGTTTGACCAAAAATTGCTTGACGATGCGGTCTTCCAGCGAGTGGAAACTGATCACCACCAGGCGCCCGCCGGGCTGCAGCACCTTGAGCGCAGCCGCTAGCGCCTGTTGTAGCTCTTCAAGCTCGGCATTGATGAAAATCCGAAAAGCCTGAAATGTGCGCGTTGCAGGGTCCTTGCCCGGCTCGCGGGTTTTGACCGTGTCAGCCACGATTCTGGCCAGTTCAGTGGTGGTTGAAATAGCGCCCCGAGCCTGTCGGCGCGCAACAATCGCCTTTGCAATGGGCCCAGCAAACCGCTCTTCGCCATAGTCACGTATGACCTCCGTAATTTTGTCAACATCAGCCTCTGCCAACCACTCGGCCACGCTGCTACCCCGCGTGGTGTCCATGCGCATGTCGAGCGGCCCATCGGACCTGAAACTGAAACCGCGCGCCGGGTTGTCCACCTGCGGTGAACTGATGCCCAGGTCAAGCAACACGCCCGCCACGCTGGCGGCCGGCAATTCATCCAACTGGCTGAAGCCCTGGTGCCGAATGGAAAAGCGCGCATCATGAATTTTGGCCGCCTCGGCCAACGCCTCGGTATCCTTGTCGAACGCGATCAGGCGAGCGTTGGCAGGTAGCCGCGACAGGATCAGGCGGCTGTGGCCGCCGCGGCCAAAGGTGGCATCCACATAAACGGGCGCTTTGGCAGGTTCTTCAGCCTGCCCATCAGCTTCAGGTGCACCCAGCAAAGCATCGACTGCTTCGCTCAATAACACCGTGGTATGAGTCCATAAAGTTTCCACCGCCGGCCTTCAGAAAGAGAAGTCCTTGAAAACATCGGGCATGTCGCCTTGCATGGCTTTGGCTTCCTGGGCGTCGTAGGTGGCTTTGTCCCACAACTCAAAAAAGCTGCCCATGCCAAGCAACACCGACTCTTTGCTGATGCCCGCCGCCGCGCGCAGCTCGGGCGAAACCAGCACGCGCCCGGTGGCGTCGATCTCGACGTCCATGGCGTTGCCCAGAAAGATGCGTTTCCACCACTGCGCCGACATCGGCAACGCGGCAATGCGTTCACGAAATTTTTCCCACTCAGGGCGCGGGAAAATCATCAGACAGCCGTGCGGATGCTTGGTAATGGTGAGTTGGCCAGCTGCGGTGGCGCTCAAAACGTCGCGATGCCGGGTTGGCACTGAAAGCCGACCCTTTGCGTCAAGACTTAATGAGGAAGCCCCTTGAAACACGATTGCTGACCTTTGATTTTCAGAATGGACTGGGATGTGGTGGAAGAAAAGCACAATTCACCACTAAATTGCACTTTTTTGCACTGTATCAGCAAAAACAAGGTCTGCAAACCTCTTTGCAACAAATTTTTGACAATGAAATCAAAGACTTAGAAGCGATTTAAAGACTAAATTCAGACAAAAATCGTTCTAAATGAAGCACTTAGCACTCTAAGTGAATGTGATGCGTTAGGACCAGGTGTGTTGGGACAGCGCAAAACTTCGATGAAGTGTTGGGGCCACCAACAGAGACTTCGTCACTGCGAGCGTAGCGCGCCAGTCCATGCGTGCAGAAGTCCTGGATGGCTTCACTGCGTTCGCAATGACGGGGTTGTTGATGGAAGGTGGTCTGGGCGACACTTCAAACAGCCAAACAGCCAAACAGCCAGACAGCCACGATCAGTTGGGGTCAGAGCACGTCGCTGCGCGAGTGGTCTGACCCGCAATGTCTAGAGAATATACCTGCTCAAATCCTCGTTCTGGCTGAGTTCGGCCAGGCGGGCATCGACATAAGCCGCATCAATCTGGATGGTCTGGCCGGTCAGGTTGGCGGCGTCGAAGCTGACCTCGTCGAGCAAGCGCTCCATCACCGTGGACAGACGGCGCGCGCCAATGTTTTCAGTACGCTCGTTAACATCAAAGGCAATCTGCGCCAGCCGCCCAATGCCGGCGTCTGAAAACGCAATCGTCACCTGCTCGGTGGCCAGCAAGGCCTGGTACTGCTTGACCAACGAGGCGGTGGTTTGCGTCAAGATCGCCACAAAGTCTTCAACCGAGAGCGACTGCAACTCAACCCGGATTGGAAAGCGCCCCTGCAATTCGGGAATCAGGTCACTGGGCTTGCTCAGGTGAAACGCGCCCGAGGCAATGAACAAAATGTGGTCGGTCTTGACCATGCCGTATTTGGTCGACACCGTGGTGCCTTCCACCAGCGGCAGCAGGTCGCGCTGCACGCCCTGGCGCGAGACTTCAGCACCACTGCCCTCGGCGCGCGAGGTCACTTTGTCGATTTCGTCAATGAAGACAATGCCGTTTTGCTCCAGCATTTGCAGTGCCTGGGTTTTGATCTCATCCTCGTTGACCAGCTTGCCGGCTTCTTCTTCGACCAGCAGCTTGAGCGCTTCGGCAATTTTGAGCTTGCGCTTTTGCGTTTTGTTCTGGTTGAGCTGGCCAAACATGCCGCGCAACTGCTCGGTCATTTCCTCCATGCCAGCCGGGCCCATGATCTCGAGCTGTGGCGTGTTTTGTGCCAGGTCCAGCTCGACGTCGCGGTCATCGAGTTGACCCTCGCGCAGCTTCTTGCGAAAGGTCTGACGCGCGGTACTTTCGGGCTCGTTATTCTGCACCACGCCAAATTCCTGCTTGGGCATCGGAATCAGGATGTCGAGCAGGCGATCTTCGGCAGCGTCCTGGGCGCGCTCGCGCACTTTTTTGGTCTCGGCCTGGCGCGTTTGCTTGACCGCAATGTCGGCCAGGTCGCGGATGATGGCATCGACGTCCTTGCCGACATAACCGACTTCGGTGAACTTGGTGGCCTCGACCTTGATGAACGGGGCATCGGCCAGGCGCGCCAGACGGCGCGCAATCTCGGTCTTGCCGACGCCCGTGGGGCCGATCATCAGGATATTTTTGGGCGTGATCTCGGCGCGCAAGTCGAGCCCGACCTGCTGGCGGCGCCAGCGGTTGCGCAAGGCAATGGCCACGGCGCGCTTGGCCTGCTGCTGGCCGACGATGTGGTTGTCGAGCTCGGCGACGATTTGTTGGGGGGTTAAAGAGGACATATTTAATTAGTTGAGGACATAACCTAGTCAGTTGAGGACAGAGCAAATTTGCTACGCAAATCTTGGTCTGTCCCGCAAAGTTTCACAATGTCTCTATCGTATGGTTCATGTTGGTGTAGATGCAAATCTCACCGGCAATTTCCAGCGATTTTTTGACCATGTCGGTGGCCGACAGGTCGGTATGGTTGAGCAAGGCGATGGCCGCAGCCTGGGCGTAGGCGCCACCTGAGCCGATGGCGACAATGCCGTTCTCGGGCTCGAGCACATCGCCGTTGCCGGTGATGATCAAGGAGGCCTCCAGGTCGGCCACCGCCAGCATGGCTTCCAGACGGCGCAGCACGCGGTCGGTGCGCCAGTCCTTGGTGAGTTCAATGGCGGCGCGCACCAGGTGGCCCTGGTGCTTTTCAAGCTTGGCCTCGAAGCGCTCGAACAGCGTAAAGGCGTCGGCGGTGGCGCCGGCAAAACCGGCCAGCACCTTGCCGTGGTAGAGCTTGCGCACCTTGCGCGCCGTGCCCTTGACGACGATATTGCCCAGCGTCACCTGGCCGTCGCCGCCAATGGCGACCTGCATGCCCTCGGGCGTTTGGCGGCGCACGCTGATGATGGTGGTGCCGTGAAATTGCTCCATTGATTTTCCTGTCGTAACGAGTAACTAATGCGTCCGTGTGATCACGTGCGCGTGCTGATTGATACCAACCAGATTGAAAAATGAGGCAATCAGTGGCGGGACATCGGTGAATTCAAGCTGGTGGCCCAGCGCCTGGGCTTGGGCCGCCCAATTCAGAATGCTGCCAGCGGCAGAAAAATCAACCCGGATCAGATCGCTGCAGCTGATGGTCAACGCGCCAGACAGCGCGCTGGACTGCTGACTGGCCTCATTCAATGGAGCCAGCGCCGAAGTGGCACCGTCCAGCAATTCACCTGCCAGAGCCAGGTGCATTGGGCCGCTTGGCGGCGCGGCTTGCAACGGATCATCGTTTTGCGGCCACAATTCTGACAACGCCGCTTCTTCAGGCTCGGCAGACGGAGCCGACGGGAGCAGCTCACAACGAGCCGGGCGCCAGGGCTCGGGCGCGGCCTCAAAGGTGAGGCAATAGTCGAACGCCGCCATGTCGAAATCATCCTGCCATTGCAAAATGCGCAGCAAATCCAGGCGCAAGGCCCACCAAAATGTCGGCGTTTGATGCCCGCCCCTGGGTGTGGCGGAACGCAATAAATTGTCCAGCACCTGCTCGCCCGAAAAATACAAGGCGCCGTCCTGCTCGCTCCAGGCAGCCATCAAGGCAGCCAGGTCACGGGCCGCCGGCTCGGTGATCTGCGCCAGCGCAGACCAATCCAGCGCCAGGCTGTTGCCCTGCGGCAACCGGCTGGGAAGCGGGGACAGCGCCTGGGCGTCAAGTTGCGCCGGACTGCGCCATATAACCACGGTGGGCGCGTCCGGCTGCAAGCTGCCATGCACGCCCGCCGGGCGCTGCCAGGTCGGCGCCGAACAGCCGAATTGGCGCGCGTAATTCAGCGCCTCTCGTTCAAAGTTGGCTTGCTGCCCCAAGCTGCGGTAGAGGTCGAACAGGGCTTCAGCCTGGGTCTGGGCCACAGCGCCAAGCGTCGGCTGGGCCCGCAGCGCGCTCAATAAAACGGCTTCGGCACCCGCCTCATCGCCGTTGGCAAAACGCACGGCGGCTTCTTCAAGGTCGGGGTCCGCCAGGTTGTCACCAAGCTCGGAGGCAAACAATTTGGACGACTCGAAACCTTTGTTATCGATCGGCTGCGACTGCCAGCCAGTTGCGAAAACACTTGCCTCGTCGTGCAAACTCGACGGCGCAGCAGGCGTCTGCTCGAGCTGGGTGGGTATATCGTCAAAATCGATCAGGTTGCTGATGAGTTGGGTCGGGTCAAAAAAACTATCTGTTCTTTCCGCCACGGGGTCGGCAACCTCAGCCGCCAGAGGGAGCACAACAGCGTGCTGGGTGGGCTGGCCTTGCGCTTTCCACCACTGTTTGGACATTTGCGCTTCAATTTCATCAATTTTCCGAATCGTCAGGGTCCGATCCTCGCGAACGGAGGCGTCCGTGGCACTGTCCATCAGCGAAGACTCGTCGTTGCTCTCGGTTTTGGCGACCGGTGCATCACGCCGCAATTGGCGCAACTGGTCAAATTCATGTTTGCGGATGGCGTCTTCATGGCGCTTGCGCTCGATCATGTCCTTGAGCGCTTGGCGGTTTTGCGCCAGCGCAGGCTCTGGCACAGCATCGGGCCCACGCCCAACATTGTCCAGGTCGTGCCAGTCGACATTGGGATGACGAACGAACTTGGCAAACTTGGAAAGTAGTCCTGATCGGGTGGAGAGTGTTGCCATACGCTTCAAATTGACGCCTGGTGGCGTCAAACCATCTCAGTCGCCAAACATTTTTTGCTTGAGTTCGCGGCGCTGCTGCGCTTCCAGCGACAGCGTGGCTGTCGGCCGGGCCAGCAGACGACCCACGCCAATGGCCTCACCGGTCTCGTCGCAATAGCCATAGTCGCCGGCGTCGATGCGCGCAATCGACTGCTCAATTTTCTTCAGAAGCTTGCGCTCACGGTCTCGGGTGCGCAACTCGAGGGCGTGTTCTTCCTCGATAGTGGCGCGGTCGGCCGGATCGGGCACGACCACCGTGTCTTCGCGCAGATGTTCGGTGGTTTCGCCCGCGTTGCTGAGTATGTCGTTTTTCAGAGTGACCAATTTCAGCCGGAAGAACGCCAATTGCGTCTCGTTCATATAGACATCATCGGGCATGGCCATCACCTCGGCATCGATCAAGGCGTCGACCGGCTTGGTTTTCCAGTTGTTGGCCAGCTTTTTGTCTTTTTTGAACGACGAGGCCAGTGGCGAAACGATGGGCGTCACAGGGGTGATCTGAGTGAAGCTGGACTTGGCCGCCGTGGAAGCCACCGTCTGGGCCATGGAAGGCACCGTCAATTGGGCGAGTCGCGAGGAGGGCCGTCCGGTGCGCACAGGCACGCCGGAGGGTGTCATCTGGGTCGCTGGCGCCGCTGGTTTGGCCACCGCTTTGGCCGCCGGTTTAGTGGCTGCGGGAACGGCAGTCTTGGGGGATGCGGGGGTTTTGATAGTCACGTCTAAAGGCTTTTTCTTGGGAGAGGATGGGACGGGTTTGCTGACAGGCTCTGGGCCAGCTTTGGTCTTGGTCGGCGCCACCGGCTTGGCATGAGCCAATGCCTTGGCAGGCTTGCCCGGCTGGACTGGCTTGACTGGTTTGGCGGGCGACACGGCTGTCTTGGCAGTCGTTGTTGGTTCGGCAGCTTGTGCTTTCACGGAAGGTCTCCTGGCGGTTTTATCCTGAACATTCTGCGCGGTGGCCAGATTTGCCACCTTGTCAACAGAACTTGGCTGATGGGGCTTGCGGGCAAGCTCATGCACGGGCTTGGCGTCGGCGGGCGAGTGTACAGGCTTCGCAGGGGCAAAGCCCATCAGTTGCAAAATCGAGACAAACATCGAATCTCCTGGCCAAGGTTAACAATCAACTCAAAACAAACTTTGCTCCATGCCCTGCAGGAATATGTCTTTGGGCAGGTCAATTCCGATGAAAACCATTTTGCTACAGGGTGTTTCACCCGGCGCCCAGGCGGGCCCGAGGTCGCTACCCATGAGCTGGTGCACGCCCTGAAAAATCACCTTGCGGTCGGTGCCATGCATGAATAACACGCCTTTGTAGCGCAACATGCGCGGGCCATAAATGTTGACAACCGCACCTAAAAAGTCTTCCAGCTTGGCGGGGTCAAAAGCCCGGTCGGAGCGAAACACAAAACTTTTCACATCGTCTTCATGGGCATGATGGTGGCCGTGCTGGTGCGAGGGGTGGTCGCAATGCTCGCCGTGTTCATGGTCGTGGTGGTCATGATCATGATCATGCCCCGCGTGCTCGTCTTCCTTGAGGAAATCCGGATCGATGTCGAGCTTGCTGTTGAGATTGAAGCCGCGCAGATCAAAGACGTCGCTCAAGGCCACCTCACCAAAATGCACCGCTTTTTGCGGCGCGCGCGGGTTCATGTGCTTGAGGCGGTGCATCAGATCGGCGGTTTCTTCAGCAGACACCAGATCGGTCTTGCTGATGAAAATTTGATCGGCAAAACCCACTTGGCGGCGCGCTTCCTGGCGGTCGTCGAGTTGCTGGTTGGCGTGCTTGGCATCGACCAGCGTCAAGATGGAATCGAGCAGATAGCTCTCGGCAATCTCGTCGTCCATGAAAAACGTTTGTGCCACCGGGCCGGGGTCGGCCACGCCGGTGGTTTCGATCACCACGCGGTCAAAATCGAGCAAGCCCTGGCGTTTTTTGGCGGCCAGCAGTTGCAGCGCCTCGCGCAGGTCTTCGCGGATGGTGCAGCAAATGCAGCCGTTGCTCATCTGGATGATCTGCTCCTTGGAGTCAGTCACCAGGATGTCGTTGTCGATGTTTTCTTCGCCGAACTCGTTTTCGATGATGGCGATCTTCTGGCCGTGGGCTTCTGAGAGCACGCGCTTGAGCAGCGTGGTTTTGCCGGAACCAAGAAAACCGGTGAGGATGGTGGCGGGAATAAGGCTCATATCAAGGCATGCCGAAAGGGTGCGAGTGTAACGACCCCGGGCTGAAACTCACTTACGCATCACCACCAATCCCTTAAGGTATTCGCCTTCGGGGAAATTAACCGTCATGGGGTGGTCTGGCGCGCCGCCCATGCGCTCATGGATGTAGCCATCGACACCGGCATCACACCCCGCAGAAGCGACGATCTTGTGAAACAGGTCGGCGCTGATGCCGCCCGAGCAACTGTAGGTAAACAGCACGCCACCGGGTTCCAGCAGCTTGAAGGCCAGCCGGTTGATGTCCTTGTAAGCACGCGCGGCGCGCTCGGCATGGGCCACAGTGGGGGCGAATTTGGGCGGGTCGAGCACAATGGCGTCAAAAGTGCGTCCCTGATCGATGAACTGACGCAAGGAGGCATTGACGTCGGCATCCATGAAGCTGGCACGGTCGGCCGAAAAACCGTTTATGGCCACATTCGCCGCCGCCATTTCCAGCGCCGGGCCAGACGAATCAATCGACGTGACATGGGCTGCGCCACCGGTGAGCGCCGCCACCGTGAAACCGCCGGTATAGCAATAGCAATTGAGCACACGCTCAAACTTGAGGCGACGCGCGTAGTCAGAAAAACGCTTGCGGCTGTCGCGCTGGTCCAGGTAAAAGCCGGTTTTGTGGCCTTCGGCGATATTCACCGCCAATTGCCAGTCGTGTTCCTGCAGCGTCAGTTCCACCTCGCCCTGGCCGCGCAGCCAGCCGGTGGCCTCGGGCAGGCCTTCCAGAGCTCGGCTGCTGACGTCACTGCGCTCGTAAATTTTGCTCAAGCCGGTGGCCGCCAACAGCGCATCGGCAATGACATCTTTCCAGCGCTCCACGCCGCTTGAGGTGAACTGCGCCACCAGCGTGTCGCCATAACGGTCAACAATCAAGCCCGGCAGGCCGTCGGACTCGCCGTGCACCAGCCGCATGGCATTGCTGCGGATGTCAAAGCGGGCTCGGGCTGTGACCGCGCTGGCGCAGGCATTGGCAAAAAAAGCTGCATCGATGCGCTGTGCCTCGTCAAAGCTCCAAATGCGGGCGCGAATTTTGGACGCGGGGCTGAACGCGGCCCAAGCCAAAAATTGCCCCTGGTCGCCCTCCACGCGCACGGTTTCACCCGCATCACCACCGCCCTTGGCGATGGCTGACTCAAAAATCCAGGGGTGACGGCGTAACAGCGAGCGCTCTTTGCCCGCGCGCAGGCGAATGGTTTTCACACCAGGATCAGTAGGTGATCGCCATGGCGGGCACATCGACGCGGATCATCGGCTTGCCCAGCGCCGTGCTGACGGCGGCCACATAGTCAGCCGACCACTTGGGGTCGCTCAACAGGGCAGCCCCGGCGGCTTGTGTGACCACCAGCACCTTGTCGGCGGTGAGCACCTTGCCACTGGCACGCAGGGGTTCGCAATCGAGCGTGGTGAACTGCTGGTCGAGCCAGGCGCGCGCTGCATCGTGCGTCAGCAGCACACCGTCTGGCACATGAAATGAAAATTCGACGCCTTTGTCCAACGCCACCATGATTTGCTTTTGCATAACGCACCTTTTGAAAGAAATTTTTGCCAATCGCTATTTTGAACCACTTGAACCATCGGTTTTCAGATGCGCCCGTGGGTGCGCTGCATCATAGGCTTTGGCCAGGTGCTGAAAGTCGAGCCGGGTGTAGATTTGTGTGGTGCTGATGTTGGCGTGGCCAAGCAACTCTTGCACGCCGCGCAGGTCGCTGCTGGATTGCAGCACATGGCTGGCAAATGAATGGCGCAGCATGTGCGGATGCACCGGTGCGGCCAACCCGGCCTGCAAGCTGCGCTGGCGCACGCGCTGCCAGATGGATTGGGCAGTGAGCCGCGTGCCATGGTGACCAACGAACAGCGCCGCATGCGGCGAGGCACCTACCGCAGCTGAGCCAACGGTAGCCGTGCCCTGCACACCAGCGGCTGTCAAGTTTGGCAACCTTGGCAAGCTCGGCAAAGCCTGGTCGCGCACCAGCAGCCAGGCCTGTAGCGCCTGCACTGCCTTGGCGCCCACCGGCACAATGCGCCGCTTGCTGCCCTTGCCCAGCACATGCGCCTCGCCGGCGGCCAAATCAACCCAGCCGCGCGCCGCGTCGCTGGCCAGCACATCCAACCCGGTCAGCTCGGCCACGCGCAAGCCACCGCCGTAAAGCAGCTCGACCATGGCCGCATCGCGCGCCTCCAGCCAGGGGTCGTTCACAGCGCTCTCGAAGCTCGCCATCTGCACCGCATCGTCCACGCTCAGGGCTTTGGGCAGGGGCTTGGCCGCCTTGGGCGCGTGCACATCCAGCACCGGGTTGCAGGCCACGAGTCCTTCGCGCCCGAGCCAGATATAAAACCCGCGCCAGCCCGACAAAATCAGCGCTATGCCACGGCCACTACGGCCGCCACCGTGCATCTGCGCCACCCAGCGCCGGATGTGGCTGGACTCAACGGCGGTCAAGCCAACACCCGCCTGCGCTGCGTTGGCGGCCAGCTTTTCCAGGTCAAGCGTGTAAAGCGCCACGGTGCGCTGGGCCAGGCGTTTCTCGAAGCGCACATGGTCGAGGTAGCGTTGCACCAGCGAGTCCCTGGGCGCGCTCGTTACCGGGTCATCAGTGGGTTCATGGATTGCCACGCTGCGCTCGCAATGACGGGGCCAATAAGCGGCACGGGGTTAGCGCAACGGCGAGAGCGCGGCGCTGGCGAGCTCGGCAATGCGTGCCAAAAAGTCAGTGCCCATGGTGCTATTAAAGCGCTGTGCGTCGGGCGACGCCAGCACCAGCAGGCCGAAGGCCGGCGCGGTGCTGCCAGTGGAGCCTGCGCGTAGCGGCAAAATGGCCAGCGAGGCCACCGCCTTGGGATCAGGCAGCCAGTTGGCGATCTCCAGCCCGGTGTTGACGCCACAAAATGGCTCGGTCAGGGAACTGGCAAACAGCTTGTCGTCTTCGCTCACACCTTTGGCAAACGCAGCATCGACATAGGCGGCGTCCACGCCCCACACCTTGATGCCGACCTGCGGCACGGCAAACTGGTCAGCCAACTCGGTGACCATCAGCTCGGGTAAATTGACCGGGTTGGTATTCAAAAACAGCGTGCGCGCCCACAGCAACAGCTTGTCGGACAGCACCGTGTTGTCGTTGACGTTACGGATCATCTCCATGATGCGCAGCTCGAGCTGCTTGATTTTTTCACGCAACATGTTGGCTTGTCGCTCTTGCAGGCTCACCGCGCGCTGGCTGTGCGGGCTGGTCAGCTGCACGGCGGCCAGCATGTCGGCATGGCGCTCAAAGAAGTCAGGCGTGTTGGCCAGGTAATCGGCAATGTCGTCTTCGGTGATCGGGTTGGCAATGGCACTGGGAAGGTTTGGCTGATTTGAATTTGGCATGGTTGTTACGCGTTGGGAAGCTCGTCGGGGATGTCAATTTCACCTTGAAACACGGTGGTGGCCGGGCCGGTCATCATGACTGGCGCACTGTCGCCGGCCCAGGCAATGGCGAGCTCGCCGCCATGCGTCTGCACATAAACGTCGACGTCAGCGTCAAGCAGATCGAGCCGGATGCCCGCCACCACAGCCGCGCAGGCACCCGAACCGCAAGCCAGCGTCTCGCCGGCGCCGCGCTCATACACCCGCAGCAATATCTGGCGGCGGTTTAGCACCTGCATGAAACCGACATTGACTCGGTTCGGAAAAAACGGGTGGTTTTCGATCAAGGGGCCCTGCTGCAAGACCGGTGCGGTATCGGCATCCATCACCAATTGCACCGCGTGCGGGTTGCCTATCGACACCACCGCCACCCGCACCACCGTTTTTTGCCCTGGCGTGGCCAGCAGCAGTGGCCACTGCTGCCAGGGTCCGCATGACTCGGCGGGCACCAGGCCTGGCGTAAAGGGGACGCGCGCCAAATCGAACACCGGCGCGCCCATGTTGACGATGACGCGGCCATCCCGAGTGAGCACCGGCTCGATCACTCCGCCCTTGGTCTGCACCCGTATCGCGTCTTTTTGGGTCAAGCCGGCATCGCGCACAAAGCGCGCAAAACAGCGCGCGCCGTTGCCGCACTGCTCCACCTCGGCGCCATCGGCGTTGTGGATGAGGTATTCGAAGTCAATGCCCGGCGCGGGGGAAGGGCGCACCGTCAAAATCTGGTCGGCGCCCACGCCAAAGTGACGGTCCGCCAGAAAACGGTACTGCGCGGCGCCCAGACCGAAGCGGTTACGGGTCTCGTCGAGCACCACAAAGTCGTTGCCGGCACCTTGCATTTTGGTAAATGGAATTCGCATGGGCGCATTATCTACGTCTACGCGGCAACCCGTCTTGCACCAATTCGCCGGACAGTGCAAAGGCCAATTGAAGTGCGCGTGTAGCCCGGTTGAAGCGAAGCGCAACCCGAACTACAGGCTTGTCATGGCACCGGATGTTTGATGGCATTCTTGACCAGCTTGTTGGCCACCGCGCCAGGCAGGTCAATGGCGCACTGGTCAGCCAGCTGTAGCAGGTAAAGCAGCACATCGGCCACCTCGTCGGCAATGCGCTCTTTGGTCGCGGAGTCAAGCTGCGCCACTCGCGATTCTTCGGCGGTCATCCACTGGAATATCTCGGCCAACTCGGCGGCTTCCACCATCAGTGCGGTGCTGAGATTCTTGGGTGTGTGAAACGTCTGCCAGTGGCGCACAGCAGCAAAGTCACGCAAGGTTTGTTGCAGTGCCTGGATGTTCATGTGATTTTGATTCAAGAAAATTCAAAAGGGTTGATGATTTGCACGCCGCAGCCCACAAAGTCGCGCACGTTGCGCGTGGCAAGTACCAATTGTTGTTCGATGGCAGTGGCAGCAATCAGCATGTCGGGTGCAGTTCGGCTGATGCCTTGCGCCTGAAACTGGCCGCGCAAAACGCCAGCACGCTGGGCAATGGCGGGTGTGACGGGATACACCGCGTGCAGGTGCTGTACCAGCGCAGAAAACAGGCTCAACTTACGGATGTCGGGTTGCCAGGCCAGGCCATAGTGGGCTTCTTCAAGCGTCACGGCCGATATGGCGAGCAGTTCCACCGTTTGCAACCACTGCATGACGCACGCATTTGGGGTTTTTTTGACAAATTCACTGATGACGTTGGTGTCGGCCAGAACAATGAGGTTGCTCATGGGCGCGGGCTCAAGCGGGGTCTGCAAACGCGTTGGCACGTTGCCAGGCGCTGTGACGCGAGGCAGTCATAACGCCAACAAGACCGGTGTCGTCCTGCGGCGCATAGGTTTCGCGCAAGCGCAGCAACTGGCTATAAAAAGTTTCGGCCGCTGGCTTAACGGCTGCTTCACTGCGCTCGAAGTAGTCTGCGGACACCAGCACCGCCACGGGCGTATTGCGTTTTGTGATGATTTGCGGTTGTAGCTGAGCAGCAGCGATCAGGGCCGACAACTGCTGCCTGGATTGGGCTATCGAGATAGACATCTTGAGCTCTCCTGTGCTTTTAATATGTACATTTTAAAATGAATGTCAAAACATACCCTCTCTGGCTCACAGCGCTGTTGTGCCAAGGGCTTGTCCATGGCATAAGCTGTGCATTTTTGGACAAGTCCTTAACCTGCTCCGCCCGGCGCACGCACCACCGACAGGCTGCGACAATGCTGTCACTATGAAGCCTGTTTATACCCTTACCCTGTCCTGCACCGACCGCCTTGGGCTGGTGCACGCCGTGTCTGGCTTTTTGCTGGAACGCAGTGCCAACATCGAAGAAGCCGCGCAGTTCAACGACACCAGCACCGGCCTGTTTTTTATGCGCGTGCAATTTGCCTGTGGCGAACACAGCTTTGAGGCACTCAAAACCCAACTGGCCGACTTTGCCGCGCCATTCCAGATGCAGTGGCAGTTGCGTGCCCAAGCGCAACCCATGCGCACGGTGATCATGGTCAGCAAGGAAGGCCATTGCCTCAACGACCTGCTGTTTCGCTGGAAAAGTGGCCTGCTGCCACTCGACATTTGCGCCATCATCAGCAATCACCGCGAGTTCTATCAACTAGCGGCCAGCTACAACGTGCCGTTTCACCACCTGCCGGTGACAGCCGCAACCAAAGCAAAGGTGGAAGCCAAACAGATCGAGATCATCGAATCCGAGGGCGCCGAACTGGTGGTGCTGGCGCGCTACATGCAAATCTTGTCGGACGACCTGTGCCGCAAGCTTAGTGGCCGCGCCATCAACATCCATCACTCGTTTTTGCCCAGCTTTAAAGGGGCCAAACCCTACTATCAGGCGCATGACCGGGGTGTGAAACTGATTGGCGCCACCGCCCACTATGTGACCGCAGACCTCGACGAAGGCCCGATCATCGAGCAAGACGTGGCGCGCGTGGACCACAGCAAAACGGTGGAAGATTTAACTGCTCTGGGCCGCGACACCGAAAGCCAGGTGCTGGCCCGCGCCGTGAAATGGCACAGCGAGCACCGGGTGCTGATCAACGGGCACAAGACGGTGATATTTAAGTAGCGCGGCGTACGGCATCATGATGGCGCAACATGGTGCCTTTAAAAACTCAAGCTTTATATTTGTAAGCGTCTCCAATGAACTCCTCGCACCCAACAACGCCCATTGACTGGGCCAAGCCCAGCGACGTTGCCGATCACTACGCAGCGCTCAACCCGTCAGAGCAAGCCATTTTGGCGCTGCTGGCTTTGACAGGCACCTCGCTCAACGTCTCGTGGATGGTCAATTGCTTACGCGAGGCACGTGTCAAATCGCAGCATGGCATTGCCTACACCGGCCCCACCTTGACGGCTGAGCTGGAACGCCTGCAACGCAATGGCTGGATCGAGCACCCCAACATTGGCGAATATATTTGCCGCCAAGCGGCACAAGCCACAGCGATCCAGTTCGCCCGGGTCGAGGCCAGCGTGGAGCGTCTGGGCAGCGCTGTGGACAAGGTCAGTAACGTCAACTTTACGTATGGCGCCTTGTCACCGGCCAATTACAGCGGCTATGTGATGCTGGTGCGCATGGCCTTGTTGCGCGAGCGCAGTCCCAAAGAGTTGTCGGTATGCCTTGAACAATGTGCGCAATACGCGCCGTACCATCTTTGCCATCCCTTCACCACCTTCTTTGGGCAACCCCTTAACGGCCCGCTGCTGGCTTTGCTGCCCGCCTGGGCGCAAGAGCTGGTCACTACCGTGCTGTTGCGCGGCGCACTGCGGCAATTGGCCCCCGCCGCGCCCTTAATGGCCATGGCACAAAAGGTGCTGGCGGCTCCAGGTGAGCGCAGTGCCAACTTTTTGGCCGCTTATGCCGAACACGCGCTGCTATGCGGACAGATTCATGTGGCTGCGCAAAGCGTGCTAGTGAGCCCGGACAGCCAGTCTCTGGCGCTGCAGGGCGCGCTGACCCTGCTTAAAAATGACGTACCGCAAGCCGTCAAGATTTTTGATCTGGCCCTCAAACAATTGCGCTCAGACACCGGCCGCGCTGGCAGCGTGTTTGCAGGTTTGCCTGGCTATTTGTTGGTGTTGGCGTTGCTGCGCAGTGAAGATGCCAAACTGATTAAACGCGCCTCGGGCTACCTGGCCCACGGCATGCGCGCCCAGGGTGCTGATGTGGAGGCTTATGTCAGCCTGAACTATTTGCAGCAGGTTCAAGCGGGCATCAGACAAGTGGGCGACCACAACCGCAGCAATTTACGCCAGTCGCCGCTGCTCCAATTGCTCTACAGCCTGATCGATTTCTGGCTGGGGGTACCGCTGTCCAAACTGGAAAGTCTGCAACTGGCCGAGTTTTGCCTGAAATATGAAGTCGCTGGTTATGAATTTGTTGCAGCCCAAGCGGCTGAGGTGCTGAACCGCAGCGCACCGAACACAAGCGAAGAATTTGCCCAGAAATCTGCTGCCTGGCACCAACGAATGGGCATCACCCCGCTGGCCCACTGGTTCGAGCCCCAGGAGCCCTGGCAGCGCCAACTGGAGGCACTGGCCAAACTCAACACGGGGGCCACCGCTGCCGACAGCAAAGCCGCACGCATGGTGTGGGAGCTGCACCAAAGCCAAAACGGCCAGCACGCTGCGCTGCATCCGCGCGAACAAAAACGCAAGGGCCAAAACGGCTGGACCGCAGGCCGGGCGGTGGCGCTGAAACGACTGTGCGACGAGACCACCTCGTTTGACTATTTGACTGACCAGGACCGGCTGGTTTGCAGCACCATCCGTTGTTTCAGCGCGGGCTACTACGGCGCCACAGAATACGAGGTCGATACCGATACCGCCCTGCCCCTGCTGGTCGGCCACCCGCTGGTGTTTTCTGGCGCCGCGCCCGAGGTTCGCATCGACATTGTGCGCGGCGAGCCCGAGCTTGAAGTCAAAAAGACCGCCGCCAACACCCTCACTTTGCGATTGCAGCCGCCCCTTGGTCAACACAGTAATGTGATTCTGGTCAACGAAACCCCGACCCGCCTGCGCGTGATCCAGATCACCGACGAGCACCGGCGCATTGCCGCCATTTTGGGCACCTCGCTCAAGGTGCCCGAGCGCGCCAAAGCCCAGGTGCTTGAGGCCATTCGCAGCATCTCGTCGCTGATCACCATCCAGTCGGACATCGACGTGATGACCTCAAACCTGCCGCAAGTGCCGGCCGACGAGCGCATCCATGTGCACTTGATGCCGCACGGCGCGGGTTTGCGCGTGACGCTGCTGGTGCGCCCGTTTGCCAGTGCCGGGCCGTATTACGCGCCGGGTGCCGGGGCCGAGAGCGTGATTGCCGAAATTGAAGGTAAACCGCAGCAAGCCCGCCGTTCTTTAAAGCTGGAGGCCAGCACCGCCCAAGAGCTGGTGGCGGCCTGCCCGACGCTACTGCAGACAGAACTCGCCCACGGCGAACGCGTACTGGAAGAGCCCGAAGATTGCCTGGAGTTGCTGCTGCAACTGCAAGCCCAGGCCGACAAAGTCAACATCGCCTGGCCCGAGGGTGAAAAGTTCAAGCTCAACCGCGAGCTTGGGGCCAACCGCTTTTCGATCAGCATCAAGCGCGATGTCGATTGGTTTGCAGTCAGCGGCGAGCTCAAGCTCGACGACGACCAAGTGATGGATTTGCAAAAACTGCTAGTGCTGACCGCCAACGCGCATGGCCGCTTTGTCCACTTGGGCGACAACCAATTTATGGCGCTGACCGATGCGTTTCGCAAGCGCCTCGATGCCCTGCGCGCCTATGCCCAGCGCCACGGCAAGGGGCTGCGCATTCACCGTTTGGCCACGGGTGTGCTCGAAGAATTGGCCGATGAAGCGGGCAAAAGCAAAACCGACAAACACTGGAAAGAGCACTTGGCGCGCATTAGCGCTTTGCAAGACTACCAGCCAGTGCTGCCCGCCACCTTGCAAGCCGAGCTGCGCGACTACCAATTGGTGGGCTTCAACTGGCTCAGCCGTTTAGCGCACTGGGGCGTGGGCGCCTGCCTGGCCGACGACATGGGGCTGGGCAAAACCCTGCAAGCGCTGGCACTGCTGCTGTCGCGCGCGCCCAATGGCCCGGCGCTGGTGGTGGCTCCTACCTCAGTCTGCCTGAACTGGCTTAGCGAAATTGACCGCTTTGCCCCGACGCTGAACGTGCGCGTGTTTGGCACCGGCAACCGGCAACACACGCTGAACGAACTTCATGCGTTTGACCTGGTCATCGTCAGCTATGGCTTGCTGCAGCAAGAAACCGAGCGTTTTGCGGCGGTGCCTTGGCATACGGTGGTGCTGGACGAAGCGCAGGCCATCAAAAATCACCAGACGAAACGCTCGCAAGCGGCCATGGCGCTGCAAGGCGACTTCAAAATTCTGTGCTCCGGCACGCCGGTGGAAAACCATCTGGGCGAGCTGTGGAACCTGTTCAGGTTCATCAACCCCGGCCTGCTGGGCTCACGGGAAGAATTCAACGAGCGCTATGCGGGGCCGATTGAGCGACAGCAAAACGCGCCGGCCAAAGAGCGGCTACGGCAACTGATTCGCCCGTTTATGCTGCGCCGCACCAAGTCGCAAGTGCTCTCTGAGCTGCCGTCGCGCACCGAAATTTTGCGCCAAGTGAATTTATCCACCGAGGAAGCTGCCCTGTACGAGGCGCTGCGCCGCGCCGCCCTGGAGCGCCTGGCCAACACCGAGGCCGAGCCCGGTGCGCGCCATTTGCAAATTTTGGCCGAGATCATGAAGCTGCGCCGCGCCTGCTGCAACCCGCAACTGGTCGCCCCCGAGCTGGGACTGCCCAGCAGCAAACTGGCCGCCTTCAATGAGTTGCTCGACGAACTGCTGGCCAACCACCACAAAGCGCTGGTGTTTAGCCAGTTTGTCGATCACCTGAGCCTGATCCGCCAGGCCCTTGATGCGCGTGGCGTGCGCTACCAATACCTCGATGGGTCCACGCCGATGCAAGAGCGGCAAAATCGTGTTAGCGCTTTTCAGGCGGGCGAAGGCGACGTATTTTTGATCAGCCTCAAAGCCGGCGGCACCGGCTTGAACCTGACCGCCGCCGACTACGTGATCCACATGGACCCGTGGTGGAACCCGGCCGTCGAAGACCAAGCCAGCGACCGCGCCCACCGCATCGGCCAAACCCGCCCGGTCACCATCTACCGACTGGTGGCCGAGGGCACCATCGAAGAAAAAATTGTCGAGCTCCATGGCACCAAACGCGCCCTGGCCGACAGCCTGCTCGAAGGTGCCGAGCTCGGTGCCAAACTCAACGCCGACGACATGCTGGCGCTGCTGCAAGACGAATGGCGCACTGTGACGGCGTAAAACGCAGCTTGTCATTGAGGACGTGATCCTGACTCCCTGCCTCGTCGGCAAAATGGGAATGCTAATTTTTTTGTTTGTGCGGTTCCTGCGCAGCGTATCCTGTCGTAGAAATTTGCGATCTACACGCTCCAAAGCGGCCGTTGCCATCTATAGATCGACGCGCCCGCCCCGAACTAAACCAAAAGTGCCTCGACTCCTTTGGCCTCAACCATTTGCAATAACTTTGCCGAGGTCCCGCTGGGGTGCTTATTGGCAGCGGGTGACTCCCATTTCTGTACTGTCGAGACGCTCACGTTGAGCATCGTTGCGAAAACCGCTTGGCTTGCTTTCACAATTGTTGTGCGGATGGCCACAACGCGTTCTGGTGTGTATGCAGGGGGCACTTCGCAAAGCGCTCGGATGCGAGCCATGTCTGTTTTAGACATGACACCGTAGGCGCTCATGTCTGCCGCTGTGTCCAGCAGTTCCTGAAGCATGCGCGCATCTTCACTGGTTCTTTTCGGCATGGCATATCTCCTTTAAGCTTCCGTTGAACTTCATTTCATCAAGTTTTGACATGGGTTGAATTTGCAAATTTGCACCAATAAGTTTTACCGCTTCCACGGCAGAATCAGAGAAGTCGGTGCCCGGTGAGCTTTTTTCTCTGCCGAGCAAAAAGAAAATCGCCGCAGCATGTTGTTTGGCTACCAATGTCCTTGTGCCCCCACTTTTCCCCATACCTGCAATGGCGACACGCTTTTTGCAAATGCCGCCACCCAGGTCTGCCTCAAACAAGCCCTGCTCTATCTCTCTTGCAGCCCGGCACAATACGTCGTCACCAAGTAATTTCTTTGCCCATCTGTCAAAGGTCTTGGTCTTAAAAACGTGTTTCTGATCCGTCATGTCGCAAAACTATAGCACTTTTTACTATAAAAATAGGGCTATCGGTCAAGAGCTGCCATCAAAAGGGGCAGCACCCCCAACAACCTCGCAGAAGTCGAATTGGGCAATCCGTAAGCTGACTGTCGTGAGCGGCGGCAACGGGTCTCAACCGGCCACTGGCTCGCTCCGCTGCAGACCGTCAAAATTGAGCGTCAGCATTCGTGCGAAAGGTAATTCGGGTGAGCAGCGGGAGCCGACACTCGAGTGCAGTCATAAGAGGTAACTGATCTCGGTTTTTTTGTCATGGGCTGTTGGCAACGCACTGCACGCTAGTCTGAAAAAACGCGATTGCGTCCGCTTTCCTTGGCTTGGTAAAGGCAGGTATCGGCTCGCGCGAGCAGGGTATCGATGGACTCAAGGCCATCATGGCGGCATGAACTGAACGCCCGACAAAGCGGTAATTTTTATTCACCTTGAAACTGGTAAATCCGCCCGCCAAAATCACTCCCGCTTCGTTGACTAAAAAAGCCAACGTACTCAGGCTGGAACTACGCCGGATGATCTTGTCTATCGACTGCGGGTTGACCTTGATCACACCGGGCAAAAATGACAATATGCCGCTGGAGCAGGCTGTAACATGACGGGAAACTTCTACCTAGTTTGTTTAGCTCAAGGAAAACTTTATGCATCACAACTTTTGCACGCATCTGATCAGCGCGATGGCTTTGGTAGTGATGGTGGTACCGGCAGGCGCAGCATCGAGCGCGGATATGGGCGACGGTACGGCAGCAGACACTGTGCAGCTTTCACTTGAGGATCTGATGCAGGTGGAAGTGACCTCGGTGTCAAAGAAGCCGCAGAAGCTGGCAAATGTTGCAGCAAGTGTTCACGTCATCAACACAGACGATATTCGCCACTCTGGCGCCAACTCGCTGGCCGAAGTGCTGCGACTGGCGCCAGGCATAGATGCTGCCCGCGTGTCTGGCAACCGCTGGGCCATCTCAGCCCGCGGGTTTGCCGAGCTGTTTGCAGAAAAATTGCTGGTGCTGGTGGACGGCAGAAGCGCCTTCAACCCAGCGTTTTCAGGGGTTTTATGGCAGGATTTTCAGTTTCCTTTAGAAGACATCGAGCGCATTGAAGTGATCCGGGGGCCGGCGGCTTCCATTTGGGGCAGCAACGGCATGAACGGAGTGATCAACATCATCAGCAAATCTGCTGCATCCACGCAGGGTAGCGCGGCCGTCATCGGCACAGGCACGGTGGAGGGCGCTTATGGCCGTGCGCGCTGGGGTGGCGCCAATGCCAACGGCAATGTGTTTTATCGCTTTTACGGGTCCACACAGCGCGCCAGGGCGCAAGATGCCATGCCCAGCCTGGGCGGCGGCAGTGGCCAGGACCCTTATGGGCATGAAGCCGCAGGCCTGCGTGTGGATGCGTATCTGGATGGTGGCGCCCGCTGGGACATCTCTGCCGACACCTTCAGCAACCGCAGCGATGGCATGGCTTACGTCATCCAGACCAGTGGCACCAGCATTCAGCAGCAAACCGAGCGCCACCGTGGCACAACGCTGCGTGCGCGTTTTGAGCAGCGGCTTGAAGAATCTGGCAACCTGCAATTTCAGGCGGCTTACGCACGAACCGACCTGAATGTGCCGTACGCCGTGCGTGATGAACGCAGCACCCTGGACCTGGACATGCAGCACCGCTTTCGGCTGCGCGAGCAGCATGACGTGATGTGGGGACTGAACTACCGCATCAGCGACGACACCGTCAGCCCCACCCCGGTCATGTACATGAACACGCTGTCGCGGCGTATGAACTACGCTGGCCTGTTCGTACAAGACGAAATCACCTTGGCTGAGACCCTGCGCCTGACCCTGGGCGTGCGTGCCGACCATAACCCGATTTCGGGATGGGAAAACCAGCCCACCGCGCGCCTGTCGTGGAAGACACAGCCCAACCACACCCTGTGGAGCTCGGTGTCGCGGACGGCACGGGCGCCGTCGCGGGTTGACAGTGGTTTCAACCGCAACTTCGCCTACATTGAAGGCGATTTGGCGTCACTCAGACCCAACATTCTGATGGTTCTAAAAAGCAACGACGCGCAGCAAAGCGAACAACTTAAGGCCATCGAGTTTGGCCTGCGCTCGCAATGGGGGTCCACTTTGTCGACCGATGTCGTGCTGTATAACCACCGTTACGCCAACTTGCGCACCAACGGCAGCTTCATCCTGACGCCCGGTTTTCCGCTCACGGTGGAAAGCATCGAGATCAAGAACGGCGGCTCGATGACACTCAACGGCGCCGAGTTGTCCGCCGACTGGCGATTCAGTCCGAATTGGCGCCTCCAGTTGGCACAGGCCTGGCAGAGCGTGACAGAAGTAGGCACCGTCATCCCGGACGCGTCGGGCACCGTGCCTGAGAGCATCTCATCGCTACGGCTGTCCTGGTCGCCCAAGCCTGGGCTCAGTGTGGATGCCTGGCTGCGCCACACAGGCGCACGCACCGGCGTGGCATACAACCCCAAGATAAAGCGCAACGCGTTCAGCGGACTCGACCTTCGTGTGGGCTGGACCGTGCGCAAAAATATCGAGTTGTCGCTCACCGGGCAAAACCTGAACCAGGGTGCCTGTGATGCCTACACCGGCCTGCCGCTTGTGTCTTCCCTGTTGGACCTCATCCCCACCTGCCAGCCAAGAAGCCTGACAGCCCAGTTGCGCGCCGAATTCTGAAATGCCCATGCACTCATCGCTGCGCTTGCTTGTTGTCGCCCTGGGGCTGCTCTGCGTGGGCGGGGCGCAGGCAAACAAGCCGACCAAGGTTCAGCTTGGGTTTTTATTCAACTTCGTGCGTTATGTGGAATGGCCAGAGTCAGTCTTGAAGCCAGGTGCGCCGTTGCACGTTTGCCTGGTGCCCGGAAATGCGGATTTAACCGCCCAGTTCACGGAGCTGGTCGGGCAACCCGTTGCAGGGCTGAGCATTGTGGGCAAGGTGTTGGCACGCCCGGCTGATGCTGTCAACTGCCATGCGGTCTACGTTCCCGCCGAGGCACCTGGCCCACTGTCGGCCTGGGTGGATGCCGCCTACAAAACCGGCGCATTGACCGTTGGCGACGCCCCCGATTTCGTAGACGCTGGTGGCATGATTGGACTGGTTCCCGTGGGCGGCCGCTACCGCTTTGACATCAATCTTGGCAAGGCTCTGGCGGTCAATTTACGCATCAGCTCACAACTCCTCAAGCTTGCCAAGACCGTCAAGTAGCTCTCCGTTGTTACCAGAGCGCTGATTTGGCAAGCCCATTTTCAGGATTCGGTCAATGTCTGGTGCCGACACCGGTTTGCTGAAATAAAAGCCTTGCAAAAGGTCGCAACCCAACGCCGTCAACAGGTCGGCTTGCTCGGCGGTTTCAACGCCTTCGGCTACCGTGCACAAGTCAAGACTCTGCGTCATGGCCAGAATGGCCCGCACCATGGCCAGGTCTTCCTGATCGTCTGGCAGCCCCCGCACAAAGCTTTGGTCGATTTTGAGCGCGCCCACAGGCATGCGCTTGAGGTAACTCAGCGATGAATAGCCGGTGCCAAAATCGTCAAGCGCAATATGCACGCAGGCCTGCTGAAACTCGGTGAGTATGGCCACCGTGGCGGCCATGTTGTCCATTAACGTGCTTTCGGTCACTTCTAGCTCAAGATAGTCAGCACTCAGGCCGTTGACCGTGAGACACTCTTGTACCACCTGCGTCAGCGCAGGGTCTTTGAATTGCACCGGCGAGAGGTTGACGGCTATTCGCAACGGATGCCCCATTTGATGCCAGCGCGCGAGCTGCGCACAAGCCGTGCGCAGTACCCATTGACCGATCGAAATGATCATGCCACAGGCTTCAGCCGCACCAATAAAGTCGCTCGGCTGCACCATGCCGTGGCCGGGGCGCGCCCAGCGAATCAAGGCCTCCAGAGCCACCAGTCGACCTGTTTTTGCATCAACTTGCGGCTGAAAATGCAGCTCAAATTCATTGCGCTCCAGAGCATGTTGCAAGTCATGCACCAGCGCCATATGTCGGGCGGCAATTTCCGTCAGGGCGGCGTTGTAAAACTTGCACTGATCGCGCCCGGAGTCCTTGGCCAAATACATGGCACTGTCGGCGTGCTTGAGCAGCGTAACAGCGTCGGCCCCATCGTCAGGGTAGAGCGCAATGCCAATGCTGGTTGTCAGCCGCAGTTGCTGCTGGCCCACCTGGAACGGACGACGCATCAATTCAAGAATACGATTGGCCACCAGCATGGCATCTTCCGGTTGTTTGAGCTCCAGAATCAGCGCGGTGAACTCATCGCCACCCAGGCGGGCGATCTCAATGTCCGCAAGCGTGCTGGTGTCGCGCGAGACCAGGTCAACCGATCGCACAGCTTCCGTCAAGGCGGCGGCGGTGTGGCGCAATGCCAAGTCACCCGCGTCGTGCCCAAGGGTGTCATTGATACGCTTGAAGTCATCCAGGTCCATGAACAACACGCCAAATCGTGAGCCTTTATGCTCGGCGCGCTTGAGTTCCCGCCCAAGCCGTTCCATAAACGCATGACGGTTGGCCAGGCCAGTCAGGCCATCGTAAAACGCCAGTTTTTGTATTTCTTGCTCGGCCGCCTTGCGCCGCGTTATGTCACGCGACAGCACAATGAAATGGGTGGACTCTCCGGGCTGCACTGCTTTTTTCGACACAGAAAGCTCAAACCACACCCTGCCCTGCGTAAGTTGCAGTTCAATCTGCCGACCAATGGAAACCCCTTTGCTATTGGCCTCTTGCAAGGCCTCCATACATATCTTGGCCATCGCTTGCGGCATAACCTCTGCAACGGTTTTCCCGATGAATTCATGAGCTGGAACTGCGAGCAATTCTGTGCCTGGCGCGTGGTAGCTGATGTAGCGCCCATCCAGGTCAAGCTCAAATAACAAGTCGGGAACGGCGTTCAAAATGGCGGCAATACGTGCATTGGCCCCGGCCAGGTTCTGCAACGCTGCGTGGCCCTTGAGCAGATACCTCACGCGGTGGCTAATCACTGCCCAATAAATGGGCTTGGCAATGAAGTCTGTTGCGCCCATCTGAAACGCACACTCCACAGACGGCACATCGTCCATACCGGTCACCATCAAAATCGGCAACAGCGGGTCAAGCTCGGCGCGCAGCGTGGCACAGACTTCAAAACCGCTCATGTCGGGCATGGCCACATCCAGCATGACCAGGTCAAACCGTTGGCTACGCGCTTGCGCCAGGGCATCAAGCCCGCCTTCGGCCAGACTGACCTGAAAGCCGGCTTTGCGCAGCGCTGCACGCAACAACAAGCGTGTGGTGACGTCGTCATCAACCACCAAAATCTTCTCTTCGTTGCTTATCATGTCAGTTCCCTTAATATTGTTTTTAACGCGTCGACAACCCTTGGGTATTCGCGCCGGACTTGGGCTGCCAGGCTGTCAGCCTGTAGCTTAAACCCCTCTCGCGCACACTTTTCAAGCGCCTTGCAATGACCTGAAAGCACCCGCGCGCCCACATTGGCGCTGCTGGACTTGAGCGAATGCGCCGCCTGGCTCAGCGCCAACATATTACCGTCTTGCATAGCTGCCTCCAGCCGGGTCATGGTGACTGCCGCGCTGGTCAAAAAGCTGCCCAATATCTGCTGGCTCAGGGCGCTGCCACCCTCCTCATCGAGCTCACGCAGAGTGAGCAACAGGGCCGGGTCAATGACTACAGGAGACGCTATCGGCGCAGGCAAAGCGGCAACCGGCGGCGGTGCTGAGGCCAAGTTCTGGTCTGGTGTCGCCGCCTCACGTGGGCTCACCGCCAGCCAGCGCGCAACCACGGCGTGCAACGCGGCCAGCGTGAACGGCTTGGGCAGAAACGCGTCCATACCTGCGTCCAGGCAGGCTTGCTCGTCACCAGGCATGGCATTGGCCGTCAGTGCCACGATGGGCAATTTGGCACCTCGTTCACCAGGGAGTTGTCGGATCAGCCGGGTGGCATCAAAACCATCCATCACCGGCATCTGACAATCCATCAGCACCAAGTCAAAGGCCGTTCGGCGCACGCTATCAACGGCTTCGGCACCGTCACTGGCCGCGTCAACAAGCAGCCCGAGCTTGCGCAACATGGCTTTGGCCACCAGCTGGTTGGTCGGGTTGTCTTCCACCAACAGCACGTGCCCGCACAAGTTGTACAACCGGGATTCGACTGCTGAATACAGGGCCAGTGGGTGCACGGGGGTGGCTTGCGCCAGCGGCAGGCTCAGGTCAAAGTAAAAACTGGAGCCCACGCCAGGCGTGCTTTCCACTTCAATGTGCCCCCCCATCAAGCTTGTCAGCTGTCGGCTGATCGCCAAGCCCAGCCCGGTGCCGCCATATTGGCGCGTGGTGGAGCTGTCAGCTTGCGAAAAATGCTCAAAAATTGCGGCTTGGGCCTCGGCTGCAATGCCAATGCCAGTGTCTTGCACCGACAGCCGCAGGTGCAACTGCGTATCTGGCGGCTGACGCTGCGCGATGTGAATCGACACCTCGCCTTTCTGGGTGAATTTGACGGCATTACCCACCAGATTGGCCAGCACCTGGCGCAGCCGCAGCGGGTCGCCATGCACAGCCCAGGAAGACTCGGGCGGCGTGAAGTACGCGTTGAATGCCAGCCCCTTGTGCTGCGCCGGGCGCGCAAACATCTGCACTACATCTGCCACCAGGTCGGCCAGGTCAAAGTCAATGTGCTCCAGCGTCATGTGGCCTGATTCGACTTTGGAAAAGTCCAGAATGTCGTTGATCACACCCAGCAAATGTTGCCCCGAGCTTTGCGCCGTTTCAGCCCAAAGGCGTTGCTCAGATGTCAGCGGACTATTGATGAGTAGCTCGGTCATGCCCATCACGCCATTCATCGGGGTACGAATCTCGTGGCTCATGGTGGCCAGAAATTCGCTCTTGGCCTGACTGGCTGCTTCGGCCAATTCCTTGGCCCGCTGCAGGTCGGCAGTGCGCCTCGCCACTTCGTCCTCCAACTGGTCGCGCTGCCGAGCCAGGCGGGCCTCGCGGTCCTGTATCTGAGTCAGCATGGCGTTGAAGCCCTCGGCCTGAAGGTTCAGCTCTGTGATGCTGCTGGGGGGCGCTCGCTCACTGTAGTCCAAACTGTTGGTCACCCGTTGCATCAGCACGTTCAGCGCTTCAAGGGGTTTGAGCAGCACCGCATTCATACGCCACAACAACACGCTGCTGACCCACAAACCCAGCGCGGCCGCCAGCAAGGTGACCAAACCACGCAAAAGACTCGCCTCGTACACCCGATTCAGACTGACCGCCATCACCAACTGGCCCGATGACTCACCTCTGAAATATACCGGTTCGACCAGGCGAAGGTGGTCAACATACATGCTCAGTGGACGCGCCCCTGCACCGCCAGGCAGCGCTGCAAGATTTGAAAAATCGGCCGCGGGCGCGAGCCTGGCAAAAACTGCCCGATGAAAAAAAGACGTTGCCATGTCGGCATTCAAGAAGATGGCCAGTCGGCTGCCATCCTTGGCGTAGAGCGCGGCGCTCAGTACCTTGGGTGAAAGCTGCAGCGACTTCAACAGCGAAGTGGCGGCGTCTGCGTCGTTGAACATCAGGGGCGCTGCCGAGTTTTCAGCCAACAACTGGGCCTCGGTGCGGCTGCTGCCCACCAAATCGACCAGGTCGATCGCCGCACTGCTAATGACAAGGATGCAGGCCACCAAACCGATCGCCCACGCCATGACATGCCTGTTGATGCCTTGCAGCCGGTTGCCAAGCGTGGCTTGCTTTGCGGTCACAGAATCATCCCGGTGACCAGGTCCTGTAGCATTTCCTCTTGTGCGATGAACCTGGCCAAAAGACGCCCCAGCGCGGGGTTGAATTTGACGGACAACTGCTTTGAGCTGCGCGTCATAGCCGACACAGGAGTGAAACAGTTGCATGTCGCCATGGTGGTTTCGCGCCTAAATTTGGGATAAATCACTTAGCAAGGGTCATTCATCGAATTTATATATTTGTCGCACCGCACAGTTTGCGGCTGGACCTCACCTGACGAATTGAAATGATAACAATCATGTTAGCCCAATTCGATTATTTTTAACAAAGCAACTAAAAGCTGCGCCCCGCCAGCAAGCCCTGACGTTCAAATCGCTCGCTTTGCTGGATTGAAACGAGCCTATACCCTACTTCTGGTTGATCTGCGCCTGCAGCGCCAGATAGTCGGGCAGGCGCTCACCGCCCAGCGCCACCGCGCGGGCAATGGCCTGGCTGGCCTCGGCGCGGCGCCCCAGTTCCATCAGCACTTGCGCCAGATTGTTCCAGCCGTCGGCAAAGTCAGGGTGTTTGACAACCGTCTGGCGGTAGGCTTTTGCGGCGTCCTCGCGCTGCCCCAGCGCGTAGGCACTGTTGCCCGCGCCCAGCAAGGCAGCGCGCTCATCCGGCCAGCGCTGTAGCGCGGCAGCAAACGCTTGCTGCGCACCACGTGCATCGGTGCGCTCCAGCGTGGCGGCGGCAGCGCTGTAAACCTGGGGTTCGGCGGTAGCGGGCAGTTGCCCGGGCTGTAGCGCCAGCATGGCCCAATATTGCCCACGCGCCCAGGTGCGCTCAAACGCTCTCAGCGAAATTTCCATGCGCGCCGTGCGCCCGGAATGCAGCAGCAGCACATGGCGCGCGCGGTCATAGCCCATCACCACGGCGTAATGCCAGACCGGGTAAATTGGAAACGCCAGATTCTGGAACACCAGCACCGGGTTGCCCGCCGCCACTTCGCGCATGACAGCTTCGATGCTGGGCTGCAACGGGTAAGCCAGCAAGCCTTGCCGGCGCGTGGCGGCCATCATTTCAGGCTGCAATGAGCCTTGCCGACCTGGCAGGTAAACCTGCTCCACCAAAGTTTCAGGGGCAACCCTGACACCGGCTGTATTGGCCACCATGGCCAGCGCGGCCGGGCCGCACTCATAGTCTTCCTGCGGAAAAAACGGCACTTGAGAAAGCTCTGCCTGCTTTGGCAAGTCTACTGGCCAGCGCGCATCAAGCAGCGCCACCTGGGGTGTGGCGCAGCCGCTCAGCAGCAACACCAAGCAAACAAAAACCCCCGTCAAAACGGGGGTTCGCAGACGTTGCAGCCAAGCGGTCATCGCACCGATCGTGTGAACGGAAACACCTTGGTCAGGCCCATGATGTCGGTGATCAACAGCACAATGAACACGGTAAACAGGATGCCCAGCACATCGCCACCGGCCGGCGCCTGGTCTATGCGGCCAGCGAGCTGGGCCACTTCGCCATCAGACATGGCAGCCACGCGTTCAAGAGCGGCTTGTGCGGTGACACCCTGGCCGAGCATGGCTTGACGAACGTCGTCGCGCGCCAAAAATTGGTTCACGCTGGCGCGGCTGTCGCCCAATGTGCTGACAGCAGCAGGCGCCGTGATTTCTTCAGTCGCCACGATACGGGCTTGCGCGCTGAACGGCAAACCGGCCGTGGTAAGGCAGACGATCATGCTTGCGGAAACGAATTTTTTGAGGCTTTTCATGGTTTCTCTTTTTGGTTGGGTCGAAAAAATGCGATTCAATCTGCATGACGTTGCAACGTCAAGTTGATTTACAACTTGACACATCAAAAAGCGCAAAAGAGAGTCAGTTGGCGTTGGCTGTAGTCGCCATCACCTCACCCAGACGAATCGCCCCGCCCGGTTGCCATTGCGGGTTGAACTCGAGCCCGCCTTGCGGGAACAGCATGACGACCGTGGAGCCAAGCAGAAATCGCCCCATCTCTTCGCCCTGCCTGAATACCACGGGCTTGTCGTCATAGCGCCACTCGCTGAGTCGCCCCGGGCGCGGCGCATTGACCGCGCCATGCCAGGTGGTGGCTATGCTACCGACAATGGTGGCGCCCACCAGCACCAGCACAAACGGCCCACGCTCGCCTGCAAACACACACACCACGCGCTCGTTGCGGGCAAACAAGCCGGGCACGCCGCGCGCGGTGGCAGGGTTGACAGAAAACAGGTCGCCCGGCACGTAAATCATGCGCGTCAGCCGCCCGGCGCAGGGCATGTGGATGCGGTGGTAGTCGCGCGGGCTCAGGTACAAGGTGGCAAAGTAGCCGTTGTCGAACTGCGCTGCCAAAGCCGCGTCGCCACCGACCAGCGCAGTGCTACTGTAGTGATGGCCTTTGGCCTGGAAGAGTTGCTGGCCTTCGATGCAGCCAAACTGGCTGATAGCCCCATCAACCGGGCAAATCAGCGCAGCCTGCGCCAGCGGCCTGGCACCAGTTTTGAGGGCGCGGGTGAAAAAGTCGTTGAAACTGGCGTAGCTGGCGATGTCGGGGTTGGCCGCTTCAAGCATGTTGACGCGGTAACGCTGCACAAACCAGGTGATCAAGCGGGTTGTCAGCGCGCCACCCTGGGCCCGCGCGATGCGTCCGGCTAGCAAAGTAATGGCTTGCTTGGGCAAAAGGTACTGCGGCAGCACAGCAAAACGGGCGGACATGAAGGGCTACTTGTAGAACGGTTTGTGGGAAAAATCAAAAAACTGGCGGGCAAGTCAGGGATTCTACGCAGACGTTTTCGGATGTATGCCTGCCACAATCAAATGATGTCCATTGTCCGCATCCCTCCCATTCAATGCCTGCTGACGTTTGAGGCGCTGGCGCGCCTGCGCAGCGTGACCCAAACCGCCGAAGAACTCTGCGTAACACCCAGCGCGGTCAGCCATCGCGTCAAGCAACTGGAGCAAATTATTGGTACCAAGCTGTTTGGCCGGGCCGATTTTTCACTCACCATCGAGGGGGTGGAATACCTGGCACATGTGCGCGACGGTCTTTGCATGCTGCAAAAGTTTCCGGGCGCCGCCGCCATGCCGGGCAAACGCAAGCTGCGCCTGGCGGTCACGCCCACCTTTGCCCGCGCCATTTTGATTCCGCGCCTGCGCCAATTCACCGAAGCCTACCCCGAGATTGACCTGACGCTGCAAATCTCGATTCCACTGCTCGACGTGGTGGCAGAAGATGCCGACCTGATGATCCGCTTTGGCACCGGGCGCTACGCCGATGTAGAGCACGTGTGCGTGCTCAAGGACGAGGTCACGCCATTGGCCTCTCCCGCCTTTGTGCGTGAGCACGGGCCGTTTGACGTGGCGCAAGACCTCGACGGTGAAGAATTGCTGCGCAGCCCGCTGGAGCCCTGGCGCACCTGGTTTGCCGCCCGTGGCCTGGATTGGCCCGAACCCACCGAGGGCTCGCAGTTCAATGATGTAGGCCTGATGTGCGACGGTGCGGCGGCCGGCATGGGCATTGCCCTGATTCGCGTCAAACTGGCTGTGCCCTGGCTGGAAAACGGCTTGCTGGTGCGCTTGGGCACCAGCGAAGAATACACCAGCAACATCCCCAGCCCGCACGCGCATTATCTGTGCTGGCGCACCGGCATGATGGAGCGCTGGGAATGTGTCGCCTTTGCCGATTGGCTCAAACAGACGCTGGTTTAACCGGCCCGGTTCACCAGAACATAAAGGTGCCGACCTTGGCAGGCACCAGCCGCCAGCTGCCAAGGCCTGGAGATGGCGGGCTTGCTGAAATCATCCAGCCCCGCTCAAAATTGCTGTCAATAAACGAGGAAAGCACCATGCCCAAATTTGCTGCCAATCTGAGCATGCTTTTTACCGAGTTGCCTTTTCTTGACCGTTTTGCAGCCGCTGCCCACGCCAACTTCAAGGCGGTGGAGTTTCAGTTTCCGTACGCATTTGATGCCGCCGACATCAAGCAGCGCCTCGATGCCAACGGCCTTGCCTTGGTGCTGCACAACCTGCCCGCGGGCGACTGGGACGCCGGTGAACGCGGCATTGCCTGCCACCCTGACCGGGTGGGCGAATTCCGCGCGGGCGTGGCCACGGCAATCCACTATGCCACCGCGCTCGGTGTAAACCAGCTCAACTGCCTGGCTGGCAAGGCACCTGCGGGGGTGAGTGACACCCTGCTGCGCAGGACCTTGGTCAACAACCTCAAATTTGCGGCGGCCGAGCTCAAGGGCGCAGGTTTACGGCTGCTGATTGAGCCCATCAACCACTTTGACGTTCCCGGCTTTTACCTGAACTACACAGCGCAGGCGCTGACCATTCTGGACGAAGTGGATGCGGACAACGCCTTGGTGCAGTACGACATTTACCACGCGCAACGCATGGAAGGCGAGCTGGCCAGCACACTGCAAAAGCAGCTGGCGCGCATTGGCCACATTCAGTTGGCCGACAATCCGGGCCGCCACGAGCCAGGCACCGGCGAGATCAACTACCCGTTTTTGTTCGCCCACCTGGACCGCATTGGCTACAACGGCTGGATCGGCTGCGAGTACAAACCCGCAACCACGACCAATGCCAGTCTGAGCTGGCGCGAGCCGCTTGACGCCTGAACCTCTCGTCTTTTTTCAAGGAATCCCATCATGATCACACCCTCTGTCAATATCGGCCTAGGCATCATGAGTGCATCCAGGGCCGAGCACCGCATCGCCTCAAGGATTTGCGGGGCTTTGCACCACCCAGCCCTGGTGCGGGTGCCGGCGGGCATGGCCAATTTCGAGATCGGCCAATCATGAAGCCGCGCGACCTGCTACGCCAGATGTTTGATGCGGCTGTTGCCAGCGCCCAACCCGCCCTGTGCCTGCCGCCGCACCTGCCAGCGCCCGAGTCGCTGGGCCAAGGGCGGCTGGTGGTGATTGGCGCGGGCAAGGCGTCTGCCGCCATGGCCCGCGCGCTAGAAGACCATTGGCATGGGCCTTTGAGCGGCCTGGTGGTGACACGCTATGGCTATGCCGTGCCTTGCAGCCGCATCGAGATCGTCGAGGCCGCGCACCCGGTGCCCGACCAGGCCGGTTTGCAGGCGGCACAGCGGATGCTGGAAACGGTCAAAGGGCTCAGCGCGGATGATTTGGTGCTGTGCCTGATTTCGGGTGGCGGCTCAGCGCTGTTGCCGCTGCCGCTGCCCGGCTTGCGCTTGCAAGACAAGCAAGACGTCAACCGGGCGCTGCTGGCCTCGGGCGCGACCATCAGCGAGATGAATTGCGTGCGCCGCCACTTGTCCGGCATCAAGGGCGGTCGACTGGCTGCCGCGTGCCACCCAGCGCGGGTGCTGACGCTACTGATCTCTGACGTGCCCGGTGACGACCCGATCAACATTGCCTCTGGGCCCACGGTGGCCGACCCCAGCACCTGTGCCGAGGCGTTGGCCATTGCGCAGCGCTACGGCATTGCGTTACCCCAGCGGGCACGGCACCTGCTGGAAAGTGGCGAAGGCGAGTCCGTCAAGTCCGGCGACTTGCGGCTGGCGCGCGCCGATGTGCGCATGATTGCCACGCCACAGATAGCGCTGGAGGCTGCTGCCGCCGTGGCGCGCGCGGCCGGTATTGCCGCGTACATCCTGGGCGATGCGCTCGAAGGTGAAGCGCGCGACGTCGGCAAGGTACTGGCGGCTGTGGCGCATCAAGTGGTCAAACACGGCCAGCCATTTGCCGCGCCTTGCGTGCTGCTCTCAGGCGGGGAGACCACGGTGACGGTGCGCGGCACAGGCCGTGGCGGGCGCAATGTGGAGTGCCTGCTGGCCATGGGCATTGCGCTCGATAGCCTGGCGCGGGTCCATGCGCTGGCGGGCGACACCGACGGCGTGGACGGCCAGGAGGAAATTGCCGGCGCGTTGCTGACACCCGACACGCTGGCCCGTGCTTGGACGCTCGGGCTCAAACCGCGTGACATGCTGGCCAACAACGACGGTCATGGCTTTTTTGCGGCGCTGGGCGATGCGGTGGTGACTGGGCCCACGCTAACCAATGTGAACGACTTCCGCGCCATCCTGATAGCGGCGCCCTGACCGGCAGGCCGCATTTTTTTCAACCATCGGTTTAAGTTTTCTCGCGCCAGCGGCTTTTAATTTCGCTTAAAGTTCAGGCCCTGTTTTACGTTATCGGACCCAATCCATGAACGCACCCCTCTCTCAAGACAATCTGAACGCCTTGCAGCGCTCAGAGCGCCAGGCATTGGTGGTTAAAACACTGCAGGCATCCTTGCCAGCCCACGCCCTGTTGTGGAACAACGAAGACACCACACCTTATGAGTGCGACGGCCTCACCGCCTACCGCCAGCGCCCGCTGGTGGTGGCGCTGCCTGAAACGCAAGCACAGGTAGCCGCCGTGCTGAAAACCTGCCATGCCCTGAGCGTGCCGGTGGTGGCGCGCGGTGCCGGTACCGGTCTCTCAGGCGGGGCCATGCCCAACGCAGTGGGCGTGACACTGTCGATGGCCAAGTTCAACAAAATCCTCAAGCTCGACCCGATGTCGCGCACGGCGCTGGTGCAGTGCGGCGTGCGCAACCTGGCCATCAGCGAGGCGGCTGCGCCGCTAGGCCTGTATTACGCGCCCGACCCGTCGAGCCAGATTGCCTGCACCATTGGCGGCAATGTGTCGGAAAACTCGGGCGGCGTGCACTGCCTCAAATATGGCCTTACCTTGCACAATATCGTCAAGCTCAAGGGCTTTACCATGGCCGGTGAACCGGTTGAGTTCGGCTCGGACGCGCTGGACGCACCCGGCTACGACCTGATGAGCGTGGTGATTGGCTCCGAGGGCATGCTGGCGGTGGTGACCGAGGTCACGGTCAAACTCATCCCCAAACCGATCCTGGCGCGCTGCATCATGGCCAGCTTTGACGACATCCGCAAAGCCGGCGATGCCGTGGCCGCGGTCATTGCGGCGGGCATTATTCCGGCCGGGCTGGAGATGATGGACAAACCCATGACGGCAGCAGTCGAAGACTACGTGCACGCCGGCTACGACCTGAGTGCAGCGGCCATTTTGCTGTGCGAAAGCGACGGTACACCCGAAGAGGTGGAGGAAGAAATTGGCCGCATGAGCACGGTGCTGCTGGCAAACGGTGCCACAAAAATTGCGGTGAGCCAGAACGAGCAGGAGCGTCTCACGTTTTGGAGCGGGCGCAAAAATGCCTTCCCCGCCAGCGGCCGCATCAGCCCCGACTACATGTGCATGGACAGCACCATTCCGCGCAAACGCGTGGCCGACATTTTGCTGGCCATTGCCGAGATGGAAAAGAAATACCAGTTGCGCTGTGCCAACGTCTTTCACGCCGGTGACGGCAACCTGCACCCGCTGATTCTGTTTGATGCCAACGACGCCGACCAATTGCATCGCTGCGAGCTGTTTGGTGCCGACATTCTGGAAACCAGTGTGGCCATGGGCGGCACCGTGACGGGCGAGCATGGCGTGGGCGTAGAAAAGCTCAACAGCATGTGCGTGCAGTTTTCAGCCGCTGAGAACGAGCAGATGTTTGGCGTCAAGCGCGCTTTTGATCCACAGGGCCTGCTTAACCCGGGCAAGGTCATTCCGACGCTGAACCGCTGCGCTGAGTACGGCAAGATGCTGGTGCGCGGCGGCCAGATCAAGCACCCCGACTTACCCCGGTTCTAACGTGGACGCTGCATGAACGGCCTGCGCGGACTGGCCTGGCTGCTGGCCATGCAATCTGTGGGCGAACTGCTGTCGCGCGGCCTGAAGCTGCCTTTTCCAGGGCCGGTGATCGGCATGCTGCTGTTGCTGGTGGCGCTGCGGCTGCCCTTTGTGCGCGAGCCGGTAGCGGCATGCGCCCATTTTTTGCTTTCACACCTGTCCTTGTTGTTTGTGCCAGTTGGTGTCGGCGTGATGACGCACCTGGGGCTGCTGGGCCAATACGGCGTGCGCATGCTGGTGGTGATTGTGGTGTCCACCTGGATCGGGCTGGCTGTGACGGTGCTGGTCATGCGCGCTTTCAGGGAACAAAACGATGTCTAATTTTGTCGAGCTGTGGGTTTACCTGTCGGCCACGCCACTGTTTGGCCTGACCGCCACGCTGGTGGTTTACGTGCTGGCGCAGGCACTGTATGCCCGGCTGCATCAGGCGGCCTGGGCCAACCCGGTGCTGTGGTCGGTCATCACGCTGGCTAGCCTGCTCACGCTGACGGGCGTGGATTACCCCACCTATTTTTCTGGCGCACAGTTCATCCATTTCCTGCTGGGGCCAGCCGTGGTCGCTTTGGCCTGGCCGCTGTGGGAGCGCCTTGCCGCCCTGCGCCAGCACTGGTTCGCCTTGTTGGCCGGGGCCCTGGTGGGCGGCTTGGCAGCCAGCGGTTCGGCTTTGCTGCTCGGCTGGGCGGTTGGCTTGCCCAATGATGTGGTGCTGTCGCTGGCACCCAAATCAGTCACCGCGCCCGTGGCCATGGGCATTGCCGACAAGATTGGCGGCATCCCGGCGCTGGCTGCGGTGTTTGCGGTGGTCACCGGCATGGTGGGCGCGCTCAGCGGTAAGGCCTTGTTCGGGCTGCTGAAGATTCCAGCAGAAGGCAATGGCTGGATGGCGCGTGGTTTTGCGCTGGGTACGGCCGCGCATGGCATTGGTGCGGCACGGGCCATGCAGGTCAATACTGACGCCGGTGCTTTTGCCGGATTGGCACTGGGCCTGCAGGCGGTGCTGGCGTCGCTGCTGATCCCGCTGCTGTTCCAGTTGTTTTAGCTTTTCATCAAGCCGCTTTTTGCGGCTTGGTAAAGGGCTCGTCATCGTCGATCAATTGCGCGGCCCAAGGCGCCAGCTTGGCTGTGTCGGAGCGTAGCACCTCCTGCTTGACCACCAGAATTTGTGCCGGATGCATGGAAAAACTGCGCAAGCCCATACCCAGCAGCAATTTGGTCATGCTCGCGTCGCCCGCCATTTCGCCACACAGGCTCACCGGCTTGCCTTGGGCGCGGCCCTCGGCAATGGTGTTGGCCACCAGCCGCAAAACCGCCGGGTGCATCGGGTCGTAGAGGTGCGCCACTGACTCGTCGGCACGGTCGATGGCCAGCGTGTACTGAATCAAATCATTGGTGCCGATCGACAGAAAGTCGAAGTATTTGAGAAACACCTTGAGCGTCAGCGCGGCGGCCGGGATTTCGATCATGGCACCGATCTTGACCGGGCCATAGGCCACGCCACGGTTGTCCAGTTGCACGCGGGCGTGGTCGATCAACGCCATGGTCTGGCGAATTTCACGGGCATGCGCGAGCATCGGAATCATCACATTCACCTGACCGTGGGCCGCAGCGCGCAACAAGGCCCGCAGTTGGGTCAGAAACATGGCCGGGTCGGCCAGACTCCAGCGAATGGCGCGCAAACCCAGTGCCGGGTTCAGGTGGGCGTGGTCGCGCGACGTGTCGTCGAGCGGTTTGTCGGCGCCCACATCGACCGTGCGAATCGTGACCGGCAGGCCCTGCATGCCCTCCACGGCACGCCGGTAGGCCTGGTACTGCTCTTCTTCGTTGGGCAGTTTGCCGTGGCGACCCATGAACAGAAATTCGCTGCGAAACAGGCCGACGCCGACGGCGCCGGCTTTTAGGGCGGCGATGGCGTCGTCAGGCATTTCGATGTTGGCCAGCAGTTCCACTTTTTGCCCGTCCAGCGTCACCGCCGGCGTGTGCAACAGCCGCCCCAAGCGGCCGCGCTGGAGTTCACATTGCCGCTGCTTGAAGCCGTATTCCGCCAGGATGATCGGCGAAGGGTCGACCACAGCGACACCTGCATCCCCATCAATCACCACCCAGTCGTCCTGCTGAATCAGGTGACTGCTCAGGCGCGCACCGACCACCGCCGGGATGTCCAGGCTGCGCGCCACAATGGCCGTGTGCGAGGTCTTGCCGCCCACATCGGTGATAAAGCCGGCAAAAACGCTTTGCTTGAACTGCAGCATGTCCGCCGGTGACAGGTCATGCGCCACCAGAATCAGGGGCACGTCCACGGTGTCGTCGAGCAACAAATCCTGTTGCGACGTTTTGCGCTCCTGTCGCCCCACCGGCTGGATTAACGGCGACGAAACACCTCGCATGGCGCGCAGAATTTTCTCGGTGATCTGCTCCAGGTCCGCCTTGCGCTCGCGCAAATAGTCGTCTTCCATCTCGTCGAACTGGCGCGCGACAATTTCAAGCTGGGTGGTCAGCGCCCACTCCGCGTTGTAAAGCCGGTCCTTGATCCAATGGCGAACACCCGACGAGAGTTCTTCGTCCTGTAGCAGCATCAGGTGCACATCGAGCAGCGCTGACAGTTCATGCGGGGTGTCTTTGGGCCCCATGCGGGCAATGCTGGCTTGCAGGCGGTGAATTTCTTCCACCACCGCGTCACGGCCATCGCGCACCCGGTTGATTTCCGCTGCAACTTGCTCCGGCTCAATAAAGTAATGCGCAACCTCAAGTCGGCTCGACGCCACCAGCACCGCCCGGCCGATGGCAATGCCGCGCGCCACCGCCAAACCCTGAATGGCAAACGTCATTCACCTTCTCCGAATTTGTCCGCCACCAGATGCAGCAAGTCGTCCATGGCCTGCTGCTCTTGCACGCCATTCGTTTCAATCTCGATCTGCGAGCCCATGCCGGCGGCCAGCATCATCACGCCCATGATGCTTTTGGCGTTAACTCGACGCTCGCCGCGCGATAACCAGACCTCGCACGGAAAGCGGCCGGCCAGCTTGGTCAGCTTGGCTGAAGCACGGGCATGCAGCCCCAATTTATTGCTGATGGTGGTCGTGGTTTTGATCATTTGGTTTTCGTTGCTGATTTTGTGGCGCTGTGACAGCCACCTGCATCACCCCTTGCGTACCGCCAGCGAGCACGCGCGCCACCAAGGCATCCATGGGCTCGTTGCGGTAAGTGATGGCGCGCAGCAGCATGGGCAAATTGACGCCCGCGACCAGTCTGGCGTTGACGCCATCGACCAGTTTTTGCGCCACGTTGCAGGGTGTGGCGCCAAACATGTCGGTCAGCACCAGCGTGCGCCTGGTGTTGAGCAGCGCCATGGTCAAACGGGCGCTGTCAAGGGACTCATCCACCGGGGTATTGGGTTGGACATCGAGCACCGCCAGATTTGCTGCCGCATCCGGGAAAACATGCAGCGCACACTGGCGCAAGGCGGTGGCCAACGGCGCATGTGCAATGATGAAAATTCCGTTATTCATGTCTTTCGCGGGAACTACAGTTCATGGATGGCTTGGGCGTTGACTCAACTGTGTCAACGCGGTTGCTGATTATGACTTTTTTGCAGTCATGAAGAATACGTAGGAAGCCATGGTGCACAGCAAATAGATCAGCATCGCTGCCTGGAAAGCCGCCACATCGGCCCATCCCAGGGCCTGAAAACCATCAACGGCCAGACCGAGACCCCACTGAACGGCAAACACGCCGGAGAAGAGCAGCAAATTGTAAGACGACAGGGCGCGCCCGGCCAGATGGGGCGGGAAAGCCATGGCAACGGCCGGCTGCGCCAAAGAAATAAAGGTGCAGCTCATGCAATACAAGGCCCAAGCCAGGCCGGCCCAAGCGCCAATGGACGAGCCCAGCGCAATGATCAGGGCCAGCAGCACGAAGCTCAAGGGCAGGCCAAGCGCAATCAGGCGGTCGGCGCTGTGGCCGCGGCGCGCCAGCCCGGGGAAGACCATGCCCCAGGCAAAGAAAGTGCCCAGCATGGCCATGTTGAGCCAAAACAAACCAGTGGCCGCTTGCAGCGGGGTAAACCCTGCCACGCGAATCATCCAGGGCGTGACCCACAGGGTCTGCATGGCGATCAGGCCGCCATAAATAAAAAAGGCCATGGGGGCCATTTTTCTAAAGTAAGGGTGTCGCCAGACCTCGGCATAGCTGGGCTTGGCCACAGTCGGGTTTGGTTCAGCGCTGGCAAGGCTCTGCCACTGCGGTGTTTGCCAGGCAATCAGCAGCATGGCCAGCGCCACCAAGATGGCCAGCGCCCAAAACAGCGCGCGCCAGCCAACCAGTGGCAGCAGCCACTGCACTGGCAAGGTGGAGGCCACCATGCCGAACGATCCCGTCATCAGCATCCAGGAGTTGGCACGCATTTGCGATCCTGCAGCGAACCAGCGCCGGTAGCCAGTCAACGGCGCCATCAGGCAGGCGCTGACGCCAACCCCCGTGAGCACGCGCGCCAGCAGCAAGCCGGTGAAACTCTCGGCCATGGCAAAGGCCATGCAGCCCAGCACGGCAACCAGCAGGAAATACAGGATCACTTTTTTGGGGCCATGCCGATCAAGCCACGCACCCAAAGGCAATTGCGTCGCGGCAAATCCAAAAAAATACCCCCCCGCCAGCAGACCCAGCGCCTGCGCATCAAGCGCAAACGCTTGAGTCAGTGTGGGCGACAGGGTGGCCGTGATGGCGCGAATCAGGGACGACAGGAAATAAGCGAAAGCAAACGCCACAAACACCATAACGGCGTGACGCCGCGCTAACAAATTCATCACTGAGCTCGGCGCGCCATCAAGGCCGCAGGGCGCCAAAAACTTTTTGCAGCAGGACGCTGCCGGTGCCCACCGGGTCCTGTCTTATTTTTCTCTCTTCTTCACCAATCATGAAATAGAGGCCATCGAGTGTCCTGGCGGTGACGTACTGTTCAATCGAGACCTGGTCGCCTCTGAGCAAGCCCATGCCTGCAGCTTTGCCGGCGATCAGGTTGTATTGATCTGCCAAATTGACTTGCGCGGTCACCTTAGTCACCACGGGCAAAAATTTTCGGCTCAATGGCTGCCGCGTTTTTTCGGCGAAAAAACCCGTCACCGACGTGTCGCCACCAGTCAGGATTTTTTTGGCATCTTGCACGTTCATGGATTTAACGGCGCTCATCAGCATGTCACGTGCCAGCGGCACAGACGTTTCTGCCGCGTGGTTCATGGCCACGATCAATTCTTCCAGGCGAGCGCCCTGACCGAAGCTGCGCAACAACTTGGCGGGGCTCTCCAGGTACTTCGGCAAGGGAATACGAACCTTGTCGTTGCCCAAGAACCCGTTGGGCTGACCCAGTTGCTGGACCGCCGCAATGGCACCCTTTTCAAGCGCCAGCTTGAGCCCCTGCGAGGCCTGGTCGTTACTGAGCTCATTGACCGACAGCGCATTCGCCGTTGATCCGAGTCCCAAGCTTGAAGTTACCAGCAGCGTGGCTGAAAAAGAGCCAAACCGGCGTCGATTCATAAACCTGTCCTGGATCGCACATAAGAGCGCAATATTTTGACGCCGCTCAGGTTTGGGGCCATGTCCAACCATACCGCCCGGATCACTTGGCGCGGAAGTCGTCGTGGCAAGCCTTGCACGCAGCGCCAGTGGCATTGACAGCCACCTTGATGGTGTCGAGGTTGCCAGTTTTTGTTGCTGTTGTCAGCTTGCTCATTTCGTCCTGCAATTTTTTGGCGTAGTCATCAAACTTGGCCTTATCAGACCAGATTTCAGCTTTGGCCTTGGTATCGCCCTTGTCGGTTCCCGGACCGAAGCCGGCCCAGGGCAGATCGGCCATGAATTCGGCAACCACGCCACTCTCCACTGCCAACTTTGCATCAAACGGCGCTCTGCCAGCGGCCATATTTGCCACGCGGCCAAAATTCTGCTGCATCACAAACAAGGCGCTTTTCCGGTACTTGATGGCATCTTCGGCTTTGGCAAATTGTGCCGAGGCGGGTACGGCCAAGACCAATGCTGCGCCAGCCAGAACGTAAGCGATGAGTTTTTTCATGGAGGTCCTTTCGTCGTTAAACTAAAACAAGTTGGATGCGAAGTGTATGAGAAATTTTTTAAGGAGGTACCGGCTGTGCTTGTTCGTGTCTGGGACGCCCCGACGCGCCTGTTTCACTGGGCGCTGGTAGCTTGTTTTATCGGCCTGTTCGTCACCAGCCAAGTCGGTGGAAGTGCCATGGTCTGGCATTTCCGGTTTGGCTATAGCGTCTTGACCTTGCTGCTGTTTCGCCTCATGTGGGGGCTGCTGGGCGGACACTGGTCGCGCTTTGCTACATTTCTGGTGGGACCCAAGGCGATATGGCGCTACCTGCGCGGGCAAGGCATGCCACACCACGGCGTCGGTCACAACCCGTTGGGCGCCTTGTCGGTCATCGCCATGTTGGTGTTCCTCGCCTTACAAATCACCACCGGGTTGATGAGTGATGATGAAATTGCCAACGCTGGCCCGCTGACCCGCTACGTGTCCTCGACCTGGGTCGGCAATGCCACGTATTACCACAAGGCAATTGGCAAATTTCTTTTGCTGGGCTTGGTGGCTTTGCACCTGTCTGCCATCGCTTATCATTTTTTTGGCAGAAAAGAAAATCTGGTCAAGCCCATGATCACGGGCGACAAGACGCTTGACTTTGCCGCACCCAGCGCACGCGACAGTTGGTCTGATCGAAGCCGTGCCGCGCTGATTTTTTTAGTCTGCGTGGGCTTGGTGAGCGGCGCCGTCATCGGCCTGAACGGTTAGAGTCTTTACATGACTTCTGAACCCACACCCATAGAAGCGATTGAATCCGTGGGTGATATCGATGCTGTTCGCGCACTGTTCAAGGAGTACGCTGACAGCTTGGAAATTGATCTGGGTTTCCAGAATTTTGAGGCAGAACTCGCCGACCTACCCGGCGACTATGCGCCTCCGCGCGGCGCCCTCTTTTTGGCTCGTACAGCCAATACCATGGTGGGTTGCTGCGCGCTGCGCCCACTTGACACGGTAGATTACCCAAATGCCTGCGAGATGAAACGTTTGTATGTACGCCCGGGCTTGCGTGGCAAGGGTTTGGGTCGGCGTCTGGCCGAAGCCGTTTTGTTAGCCGCCAGCCAAGCCGGCTACGCCTACGTGCTGCTGGACACGCTCAGTGAAATGGAGACTGCGCGTGCCATGTACCAGGAGCTTGGGTTTGTGGAAGTTGCGCCCTACTACTTCAACCCTATCGAAGGCGCCCACTACCTGATGGCGCGGCTTTGATCAGGCCTTGGCTTGTGCCAACATGGTGGGCGCATCGCTGACCTCGAATTTACCGGGGGCCTCAATGTTGAGCGTGACCACTTTGCCATTTTTGACCAGCATCGAATAGCGATTGCTGCGCAAACCCAGACCCTTGCCGGTCAGGTCGAGCGTCAAGCCAGTGGCCTTGGCAAACACCGCATCGCCATCGGCCAACATGCGCACCTTGTCACCAGTCTTCTGGTCGCGCGCCCAGGCGCCCATGACGAAAGCGTCGTTGACGCTGACGCACCAGATTTCATCCACACCAGCGGCCTTGAGAGCGTCAAAATTGGCCAAATAACTCGGCACATGCTGCGCCGAACAGGTAGGCGTGAAGGCGCCTGGTAAAGCGAACAACGCAATGGTCTTGCCAGCACTGGCCGCCACCACATCGACCGGATTGGGGCCGATGCTACAACCGCCACCTTCTGTTTCATGGAATTCCATCAGCGTTGCTGCGGGTAACTGGTCACCGACTTTGATCATGTAAAACTCCTGATTTGATTGACACGGGTAAAAAAAAACGACTCAGCATTGTGAGTCGTTTCCTAAAGAGCTGACTAGCAGCCTGTCCAAAGACTTAAACCAAAGAGGCCTTTTGCACTAGGCGAGTTGCCACCCAGTTCTTGGTCTTGGAAATGGGACGGCTTTCGGTGATTTCAATCATGTCGCCCATTTTGTACACGCCATTTTCATCATGGGCGTGGTATTTGCTGGACTTGCCAACGATCTTGCCGTAGAGCTCGTGCTTGACGCGGCGCTCAATCAGCACCGTCACCGTTTTTGCACGCTTGTCGCTGACCACCTTGCCAATCAAGGTGCGCTTGAGGGATGTTTTAGCTTCCGTCATGTTTCGCTCCTTATTTGGCGGATGGAACAGCAACTTGCTTTTCGACCAGAATGGTCTTGGCGCGAGCGATGTCACGACGTGCTGAACGCAGCGTGGCTGTATTGTTGAGTTGTTGGGTCGCTTTTTGCATGCGCAAGCCAAAGTGTGCTTTTTGCAGCGCTTTGACTTCGGCCTGCAAACCGGCGACGTCTTTTTGGCGTAATTCAGTCGTTTTCATATCAATTTCTCCTGATTACTGGCCGATCATGCGCGACACAAAGGTGGTACGCAGCGGCAATTTGGCAGCTGCCAAACGAAACGCTTCACGAGCCAATTCTTCGGTGACACCCACGATTTCAAACACGATCTTACCGGGCTGAATTTCAGCCACGTAATATTCGGGGTTACCTTTGCCATTACCCATCCGCACTTCGGCGGGCTTTTGGGAAATGGGCTTGTCAGGAAACACGCGAATCCAGATCCGACCGCCACGCTTGACGTGACGTGAAACAGCACGACGTGCTGCTTCGATCTGACGCGCCGTCAAACGGCCTCGATCAATACATTTCAGACCAAAATCACCAAAAGCAACCGAGCTACCCCGAGTTGCGATACCGGTGTTACGGCCCTTTTGCTCTTTGCGGTACTTGCGACGAGCGGGTTGCAACATAATTATTCTCCTTTACCGTCAGCTGCTGCAGCGGCTGGCGCGGCTACCTTGCGGACGCGCTGAACGGTGGGTTTGGCATCGGCTCCAAGAGCCGCTGCGGGTTTGTCACTGCCATCGGCAGGGGCGGCGTTGCTGCCCATCGGACGACGTGCACCACGGGGTGCAGGACGGTCTGAACCAGGACGGCCACCGCGGTCATCACGACGCGGACCACGCGGGCGACGCTCGTCGTCCGGACGCGGTGTTTCCACAGCCGGGAGATCGTTGCGACCCAAGGTATCACCCTTGTAAACCCAGACCTTGACACCGATGATGCCGTAGGTGGTATGCGCTTCCGAGGTGCCATAGTCAATGTCGGCACGCAGGGTGTGAAGCGGCACACGACCTTCGCGGTACCACTCGCAACGGGCGATTTCAATGCCGTTCAAACGACCCGACGACATGATCTTGATGCCCAGGGCACCTAAACGCATGGCGTTTTGCATGGCGCGCTTCATGGCCCGACGGAACATGATGCGTTTTTCGAGCTGTTGCGTGATCGAATCAGCAATCAACTTGGCATCGATTTCGGGCTTGCGCACTTCTTCGATGTTGACAGCCACAGGCACGCCCAACTGGCGAGCCAGTTCGCGCTTGAGGTTTTCGATGTCCTCGCCTTTTTTACCGATCACAACACCCGGACGAGACGAGTAAATGGTGATGCGGGCGTTCTTGGCAGGGCGCTCGATCAAGACGCGCGAAACCGACGCGTTCTTGAGTTTGGCCTTAAGGTACTCGCGCACCTTGATATCTTCCGCCAGCATGCCGGCGAAATCACGGTCATTGGCATACCAACGCGATGCCCAGTTGCGGCTGACCGACAGGCGGAAGCCGGTTGGATGGATTTTTTGTCCCATATCTTGCTGGCCTCTTTCAGTTACCAACCGTCACGTACACATGGCACGTGGGTTTTCTGATTTGGTTGCCACGACCTTTTGCGCGGGCCGTGAAGCGCCTGAGCGATGTACCTTGCTCGACGTAGATGGTTTTCACCTTCAGCTCGTCGATGTCGGCACCATCGTTGTGTTCAGCGTTGGCAATGGCTGACTCCAGAACCTTCTTGATGATTCCCGCAGCTTTTTTCTGCGTGAACTGCAAAATGTTCAGAGCCTGATCCACCTTTTTGCCGCGGATCAAGTCCGCGACCAGACGGCCTTTGTCGACCGAGAGACGAACGCCCCGAAGGGTTGCACGTGTTTCCATGGTCAACTCCTTATTTCTTTTGGACTTTTTTGTCCGCAGGATGGCCCTTGAAAGTACGGGTCAGAGCGAACTCACCCAACTTGTGGCCAACCATTTGGTCAGTGATATACACAGGCACATGCTGCTTGCCATTGTGCACAGCAATGGTCAGTCCGATGAAATCGGGCAAAACCATTGAACGACGCGACCAGGTCTTGATCGGCTTTTTGTCCTTGTTGGCCACGGCCTTTTCGGTCTTGGCGACCAGGTGCTGGTCTACAAAGGGACCTTTTTTGAGAGAACGAGTCATTTACCTACCCCTTACTTCTTGCGACGCGACACGATCATGACCTGCGTGCGCTTGTTGTTACGGGTACGGTAACCCTTGGTCAAATTACCCCAAGGATCGACGGGATGACGGCCTTCGCCGGTCTTACCCTCGCCACCACCATGCGGGTGATCCACTGGGTTCATGACCACACCGCGAACGGTCGGACGAATCCCCATCCAGCGCTTGACACCGGCTTTACCCAAACGGCGCAGGCTGTGTTCTTCATTGGCAACCTGGCCCAAAGTGGCGCGGCAGTCAATGTTGATCTTGCGCACTTCACCAGAGCGCATACGCACTTGGGCATAGGCACCTTCGCGGGCCAGCAGCGTCGCGGACGCGCCAGCAGAACGAACCACCTGCGCACCCTTGCCAACTTGAAGTTCGACGCAGTGAATGATCGAGCCCACCGGAATGTTGCGGATCGGCAAGGTGTTGCCAACACGAATCGGCGCCTCGGAGCCACTCATGATGGAACTACCCACCTCAAGACCACGCGGTGCAATGATGTACTTGCGCTCACCGTCGGCGTAACACACCAAAGCGATATGTGCAGAACGGTTAGGGTCGTATTCAATACGCTCGACCTTGGCCGCAATGCCGTCCTTGTTGCGAAGGAAATCGACAACACGGTAGTGATGCTTGTGACCACCGCCTTTATGGCGAGTGGTGATGTGACCGTTGTTGTTACGGCCCGCTTGTTGAAACTGAGGTTCCAACAACGGCGCGTAAGGCTCACCCTTGTGCAGGTGGTCACGCGAGATCTTCACCATGCCACGACGGCCAGGTGAAGTCGGTTTCATTTTGATAACAGCCATGATTAAGCAGCCTCCCCACCAAGGTTCAGTTCTTGACCTGGTTTGAGCATGACGTATGCCTTGCGCACGTTGTCACGGCGCCCGATCGACTTGCCAAAACGCTTAGTCTTGCCTTTGGTATTGACCACAGAAACGCCCTTGACTTCAACTTTGAACATCAATTCAACCGCCGCCTTGATTTCGGGCTTGGTTGCGTCCTGTAGCACCTTGAAGGTCACAGCATTGCTTTTCTCGGATGCCATCGTTGCCTTTTCAGACACGATCGGCGCAACCAAGACCTGCATTAGGCGACCTTCATCGAATTTAAGATTTTGGAAACCGTGGCTCATGCGAACATCTCCTGGAGTTTGCCCATGGCAGCCTTGGTCACCAGCACCTTGCGGTAATGTACCAATGACAAGGGGTCAGCGTAGCGAGGCTCAACCACCAGCACGTTCACGAGATTGCGTGAAGCGAGGTAAAGGTTTTCATCAACCTCGTCTGAAATCACCAACACCGAGTCAAGGTTCATGGCCTTGAACTTGGATGCCAGCGCCTTGGTCTTGGGGGAATCCACTGTGAGTGAATCCACCACTGCCAAACGGCCTTCGCGTGCGAGCTGCGAGAAAATGGAGGCCATGCCGGCCCGGTACATCTTCTTGTTGATCTTGTGCGCGAAATTTTCGTCAGGCATGTTCGGGAAAATCCGACCGCCGCCACGCCACAACGGCGATGACGTCATACCTGCGCGAGCACGACCGGTACCTTTTTGTTTAAAAGGCTTCTTGGTCGAGTGACGCACTTGTTCGCGGTCTTTCTGAGCGCGTGTGCCTTGGCGGGCATTGGCTTGAAAAGCGACCACAACCTGGTGAACCAGGTCTTCGTTGTAGGCGCGACCAAATACAGTTTCAGGCACATCCAGCTTGGAAGCTACCTGACCTTGGTCGTTGAGGAGTTCGAGCTGCATCAGTTCGCTCCTTTCGCGGGTGCTGGTTGAGATTTGACGGCGGGACGCACGGTGACAAAACCGCCAGCCGAACCGGGGATTGCGCCCTTGATCATCAGCAGTTGACGCGTTTCGTCGACGCGAATCACATCGAGGTTTTGCGTCGTGACCAAATCGTCACCAAGGTGACCGGTCATGCGCTTGCCAGGAAACACGCGGCCCGGATCTTGCGCCATACCGATGGAACCCGGCACATTGTGCGAACGGCTATTGCCGTGCGACGCGCGTTGGGATTTCATGTGGTGACGCTTGATGGTGCCAGCAAAGCCCTTACCAATGGTCGTGCCCTGCACGTCCACTTTTTGGCCGACTGCAAAGACAGCCGTCACGGGCACTGTAGCGCCTGCAGCGTATTGGGAAGCCGTTTCTGCGGGAACACGGAACTCGCGGATAACCTCACCAGCTTCAACCCCCGCCTTGGCGAGGTGGCCAGCGGCCGGCTTATTGACACGCGAAGCTTTACGCGCACCAAATGTCACTTGCAAAGCGACATAGCCGTCATTCTCTTGGGTTTTGACCTGGGTCACGCGGTTGTTTGACACATCGACCACGGTCACGGGAATCGAAATTCCCTCATCCGTGAACAAACGCATCATGCCAACTTTGCGCCCCAGCAACCCTAAGTGATTGCTAAGACTCATTGTTTTCTCCGTAACTTTCACCGGTGCAACTTCAATTGGCTGCACACGTTTTTGTGTGAAAGACTGTTAATAAAACTCTGCCGGCAAGACTGGCATTTCGGCAGAGCCAGCTAGTATAACGCAACTTGTCAATCAGGCAAGCTAAAACCGAACTCAAAAGAAGCGCTTTGCACCCGTTCTGGGTGTTAAGCGCCACATTTTTTACTGCAACTTGATTTCGACATCGACGCCAGCAGGCAAATCGAGTTTCATCAGGGCATCCACGGTTTTGTCCGTTGGATCAACGATGTCCATCAGACGCTGGTGCGTGCGAATTTCCAACTGGTCACGACTGGTCTTGTTGACGTGGGGTGAACGCAGAATGTCAAAACGCTTCATGCGCGTCGGCAACGGCACGGGGCCCTTGACGATGGCGCCAGTTCGCTTGGCGGTGTCAACAATCTCAGCGGCCGACTGGTCGATCAGTTTGTAATCAAATGCCTTCAGGCGGATGCGGATTTTTTGTTTCGTTGCCATAGTTGTTCCTTATGCAATCACCTTGGCCACCACACCAGCGCCGACGGTACGACCGCCTTCACGGATGGCGAAGCGCAGGCCTTCTTCCATGGCGATCGGGGCAATCAACTTGACCGTGATCGAGACGTTGTCGCCG